>Ga0187892_10000636_pt1 | contig 89281 bp, 154 predicted proteins | sample MA1701073metaG_FD_139345 | JGI IMG/M metagenome (GOLD analysis project Ga0187892, IMG submission 139345) | Bio-ooze microbial communities from a basaltic lava cave in the Kipuka Kanohina Cave System on the Island of Hawaii, USA - MA170107-3 metaG ... | reverse complement strand
GTCGGATTCAATTCCTAAAATATCTTTAGCCTTTGGTAATTGTAAAATAGAAAAGATCGCCGCATTACGTTTTTGTGGTACTTCAGAAGCTAAATTTTCTGCAATACCTTGAAGATCTGGTCCACCATATTGACGTAAAGCATCAGCCGCTGACACGAACTGTTCCTGAGAACTTTGCACAAAATCACGCACTTTACGCTTAGCTTGGCCGTAAACATTAGCACCTTTTAAAAGTCCCGTTTCAGATGCTTTTCTAAGACCGAATAATCCCCGTTCCCATAATTGTTGAAAAACCCCTGACTCGGCACCTTTTTTAACAACAGCCGCTTCATCGGCAGCACGAGTAAATTGGCGAGCTAATTCTTTTGGTTCTAGACCAAATCGAGCGGCTAATTTCGGATATTTTTCTAATTCACGTAAAACTGTGAATAATTCATGTTGTTTTTGTTTGGCTCCTGCACCACCGGTACGAAGTCCTTGAATTAAAGCATCAACTTTTTCAGCAATTTTAGCACTACCTTGATCTTTTAAATCGCCCAAAAAAATATTTTTTAATTCAGGGTCAATTCCTCTAGCTAATAAAGCTTCTGGTCCCATTTCAGCAAATTGTGCAAAATCTTGAGCGGCTTTTTTAAATCCAGGAACCGATTTACCTAAAACATCCTTAATAGAATCTAAACCAGTTTTAAAAATTTGCGCTTGCTCCGGATCTGCAATTTTCGGTAGAATTTTTTGTAATTTTTTACTTAAAGCATAGGTTTCATTTGGTGACAATAATCCTAGTTGCATATTCTGTATTTTTTGAATTAATTCTGGTGCTTTTCGTCCAATAGCAGCTTTACTTGATTCAAGAACTTTTTCTAAGTTGCTAGCCGCCGCAATATCGTCTAAAGTTTGTGTTAAAACTAAACCCTCTTGTTTAGTTGTGGCTTTAAGAACTTTTCCTAGTTCAGTTCGCGGTCTAATAAATTTTTTAGCTAAATCGGAAGAAGCTTTATTTCTTCTAGCACTAAGTTTTCCGGATTCAATAAGTGACGAACCTAAAGAAACCCCTTCTTCTCCCATTTTAACAGCGGTTTCTAATTGAGGAAGAAATTCGCCTCGTTCTAAAATGTCTTTTTCAACTTTAGGCTTTTTAGGACCACCAGGAAGAATTTTTTGAAGGGCATAGCCAGTAGTACCCCCAAGAACAACATCTTTTGCTAATTCTAACGGTTCTTCAATAGTTGCTTCGCTTTCTAAACCCCCCGCTAAAGCCCCAGCGCCGATAGCCGTACTGACCGGAGCAACTGCTGCTAATGGTGCAGCCGGAATAGCAGTCAAAAGTCCCCCAAGCACTCTAGTTCCACCATAAGCCCAAGGGGAACGTTCTTGAGCGGCTTTTTGTGCAGCTTTTTCTTTCTCGTATCCTTGGCGATACATTTCATAGAATGTTTTTTTCGGAATAAGATCCGGATTTAAAAATTCGGCAGCTTTTTGACCAATTGCGGTACTTACACCAGCTAATTCTTCGGCTCCCCCAAAAAGATTTGGAGCCGCCGTAATAATATCTTCAATTGTTGAAGGGCTAGATCCATTTAAAGCGGGTGTTAAATTAGGAACAGTCTTATCTTCTAAACCACTAAAATCATATTTAGAATTAACTTCATCCAACCCACTAAAATCGTATTTCTTTTTTTCAGCCATTAAATATGTCCCGCGTCCTTTAATATTTTCAGGGCTTCTTCGCGTGATTTAACATCTGGATTTTTTGACATAAAAATATCAATTTTGCGTTCAATACCTAAATCTGGAGAGTCGATTTTTGATTGCCCATAAGACTCTACTTCTTTACCTTTTTTTTGTAAATTACTAAGGTATCTTTGTTTTCCTTGCTCCATTTGTTTAATATAATCGACCAATTTTTTTTCAAATTGAGCATCTGTATCAGTAATTTTTGGTAACCGGGATTCAATACGTCGAAGTTCCTTATCTCCTGCCGCCGCACCAGTAACAACACGTCTATATTGATCAGTTAATCGTCCAACTTTAGCTTGATAGGCTAGTTTTTCGGCTCCTGTTAAAAGATCGGGTATTCTACCTTGAATGGGGCCAATCGCATCCTTCGTTTCTTTAAATTGATTTAAAATATCATTGGCTGTATCTAAAGTAATATCCATTTCTTGAATATTTTCTACTTGTTTATCGCTAGGTTGAGCAGCTTTTTCTGCTTTTTCTTTACGAACTGCTTCTTTTTCTTCTTTTTTAAACGCCAAATCGTCAGCTTTTTGTTGTTTTAATCGTTCTTGTTCAAGTCCTGCTTCATATTCTCGCACAGCAAACGGCATAATCTTTTCTAATTCAGCCGCTGACGCATCACCTTTAATTTCCATCTTAAGCTTATTCTTAAAATAATCTTTAAGACCTTTTGAATAAGAACTATTTGGATCTTGTTTTTGAAATTCAACTTGTTGTTGGTAATTTTCAACTGCTTGTTTTCCTTGACGTTCAACAGCGTCAGCCACAGACGTATCCAATTTATCGGTGCGCGCGATTCCCTGAGCGGTTTGTGCTGCCGCTCGATTCATATTAGCTAGAAATTGTAAATCCGCCTGTTTTTGTTGCGCATCTCGCAATGCTTGTTGATTGGCAAGATTATTAGCTCCAAAATCTAAAATAGATAGCGGAGATGGTGCAGATTGGTCAATCTCTTCCTCCGGAACTACTTCTGAAGAAGAATCCATTTTAGGTTTTACTTCTGAACCGGGTTGACGATTAGGGATCGCATTAGTTTTGGCTTCTAACGGAATATCCCGCACTGTTGAGCTTAAAATATCAAAAAGTCCTCTAGATTTAGGGGCTGCAGGAAGAACTCCAGCTTTTTGTAAAAAATCCGACCCTTCTTCTATTTCTTGTGGAGATATATTTGCTATATCTGGCACATAAGAAGAAGGTGTAGGAATCGGTTTCGAAAGAGGGGCTTCTCTTTCGGCTTTTGATAAACGATCTTCTACCGGCACCTTAAAACCTCGCTTACGAAGTTCATCAAGTTGTTCTCTTGAGAGAACCAATTGTCCTAAATCATCAAAAACTGCCATTAGTAGTCCTTAAACGTAAGTTGGGCCGCCGCTCGGAAAACCTCCACGTGGTTTTTTCTTGCGACCTAAATAATCAACCGGTAAAGTTTGGATATTTTGGCGACTTTCTGGTCCCATCGTTGTAATATCTCTATTCATAGTGCGTCCTAAAGAATCTTCGGCAAGAACTTCAGCATCTCTTATACTTTCTGGCCCCATTGGAGTTATATCACCAACTTGTGATGTTGTTTCAATTTCTTTCGGTTTATTAATTCCATATTCCCCAAGCCCTGTTATCGCACTACCAACACCTTGTCCAACTTGTGCCCAACCTTCGGCCGCTGAAATTCCTTCCAGTAAACGTTGCTCTGCTTGATCGCCATAAACTCCACCTTTGGCTCTTGCTAAGTCCATTTTCGATTGCCAATCCCTAAGCCTGGCTTCATTTTGTCGCGCTTGTTCTTGATTAGCCATTGCGATATTAACATCAGCAATACGTTGTTTTTCGGCTAAATTTAGTTCCTCAGCACGGCGTAACGCAGCAACATTTCTAGCTTGTTGGTCGGCTTCCATTCCAACTCTAAAACGATTAAGCAGATCTTTAGCTTCGGCTTTTGTTCTAGCAACACCAAAATCTTGTTCACGTAATTCAGTAGCCGCTCCAAACATGCGATTAATCGCATCTCGTTGGGCTCTAGCTCTTTCAGCAGCAATATCTAATCCTTGGTTGGCCAACGCTTCATCGCCGGCTTGGGACGCCGATAATTGAGCGGCTAACTCCGCACCACTTCTACCCATTCCCCTAGCTTGTGCTTGTTGTAAAATGGATTGCAATCTACCTTGAGCTTCTTTACCAGCTTCTCGACGAGCTTGTGCAAAGGCTGCCTCTTCTTCGGCTCCAAATCCACGCTCACTGCTTTGTTGTAGTAATTGAAGACCTTGCATTGCGGCATCGCGAAGTTTCGGATCTTCTTGAATTTGAGCAACTTTAGATGCTTCAATATTAATTTGTTTTTCTAATTCTGGGGAAAGGATACCTTGTTGTTTAAATTCTTGTAAAACTAAAGGTAACGCAGTATTCGGCGGCGTACCGGCTCTTTCGAACTCGGCAAGTCGTTGTTTCATTAAGTCTTTAGCGTCATCACTAGCATTTGAACGCTCAATGGCGCCGACAACTCCGCCAGCTAAAGTTGTACCCGCTGCAACAGAGGCTATCACGACAGGAGGCACCTAAATACCCGCCTTTCTTAATACATTCTTTGATTTCATATGGGGACAACCTCTATATTTTTCTTTAGCAAAATTACAATTCATACACAAAACTTGAAATCCCACAGGAAATTGATTTTTGCGACACCAAATATATAAATTCCTGTTATTAATTTCTCTTCGATGTTGAGCACCATTATTAAAAATATGCTCTAAGGTTAAAAACTCATACGTAGTTTCACCGCAACAATTAAACTTTAATTCGTTTTGACTATAATGCAATAAAGCTTCTAAACGAGCCTTATCGTGATATATTTTTTGATGTAATTTACCTTTTTCACTTCGTTTATATTTACGTTTTCTAGATACACTGTAACGATTTTTATAATCAATATTATAATGTCGCCAACACATTCCACCATTAGCACTTTTTGAAGGACATGCCTCGATTTTACACGGCTTTCGAGACATTAGAGTAACTCCTTATTAAAAGTTGAAACGTTAGTTAAACGTTTTATATATCCAAAGCTTTGATAATAATTTGAAAGCTTTTCTTTTAAAGACATACACAATATAGATTTATAACCTAAATCTTTAGCAAATTGTTCAGAATACGCAATAATTAAACTAGATGCTTCTTTCCTTAAATCCTTTGGAACATCCGGATTGCCAATAAAATTATCCAACATACAAAACTCTTTAGAATTGGTTAAATAAACTGTAATGGAAACCATTGGAATCTCATTAAATTCACAAATAAAAGTGCTTTCTTCCGGAAGCATTTCTCGCGTTGGAGGAAATTCATCTTGTATTTTCCACCAATTGTGAAGCATTTCAAAATCAGTTTGTTTAAATTTTCTAACATTAAACATCTAGTTACTTTATGTTTTATAATTAGTATTATAAAAATCGTGCTCCTGGTCTAGGCGGGGTTTTAATTGGTTGTGTTCTTTCAGTTTGCCTAGTCTGTTTAATTAAATTTATAAGTTCTTGAAATGGTATTTGGCCTTGCGAGCCATAAATTCCGGATTGAATTGATTGTTCAGGAGAAGCGACGTATTGTTCAGTTGGAGCGAGATAATTCCTCCCTTGTAATTGATTCAACGCCGTCAACATAGCCCGTTGTTCAGGAGTCGTAACAACCCCCGAACTAATATCTCCCAAAGGAACAGTTGTACCAATATCAAAACGTTTATACTTTCCGCCCGAAGGAGTGAAAGCAACTTTTTCTGGTTTTCCAATAAAAGAAAGCTGCTCCGGGCTTAAATCAGCCCCGGCTTCATATAATTGATTAAAAAGATTTTTTTGCCCTTTAATAAACTCCTTTTGCTGTTCTCCTACTTTCGTTCCAATATCGGTTTCAGCACTTGTTAATTGTCCCTTAACATCTTTGGCAAATTTTTGTGCTTCGCCGACTCGTAATCGACCAATTTGGCGAGCAATATCCTGTTCTTTTCCTAGTTGTTGGGTTAAACCGAGCGTTTGTTGCCGAGCCTGTGCTAATTGTTGCCTAGCTTGTGGTCCTTGTCCAAGCAGAAGAGCATCTAAACGGCTTTGTCCAACCGAATATGGACCTTGACCCGCAAATGCTTGAAGAACGCGCGTTTTATCTCCCCCGCTTCCTAAATCCCGTCCAAATCTTTGAACTTCTGCTGCTTTGGAACCAATTTGAGTTAATTTACTTGAATCTAATTCTCGCGGACCCTCATATTCCCCAGCCCGGAAAGTCCCAAATTGTTTAATTAATTCATCAGAAACCTTAGTCTGACCGGATGAAATACTTTTCAATGCATCCGAGACAGCTTGCTTATTAGCAACCGAGGCTAAATTCTGTTTATCGGCTTCTTGTTGAAACTCACTTTTAAGTTGTCCTATCCCTTGTTGAACCCGTCCCACCCCTTGACTAATTCCTTGCGCGACTGTTTGTCCAAACCTATTACCGATATTAGCTTGTAAAATCTTGTTTAAATTAACGAAACCGCTGCCTCTTTTTTGCTGCGGTTGAACGCCTAAAGGATTGTTAATTTTAATATTATTTGCCATAAAAGATAAAAACTAATACATAATAGTTGTTAAGTAGCATAAACTACTACTTTAAGTAAAAATTGATTATTTGCCGGTAATCCCGCAATATGGTCTACTTCAAAAGTACTCCCATTTTGTGTAAACGTAATAAAGGGTTGCGCCGTTGGATAAACAGTATCCGAAGTTTGGTTTAGCGCATATAAAACTTGCGAGCCCAAAACTTTTTGAACCGTTGTTCCTAAAGCAATTCCTATTGAAGTCAAAGGAATTCCATCACTTCCCACAATGACTATGATATCTTTAACTACACACGCTATATTATCAGATAAAGAAATACGATTATTTGCTAGATTATATAAAGATTCAATACTTGGATTTAAACTTCCCGCTAAACGATCAATAACCGGTTTAGTTTCTTCCGGATAATCGACTTTATTTAATCTAAGATAATTTGGCAAACGCATAAATTCTTACCTTCGATAAGCTCTGTTTGACTGAGAAATATTGCCATCTGAGGTAATACCGAATAAAGCATAGCTTTCTCGCGCAATTCTATGCGTAAATTTAATTAAAAAATACCTACAGCGCATAACCTGACGAGGAAAATATGTTCTAAAAGGTGCTCCGTGACTTCCTCCCCCGAAGAAACCAGATCCAAAATCATTATGTCCGAAAATACCATTGCCATCTCCTTCAAAAGGAACATCAATAAATTCAGGAAGTAAGTCAGATGCAAAGGCTACAGTAGCGTTCGTAAATGCTTTATTTTCGAACATCATGGTGAAATTAGTCATATGTTTCCAACCAAGTGGATCTTCCATCGTTTGTGGCGTATACTGTATAATCGATTCTATTGCGTTATAAACAGTCGCTGAGCCTACGAGGAAGTTGATACCGGGGGTAAGCGAAACTTCGTTTGTAAAGGTGTTTACAGCGGTTATAAGCGATTCTATGATGGTAGTCTCGGTAATTTGTTGGTAATTATTAAAAATTACCCCCGGATCTAGGTTTAATTGATTAGTAATCGCATTAAAACAAGCTTGTAAGTCCCTATAATCGCTGGTTAAAGTTGACCATGAGCCTGCTGAACCCGCGATTTGAATAGAAACAGGCACAGAAAACGTATTTGCGCTTAAAAAGGTAATAGCATAATTGCCATTAAATGTAGGCGTAGAATTAGTACCTGTAATAGCTATATAACGGCCAGTCTGTAATTCATGAGCCGTTGAAGTAATCACCGTTGGATTTGCTGCCGTATTTGATGTAATAGAACCCGATTTAATATCAATAATATCAAAGTAATTCTCAAAAACTGTACCGGGGTCTGTATCTAGCTTATTTACTAATTCAATAAGTTTGGCGCGGATATCATCGCCGCCAATCATTTCTTGGCTCGAAGAATAAGAATATCTTGCAAACCCGGCCGTCCCAGCCGTTGTTATTGAACTTGGAGCATTAATCGTAAATGTGTAACCATTCAACACAGATATAACTTCGTGTGTTCCGTCTAAATTCGGATCACAATTTGTGGCTGTTAAAGTAACAAAATCACCCACTGAAAGATTGTTAAATCGAAAAACGGTATGTGCTCCAGTTCCAGTTGAAGTTAGATCAATCGCGGCCCCGGCGAACGTTTGAGAAACTTGGAAAGTATTAGTTGTAGCACCGATCACAAATACCGTGTCGTTAGCTGTTAATCCTCCTGGTAGTGTACCAGTTGATTCAAAACGAACCTTTTGACCATTTAATAATCCGTGTGATGTAATAGTAATTGTTTCCGTACCAATATCAACATCCGTAGGAAGAAAAGTATTATTTTTAGTTACAATTGTCGGGGTAGCACCAGTGGAAATTGAAAGAATTGGTACAATACCAATACTAGAATCTAAATCCAAATGGGCTAATAATGCATTGAAATTATAAACAGTAACGTATTGTTCTTGTGCTAAAACATCCCCGACATTAGTATCTGAAACCGAGGATAATTTAATTCGTTCTCCACTATCAAAAAAACTATTTGAAGTAATTGTTTTAACCCATTCTCTATCAGCATAATCAGTTCGGTCAAAACTTTTACGTTCTTGTTCAATATAATTTAGATCACCGGCACCTAGATAAAATTTATCATCTTTACTATTAACAATTCCACATGTAGTTGATTTATCAATAGAAGTCCAACGACCGGTTTCAAGATTATAACGATAACCAATTGTTGCAACATCATCTGTTATGGATGAATTGGTATAAACAATATAAGTTTGATCGGAGTGATACCCAACGCCCCACGTTACTGTTGAAAAATTCGAATAAACGGAAGAAGCGAGTTTTAGAATAATATTGTCAATATCTCGCGACATTGTATCGACACCTGCTTCTGAAACGGCTTGAATTCCACTATCTGTCCAACAAAAAATTTGATTGTTTAATGCGCTAACTGAATCGGCGGCGGCTAAATTACAAGTTGAATCGAATAAAGCTAAATTAAATGGTGCAGTTTCACCAGAAATGCGATATAATCCTTCGTTTTCTTTAAACACGAACAAAGAATCCCGAAGAGGGAAAATACGTAAGATTTGATTTTCTTGTGAACCCACATCAAAATAATTAACCAATGGAACTGCTTCCGGTTGATTTAATTTTGAATAATAGATACGATTAATCTTTCTTTCATTATCTGAAAAAACAGCTTCATCGGAATTAATTAAAACACCAGAAGTTCCGGCTACTGTAACGTTAATCGCAACACTAAAAGTTGTCGCACTTAAATTAGTCACAGTTTGAATACCATTGATAAATGGTGTTGAATTACTGAAAGCAATTACAGCACTATCGTTAGAAACAAGGCCGTGGGCAGCCGTGGTAGTTACAACGGAAGGATTAGCAGCCGTATTACCTGAAATAAAATGAGTTGGAGTGATAGGCGGATCGAAGGAATCACCAACCAAGCTATTGTTAGCCAGTACATAAAACTGCCCCTCAGCTAAACTTCGACCTTCAACAAGCATTTTTCCGGGAGCATCCGCAAGGCCCGAAAGATAATATACATAGGTATTTTCGGTTGAATTTCTATTTAAAACGTTCTGGAAACTTCGGGCGGAAGCATCCAATGCCTGAGCCGGCGACACGAAAGTGGATAATAAAACCTCATTCAATGAGGCATTTTCACCGCGACCTTGTTGTGTTGTCGAAACAGCCCAAACCCCACCTAGTGTACTTACAATACTATCAGTCGCAATTCCTGCAGTAACGTTTTGAATAATAATTTGATTTGTAGCCCCAGAAATATTAAAATACAATGGATAACGCGAAAGAACATCACGTGTTCTAGCAGCAACGTCATCGGCTGTAACAATAGTAGCTGAAGAAATATCCACCATAATTCCTTCATCAAATCCTGCCTGTAGAGGATCAACAGCAGCACCAGTCTTTTTAAACCAAACATAAAAAGACCTATCGTTTTTGCCGGTATAAAGCGTAAAATAATTTGCGTTCGAAGCGCCCTCATTAGTATTGGCTTTTGTATCGGAGGTGAATGTCCTTGATTCCTGCATTTCCTTAATAAAATAGTATTGTCGAGTTGAAATGGAGTCGATAACCGCAACCATGGAATTAGTCCAATACCCGACCGAAGACACCATTCCCATAACCGGAATTTCGAAGGTTGTAGCGCTAGTAACGTTAACTTTCCAAACTTTGCCATCAATTGCAGCAACACCGGTTCCATTAACATAAACAAGATCGTCATCGGCTAATCCATGATCGACATCAGTTGTAATAACAGCCGGATTAGTTGCCGTAACACTCGTAACATTACCAGCTTTAAAATTGGTAACACCGAGCAAGTTTAAATTTAAACGTTGACGAGTTGCCGTATTAGCATAAAATAGAACATTTTTAAACCGATTAATGTCTTTAGCTAAAGGAGGAACATCATTGGCTTGAAGAATGCCTTCCCCGGTAGACGGATTTGTATATAAATTAGCCCCAGCAAATTCATCAGATACTTCATCTAAAACTTCCATTATGCCAGCCGAAAGTTCGGCTGTCGTAGGAAATGCTTCATAAACAAGCTGCATTTCATCGTTCGGAGTTAAATCGGCTAAAATAGTTGTCCCAGTCGCTTCAGCAATATCCGAACGATAAATTTGTAAGAAATAATTTGAATTAATTTCTTCTGGAATATTAATCGTTAAAATAACGTTAATCGTCGTTGTAACATCTAGAGGTGTGATATAGGCTGTTTGATTGCTACTTGAAATAACCGTGATTGGTTCGTCCTGCAACTGTGTAATGAATCCTAAAATAGCGGCTTGAAGAATCTTTAATTGGTTGTTTGTTGCCGGGTTATTAATCGTAGTTGTGTTTAAATTGAAGATTGTGTTTTGATAAGAGATGTTCTCAATCGAATTTCGATATTCGTAAGAAACAATTTGTTCGGCACCACTATTAGCTAAAGCGCCAAAATCAGCGACTGTGGTATTAAAAGTAACAGTTAAAGCCGAAACCGAGGCTACGGTTTGAGCACCATTAAGTCCGACAGCAGCCCCAACATAACCTGATAAAAAGATTTTACTACCTACTTCAAGATATTGTGTAAAATCACCAGCACTTGCTGTAATAGTAGCAATTCCAGAAGCTACTTCTGAAGTGCTAAGGTTAATAGGGGCCGTTCCGGCGTCATTTGCATATAAAATATCCTCATCAATTTTTTCAGCTAAAGCAATTATTTGTGTTTTAATATCTGTTGAAGAAGCGGTGCTTTGTAATTTTAAAGTCGTAATGTAATTACCATCGCCAATAAAAGCTGTAGTTGTAGTAGTGGTAATATCGTCCAAAGCTCCTAAAAGATGATCAAAATCTGGGATTAAGAAATTAAGGAGTGAGTTATATAAAATAACCCTTTCACTCGGAGTTCCGGGAATTGCATTGTTATTCGCATCATTAATTGTCCAGAGAAAACGATAGGCAACTGCGCTATCTTCAGGGAGAAACCCGGTTGAATTGCCTAATTCTAAATCTATTCGAGCAGAACCGTTAATAGCTTTGACACCACCAGCATTTGTAATATAACCAGCAGCAGTTGAAAATTCATCGGCGCTCGCCGCTGAAATCTTCTTAATACCACTTGATGTAGTAAAATAGAAATTACCATTGGATTCAATTGATTTAATGCGAAGCCCGGCTTCAGTTTCAGAGTAGCTACCAGCAAATGAATTAAAAATAGATTCGTTATTAGCGTTTAGAACTTCACTATCAAATTGTAGGGTAGAACCAAAATGTCGAAGAAGGCGTGTTTTATACGTGAATAATTGTTTTATGGCTGAAGCAGTTTGAGTGCCGTAAAGCTTAAAACCTCGGCGTTGTTCGACAATACCGTCACGTTTAATAACAACATTGGACGCAGTTGACATTGCGCCTTCAGGAAGGGCTAATTGATTTGGAGAAGAGACGATTCCAAGTGCTTTTAAAACTACTTGTGCTGGCATAAAATTCCCTGTTTACCAGAGACGACGATTTAATAGACTTCCATAACGTAATAAAGAATGTCGTGCTAATATTTTCTGGGGAGATCCATTTACTCGATCATCAATTAAAGTTGCCTCGGTTTGATTTAATTTTTCAATTTTGGCATCAGAAACAGCCATACCTTCTTTATCCCCAATAGCTTCTAAAATTCTCGAACAAACTCTTTGTACGAGATTTGATTGCAATTCCGGTGGAATTTGTGGAATAATGCATTCATTTCTAGATGTAATGTAATCACCAACTATAATATTCGTTGGAACATCATCTTCGCCAAGAGAAATCGTATTGCCCGAGGCGCCATTTGTTGGAACTAAAACATCATAATTAATGATTTTGTGTCCCGGCAATGTTTGTAATAAATCAACATAACTACCAACAGTTATATTCGATGGAACAGAAGAACTTGAAACAAGGCCGAGGGTTGACTGGACCGCTAAAGCGGCCGTATCTGAAGAGGCAATTGTATTATTGCGATTTGAATAAGTAATAGTTACCGTATTAGTTGCTGGCGTTCCATTTGAAGCCGTAAAACCAAGATTCGCCGCATTAATAGCCGTAGCAAGATTAGTAGCTGAAGCTGAAGAAGTAGCTCCAATCGCAAAACTTGATCCAGCAGTTAAGACCGTTTCTGTAATATCTCCGTTATCTTCAACGCCAAGAGTAATCGTATCGCCTGAATTTAAAGAAGTGTTATCTACAACAATCGTTTTAGAAAATGCGGAAATAATAAATGCTCGCGTTTCTTCGACTAGTTGATTTGGCCGCATGAACCAATAAAAAACTAGAAGACCGGTAGGTGAGCTATCAACCGAAGGAGTAATAACTACATCATTCCCTTGTAAATATATTTGATAAGCAATACCGTTTCCAAGTCCCGATCCTTCAAACCACACTTTATCATCGGCATTAACCCTAGTGGTTTCAAAGAGATTCCCGTATGGTAAAGAATCAGTAACGTTCCCATCACCAAATGCAATGTCGCGCAATTTCATGCCAACAGCACGGTTTGGAATCGGGTATTTACTTTGGTTTGGTTTTAACTCAACTGAAGAATCAACAACGAAATATTCTTCATGGTATTGCAATATGTTAGGAAGAATTTCTTCCCTCATAACATCATTAGCAAATTGAAGAATATCCGTATCCTCAAAAGTTGATTGATAAACAGGAAATGATATTCGACGTTTTACCGCCTCAATAATATCATTGGATGAAAGCCACGGGTTTGTCATTAAACTCTCTTGCTAGTCGTTTGTTTTTAATCTCAAAGTTGCCACTAACTTAGTTTATTACGGCCCAGCATCCCGCCAAGCACCGCCGCTATAAAAATAAAGCTTATTATTAGTGCTATCCACGACAAGTGGCGCTCGGCCCGTAAATGTAGTAGGTACTCCAGTTGGTGTTCCGGCACAAGTTGGTATATACAAGAAACCATCAGTAGCAGTTGTTGCTATAACATTAAATCCAATAGCAACGTTATTTAGTGCGTCGATAGAAAAAGCTTGAGATGTTGATAAAGAAGAACCCCCGACAGAAATTTTAAAAAGATCGCTATCGTCATTATCAATCCCTAAATTAAAATTAGCTACACTCGAACCTTGAACCGCGCCTACTCTAAATTGAACATATGGATCGCCCCCACTTGACCCACCGGAACTAATTAAATGACGCGCTGATGAATTAGGGTTGGTATTATCATCGTGATTAAGTTTAAACAACGTGGAGCTACCAACTGCTTGACTACCAGTAAAATTAAACTGGTTTTCTGATAGAGTTAAAACTGAAACTCCAGCACATGCCCATCCTATTGAATTAGTTGCAAATAAATATTCACCGGTATCAGTGTCTGAGTTAAAAGTTATACTAGGAGCAGCAGCTGTACCAGAAGACGCGTAAAATGGTAAGAAGTTAACTGTTGCAATATTAGTTATTCGAAATCTCTCAGTTCCACCAACTGAAAAAGACATTTCATTAGAAGCCCCTAAATATATTCCGGTATTAGTCTCTGTTTGAAAACTTAGACTTGGTGTGGCAACTGAACCGTCGACTAATCTTAAAGGAACATCGGTAATTTCAACAGTAGTTAATTTAAGACTCAACCGCTCAGAGCCGCCAACCCCCATACGCATATCGTCTGCGCTATCACGCCATATACCGGTATTGGTATCGCTAGCAAAAGTAAGACTTGGAACGGATGTTGCCCCATTAGCTAGGTAAAAAGGTAAAGTTGATGTAATATCTGTCGAATTAATGCTTAATCTTTGAGTTCCACCAGTAGAAAAACCAATTTCATTTGTTGCGACACGGAATAATCCGGTGTCAGTATCAGCCGAAAAACTGTAAACTGGTGAAGTCGCTAATCCATCCCCTGATCGTAAATTAGTCAAACTTAAAAGAGTAATTCCGCTTAAATTATTAGAATCATCAAGCAGTGCGCCGCTATTTTGAACTAAAGCACCCGTCGTTCCGTCATAACGAACCAAAGCATTATCCGTGGCTGAAGCGGGTCCAGTCATATTACCGGTTCCAGCCAGATCTAATAGTGCGGAAATACGATCACGCGTTTCCGGCGCACCAACCGCACTGAGTAGTAAAAACTTATCTGTTTCAGTTAATGGTAAAGCCATTTAAACTCCTTTTATTCCTGATCTTTTTCTAAAAGTTCTTTTTTATAATCCATTAACATTTGTATTTTTTGATCAATTTCTTCGGGCGTACATTCTTCTTTTGGTTTTAATTCCAAATCTTCTGCTTCGTTTCCTTCTGGAAAATCGCTTACAAGTTCCTTGGCTTTATCAAGACCTTCTTCTAAGCCTTCTTGTGTTGGAGCCGCGACTGATACCTTTTTAAGTCCGGCTAACTTTTCACTTAAAGCATCAGCAGGACCATATTTAAGACCCGAAAGAACATCTCCTTTAGCACGTTGTTCAACACCTGAAAGTTTTTTTCCTTTTTTTTCTAGTAATTTATCAAATTTATGCATAAAACTTTCTCCTTAAAAGTTGTTAAACTTTTTAATATTTTCCGTTTTTGTTAAAATTTGCAAATTCCACGGAACGTGCAAACCAGAAACATTTTTACCATTTAAAGGCACAATATGATCAACTTCATACTGAATCCCCGTTATTACCGTTAATTGTTGAGCTTTGGTATAAAACTTTTCTATTTGTAATAAATGTTCTTTAGCTAACCATTGGGGCGTTCTTTTAATTTTACTCAGATACCTATTAACATGATATGCGTTATATTTTCCTCTGTTATTTTCAACCCATTTTCGATTATTTTTTCTCTATTGGCCAAATAGTTAACCTGATTAGTTTCTTTAACCTTTTCTTCATTTTTATCTCGCCAGGTTTTGGCAATTTTATTAACTTTTTGGCGATTACTTTTACGCCAAGCTTTTAAAAACGTATTTTTACATTCTTTAAAATTCGAAGTTTGACGATTTTTTATCTTATAAAAAGAATCAATAGATTTAATAATCTGACAATTGCTGCATATTTTTAATCCATTCTGCTTGCAAAAACTAATTAACGGATTATGAGGTTGTTTAGCCATTTCATTATTGCATTGTTTACAAGTGCCGCGATAAGGGTATTGTTTTATACCGCTTTTTGCATAGGCAGAAAGGAGTTTAGTTTCTCCACATTTACGACACTTTTTCCTCATATCTACCGTAAATTATACGATTCTTGTTGCGAACCGCTACCAGAAGTAGACACAGAAGCCGTGGTATCGCGAGAAGTGACTTGCACCGAGGCATCAATTGCGCCAGCACAAATAGCTTCTAAAAGATTGCGACAAGCATTAACCGCATCATGCGGTTTAGTTGGACGCTGACAGCTAGCATTAAGCTGATTAATACCTTGGCCAGGAACTTCAATTTCTAGAACTAAAAACGCCATAAAACTCCTTAAAAATCAATAAATGACTAGAAAATTTAACTTTAACGATATATAATAGTTGTTAACGTCGTTTTGCTGAAATAATACAAGTAATTGTGCCCCCGGTTCCGGCCGATTGATCCCATCGCACCCGAACATATGAATAATACACACCGCTATTATTTTTCATTAAACTACCAGATGTAGTTGAAACCGAATCTGAAGAAATTTGTGTGTAGGTTGGCGTTGAATCGCTAGCTTGATCATCATTCGTTCCTTCGACAATTACATCACCGGCTGTCGCCGTTCCTCCGGACCAATAAATTTGAGCGGCAAAACCAACCGATTCACGAACTTCAACGGTTTCTGAAGTTTGATCTGCTCCTAAATCAGCAGCATTAATAATAACTTTATTAATATTTTGAATAGGTTCTAATGACATTATTTACTCCTTAAATGTTTTAAAGCCGCTATTTTGGCCTTTTTGGATCTTTCTGGTAATTCCATCCCCTTCGAGACTTGGTTAAACTCATCAACAACGGATTGTTTAATTTTTCTTTTTGAAGCGGCCCAATTCATATAACGCCTCTGTTTTTCCGATTTAAACGGCATTAATTTACCTTATGAATATAAATAAAACAACGTTGGGTTAATCCGGTTGTTGAGGGGTTAAAAGAAGTTGAAGGTAAACCACCTATCTTAATAGTGTCCGAGGCAGAATATAAGTCTAATGATTGTACAGCAACCCAATATCTCTGTGTTGGTCCAGAAGAGCTTAATAAAGCTCCCCAACGAATAGCTTGAGTGGTACCCGTTCCAACCGTTGGTGCATTTTTTTCAATCGTTAAAGCAAAAGATGAAGTTCCGTTATTCCACGAATCGTCTACAAAGTCTAGTTGTGCGTAAACTTCATAATAACCAGTCACAGGCACTGTAAAAATAAAAGGACTTGTTGAGGTTACAGCACTATCAGTATCAATCTGTAACCCCGGCATATTTAAAAATGTACCGACTCCGAAAGTTTGACCGACGCCATTTGAATTATAACGGGCAATAACTGTATTTGTTCTTAAAGTATCCGCATTAATTTCAATCGTTGTGCCGTCTACCACAACAGCCAACGGAACTCCGTTACCACCAGTTAAACCATTACCAGCAACTGAAGTTGTAAGTTTAAATTCAGTAATAGAATTATCAGCAACAGCCGAATTGGTCCAAAGTAAACCACTTGCTTGGGAAGAATCTGCAGTTAAAACCTGGCTATTTGTTCCTACGGGAATCCGTACATTAATAGTTCCATTATGGCCTATTAAATCCCCTTTAGTTGTGCTTGGGGCCAATGCATTAAATCCAGTATTAGCAGTTGATTGTCCCGTTCCACCTCTAGTAATAGCTAATTGGACTTCGCTAGATAAAACTCCAGAGCCGTTATTAATAACAACATGATTAAAACTCCCTGCGGCTAATTTACTACGATCAATGGCTGCACCGGATTTAATATCAGCATTTTCGATATTAGTAACAGTATTTTGATCTGCATCAATTGATTTATTAGTTAAAGTCGACGCATGCGCTTCCGTGACTAATGGCGAAGCTGAAGTCCCATTAAAATAATTTACTTTTCCGTTTGAATCAAGAACTTCGATGTCTCCCTTTACAGAAACATTAGTAGAAGAAACGGGGACTAATCTAATTCCTTTGAGAAAATTTTTAAACCCGAAAGCTATATATCCTCCCTGTTTATGATTGAGCTAACGATTGGGCAACAAACGCAATCGTACCAGAATGAGTGCCCGTTCCAATCGAAGTCGTTGAAAAAGAAAATTGTCCGTTATCATCAACAGTAAAACTTATAGATGCATCGCCAACTCTTTCTTGTTGCAACTCCCATTTTTGATTAGTTGGATTATTAACATTATAAATAATTGTCATTTCGCCGGCTTCAGAAGCACTTGCGGGCTGTGTAACTTCGCGATAAACTGAATAGCGAATAAAAGCAGCACGAACTACAGAAGTATTAAAAGACAACCCGGTTAAAGTTACGTTAGATGCTATATTATGAGCCGCATTAAGTGTAAAAATCTGTTTAGAAACGTCGCCGGTTGAAATTAAACCAGATAGTGCTGCTTCAACGGCTTTAGCGAATTGAATTTGAGCTTCAGAGTTAACAGGAACAGCACCGGTATTTGGAAATTCAATTGGAATGCCAGTAATTATAATAGTAGGCATGTAGGATTAATCCTTAAAAAATAGTGATAATATACTATTAGTTGTTAACTTGGAAAAATATTATAGTTAAAATAAAAAAGGCCAGGAATTGCTTCCCAGCCCTTTTAATTCAATCCCTAATTTAATTATTAGGTCGTTGAGTTCACAACATCAGTGATAAGCACGTTCCGGCCAGGAGCGCTACAGAACAAAGCTTGATCTGTATACATCCTAAATTCGTAGGCAGCAGAATTCTCTAGCTGTCTAAGAATTTGATCCCCAGGCATTCCCGGAATATTGAAGGAAATATCACGACTTCCAACACGCATCCAGTTATCCTCAGACAAGAGATAAGAATATCCTTCCTTCACATAAATAGAAGGAAGAATTTCGATTTCTCCGTTTTGAGAATGGAACACAAGACGCTCAGAACCGTTCTCCATCTTTTGTTTGGAGTAGCTACCATCGTATTTCCGAAGAGCAGCTTGATCTGACATCATATTCGCCCACGCTTTTAGAGAAACTAGCGCAAGCATTTTACCCATGTGGCCCTTTTCAATCGCACGAGTGACCGCGAGATTTAGCTTATTAAAGCTAAGAGCCGCGCTGGACGCGCTAAAGCTATTTCCGCGCCATAATTCGAAATCGCTCACAGAAATATTAAAGAGCGAACCGCTTGATTGACTTAGGATCTTGTGAATTCCCGCAAATTCATTGTTATAAGCACCTCGACGCCAAATTACGTCAGTGGCAACAACGCCAGCCGCCGCAGCAGAGCTATCAAGAGTTAGAACGCGCGTATCAAGATTGACACTTGAAATTACGAACTGACCACGAGAAGTTGCGCCCGTAGAATCACGGATTTCAATCGGCATCCCTTTGGAGCCTGACCAAATTCCCGGAGCCCACTCAGCTAGAGTGATCGTAACCGTTGACGCTGAAACAGCGGAAACCGTTCCGTATCCCATTTGACCGTAAAGAAGCTCAATCTCAAGGATTTTGGTGAAAGAACGCATAGCGTTTTCGACCACATACTTAGACGCACTTCCGAATGACGCTTTATCGCTACCAGAGCGAGAAAGAGCATTATAACCAATTTGCGAACGCATAACCTTCGCGTTACCCTTCACTTGTGCATCACGCATCGGGGAAGAGACAGCAGGAAGAAGATTAAACGCATCTTCGTCAGGACCGGCATACGTGATACCGTGTTCTAGACCAAGCGCAACTGGTTGGTGATATAGATTACCGAGATTCTTTTCCTTACCCGCGAAATCGATCATGTTCAAAAGATGAACATCTTCCGGATAAAGAACCTTAATTTTATCGGCGTATAGTTCTTTGAAAAATCCATTCATCGTACCTACGGTAGCTGCTGGATCTCCGAACGTATTAATTGCAGACATATTTTATTCCTTTCTTAAATTATTGTTCTGAAATGACGTATTCAACAACTAGGCAGGCATTAAGATCCGCCGATGCGAGGTTAACGTCAGAATCACAACCAAGCATAATGGATTTTCCACCACCAGAGCCGGTCGTAATTCCAGTAGCACTACCTAGAAAACATGGTTCAAACGTACCATCGATACGATTGACCACATACGCACAAGCAACTTTTTCCACCGATTCCTTTACCTTAAAAAGAAGCCGGAAAACACCAGTCGCATCAGCTGGCGTAGCAACCGTATAAGTAGCCGTTTCATTAGTATCTAACGCAGCCGTGATTTGATTTACTCCCTCAGTCTGGAGAAAAAGACGAGCCGGCTCGTCATTACGAGGAACAACACTAGCCGGAGTCGCATTACCAGTAATAAGAAGAGGAATACTCACACGCTGGACTTTTAGTTGTCTATTTTGGACAAGTTCGTCCTTTGAGCTATAAGACATTTTATTTTCCTTTTTTTATTTAATTATTGTTATTGGTTTACTATTCAGACTGGCTATTAGATATGCATACCTAGTATTATCAAGTTATACGCAGTCGGCTAGACGCCTGTAAAAAACTTTATATAATAAGTTGTTAATTTTAATGTTGGTTTATCAAATTATGTTTTCTTAGTGATTTTCACTAAAATGTGTAAATTTGGCAACTATATACCCAATTTCAGCCTAAAATAAAAACTTCTTATTACTAAAATGAGAATTATAATTTCTTAAAATAATCTTTAAAGCTAACTTTAGGCTCTTCTTTAGGCTTAACTTTATCAGAGCCCGTATCTTTTACTTGTTGCTTAAGAGGAACAGGGGGTTGATCTCCTGCCTTAGCTTTTTCAAGATTACGCTTACGTAGACGCTTAAGGGTATCTTTACCAAGAAGTTGTTCTACATAATCTTCTGGGCTTGCGGCAAATAGCGCTTGAATTTCCTGTGCAATTTCTTCTTTTACAAGAGGAACCACATCTTCTGCCGTAACTTCAACACCTTTTTCAATTGCTTTAGATAAATACTTAGCAACACGTTCACGATAAACTTGATTATTCGGTAAACCGGCTTTACTTAATGCACCATCAATCATTAATGAATAGCGTTCGGTTTCTTGTTGAACTAAGCGTTGATATTCTCGCTCTTCCATTTCCTTTTTTTCGCTTTCGCGCTCGTCTTTGATCTTTTGAAGTTCAGCTTGTAATGCTTCTTTCTCTAATTGTTCTGGTGACTTCTTAGCCTTTTCTAATTCTTCTTCTACAATCATTGCAGCTAATTGTCTTTCATCAATTTCAAGATCCTTCATCAATTCGCGAATTTTGTTAGGATTACCTTTAGCTTGTTGAAGATATTCACCAACTTGATCGAGCTTCTTTTTATAATCAGAAGCTTCACCCATACGTTTTTGGGCAGCTTTAGCTAATTGAAGCTGTTTAGTCATGTATTCAGCCGCTTCAGATCCTTCATCAACTTCAAAAGGAAGATCTTCATTGACTTCTTTACCGTCAACTTTAAGCTTTAATTGCTTTAATTTTTTAGCAATCTTTGCTTCTTCTTTTTTAGTTTCGGCGGCGGTTTGTTCCGCACCTTCTGATTGTTCTTGAGCTAATTCGTTAGCCTGTTCATTAGTTTCGGAGGCTTGCGCTTCTTGATTGGCTTCACTAGCCGCAGGAGCGGGGTTTTGGGCTTGTTCTGACATATATTTCCTTAGTTCATCATCCCATTAGGGGTAGATTTAAGTTATCCATCTCATTATTGAGGTAGGAAAATGTTAAAACTTATTAATATGGTTTTAAGAAAAGGTTTATGTCCGCTAACGTAATAGCTAATCCCCAATTAGCTTGGTTTCCCGCAAAAATAACCCCAACTAAGTTACCATAAAAATCAACCATCGGTGAACCCGATGAACCGGGTAAAACCACGGAGGTAGTCAAGTTAGCTTTTACATGAACAAAGCATGCCGTTATTGGACCAAAAAATGTGTCAATCTGAATAATGCGGTTTTTGGGAAGATCACACTTATCGTTTTTATCAAAAACATCCATAATATGATCAAAAACATCAACTTCTTTTACACCGATAATTTCACCCCGGCTCATAGTTGTTGGCATAAGAATGGGATGACCTACAGCAGCGATAATTTGCCCGGATCGCACATCACTACCGAGCTTTAAAGCTCCTTGATAATTAGGAAGAGATTCAACTAAACAAAGATCAGTAAAATTACTAATTTCAAGAATACGTCTTGGAATAGTTCTACCAAAATTATCGGTAATAAAGATATTTGCGTCTTTACTTAAATTACAAACATGAGCATTAGTAATAATATAAACTTTACCGCTCGGCGCAATTACATGGGCGCCACTGCCTCCCCGCGTTTTAGTTTCATTAGTCACTAAAACGGTCGTTTTTTGAACTTTATTTCGAACATAATCATAATGAAATTCTGGACCTTTAATTGCTACGGAAATACAAAGTAGTGCAATAAACATTATTTTTCCGGTGTATTTTAACTTTTCGCTCAAATTTTTCAAAACAACCCTTTTATAAAGGTTTCTAATTGATTATAATAAGTTGTTATTTGGCTCTGTATTTGCTGTATAATAGTGGTCAAATCGCCTAAAATGTAAAGCCGGTATGTAGCAGTCAAAAGAAGACTAAAAACGCAACCAAAGGCAAATAAACCGATTGTGAAAGTTCTTTTTTCGACATATTTAGCCTTAATTATATCATTTGTTCGATTTCGAAATCTAACTTTAGCCATATTGAAAGAGCATAACGAATAAAAGATGGTAATGGTTTAGATATTTAATCTATTTAAGTTGTTAACTAGGTTAAGGGTTGGTAGGGAGTGCCTTGCATCGAATAAAAGACAGGGGATTAATTAAGATGGTTATTTCTTTGATTTCGAAGCTTTTTTCGCGGTTGATTGGCGAATAGCCGGTTTTAACTCTTTAGCCACGATTGGGGGCTTAGCTTGTTCGGGCTCAACCTCTTTTTTAATTTCTTGGTAAAGCCGGGCAAGCCAAGTACAAGCATGAGCGAATGCAATAGATTCCTCTCCATCTAATTCATATTTACCACGACGAGTAATTTTAAGTAGATTTTGGATATTAATTAAATCATTTTTTGTATATTTCATAAAACTCCTGTATTGTATAATATATCATTACCAACTTGATATTGCAATTCTTTTCCAAGTGTCTTTAGCTATACAAATATATAGATAGTTCGCATCGTGAGAAAACTGTCCCTTAGTTCCTTTATCTGTGCATGAACTTGGTATTCCTATAATCATATCCAAATTTTGTTGTGAAAACCACTCATCATATGCTTCTTGATATGTAGATAAATATGTTTGATATTCACCATTCGTCATAATAATCCAATCATTACCCGGTGCGGAATCATTATCGCCTACTTCTCTTACTTCAGCCGGCCATTCTAGTGGCATATCTTCGGGTGCATTTTCAACATATTTGTATTTTAATACAATCAATTTCATATTTAATCCCTGGCTGTAAAAGTTTTTAGAAAATAAAAATAATCTAAATAAATATTTAAGGTACCGGCTAAAACCGCTGTACGGGTCATTTGAAAATTTGGTCCACATCCTTGACCTGTCTCCGTTGGAATATTCGTTGTATTGGACCCAGCTAAAACACCATTAATGTAAAAATCTACTTGAGTTCCGGCACTATTTACGCCCCATCTTAATTGTATCCAAGAACCAGCAACAACTGCTATAGAAGATGTATTAACGGTTCTGGTGCTATTACTCGCTGTTTTTAGTCTCCAATTTGTTGATTGACTTCTATTATATTCAAAATATATCCCATTTGCGTGGTCAGCATTAGCCGAAGTTCCTAATCCGCATCGAAATACGTAATCGTTTGTTACTGTTGCTAATGCCGGAATATGAATTAATGACTTATATTCGGCTGCTCCATTACCAAAAACGGTAGATGTTGATAATCCGGCACTTTGCACTAAGGATGCATGAGCGCCAAGAATTCCACCAACTACTAGTTCCGCAACACCGAGATGTTTACCTGATGCCAAAGTAGCATTTCCTGTACTAACTGAAGCAACAGAACCTATTCCTAATGTTGAAGGTGACCATGTAACTAAATTATTAAAATCATCAAACTGGATACCGGAAATAGTTTGTGGATCAAATTGTAAAGCGTATTCAATCGCTGTTTGTACATTATCAGCGGCAGCAGGAAATCCATTTGAAGTATTATCAAAAGGTACTGAACGAGCAACTGGTGAGATTATAACAGGCATTTATGCAAATTCCTGGATTCTAGCCGTTTGAGTTCCAGAATAAGTAATTAAAAAAATACTGAGACTTTGGCCAATTGGTAGAGAAACAACTTGGTCTTTAAAAATAGGAATACCTGTCATTATGGTTACCCCAGTTGGCCCATAAAAAATAGTTTTATTACCACCATTATAGATAGTTAATATTTCTCTACCAGTTAATGGGCTGACGCCAACTTTTGCTTCGATTTCCGAAGTTGTAACAGAAATAGTTCCTGAAACATAACCATCGCTTATAACATCAGCTAATTCAGGGCTTTCAATAATCATATATAAAATTAGAAAAAGAAAAAAGAATAGAAACTAAAGCCCTTACCCTTTTATTAATATATTGGGTTATTATGCTAATTCAAGAATACGAACATTTTGTGAACCCGCCGCCGCAATAGCAAATAAAGAAACATCTTCTCCAAGTTCAACATCCATATTAGAACCTGATGCCATTTTGAATCCTGTTGACGTAGTTACAGTTGCGTCGTTGCCTAAATAAATAGCTAATGCGCCAAGATTCTGAATTAAATAACGTCTTCGTCCGGATAATTGTGTTGTTAAAAGATTGGCCGCTGTAGTTGTGACAGTTGCGACTGAATTCAATGCAGAAATGTTTGGTCCGTTATTAACATAAATTCGACGATATCTATCAGATAAAGCGTCGGCCCGATCTCCGTTAGTTGAAATGGCTAATAGGGCGCCGATCCGGGCTCGTGAACCAACTTTTACAGGATTTTCGGTATCAACCGCATCATCGGCTACAGTACCAACAGGCACGCTCCATAAGGCACCGCGATCATTTAATTTAAATGATGCATAATCGCCATCAGCACTGACTGATGAAGCAAGAGTTGCTTGTTGAACTGCAAGTACATAATTGCCGATATCACCAGAAACATGAGCACTATCCTCAGCTTTTTCAGCATTGGCCGTAACAGTACCAACAATTTTTACTCGACCGGCAGAATCAACCGCAATGGCAGAATAGTCTAAATCGGCAGAAGTTAATACAGCGTTTGCATCATTACGAACAGCAAGAATGAATGCACCTGGGTCGCCTGTAGTGTGTCCGCTATCTTCTGGATATACGAAGTCGAAAGCTGTATCAAAATTCGCTTCAACTTTTAAACGTCCGGTATCATTGAAAATAAATGGATGGTAGTCACCATCGGAACTTACTGGTGAAGTATCTGCGTCTTGTCTGACACCCAAAACAAATGCACCAACTTCGCCGCTAACATGCACAGAATCTTCGGCATAATCATAAGGCACTTGAACATTAACAGAACCGTCGGCATTAACAGCTAAAAAATCCGTTCCATCTCCAACTTTGATGCTATCTGAAACATGTGTCAAATCGCGTATATCAAAATCTGTAGCAGTTACAGTTACTGTACCTTGAACAGCTACGTGTAATGCGTTGGCCGTGTGCGCAATTAAGCTTCCATCAGAAGCTCTTAAATAAGCACCAACATTATCACTTTCTGTTAAGTTGGCAGTATCTAAGACCAATTTATCTTTTCCGAGCATAATATCCTTTAAAAGTTAATTGTTATGTGATAATTTTAACTTTTAACTCTTCAAAATCTTTACATAATAGTTGTTAATTAAGACCACACCAACATTTCAAGTGTTTGACCTGCTTGATTGGTCTGAAAATAAAAAGTTATAGCGGAGGTTAGATTTAAATTAATTTCTTCATAAAAACAACCGGTTCGAATTGTCGTGTAATTCGTTCCACTTTGGCCAGATACATAAGCAAATTGAGTTTTAGCATCGCCTGATCGAATTTTAGCCATAAATCGTTTAGTTCCAATCGGAATTACTTGTGAGTATTCCGTTCCGGCTACTGCCGCTGAAACGTTAAAAGTTGTCGGAATTGAAGCGGTTGAACTTGTATCAACAAAAATAGGATTCGTTACATCAATAGGAGCGCCATCAGAGTTATGTATAGAAACATCTAACGCGTGTATAATTCCATTGGTTATAGAAGTTAAGCGGTTGGTTTGATCTGAATCGCTTGGTGACGCCGCTCGGATATGCCCAATTAAACCAATGTTATCTGGATCTGGATTTGTTAATAGCGCATAAATACCATCAATATCAACGGTTAAATCCCCGCCAATAATTGTTGCAGTAGCTGTGGTACGAAGTGATTGGGTATCTTCGTCGTATACATATTGAATGACTTGATTAGAATCAAGCAGTGTAACGGGATATATTTGAGGAGCCATTTTTAACCTTTAACGTAACAAAACACATTTATATTGTTAAATAACTAATATCCGAGGTCTTTAATTCTTTCGATTGTAGCTTTATATTTGATAATCTCACTATTATTAAATTCGAGCTTATAATCTTGCCATTCTTTGTCATTAAGCGCAAAATAACACCGAACGCGACCACGCTCCATGATATCGTACTTAATAATTGAACAATTCTTATGCAGTAAAAAAGCAACGAACCAAACATCAGAAGAGTTCTTTAGATTTTTTTCTTGCCAATTTCCCATAAAAACTTACTGTGGAATATCTCCTGGATTAGTTGGTAATGATTCAAAGGGCGGAGGAGGGGAAGCAGGTTTTGGTAAAGTTTCACCCGTATTTAATTTTTCACCACTTTGAGGTAAACCGCCTTGTGGAGCCATAGTTTCAGAAGCTGAATAACTTCCTTGTGGTCCTTGAGGGGCTTGAGAAGTTCCAAGAGGTTGCGGAATTGGATTTAAAGGTTGTTCGCCAACAAGTTGTAGTAATTCAGGGTCGGTATTTCTTAGAGCATCCATATGTCGTGCAATATGATCCATAACTACACGGACTAATTCAGGATTTTCACGAATATCTGAATCGGCTAATACCCCGCGATGTTCATTAATATGTGTTCGATGTTGATCAATTGGCGAAACAAGAGGTGAGAACCCTTCCATCATTTTTTCGTTTTCTTGTTTAATTAAAAAGAGTTCATGAAGATCGCCTTCGAAAGCTGAATCCAGTTCACCGGTTTTAATAACTTGAAAATATTCTTGTGGTGTTTTTAAAAGATTCATTTGGAGCATTTGTTCAGCCATTTGTACACGCCCGGCTGTAGTTTTACTGAGAGGATTGCCCACATCTACAACTACACGATTAATGGCCGACAAATCTTCGCCAGTAAATTCTTTTAGAAGGGTTTTATTGTATTTACCGACGATTGCCGCAATACGAGGTGCTTTAGCAAAATCCTTAAGATTATTGATAAGTTGCGTTCCAACTGATTCAATAAGCTTTATATAACTTTGTTGAAGACCAGAAATAAATTGTAATGACATTGACTGTACAAGCGCTAAAGCGTTGCCAGATTTAAGAGACGCTTCTGGCTGTCCACGAGTTACGCTACTAATACCCGAAATGGTTTCAATTTCTTCACGAATAAGCTTAATGGCCTCAAATAATTCAGGAGGAGTAGAGGATAATTGAATAGGTTCTGGCTTTTCATTACCTTGAATAACATTCATTCCGCCTTCAAGCGAAGCGATAGAAATATCGGCCCCGCGAGGCACGTAAATACTTTGAACACCAAAAGCGTTCAAGTTCGTCATAAAAGTGCTGAATAATGAGTTTAAAGCCTCTTGGAGCGGGAAGATATCGAAAAGAGGAGTGTAACCATAGGGGGTTCCCATGATGTTGCCTGGGGTCATTCTAAAGACCGGTAGAGCCCTATAAGGAAGTGGGACGGTCATTAGAGTAATATCTTCAGCAACAAATAATGAATACTTGCCTTCCGGGACAGATTCTGTTCTTTTATGGAAAAATTCATAAACCGCAATATCATCCGTATCATCATTTGACCAAACTGAAAGCCTATATTGTCGCCCGTCGTCTTTAGTAGAAACAGTATGAATTTTTTCAGCTAGTTCTGGGTATTTAGCCATCAAATCGTAACGGTTTTTAAAACTACGTACTAAAACCCAGTCTGGATCGTATTGTTCGCGCGTGCCATCATATACAACATCAAATGGAGAAAGATTAGTAAATTCAACTTCTCCTTGATAATTGTAAGCACCGGTTTCGGGATCAAAATCATATGGTTCACCAGCCATAGCGTTCCATTCCATTTTAATGAAACCAGAACCAAGAACGACCGCCATTTCTGTGCATGCTTTTAATGCGTCTTCAAGATTACGTTCACGCATATAGTAATCAAGAATGCCGTTTGCGAGATAAGCTTGGGAAAGCGACTTAGCATCAGTATTAATCGCACGAGCTTCCATCGTCGGACGATTAGCCGTAATCATTACGTAAATATGTTGAGCAATATTTCGGAATTCGTTTACAGGAAGGGAAACTAATTCACCTTGTTCACCGGTATAACTGACTTTATGACCTAGATAAAGACTGTCACGGAAAAGACCGTAATAAAAACGCCAGTTATCGGCAACTTTAACTAAGTAATCGTTTTTATTAAGAAAACTATAAAAACTTTTTGCTCTGTATAAAAGATCTGCGGCTAATTCGTTGGGTTCTCGATTAGCAAAATAAACTGATTTATCTCCGCGCTTATTATCGGCCATATTTTTTCCCTACTTTAAAAATAGTCTTAAAAACATCAACCGCCGATTCTCGGGGTTTGTTCGAATCACCTAGAAATATTAAGTCTGTTTGATTTAAACCGAAATTAGCCGGATATGGATTTTTACTAAATACTATGGAGCGGGTAAGGTAAATTAACGCGTCCACGGCATCGTAGTGTCCCATGTCCACCGACCGGTCAAACACATTACGGTTGCTCTTAGACCACTTAACGTTTCTAAGGTGCTTAATTAATGTCTTACAACGCGGATTAATCATAATCCGTTTGTTCGAAAGCATTATACGTAAGTTGTTAACTGCCGCAGGCTTGTCGTCTTTCTTAGCTAGCTTGAAATCAATAGTATTATTACTATGTTTTCGAATCTCGCCCAAAGCAATATAATCGATATCTGAAACCCTCAAAAAAGGCAGTTTAACCTCATGAACAAGGACATCGGAGAAATGTTGGGCTTCTTTTTCTTTAATCTGTCTTACTAAAAGACCAATATGATTATCTTTCTCTTGAAAGTTCATAACCAATTCGTCTTCAATCACAATTACAGCTTTTCGAAAATCAAAATAAGCAAATAAAACAACGGTTAAATCTTTCCCACCTAAATCCATAGATTCGTAGTAATCAAAGTGGGGAGGTCTTTCCCAATTAACCACAATTTCTTTTTCTAATTCATCAGTGAATTCTGGAACAGCCGCATATTCTAAGTTCTTTTGTACAATACAAAGGTATTCGCGCTTAAAGTCTGGGTGATTGGCACCACCAGGATAGGCTGCTAGAATTTCAGCAATTTCATCCGGTTTAATACGTGGATTATCATAAATCGTCTTTTTTATCAATGTCCCTTTTAGATCCGCTTCCTCGACAAATTTCATAAAATCATGCTCAGGATCAGTTGGCGGAGTGCTCAAAAGAATAATTTTTCCTTTGGTATTAGTTGTGGTCGGAATAAGAACACTACGCACAGTATTCGTTAAGTCGTTACAAAATCCCGCTTCATCTACAATACAAAGATCGGCAAAACTACCACGAAGTTTTTCGGCATGGCCGGAATCGGCTCCGGCGAGTTCTAATCGTGAATCATTTTGAAATTTATAAGTATATTTACTTTTTAACTGTTGTGGCTTTAATTCTTCAGGACAATCTTCAAAAATAAGGGGCATTGTTTTTTCAACAATGTCATTAATCATTATTTTAGTTGGGGCTAGAAACTTAACTACGGCTCCGGATTTTTTTAAGCAGGTTTCCGCCGCCAGAACGAGGGCGCCAAAAGTTTTACCAATACGCCGCGAGGAAAGAATAATAATGATTTTATCAGGAGAAGCTTTAATTTTTTCAGAGAAATCTTTTTGGGCTTCGTCTAGTTTAAATAAAGATAAAGCACCTCGACGCCATAATTCATCTGTTGCTGCTCTTTTACTGATAAGCTTCTTATCCATTTTTAGAAATTTCTTCGTTTAAAAGCTTTAAAAGTTCTTCATCTGATAATGTTTTCGTAAGACTTTCTTCTGGCTTTTCTCCGGTTTTTAATTGAATAAGGAGTTTTGTGTAAATATCTAACTTTTTTGCTTCTTCGAAAGTTAATTCGGTCATTCCGTTTGAACAACGATCACGAAGAAGTTTAATTTGCATTAGACAAACAGCAAGTTCATCAGTAATATCTTTATAGATGGCAATTGTTTCGTTTTCTTCTTCAAGAATTGGGGTAGATTTGGTGAGCATTTCTTTTAAATGTTTATTTTCTTCTTCTAATGAAACAATTTTTTTATTTAATTGAACAATCACCCGATATTGACTATCACAATATTGACGTAATTCTTTTAGGGTTTTAAAGTTTTGTGCAAGTTGATCAATATTATCTGACATATTTTATTATCTAAAAGTTAATGCTCCGGGCTTAGCTTGTTGAATTACTTTAAAAGAAGAAATTTTATCGTTTAAAAGTGAAAATTCGGCTTGATGCTTGAGAAACATTTGTTCAAATTCAGCAATTTTTTTATCTTGAGTTTTGGCTTCGAGATAAGCAAAAACGACTCCGGTAATTAATAAAATTGCTGCATCAACAAAAGAGGCTGGATAAAAAAGGGTTTTTCCGAAACCCATAGAAAATAAAAATAAAAGAAACCCGTTTCGATATTTTAACATATAACTCCTTATAAAAATAAAAAGAAACTACTCACTACTTGCGCTTTTGTATTGCCATAGGAATGGCTGTTAGTCGTGAGTTTCTTTATATAAGTTGTTAAGTTAACAACTTTAAATATCTTGTTATGGTTAATTTAATTAAACTTCTTTTATCGTTATTTTTTAAATCCGATGATAGTTCTGGCGCGGCTTCTCAGCCTAAAAAAGAAGATTCTCTAATTAAACCGGAAGCCTTGAAAATACCTGCACAAAAACCGGCCAAACACGCCAACGACGGTAAATGTTCCAAGTGTGAACTTATATTTAATCGTTATCCTGGATTTCACGAAGGTCTAAAAGCGTGGTTTGTACAATTGCAAGCCAGTCATCCGGAAGCCCATATTAGCGATGCTGGAAGGGGAAAATTAGCACAAGAAGAATATTTTAAAAAAGGCACTTCCAAAGCTCATTATGGGCAAAGCTCCCATAATTTTGGTGCGGGACTCGATATTTTTAAATTACATATAAATGGTGCAGAATGGCCTAAAGATTGGTTTAATACCGTTGTCAAACCGGCAATAGATGCACATAATGCTGCTGCTGATTTTAAGATAAAATGGTATGGAGCGCCGGGAAGTGCTTTCTATGAATTACCGCATTGTGAAGTTGCAGATTGGAAAACTAAAAACTTAAAGTTGGTGGAACCGGCTTAGCCAAATCCTTCAAAATTAATTTATACAATCTTCTATAACGTAAATTCCTAGTAGACTGTATCTTTCTTTCCCAAACAAAGTATTCCTCAAATAAGAATTGTAAGGCTTTTATCGTTTGAAGGTATTCCTCAATTATTGGTTTGAGTTCATCAATATAAACTTCTTGAAGATCTGGGCGACCCTCTAATTTATCAATAACATAATTCGACCATTGAATAATATTACTGCATAAATCGGCCTCATAAAGATACGACTCTATTTGATCGGTTAAATCCATTATTGACCACTTAACTTCTTAATCCGGTGTTTCGCTACAGCTTCACGAATACGCTCACGATTACAGCCGCCGCAGATCTTCCCATTCCAAAGCAAACCGTGTTCGTCGCGCCAAAAAGTGTTTTTACCCTTTTTTCCAGAATAAGCTCTAGCATGTAATTTCATACATTTTTTACAAACACGTTTATCTAATTTCATATAACTCCTTAGTGAATTCTACAAATAAGAATTCGTTTTACAGTAAAAATTTTGCTAGACTTTAGCTTTTTAACCCATAGTTTATTTTTAGTATAGGTTATGCAGGCCGATTTATTATATTTAATCCGATAAATTAAATGAAGCTCGGCGTTAGGGTAATAGAGTGCATATCGAAGAAGAGCGCGGAAGTTTTTCATTAGGGCTTATGCGGATAATAAATACGTTTCTCCGGTAGCATAAAATGGTCAACTTCTCTATCGTCTAGATAAAAATCTGGCTTCGACACACAATAATCAACCCATTCTCTAATACCTAAAGCATCCACGACTTTATCGGCCCATTCTTTTGAACTTAAACTCCAAACTACTACTTCATAACCACGTTCATAGAATATTTTAAGTTTTTGGATGTTGTCCCACATTGGAAGAAAAAGCTTCTTGGTGCCGAACATATCGATTTCAATTGCTTCGGGGTGGTTTTTAAAATTACCGCCTTCTGGCTCCCACATAATTAAGGTATCATCTACATCTGAAAAAACCGACTTACTTGGTACAATCTTAAATTTTCTTTTCGACATGAAACAATTATAACATAAAATAAATAAAAGTCTAGTTACTTATCTTTTATTGGCCTTGGAAGTTGAAAATATTGAAATTCCTTATATTTTATATTGGTTACTGAAATACAATGATCTGTAAGACCGTAATCCACCCAAAGTCCTTTATTTAAACCGTTTGATGGATTTTTATGTAGGCTGCTCCCCCAGCCCGATATTAAACTTTTCCGAAGATTAAAACGGTCAATTCTATCATTAAAACGATCCCACATATCATTTCTTTGGTTTTAAAATGAATGGTTGATTAAAATAATTTTTACCTAAACTTTTAATGTCAAGCCAAAATTGATTCCTAAGCCTGTAAGATTTACTATCATACCCCCACCCACATTTTTTATATACCTCATTAAAACGTACTCTTACAAAGACATCATTATTATTTAATTCACAGCTATTGTTTAATAGCCTATCGTGTTTTGAATAGAGTTTCATGGCTTAAAAATTTGCTTAAATTCTTTTTGGTTTAAGTCTGTTCCTTTATATTCTATCACTAATCTCTTAGAACTTGGAGGAAATTCAACAGCGTTGCCTTCTTGAAACTCTTTTAAATACCGCTCGCCTTCAACCGCCTTATCAAATATTCCTAGAATAGCTAGCTTCTTAGTTTTCGTGCCTATCCAAATATAATACAAAAAGCGGGTTTTATCCCGAAAGTCTTCTTCTATACCCCCCCATACCCTATACTTAAACTCTCGATTTAAGATTTGAAGCCCCTTTTTCCGGTAGCTTTGACAATAAAGTCGGAAGTTATTCTTGGCTTCTTGTTTACTGGCGCTTTTCTCAAAAACGCATATATCCCAATACTCTAAATTCTTAATCGAATGTTGGCGGGTTTCAATCAATTTTATATTCCTTGCTAACGCTTCGGTGACGTTTTCTGAGTAGCTTAACCACACCTTTTTCTCAATAAAATTTATGAACCCAAAAACCCCCGGACAAGAACTTGTAACTAGGAATTTATTAAGCTCTTTATTTAAAAAAACTGCCTTTTTCATAATCCTCTAAAATCCCGAAAAAGTATGTGTTACTAGAATTAGTTGTTAATATTATTATGATCTCATCCCTAAATTATCTCCCTAACTAGGAGCCCTTTAGAACCCTCGAAAAATAAAATCCCAAAAAATGGGATCGAATTTTTTAAAAACGTCATAAATTAACGGGTTTTTCAAAATAAATGCCCAAAAACCAAATCCACTAGCCACAAAAAATACCCATATTTCATGACATTTTTCGCACAGATTTCTAAAAATCAACAACTCTTACTGACTCTCAAATTGAAGACTTTTCCGTAACTAGAATTGTCAAAACCGGCATAATATTCATTTTGACATAGGAAAAGTAATATGATATACTTATTTTGTGCCTAATATAAAGCTAGGAGTTGTATGAAATACCTAATCCTTTTATTGTTCTTTTTCAGTGCCTGTGCCATGAAGCAAGAGCATAGTGGAACTGTGAATTTTCAAATTACTGTAGATCAGATTGCAATGACCGCCTATTTTGAACCAGTCTGCCGAAAAGAGTTACCAGAAGCCTCAGAAGAAGCGATTAACGAGTGTGTTAAACTTAAAATAGGCCAATTCCTTGACGCTATAAGCCAAATTGCAGGAGCCCCCTCTGAACCCCCTGCCGAATAGTTGAGAAGCTCCTATAAGCCAAATAAACACAAAATAAGACCCTTTTATTCTGCCATTCAACTCCTACCCTTTCGCGCATAATACACACACTAAGATAACTACAAAACTATACTATCTTGTTAGTATCTTATTACGTAATGGTAAACATTATCCCGCTGTAACCGTTCGGGGACATTTCTATAAAAACAAGCCTATAAAGAGTGTTTTGTAACCGAGTGGGGACAAGTGATTCTTGTAACTAGAATCATATTGAGCCTGGGATATAGTTAAGCTTAAAAATGTAACTAGGATTTTTTCCAACTAAGATTTTCTGAAGTGCCATCAAATAGATTAGATTTCTTGCTATTATCGGTTTTTGATAAATATTGTAAATTCCAAGGAACATGTAAACCACAAACAAGTTTATGTCTGAGAGGAATAATATGATCTACTTCCCGGCCTGGCGGACATAGTTTATAAACTACCTCAATATCTAACCAACTAACACCTTTTAGCTTGGCTTTACGCTTTGTTCGTCTTTCTATCCTTTTTTGGCCTTTTTTATAAGCCTTAAACCATTCTGTTTGTTTTTGGCCTTTTTTATGACATTTTATTCCACAATAAAGCTTTTTAGGCTGAGCCGAAGAAAAAATGAACTTACAAACCAAACATTCTTTTGAAATAGGAACTTTTCTTTTATACCCACTATGAACCTTTTTAGCGCAACCAGAAGAGCAAAATTTTATCCCGCTTCTTGCAGAAGCAAAATCTTTGTTACAAATAAAACAAGTATAAAATTTTTCTGGCTTTCTTTTAGATTTTTTTACGCACTCCCAGCAAGTATTTCCGTGCCAATTATGACCTTCACCGTCTTTAGCAATTTTTACTCTATTTGAGCTTAATTTTTTAAAAAAGTAGGGTTTTTTTATCTCACAAATTTTACATATTTTATATTCCATACTATAAGTTGTTAATTTAGGTATGAAATATGACCAGCAAAAAATAGAAAAATTATGCGTGTTAACCTACAAGTGCGTGCCGTCCTTCTTGAAGTACCTACCCCCTGGGGGTGGCACAGTATACCGGACATAGCTACGAGAGGATTGTATGCTCGGGCGCCATTGCGAGGGGAGCGAGCTCTTCTTCGTCGCGACGAGCGAGTATTCGTGGGAGCTTTGTTTTATCGAGGGCAAGAAGCCGGCGCGAGCAATCCCCGACGGGGGCCTCGCGATCTTCAGTCCCGACTGCAAGTATTTCTGGGTCCACGGCGGCTACCGAGACGGCACGACTCACGTGTTTGATGCGAAGACGGGTAAGGATCGCTTCAAGTTCGTCGGGGGCGATCCGGCGTGCGGGGAAGCTCCAACACGCGGTGGGTGACGTAGAAAAAGCCGTGCTCCCGACAGGCCTGGCCCAACGCGGAGGCGGTCGGGCTAGCGTCTAGGCCGGGCTTGAGTAACGGTGAGATATCGATGACGAGAACCACTGGAGCCCCAGAATCCAACGGGTTCCGGGCGCTGTCAATTCCGCCGGCCTGCTGGTAACGTCATCCCCATGAAGCCCATTCGTCCGCTTGTCCTCGACGTCACCCATCACGGCATTGATCCCCAACTCGAGCAATATCTCGAGGCGGTCAGCCGTCATTTTTTCGCTCTCGACCTCGCCACGAAAATGAAGATCGCCATGTCGCGCGCCAATCGCGCGTGGCGGGGCTACTTTCCGGTGGGCCAGGAGCTAACCTCTGGCCGTCCCGACCAGAAGGAAGGGATCTACTTCGGCGCGGAGCTTTCGCCCGATCATCCCTTGGTACGCGCGGGCACCCCGCTTCACGGCCCCTCGGGCACGCGCTCATGTCCGGGCTCTCGCTTAGTCAAGACGGGTATTACATACACTCTTATCCCTAATACACGTTCTGTTTAAACTCATTAATTTTAACTTATACCTTATCGGGTATAAAGTTTACTTTACACACTAAAATAACAACCCAGGATTGTTATATCGGCTATATGTTAAACTAATATACACTATATAGATTCTTAACAGCTATATATTCCTTATAGTATTCTGTTTTCTGTATAATTGTTATGCGCAAAAAAATAGGCGCTCGTTGTATTTAAAAGAGAATTCGTTTGGCATGCTTCCTGTATTATTTAATTAGTGCGACGCATCAAGCGTTGCAAGAAAGGATGAGGTGTATATAATAAGCGTTGCAGCCTACGTTGTTAGGGTATTCCGTTGCGGGCTGGACTGACGCAGTGATCGGTTTTCTTTTAATTGAATTCCTAAATTAGGAGGATACAATGAAGCAAGAATACAAAGCTATATTGTTTGCGTATTCAATTGTTCTGTTTTCTCTGATTTATAAATTGACTATTTAGCATGCCGCCCAAGGTTATCGTAGCGCGACCTTGGGTTTAGGCATTGAAAGGAATACTATGTTTACAATTAAATCAATTGTGGCTTCGATTCACGATACGAGTTACGGCGGGTATCCTTTCAAGGTCGTGGTGAACATTGACATTGATTCTAAGAAGTATGCCAAACTGCCTGTTACGACGCCTGCGAAATCAACTTTGTTTGGAAGATCTGAAGCACGGCGTGACTTGTCTAGTTTGGTGTTGGATGTCAATGCCGCTGTACAAGGTTTCAATCGACATATACCTGCATATAACCCGTTCATTGACTCTAAAGGATCAAAGAGCTCGCGAAATGGGATCAAACCAATGGAGTTTATCTATTTCTTTAAGAATGAGAATGCGGCACGTTGTTTAGGGTTTGAATTCCATGCATGCGGTGCGCCGAAAACATTCCAAACGATTGTGTTAAAATAGAACATAATTCCGACACAATTAAACTTTAAAATGAAAAACGGAGGAAGTTATGAAATATAAATTACGAACAGATTTATCGGTTGATATTTTTGGTCGAAAACTTTTCAGAATCGAATGTATTACAGCATTCGGGTTTGTTAAAAAAGGTGAAATTGGTGGATATATTGAATCTGAAAAAAATTTGAGTGTTTACGGCAATGCGTGGGTTTACGGCGATGCGCGGGTTTACGGCAATGCGCGGGTTTACGGCGATGCGCGGGTTTACGGCGATGCGCAGGTTTACGGCGATGCGCAGGTTTACGGTGAAATTTGGCTTAAATTCGGTGTCTTTAAAATTGATTTAAAAGACTGCATTAAAACATTGATCGGGTGTGCTTTGGATATAATTCCAATTAAAAATACTTATATATTCTATAAAAAAGTTAATAAAATTAAGGACGGTGAATATCGAAGTTTACATGATTCGGAATTTATTTACCGCGATGGCGAAATTGCACTCTGTAAAGAATACAATGAGAATTCAATCGTGTCGTGTTCTAATGGTTTACATGTTTCAACACCTAACTTCTGGAATGAAGGGGATACACTTATAGCCGTTAAAGTACATATAAAAAATATTATCGGGTGCGCTGGCGGAAAAGTAAGGGTTAAAAGATTGAAAGTTATCGGCGAAGTATTTTTACCTAAATAATAAGAGTTGTGTGTGCCTAAATATGAAAAATGAAAAGGAAGGGTTGAACTATGAAAACAATACAGGAATATGAAATTGTAGATCATGGTATTGAACACGAACAATATTTTCAAGGGTGTGGTTTTTCCTATACTAGGTTTGAAACGGTTTCAACCGGCATTGGAAACAACTTAGTTGAAGCCTTGAATGATGCAATGGAAGGATTGGTGCAGCAAGGCTATGAGATCTCGAATGCCTTGGAAGTTGAAGTTGATTCTTTACCTAATTCAACGGAAACCGAGGAAACACATACTGATTGTGACGACGAAGAGTGTTATAGTCAGGATGTATATTATTATGCATCAATTCGAGTGAGGTAAATTATGAAACAAACGCGTGAATATATAGAATTAAAACAAGAATTAAATATGTTCTTAGACGGTTCCGACGATATATCAACCGCTATGAATTTTTGGTTTGATATAGCGGAAACACTATATCTGCGGAATGCTGTTATTCCAGATCATTGGGAATTTAAACCAAGCCCAAGCCTAAAAGAAGTTGATCTTGAAAGTATATTCACTGAAATAATTTCAACCTATTCAACCGAAACATTGACGCACATCGGGAATGTTTTAGAGCGTTATATTAGAATGAGTAGAGAATGAGCATTCTCGCACTATAATTAAGTAAGATGAAAGGAATAGCTAATGCAACCAATATACCTAGTTGTCGGCGTCCCCGGATCGGGGAAAACCACAATATGTAATCAATTAAAAGATCAATATGAGTATTTCGCGCACGATCAATATAAGAAAACATACTTAGCTACAATTCTAGAACTTGGTAGTATTGCAACCAAACCTATTCTAATTGAAACGCCTTTTAGTGTGTCTGAATTAGTTGACCCGTTAACAAGGGCGGGTTTCAAGGTCAATCCTGTATTCATAATTGAATCAGCGGAAACCGTTTCCGAGCGTTATACCAAACGTGAGGGAAAACCGATCTCCAAAGGGCATCTAACCCGTTTGGAAACGTATAAACAACGTGCTAAGGATCTTAATACCTTTTCTGGAACCTCGAATGAGGTATTAGAATATTTAAGGAATGCCGAAGCGAATATTTTTAAACTAATTTTAAAATGAGGTATTGTATGTTTCAAAAATTGATCTCGAATGAAGTTGTGTCCAATCTGGAAACATTAAAACGTAATGCTGAATTCTTAAATGAAATTGTTCAATCTTTAAAACAAACTTACAAAGTTGAAACCGTTAGTGATCGACGACGTAAACAATATGAAATTGCAGTTGAAATAGGTGAAGATGGGAATTCTTATTTCAGACGCAAAAATTTAGAATTCTCAGTTTCGCCAAAAGGTATTACTGTTTCAAGTACTGTTTATTATGTTCATTTAAAATATTTGAATATGGAACAGTGTTATGATTAAGATCTGGAAGTAGTTTTAAATATCAAGTAAGAGGCGAACTGCCTAATTTTGTTGAGATGATTTGTTTACCTAACACGGCGTGTGGAAATAGTTATAATTTTAAGTTTACTTTATCTAAAGATGATAAAGATTTAACTGATAAGTTGAAATTCATTCTGAGGATATAGAAGTACGTCCACAGGATAAAACACGTCGATTGAATAAGAATCTATATGCCCATTATTGGGTTGACGGTTTAATTCATAGAAAAGATGTTTATTGGTTTGATGGTAAAAATGTTGTACTTGAAAACTCTTATTTCAGATATCATCTAAATCGTCAATGGGCTATGTTCTAATTAATTCGTTAACTGTGCTCTTCGGAATGTTTAACTTTCGGCTGATCTCTCTTATAGAATGCCCTTGTTTTCGCATTAAACGGGCTATAGAGGGTTCGTGAAGCTTGGGCCGACCCAAGACAACCCCTCGCTGTTTGGCTGCCTTTAAACCGCTTTTAACGCGTTCCTGAATAAGGCTTGCTTCGAATTCAGCGAATGCGCCGATCATATGCATCATTAGGCGACCAGAAGGGGTTGAAAGATCTACGTTGTCACGTAATGAAATAAAAGCAATCTTTAATTCGTCTAATTGCTGCAGCGTATTAATTAGATCTTTAAGAGAACGGAAGAATCTGTCTAATTTGTAGCATATTACAATGCTAACCTGCCCAGCGTGGCAGTCTTGCAATAACTTCTTAAGCATTGGCCTATTGTTATTAGTGCCGGTTGCTTTATCCTCATAAACCCGAAAGTTTGTATAGCCTTTTGCTTTAATAAATAAATCAATTTCAGCACGTTGTGAATCAGTAGATTGATCTTGGGTGGACACTCTTAAATAAATCGCCGTTATCATATAACCATATTAACTGGTTTAGTATTAAGATGCAATGTAAATAGTTTTGACATTGTATAAAAACATAACATCTTTGTATTTATTGGCTTATCCTAAAACCTACTTAGTTTTTTGACATTCACATAATTAAGGGGTTATTAAAAATCAAATACTTAGCTTTGGCAAACCGTTTGCATTTAATAAGGGCATGAGTGCTGAACGCAAAAATGAAAACATAACTTTCATTCTTCCTGAAGATTTAGAACGTCTTAGGAAGAATAAGAATACCCTGGATATTGAAAAAGCAATTCGTAACATTGAAATTCTTCAAAGAATGGAAGTTGTGAAAGATATTGATAACACTGAAGATTTTATCAGAATTGAAGCAGAATCAATGGAGAAAGCAATTCAAGAACCCAATCTTGATATCGCAATGCGGTTGCTGCCAACGTTTTTATCAGATGTTAAGAAATTTTTTAGAGGTAAAAGATGAAAACTATTGGAGATCTAATTTCTGTGACTGGATATGATAAACCATTTGTTTTTTACGTAGGTAATAATGAAAACTTATTTTGTAATATGTTTACTTCTGATGGTTTTGAAGTAACAGATCTTTTTAAAAGTTGTTCTGACATTTCTATTTTTCCAAATGATTTAGAATCAATTCTACCTGAAAACTTTGAGCTTATTGATTGGTTTGAAAATGAAATAGAAGAATCTAAAACTTGTTTTTGTGATTTTTATAAGGTTTTGTTGGTTTCAGGCTGCCAATGCGGAGGAAAATAAAGTGAGTAACTACAAATACCTAGTTCTCGTTTATTCAATAGATTTTATACTATGTTTTACAAACTTTGTGGTGCATAATGTCTTATAGTTTATTCAAGACACACTGCTCCTATCAATCACTAACTTCAAATTTATTGCTTTGTAATGTTCAAGACCAGTTTTTATTTTATCATATTTTAAACCAAATGTCAATAGGGAGAATTAATTATGTATACTCTAAATGATCGTGAAGTTGGTATTATCGATATTGATTTTGAGTCAGGAGAAGGAGTTTGGGTTATTGCTGCCGAATATGTCGATAATGGGCAGGATCTTACTGAAGCTGAACTAGAAGAACTAACTAATACTTATCAATCCGAGCTTTATCAAGCCGCTTACGAAGATATGGCATCAAGAGCCTATGATCAAGCTAAAGACTTTATGAAATACGGAGAATAATATGCAATTGTTTTTAGTTGGTGACATTCTTGAGTTTCGAGATCGAGGTCAATGGGAAATTGTTCGGCTTCACTTTGAAGAAACAATTCAAGAGTTTCTTTATGAAATTCAAAATATCCATAAAGATGAAAAACAAATTGAAGCTGAATCACTTTTAAATAAAAACGCAATTGTTATTAAATTTTCTGCTAAATTAGAACAAGAGAGACATCCAATTGGAAAAGTTTATTATCTTGAAGATTACCGGCAAATGAAAATGAATCAGAAGTATGGAGGAATGAAATGATTACTCAATTTGTCAAAACTATTCCAGTTGAAATAGCTGAGAAAACTTTGAATGGATTTATCCAGGAAGGATGCCAAATAATTTCAATGACCACAACGGAATTGGGAGTATTGGTTGTATTGCAGGCTGATATTATTCCACAAGAAGTTAAACCCAATGATGAGATTCTTCGTGGAATTGATTTGTATAGATCTGAATATACTTATTAAAGGATGCTGATATTATCGAAAAAAATTGTAGTTGCATTAAAATGTAAATCGGTTTAATATTATTGAAGAGAAAATTATGAAAATTATTCTAACATTTTTAATGTTGGCAAATATTGCCGTGGCAGGCGGAGAAGAGACGGTTATTTCTAATTCATCTGAACCACAAAAGAATTGTCCATGCCCGCCGAAGCCTAAACCCAAGGTCCCGGCTGTTCATAGACTTAGCTTTCCGAAAGAACGGGAGCCACAACAAAAGCAATATCAAGACCAAGATAATGAACAACATCAGAATCAACGTCAAACTGTGAATGTCCATGTTCACAATCAGGATCATTATCGATTAGCGGCTCGATTAGCATCAGCCGCGCGTTCTCGATTCAAGCTTGGTTTACACGCGGGATGCGGTCCTGTTGGAGTTAAACGCACTGAAGTATCTTCGAATTCTTATCGTTATGATTTAAGAAATGATCTTGTAATTGGTGGATCTGTTTCGATTCGTGTTCTAGGCCCGGTTTGGTTAACTGGCCAAGCCTTTTCAAATAGATTGTATACTGGTGGTTTGGAGTTTGAATTTTAATTAGAAGATATATGAAAAATATTATTTATATTCTTGCACTTATTGCAGTTCTTTCTTGTGGTAAATGTGAAGATTGTGGAACAAGCAGTCTTGTATCTGAATCTGAACATGAAACTAAGAAACCGTATCCTTTGCCGAGCCCGAGTGTTTCGCCGTCCCCTTCGGCTACCCCCTGTCCGCCGAAGCCTACCCCAAGCCCTACTCCAAGTCCTACTCCCTGTCCGCCTAAACCGTCGCCAAGCCCCACGCATAATCCTACTCTGCCGCCGACCCCCAAGCCTTCACCGACCCCTTGCCCTCCAAAGCCTACAGCTACTCCAAAGCCGAAGTGTAAGGAAACGAAAATTAAACAATGCCATAAGAAATGTCACAAACATTGCCACAAAAAATGTGTTGGACATTTAGTTTGTCACTTAGTTCCTGGACCAAGAGTTTGTAAATGAAAACAATTGTGACGAGCGGGAATCAAAACGGCAAACCATACCGGATTTCTTATATCTCCGCTGAGTATAGTTCACATTACGAACTAGAAATTTATGATAGAGAAACTGATCAATTTGTACAGAAAGGCGGGAGCTTTAATTCTTTAGCTAACGTTCAAAATTATTTAGAACAAACATATGGTCCAAATGTCTGAGTATTTGATTAAACAAACCGAGGATGAAACAATTATTCGTTATGAATTAATGAATAAAAATATTTGGGTTGTTAATAAATTTAGTCAAGGGTGCGGAGTAGGACAAAGCAAAAAGGAAGCAATAAAAGAAGCGGAAGTTAATAGAACTTATTGTAATATAGGAATACCTGCTTTTATTTCTGAATTAGGATCTGTTTATAAGTTTAATAATCGTCCAGAAGTTAATTCAGTTCCTAATGGGGTTAAATTTATTCAAGGACTGCTTCCTCATAATTTACGAGCTAAATACATCATTCGAGTTATATCAGACCAAAATAACCCATCAACATTTGTTGAGATTGCGATGCCTCTAGTACCAGAAATGGTACCCTTAAGATATTGGTCCGATGACAAAAAAGGTCACTACCAGCAACTTACGAATTGTGTTTATCAATTTTATGTTGATAAGATGAGAAATATTCTGACCAAAAGACAGAACATTAAGCTTGCCGAATGGCAATACAACTGGTATACTAAGCTTCAACCTAGGAGCGTTGAATGATTTGGCTAATCGGTTTTATTATAGCGTTGCATATTGTAATAGTGTGGTTAGAGTACATTACGTTAAGCTTTTTGAGTATTTGTCGGTTTCTCAAGGATCACTGGTATTTATTCGTAATTTTTATTTGGTTATTTCGTGATTAAAAATATGAAATTAAGCGGAACATTGGATGGTTTTCCAGCAACATTTTTATACCACTCTAATGGATTTGAATTTTTAGATATTAAAGTTAAACTTGGAGAAGTAATCTTTGAGTGGGTGCAGCTAAGCCCGCTGCAGCAGATCCAGGTTTTACAACAACTGGGTGCTGCGCTTCCAATTGCTGAAAACTATAATTAAAAGGAGAAATAAATGATCAACGTAACTCGTATCCGTTATAGCCAACATAAAGCTAGTCCCGAGGTTCTTATTTCAAATATTAATATTTTACTACCGAGTGGTAACTTAATTAAAGTTCTTCTTAATACAACAACTAATACTTACCAATTTGTTGACACCAATAATTCACACACTATTTCCAAGGGAACTGCTAATAATCTTATGAATCTTAAAAAGCTTGTTCGTTCTACTCTTTTGGAACTTGGTGTTCCTTTGGAAGTTGAAGTTAAAAAGTCTAAGAAAGCAGCAAAAGCCGGATGATTAAAAAGATCAAGCTACTAGGAACAGAAGCACAATTCTATGATCGTGGACAAATTCAAAATAAAGTTGACTTTCATCAAGTTGAAGAAGTTTACTTTAATATTGGGTTAATTAAGTTTATTAACATCCTAAAAATCGGAAAGAAAACGATTTGGAAAATCCAATTAACCGACGAAGAAATCCTATTTGCTTTGCCTTTTAAACTATGACTAGCTACACACAAATTCGAGATGAAATCTTGGATTGGTTATTTGATAATACCCGAACGATTGATGATATTCTCTTTTCTTTGAGAGAAGAAAAGAAATCAATGATGCAACTTGAGCCAAAATTCTACGAAGAAATAAATATTCAATATAAGGCTAGAGTGAAAGCTTTAATTGGTGAAGAAATTAGCAGACATTTTGGTATGCCAATTGATATCATATTTGAAGTGTTAGAATCGTCCGGAATTGAGGAGTATTTGGCCGATGACAGTTTATGTTTTGATGATAATTCAAGAAAATCCGCTTCGGAGTGAAACAATTCATAGTATCTATAAAACTTTAGATGCTGCCGAAGATATGGCAAGGGAGTTAGAATTTCAGCTTCCGGCTGCTTTTGACTTGGCTGTCGAACCTTTTGAAGTATCTGATGAGGAAGAATATGAATAGTCCTTTCAGTCCAAAAGAAAAGCAAGTTATTACTGAAGAGCTTGAAGATATTAAAGATCATTATGATTCTTTAATTGAATCAAATGTTTTTGATAATGATATTGAAAAAGAAGAAATGATTGACCGCTCTGAAACCCTTAATAATATTCTTAAGAAAGTTTAATTAAAAAAAAAGGATTTATGTCTTTTGAAATCCCATGGGGGCCATTAGGTTATATCACATATAAAAGAACTTATGCCCGAAGATTAGATGAAAATAATGATTCACTAACTGAAGAGTACCCTCAAAATATTGATCGTATTTTAAATGCCTGCCAAACTCAATTAAATACTGGATTTAATAATGAAGAATTAAAAAAACTTAGAGAATATTTTCTTAAATTAAAATGCTCCGTTGCGGGAAGGTTTAAATGGCAACTTGGAACAAAAACTGTAGAACAACTTGGGCTAATGTCACTTCAAAACTGTGCAGCGACGTTGGTTAATCACCCAATTCGTCCATTTGTTTGGACAATGGACGCTTTAATGTTGGGATGCGGCGTCGGTTATAATATCCAAAGAGAGTACGTTTACGAGTTACCTAAAATAAAAAAAGCAGAGATCATTCGAAACGATACCAAAGACGCTGATTTTATTGTTCCAGATTCTAGAACAGGATGGGTTCGTTTGTTAGAAAAAACATTAGAGAGTCACTTTTATACTGGAAAGTCTTTTTCATATTCAACCATTCTTGTGCGAGGAAAGGGTGAATCTATTAAAGGATTTGGAGGGGTAGCTTCTGGACCAAATGAATTGTGTTGGGGTATTGGTGAAATTAGTAAGTTATTAAATAGTCGTTCTGGAAAAAAGTTAAGACCAATTGATGCTTTAGATATAATGAATATTATTGCTTATATTGTTGTTGCTGGAAATGTTAGAAGATCTGCACAATTGGCTTTAGGGGATATGGATGACTTACAATTTTTAAATGCCAAAAGGTGGGATTTAGGTAATATTCCTAATTGGCGCGCATTTTCTAACAATTCTGTAGTTTGTAATGACATTAATAAACTTCCTGAACAGTTCTGGTCGGGATATGGCGGACAAGGAGAGCCATATGGGTTAGTTAATCTTGAACTTTCACGTTCTTGTGGTAGATTAGGACAGAAAAAATATAAAGATCTTGAAATTATTGGATATAATCCGTGTGCCGAACAAGGACTTAATGATAAAGAAACCTGTTGTCTAGCAGAGATCTTTTTACCCAATGTACAAAATAAGGAAGAGTTAAAAGAAATAACTTGTTTTTTATATAGAATATGTAAACATAGTTTAGCTCTTCCTGCTCATCATGAGGAAACTGAAAAAATTGTTCATAAAAACTTTCGAATGGGCATCGGAGTTACTGGATATTTACAGAGTTCTGAGGAAAAGAAAAGCTGGTTATCCGAAACTTATGATTATTTAAGAGAGTTTGACAAACAATATTCAAAAAAAATGAAATGGCCTAGGTCTATTAAATTGACAACCTGTAAACCTTCTGGAACACTTTCATTGCTTCCAGGAGTAACACCTGGGATACACCCAGGATTTTCTCAATTTTTTATAAGAAGAATTCGAATGGCTGCTAATTCTAAATTGGTAAAAGTATGCAGAGAACACGGTTATTTTGCTGAATTTCAAAAGAATTTCGATGGAACTGACGATCACAATACAGTAGTTATTGAATTTCCATGCAGTTACCCAGAAGGCACTATATTTGCATCAGATATTAAAGCTATAGAGCAACTCGAATATGTAAAACGATTACAAACCGATTGGTCAGATAACTCTGTTTCTTGTACAATTTATTATAAAAAAGAAGAGTTGGCTGAAATTAAAGCGTGGTTAAAAAAGAATTACAATGATTCAGTTAAAACTGTTAGTTTTTTACTACATAAAGATCATGGATTTTCCCAAGCTCCTTATGAAGCTATCTCTGAGGAAAGATATTTAGAACTTAAAGAAAAAACTAAACCAATTATATCTTGTGAGTTAAAAGAAACCGACTTATTAGACGAGTTTGAATGTCAAACAGGGGTGTGTCCAATTAAATGATTGATAAAAATGAAGCGATTCAAATATTAAAGCAGCCTAGAAAAAACGGTTGACCGAGAACTGTTTATATTTTTATATGTCAAATTTGTCAAAAAAATCAATTGAAAATTAGAAGTTCAGAACTAAAATCGAGAAAACAAATTTGTAGGATTTGTAGCCGTAGAAAAAAACCATTTGAATCGATTTATGAAGGAATAAAAAGAGATCATCGAAAAACAAAAGTTGAATTAACTTACGAGGAATTTTTAATATTTACTCAAACCCAAAATTGTTACTATTGTGACAAAAAAATTAATTGGGTTCCTTATGGAACCATAAAAGGTAAATTTATTTCTAGAGCTTATAATCTCGATAGATTAGATAATAATATCGGGTATGAAAAAAATAATTTAGTCGTTTCTTGTATTTTCTGCGATAAATTAAGGAGCAATAATTTTACTAGTGAAGAATTTAAGATAATCGGGCAAGCTTTAAAAATTATTTATAGACAAAGAAAGAAATCTTCTTGCGGCAGTTAGTTTTAAACCCATATAATGTTCTTACTTTAATTATTCTTGTTTGGGCCGCTAAAATCCCTCCAACGCAACAAATTGTACCAAGTTTTCAAGGATTTACTAAAGAAGAAACTGAAGAAATAAGCACAATTCTTCAAGATACTAATCAATATAAAAATAAATCTTTTTTATTTAAGAAAGTCGAATTAGGGGAATACATTCTAGGCCAAGCCACAGAACAATATTTTGATTGTTTTATTGAATTAAGCCCAATTATCTTTATTGAGAAGGAATACTTTAAACCGGTTGTGCATCACGAAATCGGACATTGCTTTGGATTAGACCATACCCCTAATGAAAAAGACATAATGTACGAAAGTGCTCATAATATTAAAGATTATACACAAGCCGATTGGGATAGATACTTTCAACAATTAAAAAGTTGCTTTTAATGTATTATTTGGTATCATTAAACCATGTATCAATTTCGTGAAAAAGTTGTTGTTTCAATGCCAAATGGTAAAGAGATTGAAGGATATGTTTTTGCTGTTTTAAATTCTAAAGAACTATATGTTATTTTAACCGGAGATAATACTAGACCTGTGTTGGTTGAAGCTGCTTCTGTTCGTAGTTTAGATGTTTTACCGACTAAGCGTAAAAGAGGCCGACCACGAAAGGAAATAAAGTGAACTACTATGTATATTTTTTGCTAGGGTTGCAAATTATGGCTCTTGGAATCGTTTTAGGAGAAAGGAAAAGGGATTCTATTTTTGCCCAATTAGCAGCCCTTGCTTTTTATTTACCTCTTTATGGACGTATTTTAAATTGGTGGTAATTGAACTTCTTTTATTATTTATTTGGTAGTCTTCTTTTAAACTACCCAGCACCGGATTTCTATAATACTAAGGCAATTGAATATAGAAATAAAATCGCTGTTATTGATACCGGCATTGAAGTTAACGAAAAAACTAAGAAGTATTTATGTTATGGAAAACATTACGATATTACTGGGAAAGGCATTGAAGATTGGCATGGCCACGGAACAAATATAGCCGGCATTATTGCTAAACAAATTGATACCAACCAATTCTGTTTATTAATTATTAAGTATTACCACTTTTCCGGTTCCGCTGAAACAGAAGTTAAAGGATTAAAAATAGCACTAAAAGAAAAGGCCACACATGTAAATTTTAGTTCCGGTGGAGATAGAACCGATTTTCTCGAAAAACAAATAATTGAAAAACTTTTAAAACACAAGATATACTTTATAACTGCTTCAGGTAATTGGAATACAAAATTAGAAAAAGGGAATTGTAATTATTATCCCTCGTGTTATAATTTCCAAAGCCAGTATTTTCGTGTAATTGGAAATGGTGTGTCAGAAGATAAGAAGCACAAGTTTTCTAATTATGGACCCGTTGTTACTGATTGGCGAGATGGGAAAGATGTAGAAGGCTTTGGGATCATAATGAGCGGAAGCTCCCAAAGTGCGGCTATAATGACTAGAGAATTGGTGGGTAAGAAATGAAAGATCTTGTTTTAAAATCTCTCGATGCCCATAAAAAATATATTGTAGCGCGTATTGAGTGCCCAAAAGGGCGAGTATTTTACGAAGAAATGTTTACTAATATTCAAACGTATGTGCAAGCTTTTGACAGTTATTATCTTACAGTATTTGTATTAGAGGCTGCTTTTTCTCAACTAAGAGAATCCCCGTTTTCCTTAAACCGCGAACTAAAATACAAGCGATTAGCTTTAGAACACGCAAGTGATGTAATTGTTTCTCTTAATAAAAGATTTAACAATGCTAAGAATTAAATTAAAAGACCTACAATTGGCTGTGGAATATGTTCAGAAGAATGGATTGTCTGAATATTTAGAATTTGATGAAGAACAAGGCGGAGCAGCACTTACTCTATCATTCATGGACAAACAACAAAAAGCTTGTAAAGTCTTTTTATATATTTCTGATAAAGGAATTACACCAGAAGTTCGAGTAACTACTAAACTTTATAAAACGGAATGATGAAGCAAGTAATAATTCTTCGAAAAGATTTAAATATGAGAAAGGGCAAAATGGTTGCCCAAGGCGCTCATGCATCTATTGGTGCTTTTTTATTAACTCCTCAAAAAGATATTGATACTTGGAGAAATGGGTTTAACGGCGTAAAGATTTGTGTTGGCGTTGATTCTGAAAAAGAACTCACAGATGCTTATCATTTTGCCAAAATGGAGGGGTTACCGGCTTACCTAGTTCTCGATATTGGGAAAACAGAATTTAAAGAACCAACATACACCGCCGTAGCAATTGGGCCAGCAGAAGCAGAACTAATTGATCAAATTACCAAGGAATTAAAATTACTATGATTAAACTCGAAATTAAAGAATTTACAGGCGTTAAACTAAAAATTGATAAGGATAAAAAAGGTAATCTTTTTATTGATTTTACCCCAATTATTAAGCATGCTAACAAATTAATTAAACAAAAAATAAAAGATGCGAAAAATTGTTAAATATCCAAATTTTATTTTAACTCAAAAAACCACAGAAGTTATTGCTTTTGATGATAATCTTCGTTCTTTATTAGATGAAATGCGGCAAATAATGATTACCGAACGTGGTATTGGCCTATCCGCCAACCAAGTTAATGAACGAAAATCAGTATTTATAATGAAATCCCAAGCCCGTTTTAAAGACGGGCAAAGTGAAACACTAGAATTCATTAATCCAAAAATACTAGAAAAATCAAAAGAATACATTAATATTAACGAAGGGTGTCTTTCAGCACCGGGAGTTTTCCTTACAATTCCAAGACATGAAGAAATCTATGTACAATACCAGGATCGATATGGTAATCTTAGAGAAGGAATTTTGAATGAAATTGAAGCAATTTGTTTTCAGCATGAATTTGATCACTTACAAGGAATCTTTTTTACTGACCGCGTATCAAGAAATGAGCGCCGAGCAGCACTGAGAATTTTAGGATTGTGATGGAACGATTCAAAAATGTAATTAAGTTCCCAACCAAAGCTCAAAGGCGGAGCTATAAAAAGAAACTCTTTAGTTTAGGAACTACTATTGACATTATTGTTGTCGCTTTAGGTGTTTTGTTGGCGGATTTTATACTTTGGATTATTAAGGTTGTGAAATGAAAAAGAAGGGATTCGATCTTTCGGAATATAAAAAGTCTATTCAAGTAGCAGATACGCCCTTAAAAATGGATTTATATGTTCAATTAAATACTGCTTTGCAATCGGTTTTAGGTTTACCAGGATTGCCTCTTGGACATATCACTCAGTTATTTGGATTATCAGATAGCGGCAAAACGTCGCTCGTTTTCCATGCAGCGGCCCAAGCCCAGGCTCAAGGTATTCTACCAGTATTCATTATTACCGAAAATAAGGTATCTTGGGATCGAGCCAAGGCTATGGGAGTTGATGTTGATAATTGTATTGTGGAACATGCTCAATATCTTGAGGATATCTTTACGAAAATTGACCGGGTTACTTCAGATGTTGTAATGGGTAAGCTTCCCATGAATATCATGATCTTTGTAGATTCTATTGGTAATACGGTATCAGTAGATTCGGTGACCGAAAATAAGGACGGTACGGTTGAAATGGGCGGCGCAATGATGAAAGCTGCTAAGGTTATCCGAGAAAAGATGCGGGTATTTAGCCATAAGATTAATAATACCAGAAAGACGACAAGCCCCTTCTCAGTAGGTCTAGTTTTCGTTAATCACGCTTATAAGCAGCCGCCGCAGTTTCCAGGGGGTCCGACTACCGTTGTGCCATATGGAGGCGATGGCATCTATTTTAGCTCTTCTCTTGTAATTAGAACGAAAAAGGCTAAGACTTTAAAGGCAGTAGTTTCTGGGCAGGAAAAGGGATATGGGATTGTATCTAAAATAACGGTTGATAAGAATCATATTAGTAATGCTACGCATTCTGGGGAATTTGTAGTCACAGCAGACACCATTATCCCAAATGAAAAGAGTGCTTTAGATGCATATAAAGAAGCGCGTAAGTCTGAATGGATGGCTTTAAAAATTGAGGATTAATGAAGATTGAATTCGGTAAATTTTATAAAACGAGAAACGGACGAAAAGTTCGTATTTATACTTTGAATGGTCGAGGTTTTTATTCAATCCACGGTGCGGTATTGTCTGATGATTGGGGATGGATGATCAATAAATGGTCTCCTGAAGGTCTTTATCTTACAATTGGTGATAATGACTTAGACATTGTTGCTGAATGGCCAGATCCTTGGACTATCCCGGTTCCATTAGGCCCAGAACATTGGTTTAATTACCCGAGAGAATTGATTTCTATTGAAAAACAAAATATTGCAATCAATTTAATTAAAGCCCAACTTATTACACCAACACAAGCTCTTGATTTAATTAAAATAGGTGGATTGGATGCGTTGGCTACTACTTGTTCTTGTGGTGGGAAAATTAATTCTCATAAACCCAATTGTCCAGAAGATCAAACGGTTGAAATCACTATTCCAAATTATCCATATTACTATGTTGATGAAGCTGCGCCGCCAAGAAAAACTATGACTGACTTAGCTAAAAAATGTGAATGCGGTTCCGAAGCAGTTGGCAGTTCAAAACATTCAGCTTATTGTCCTAAATTTAAAAAGGAAGACTAATGCACGATTGGTCAGGAGATTTCAAATATTTTGGAGATGTTGGAAGAGCTGCACAATTTATTGGAGATTATTGCCGTAAATATGGAAGAATCGGAGTTACACAAACGAAAGAAAAATACGGATGCTATGATGACCAAACCGAGGTTTTGACAAATAATGGCTGGAAACTTTTTAAAAACATTGACATTAATCGAGATTTATTCGCCACTTTAGACAAAGACAACTACTTAATTTATCAACAAGCAATAAAATATCACGAGCAAAGTGACCATAAAAAACTGTACTCAATTAAAAGTCGTGGTGTTGATTTAAAAGTGACTTTGGATCATAAGTTATATATTGCTAAGGGATCGACCTACGGCGGGCAAAGCAATTGTCACGGTAAGAGCTACCCCTATGAGCTACAAACCTACCAAGAACTATTCTTTAAACCGAAAAAGTTTTTAAAGTCATTTCGTTGGAAAGGGACCGATCCGAAATATTTTAACTTACCTAGATATCAAAATGAATGGAATAATATTGAAAATTCGACAAGAATTTTTTATGCGGAAGAACTCAAACTTTCTATAATTCCGTGGCTTCGATTTTTAGGTTGGTTCGTAGCCGAAGGGTACGTGTCAAAGGAAAGTCAAATTGTTCTATGTTTAAATGGTACAATTGAAGAAGAGAAGCACTGTGTCGAAAATATCCTAAAAGAACTACCATTTGAGTACAAGACTACTAAGCGAGATTCAGCTTATATTATTACGATTTATTCAAAACAACTTGGTATTTGGTTGTTAAATAATTGCGGGCATTTAGCCGAAAACAAAAAAGTGCCAGAATTTATTCATGGGTTAGCTTCCCGATTAATTGAAGAATTTTTAATTAATCTTTATCTAGGTGATGGTTGGAAAACTAAAACAACTAATATAATATCAACTGTCTCAGCACGGCTCGAACAAGACGTTAGTCTTTTATTAATGAAGGCGGGTTACTCATTTCGGACATCTACTAGAACTAGATCCCAAAATCCGACAATGATTAATAATCGAATAATTAAACATAATTACCCCGAGATAACGGTTAATTGGCTTAAAAAAAGCAACGAATTCGAATTGTACAATTCCCATGATCTTCAAAAAAATAAAGAAAGTATTGTTGATTATGACGGAAAGGTCTATTGTGTTAGTATACCAAATCAGTTATTATTAATTAGAAGAAAAGGTAAGCCGGTTTGGTGCGGTAATACCGCCCGAGTTTATTGTGGGTTTGGATGGTATCAACTTCATTCAATAACTCATCCAGGATATGTCTATTCAAGATATCCAAAATGGTTATGGTGTTTTGATATTGATTATCTTTCAAAAATTGTGCGGATTTTTAATCCTCTAACTGTTCGATATCAAATGTGGATATATCGTCGGGCTTATGAATTAGCATTTAAAAAATGGCCTCTTATTAAAGAAGAAATTATTGATGGGGCTGATTACCCTGAAATTATAAGTGAATATTTTGCAGCAATTCCCGGTTGCGATAAACACCGAGAAGAGATACAATCAAATAGAATTTCATATGATGGTAAAAACTGTGCTATTTGTAAAGTGGAGAAAGATCAATGAGTGTTATTATTCCATTATCCGTTGAAGAAACACGGAAAGTTTCTGATGGATACCATACTTTTGAAGAACTTTATCAACATAGAATTTTATTGTATTTAAATCTTGTTTTAAATTTTCCGGGCCAAAAAGCTTGGAAGCCTCATTATCCTGGATGGCCGGTTCTTTTTATTGAAACAACTGCCGGACAAATTAGCTACCATTTTGAAGAAAAATATTTACCCTTAATTGAGCAAAGAATTCCAAGAGATGATAACTATAAATGGGATGGGCATACTTCAGAACAAGTTCTTGAAAGATTAACTAAGCTTTTACAACTGCCTTTAACTTTGGTTCCTTTACACGATCCTTTTTATGCATAATTTATTTTTTATAAAGCACAAACAATACCGAGATATTTGTTGGCGCGTTCTTGCAACTTATGGTGGAACGGGATATATTAAATACAAAGCCGAATGTTGGAATATGGGGTATGATGCTAGCTGGCCATTAACTATTAAAGATTATATTGAAATTAAGCACGAAGATATTTCAAATTGGCTATATACAACCGATGTTATTCCTTGTTTAAGATATGCTAACTGGGAAGAGTTAACTCCATGAAACCAAAAGTTAAACAAGTTAACTGGTATGGATTTAATCATAAAGCTGTTGCAAAAAAATTTGAAGGCAACCTTTCTTATTGCGCCGATTTTTGTGCAAATGATGAATATTCTCCTGTGGCTGTTTATAAAGCAAAATCTCCTAACAAAGAAAAAGGTCACAAAAAGTACATGCTTTTACAACTTGATTCTAATAATGGTTATGTACTGGTTCGAGGCATGACTCAAAAAGAAATTAATAAATGGCGTTATCAAGATGCTATTCATTGTTTAAATTGTAATATGGTTGTTTACTCAGTAAATCGTCATCATTATAATGGATGTGATTGTGTGGTAGAACAAGTCGCTATAGACGGTGGAAAAGATTATACCAAGGTTAGCTATAATGAATGTAGTAATTATAAAATGGTTACACTCGATCTTTTGACTGGAAAGATTAAGAAATGAATAATAATTCGAATAATCTAAAAGAAATGTCTTGGGAAGAAATAGCTCATAAATTATGGGATTTACTAGATAATATTTCAACTTGTGGAGATATTTATAAACCAGATCAAACAGGTTATTTTAAAGCTGTATCAAAACAATGCGGATTACGTTCTCAATATTTAACAAGTGATGGGTATAATCTATTTCCGGTTGTTAAAATTAAGGATAAAGAATGAGTATTTATCCAGTACCCCTTCAAAAATGGTTCCCGAATCCCAAATCAAGGAATCTTTCTGACGAAGAAGCTTGGGATGCTTCTTGTCAATATTACGCCGCTAAAATAACAGTTAAACTATCTAAATGCGAAAAATGTGGAAAACATTGTAAATATAATAGAGCTTGGGGACATCATTCAATTCCTTGGGGTTATGGAGAAGTTTGGTGTTCTGAAAAATGTCTATATGGTCCTAAAAAGCGAAAAAAGAAAGGACGAAAGAAAAAACTTCGCGGTAGAAGAAAACGCATTTATAAGTTGTGGGATAAAGAATTAATTGCTATACTTAAAAAAGATGAAAAAAGCGATTATAATTTTTCCCAAGCAGCATCATCCAAATAAAGCTTGCTGGAAACATCCTTTTATTCCGGTTGAATTTATTGAATACGCTGATTATATTGAAACTCGATATAATTCAGGATTTGGACCAGCTTATTATCAATTGAAATCTACTGGTGCTTTGGTTAAATTAACTGATGGGACTACCCAAGTAATTCAATTAGAAATGATTAAATTTGTTGACGAATGGCCAACAGAGGAAATTTTGGAGCCATATGTCGCTTAGAATTTCACATAGTTCAATTCGTACTTATTCTGAATGCGGCTTACGTTATAAATTTCATTATTTACTACGCTTAAGATCTAAAGTTATTTCCGGAGCACTTCTTTTTGGTTCTGCACTAGACAAAGCTTTAGGAACACTCCTCGATACAAGAGATATTAATAAAGCAAAAGAACAGCTTGCTAAGATTTGGACTTTACAAGAAATCAATGGTGAATTAACTACTCTTCCTTGGACTACAAAAGTAGTTTATGCTCAAAAAGATTATGATGGTGATTTAATCTTTGAAAAGGATGAACAGAAATTTGAAGAAGTTAAGAAACGACATAATATCCAAACAGATAAATCCTTAAAACAACTTACCGCTTTTTATCGTGAATTAAAAAAAGAAAAAGGACATGCTGGGCTAACCGAAGAACAAAAACTAGTCTATAATTATGGGCATTGGATTTGTATGTTCAATAAAGGTTGTATCATGCTCGAAGGATATAACCAACATATTCTCCCCCGTATTAAGAAAGTTCTTGTTCAACAAAAACGTATTTCAATTAAGAACGTCGAAGGCGATGAAATTACTGGTTATATCGATTTAATTGCTGAAATGGAAGACGACAAGATTTATATTCTTGATCATAAAACCTCTTCTATGGAATATGAAAGTGATGCCGCTACAACGAGCCCACAGCTTATTTTGTATTACCATGCTGAAAAAGAAGCATACAAAGCAACGGGGGTTGGGTTTATTGTTCTTTATAAACAATTAAATAAGAATAAGAAGAAGTTGTGTTCAAAATGCGAATATGATGGCTCTGGTGGACGGCATAAAACTTGTCCTAATGAAATTACTCATCCTGATGTTGTTTCAAAATTATCAGATGGAACAACCGGAACATTAGGCGGCTATACACAACGTTGTAATGGAGAATGGAACGAGACTATTGCACCGGAAGGCCGTTATGATGTAATATTAAATGATGTTACGGAAGCAGCAGAAGCTCTTGTAATGGATACATTTGATTTATCGGCTGAAGGTATTAAAAAAGCATCGTTTGTACCAAATCTTAATGCCTGTGGTTCCGCTAATTCGGAATATCGCTGTCCATTTTTTAATAAATGTTGGAAAAACGATGATTCTGATTTAATTGAATTAAAAGACAAATGAAAAAGTGTTCTTTTCAAAATTGTGATCAAATGTTGAAAGTCAAGGGGCTTTGCATAATCCATTATGATCGACTTAGGCATCTTAAACATAAAGATAAAAGAAATGCTTTATGTAGAGCGCGATACGAAAAAAATAAAGAGAAGCATAAAAAAATTATAACTGATAACCTTCGCAAACGTCGTTATAATATTACTCCTGAACAATATCAAGATATGTTGTTAAAACAGAACAATAAATGTAAAGCTTGTGGAAATTCTGAAAATTTAATTAAAGGGAAAAAATATGGTTTATCGGTAGATCATTGTCATGAAACTGGTAAAATAAGAGCATTATTGTGTAATGGTTGTAATTTAGCGGTAGGACATCTTAAAGAAAGTATAGAAATAGCTTATAAAGTTTTTGAATATATTAAATGGATTAAACAAGATGATGATTTGATGGTTTTACCGGAGAAGAAATAATGAGAAAGATTGTTTGTAATTATTGCAGAGCAGATTGGGGAAATAATGTTATTCATCAATGCGCAATTGGAGCACAAAAAACTGTAATTTATGAACCAGAAATATCGGCGAATAAGCAGCTTCTTTCCTCAGTTATTGAAAAGCTACAGAATTTAAAATACACTTTAGGTGTTAGCGTGGAACTTACCCCAGCACCGATCTGGGAAATAGATGAAATTCTAGAGCTTCTATATAAATTAGAAAATGAGTTATGATAAAATTAGAATTTACATTAATTGATGGAACTAAAAATACACTTGAATTTCAAGAATTTAATTATATTGACGAAGTTCGAACATTCTTTAACAGCGCTTTGCGATTTGTTAATGTTGGAGATCATTCAATTATTAATCTAGATCATGTTATAAAAATGGTGGTGATTAAATGAAACCACTTGACTGGATCATATTAATAGTTGGAATATTTTATTTATTTCAATTTATTATAGGATTTATTGCTACAGATGAAATTCTTTTCAAAACTCATGCTGATAAAGTTTGGGCCATTTTAGGAAAGAGATTTTTAAAAGGATTACTTTGTTTTGGTTTTATCCTTTGGAGAATTTACGGATGAAAGAACTCATTTTACTCGTTGGACCGCCCGGAAGCGGAAAAAGTACGAAAGCTTTAGGCGAATTAAATGATTCCGTTTATATTAATCAAGATTTACAAGGAAAAGAGGGGCATCAAAAGCTTTTTCTAGAATCGGTTAAAAGTGAATTACCGATTATTGTTGATCGTATGAATTTCTCTAAAGAACAAAGAAATCGATACCTTATTCCAGCTAAAGAAGCCGGATATAAGACTAGAATAGTTGTTCTTCATGAATCATTTGAAACTTGTTTTAATCGTTGTATGAAACGAGAAAATCATGAAACAATTAAAACTCAAAGAGATGCTCGAAATGCACTTGATTTCTTTTTTAATGATTTAACTGAACTTTTAGCGCATATAAAATATACTTGATTAGATTATGAAGTTAAAGATATTTACGAATGTGAAAACGGACAACCTACAGTTGCAATTTTGGTAAATTATTCATATAAAAGGCATTCAGTAGAATTTGTGGATATTAAGACAAAAGCTAGTCATTATCGATTAAAAGATAATGGTAAAGACGAAATGGAATGGTTCGATGAGCTTTTATGAGTGATGAAAAAACAGAAAAAGTCGTTTTAAGTGAAAAAGACTGGGAATTGTTTAATAAAACAATTAATAATCCCCCGGAGCCTAATACTAATCTAAAGGCTTTATTTTCTTCTAAAAAAGATGATTGGGAAACACCAGATGAGTTTTTGAACGGAGTCCGGTTATTTATCGGAAAATACCCCTGGTTTACATTTATTTATCCGTATTATTAAAAAGGAACAATACAATGGGAAATTACTCAAAAATGATTTCAAAGACGCATCAAACACAACCTATTCCTGGTAAAACCATGGTTAAGAATAATGCTGGTGGTTATAGTTTTGCTGTGACCAATCAAGAACTTCTTGAACGATTTCTTCTTATTGGTTCCGAAGAAGGAACGTATTATGTTGATAAGCAGACTTTAACGGTTGAAAATGCTAATGCTGTAATTAATTACATTAAGGAAGATGGGTTTAAGGTTCTTAGCACTGTTGTTGACGTTTTGAAGAATAAGAAGGCTCCAAAGGTTGATCCTTCTGTATTTGTATTGGCTCTTTTGGCTGCCCATGGAACTGCGGAAGTTAAAAAGGCGGTTTATGCGGCAATTCCTATGCCTGGTGTTCTTAATACCGCTACTCAGCTTTTCATGTTTCTAGCGAATGTGCAAAATCTTCGTGGCTGGTCACGCGGTCTTCGAACTGCTGTTTCTAAATGGTATACTCTTAAAACGCCAAAGGACGTTGAGTATCAAGTTGTAAAGTACCGAAATCGTGAAGGTTTTCAGCATCGTGACGTTCTTCGTCTTTCTCATGCTTCTTCGGCGGAACATAATTACATTTTCCAGTATCTAACTCAAGAAGAAGGAACGGCTCCGGAAGATAACCTTCTAGCTGCCTTTGAAAAAGCTCAAATGATGGAAGGCAAGGATCTTGCCGAATTCATTAAGGAATATCGTTTGACCTGGAAAATGATTCCTAATGAACAATTGAATACCCCGGCTATTCTTGATGCATTGTTGGTTAATATGCCAGTTTTTGCTCTTCTTCGTAATCTTAACCGTTTTGCTAGCAACGGAATGACGGTTGGAAACAGTGAAACGACTAAGGCTATTGTTAATAAGCTAAGTGCTGAAAACATTAAGAAATCTAAAGTTCATTCTGTGACCCTATTAAATGCTCTACGCGTTTATAGCAGCGGTCATGGCGATTTGGGTAATAAGATGTGGACGCCCAATCAAAACATCAATGACGCCCTAAATAACGCATATTACGCGGCTTTAGAAGTGCTTGTGCCGACTTGAAAGAGTATTCTCTTGGCGGTGGACGTTTCGGGCAGCATGAGTTCGGCTACGATTAATAAATCTAGACTTACTCCGAAGGATGTATCGGCTGCTCTTTCAATGGCTATTATGCGTTCTGAAGCTAATGCAGAGCTTATTTGGTTTGATACCAAGGTTATGGTGCCTCAAATTGGTCGAAGGCATTCTCTTGATGAAATTCTTCGTGGAACGCCAAATGGTGGTGGAACTGACTGTTCTCTAGCTATTAAGTATGCTCTTCATACTAAGAATAAGTATGATGTGATTGTTATTCTAACGGATAACGAGACTTGGGCTGGTAATTCACACTCAGTACAAGAATTGGCTTTGTATCGTAAAATTAATCTTGATGTAAAGGTTATTGAGGTTGGTATGGTTGCTGGGGGATATTCAAACTTTGAAATGAACGATAAGAACGTTCTTCGAATTGTGGGATTTGATTCTACGGTTACTGAGGTTATTAATAGGTTTATTTCTGGGTCGTAGTTAATGGGTTATATGGAGATTGGGTCGCGGGTTCGAATCCCGTCAATCATCGAAAGATGATTGTAGCTCAGTTGGTAGAGCAAATCATTCCCGAAAGGGGTTTCCCATGACGCCTTTTATCCAGAAAATTTTTAAAATTCGGGTCGAAAGTTGAACGGTTATCTCAACCTGTATGAGACGTAGCTTAGTTGGTAAGCGCTTGATTAACTTCAAGAGATGGAAGTTCGACTCTTCTCGTTTAATCCGTTTGGCGTTTTTTATCCGAGGATTTTTATGAATCAAATTCTTGTAGAACTTCAAGAATCAATGGGAAACGATAAAAGTGTTGCAAATTCTGCTTGGACTTCTAGCTTCGATAAATCAAAGCGTGAGACAAAAACAGAAGAACAAATAGCCGATCTTGTTAAACGTTTAGCAAAGGATGGACATTCCACCCCTTTTGAATCAGTTGTATTTCGTTTTTGGATGCGAATTCCTATTTTTACCGACCGTCAAATCATGACACATAGAATAGCAAGCCACTCAGGACTTTCCGGAAGATATAGGACCATGCCCACAGATTACTATGAACTTCCCGACGATATTGATGATATTATTCAAAAAGTTGATAAACTGCCTAATATCTTCCCAACCCCAAAATCCCCTAATCCTGAGTGGAATATTTTTGAGGCGTATTATGAATCCTGTGAAATAGCGACAAACAATTATAAATTAAGCATTGATAAATTAAAGCATTATGAAAAACAAGGAGAAATTACTAATCAGGAATACAAAAGATGCCGGGAAATTTTAAGGGGCCAACTTCCAACGGCTGGAATGACGGAACGAACAACGATTATGAATTTACGTTCTTTTGCGAATTTTCAAAAGCTCAGAAATTCAGACCACGCGCAACCTGAAATTAGAGAAGTTGCTAAAAAGATGTTAGACGAAGTTATTAAAGAAAATATCTGCCCAATAGCAATTCAAGCTTTACAAGAAAAGAATTGGGTGATATGATAAATTTGTTTAGGAGAAAGATGAGCGAGAAAAAAGCAGGACGCCCTAGAAAACCAGATCCCAACGCTGATTATAACCCTGTTAATCTTGGAGCTTTAACGGATACCGCGTTCGGTTTGTCTAAGCTCCCAAATGGACAGAATGTTATTGTAAAGATTCAATATAACCCCTTAACGGGGGATGTTGGAACTCCTGAATTGCAAGTTCAATCTGGATCTATGACCGATGCTGAATATGAAATGCGGGAACAGTTGGATCAGTATATCGATTTAAATTTTATTTCAAAGGCTGAATAATGGGTGGTGGATTTTTAGCATTTTATTTAATGCGAGATCTAAGTTTTGAAGAACAGTTATGTTTTACGCTGGGAATGTTTGCATTTACATTTTTATTAATAGGATTTGCTATATTATCTGGGAAAAAATAAATGATTATAAAAGTTCAAAATGTATTAAACGATTATAATAGTTGGTTGAATATACTTATTGATGGTAAAGAAGTTTTTTCAGCTGGGGATAATGAACCAGAAGATAATACGCTTGGAAGAAATTTTAATGATTGTTATAAAATTCCTGATTTAATGAAATTAGCATATGAAGCGGGAAAAGCCGGTGCAAGTTTTCAAATTGAACAAGAAACTATTCAAAGTGATGAATGAAAGTAAAAGAACTTATTAAGCAATTAAAGAAACTTGACCAGAATTTTGAAGTTATTTTATCAAAAGATGGTGAAGGAAATAATTATTCGCCTGCTGCTGATTTAGTTGAAGTTGATTACGCACCAGAAAATACTTGGTCTGGCGATGTTTATTTTGAAGATTATACTGAAGAAGATCCTGATTATATTTTTGAGCCTAATGCTGTTGTTTTATATCCAACAAATTAAATGCAAGAAATTTGGAAATCTATCCCTGGTTTTGAAAATTACCTAATTAGTAATTTAGGTAATGTTTATAATAAAAAATTTAATAGAGTCAAAAAACCAACCAAAGGAAATGGTGGTTATTGGTCTATAAACCTTTCTAAAAATGGTAAGTCATCTTTTTGTCTTTTACATAGAATCGTTGCTATAACGTTTTTACCAAATCCTGAAAATAAACCACAAGTTAACCATATTAATGCCGATAAAAAAGATAATACAGTTAATAATTTAGAATGGGTTACATCTAAAGAAAATAATATTCATTCAGTAACTAAAGGAAATGGAACAAAAGGAACTCAAGTTTGGACCGCTAAACTTTCTGAAAAAGATGTTATAAAAATTAAAAATAGGTTGAAACAGGGAGAAACTTTAGTTATACTAGCTAAAGAATTTAATGTGTGTAAACAAACAATTTTTAAAATTAAAACAAATAAAATCTGGAAATCAATAGGAGAAAAATGAAGACTGTAAAAACCCCAAAGGGAACAACCTTACCGCTGCAAAATTTAAAAGGAAAAGACTATTTAATGGTTGCTTACCGTTTACAATGGTTTACTGAGGAAGTTCCGAATTTCCATATTTCAACTAATTTTCTAGCTCTTGATGATAATCAAACGATTGCTCAAGTGACGGTTATTGTTCTAAATGAACAAGGCCAAGCGCTTCGTAAGGCGACTGGAACGAAGCGTGAAACGAAGTCAGATTTCTCAGACCATACGGAAAAAGCTGAAACCGGTGCTCTTGGACGCGCTTTGATTCAATTAGGCTTTGGAACGCAGTATGCTCTAGCTGATCTTGATGAAGGAACTCGCCTAGCCGATTCTCCACTTCAAGATACGCGTCAAACGGCCCCGGCGGCATCGGAAGCAAATGCTGCTCCTGCGGTTACCGGCGCAAAGGTTTCTTCATTCCGTAAGAAGAAGGAAGAAAAGGCTGCCGAAGCTAAACCGGCTACTACTCCGGCGAATGGTTCTAAGTCAGACGAATGGCTTTAAAAAGTTTTGCGGGAAGGTGAACAAGGTGGACACAACTCACTGTTAATGAGCTTATGACAGGTTCAATCCCTGTTCCCGCAGGTTTTAAAATGAAAAGGTGTAGTTCTTGTAAAAATAGTCTCTCGTATAACCATTTTTATAGAAATAAATGTATAAAAGATGGTTATGCTGGAGAATGTAAAGAATGTTGTAAAAATAAAAACTATGGTAAAATATTAAAATGTGATTCTTGTGAAAATACATTTCAAATAAAACATAGAAATATAAGTAAAAGAAAATACTTAAAATGCCCAAACTGTGTTATAAAAATTCGAACTGATAGAAACAGAACACAAAATAAATATGTTATTGATAAAGGATATAAAAGAGAAAAACGCGGAATATTTGTGCGTAGACGAATTTTAGAAGAACATTTGAATAGAAAGTTAACTAAAGAAGAAATAGTCCATCACATAGATGGAAATAAGTTTAATAATGAAATATGCAACTTATGGATTACTAATTTAAGTAATCATACTAAAGCTCATAAAAGCTTAGAAACTTTAGCAATGAACTTATATAAACAAGGTAAAATTAAGTTTAATAGAAATCTAGGAATATATGAATTTGTATAATCTCATGGTCTGGTCCCGGATCAAACAACGGCTTGGGTGAAGCAGTTCTACTAGGTAAGGAGTTTTTTTATGTTTAAATCAGAAGATTTTATTTTTGATGTTACAATTGAGGGTCATCAAAACCGTGATCCCGAACCACGTCATTATGCTGCCATGGCCAATGAAAAAATTCAACCCCTTCTTGCAGAACTTCAACGATTACAAGAATTATGTCAAACGCAAGAACAACATGGAATGGAATTTGCATTGGAAATAATTAAAGAAAATAAACAGCTAAGCGAAGACCTTAAAAAAGCAGAAAAGTTAATTAAATTTATTAGATCGGCAAACCCCTATCCAGATTTATCAGAACACAAATACATAACTGCTGGAAAGTTGATTCAAGAAGAAATTCAAGAATACTTTTTTAAAAAAGAAAATGATTAAGCTTTTTACAGCACAAGAAGCCAATTGGTATGCCAAACAACGAACGTTTGTTACCGGACTTCTTGAAACCGTCATTTACCCAAAAGTACAACATGCTTCAGCCCACGGAGAATATTCTACAACGATTTTATTAAATCAATTTGAAAAATGTACTCAAGAAACTATTGTGCGTTTAACCGATATCTTGCAAAAGCACGGATATTCTGTTAAAGTGAAGAATAGAATATTGTTTATTGAATGGAAATAAAAATGGAAGAACAAAAGCTAACAGAACAAGTTTTAAAAGAAGAAACTAAACCAGCAACTCCCTCGGTTGATAATCTTGAATTAGCTGAAAGAATGCTTGAACAGCTTCTTCCGGCGTTTAACGAATCACTAAATAAGCTTAGTAGAAAAGAAACCAAGCGGTTAATGCTTCTTTTGGTACAATTCCCTTTTGTTGATGCAAAGAAATTTAAACTAACGAATGAACAACGAGTCGCTTTTATGTATGGCGAACGCTTAATTTATGCTAATATGGTAAAAAGAGCCCGCGCCGAACTAGATCGTACCTTCGGTGAAGTTCAAAAAGAAATGGAAGAAAGTCAAGATGCGAAGACCGTGGAATAAACTATTTATTGAAACTTCTGATAAAGAAGGTAATAAAACTCGAAAAGAATTTGAAGCTCCGGCTTATCCTGCTGCTAATTCTGCGGCAAAAAAACACGGATTAGAAACCACTGAAAGTCATAATCCAAGTTGTTGGTATTGTGGCCAAACGAACGGAAATCTTGCTTTAGAACAAGAAAAGCATATTATTGAAACTATCAATAAACTTGTCGAAGAAAAGAAAAATGCAAAAGCAGCTAAATAAAATTATTTCTGAGATTGATCTTAATGACATCAATTTGAATTTAGTTTTAAATCTTCAAATTGAAGAAGTTACCCCTTCAGTTACAATTGCTGACACGGATTCAGGAGTTTTTACCCTAGAACCAATTAAATTAGAAAATACTTTTAATTGTCAATTTATGTTGACTGAAAAGATGATTATACTTCGATATGCAATTACTAAAGAAATGGTTGAAAAGCTCGTTGATTTTACACAAATTAGTAAATTTCAATGGCTACTTAAGAAATCTATTAAAAATACCCTTTACAAACTAACCGAAAATAACTTAAAATTAACTGAAGCAGTGACACTAGAACATCCTGCTCATAAAGGAAGTTTTGTTCTAGCAAGAGAAAATGGCGATTTTGAAATTAGAGCTTTTTGTAAAGTTTTACTATAAGGAGATAAATAAATGTTCGAAGTATTGCTAGGATCGTTGGGATTGGGCGGTTTGGTACTAACTGCCCTTGTTTATAAAATTATTAGTCTTCGGCGTGTTGTTTCTACGAATGAAGTACACATTGTTCAAAGTCAAAAAAGAACCCTAAGCTACGGTAAAGATACCGGCAATGGTAATACGTATTACGAATGGCCAAGTTGGTTGCCGATTCTTGGTATTAATAAAATAAAGCTCCCGGTAAGCGTATTTGACTTGGATCTTCAAGCATATGAAGCTTATGATAAAGGTCGGCTTCCTTTTGTTGTTGATGTTAAAGCCTTTTTCCGCATTACTCAAAGTGATGTTGCGGCGCAACGTGTGGCATCGTTCACGGAATTGCATGAACAATTAAAAGCTATCGTACAAGGTGCAGTTCGAACGATTCTTGCGAGCAATGAGATTGAAACGATTATGCAAGGTCGCGCAACGTTCGGTGCTCAATTTACTCAAGAGGTTGACGAACAACTCGCTAACTGGGGAGTAAGCACGGTAAAGAATATTGAACTCATGGATATTCGAGATAGTTCTGGAAGCCATGTTATTAAGAACATCATGGAAAAGAAGAAGTCCTTGATTGAAATGGAATCACGAACTGAAGTTGCTAAGAATAAGAAGTCGGCTGAAATTGCTGAAATTGAAGCCACGCGAGAAGTTGATCTTCAAAAGCAATCTGCAAAGCAATCAGTTGGACTAAGAACGATTGAGGCTGACCGACAAGTGACGATTTCTCATCAAGAAGCCCTACAAACGGTTGCCGAACAAGAGAAGATTACTAAAGATAAGGAAATGAGCGTTCTTAAAGTACAAGAAGTGCGTAAGGCGGAGATTCAAAAGGATGTAAGCGTTGTAAATGCACAACAGCAAAAGGAAACCACGGTTCTCGTGGCGCAGGGACAACTTGAATCTAAGGCTCTTGAGGCTCAAGCGATTACCCTTAATGGCGAAGCAAAAGCGAATGCTGAAAAGGCGATGCAACTAGCGCCTGTTGAAGCGCAGATTGTTCTAGCTAAGGAAATCGGCGCAAATGAATCGTATCAAAAGTATCTTGTTACGATTCGTCAAGTCGAAGCTACGCAGGCAGTTGGTATGGAACAAGCTAAGGCACTTGAAAAGGCTGAGATTAAGATTATTTCTAATACTGAAAGCCCGACGAGCGGTTTAACCAATGTGCGTGACTTGTTTTCATCCGAAGGTGGAATGAAGATGGGTGCAATGCTCGAAGGATTGGCTGCTACCGATAAGGGAAAGCGGTTCTAAAGGCTCTTAACGTTACTGATAATAAATAGGAGAAAAATCAATGGCTAATCAATTTCTAAAAGTAGGTGAAGTTCGAAAATCGAAGAAGGGAACCAAATATCTTCAATTGGGAAGCGAGAATTCAAAGAAGCCCGAATACAACTTCGAAGTTCAAGTTTTAGTAAAGGATGCGAAAGGAAATAAGATTGCGGTTGTAAAGAACCCGGCGCTCTTCTTCAATGATCCTCGCCGTCCAAAGCAAGATGGTTCAGTTCCGAATATTCCAGATTTTATTCTAGAGACTGTTAGCGTAAGACTAGAAGAGAGTAATTAAATTTAAACTGCGGCGGCGTGGGAAGCTGTGAATTTCAGGTGTCACTTGCATGTTCTGAAATCCTGCAGGCTGGTGGCATTGCACTTAGATGCAAACAGACAGCCAATTCACTAGAGACACGCATACCAATGGGGATTTGGAAACCCGGAGGAACTTAGTTGGGGTGACGTTGCGCCTACAAGTCTAGTGCCCCGTAAAAATGACTAGCCCGGAGTCGCTTCCGGGCCGCAGTAAATGCCAATCAAGTGCAAAATACCCCTGTAAATGCCAATCATTCTAGGGGTTTCTTTTAAACAAGAAGGATTATGAGAATATTTCAGGCATTAAAAAAAGGTATTACCGGAACCCCCCAAGTTCTACCATACCCAACTGATTTATCAAAACACATAACCGATCCAAATAAAGATTGGTACAGAAGTTTATTCCAGTATACAGAATTGCATAAAAAGCTTATTGAAGAAAAAAAGAGCTTTAAAGGCATCGAAGATACCACGACAGATAGGCTTGTATTCGATTTAGACAATAAAGAGGATGTAGAAGTTGCCCGGTATGAAACTAGCATCCTAATAGGCGTTTTAATCGATACCGGAGTCGATCCTGAAAGCATTCAAGCCTTTTTTTCAGGCATGAAGGGATTTTCTTTAGAAATTGACATTAATGAAAGAATTACGCCCGAACAATTTAAAGATATTATAAAGAATCTTAGCTCCTCATTTAAAACCCTCGATGTTAAAATTACTGATCCGGTTAGGATTATTAGAGTTCCTAATACTAAGCACCCAGAATCCGGTCTATTTAAAATTCCGCTTGATATTGACGAAGTTCAAACCATGTCTGTAAATGAAATTAAAGAACTTGCTAAGAATCCGAGGGAGCTTAATTTACAATTTACTAGAACTACACTACCAAAAAGCTATATAACGTCGTCAATGAAAAAAACTAAGACAGCAACAATCAATACAACTATTGATTGGGTTAACAAACCAAAGGAATGGCGTAATTGTAAATGGTCGCTGCTTCAAGGGCTTTTTGAAGCTAGTGAACGGCATTATGCTTTAACTGTTTTGGCTGCTACATGCCGAGGATTAGGATATGACCGAGAAACAGCATACTATATGCTTAAGTCGGCCATTAAAAAGCAAGCCAAGCGCACAAAACAAGATGAATTCTCAACCGATGAGGTTTGGGAGAATATTTTAGAGTCAATTTATTCCCCGTCTTGGAAAGGCGGACAATATTCTTGTCAAAATGATATTTGGTTACAAGAAAAATGTGAATCCTTGGGAGAACATTCTTGTGCTAAAGATAGATCCGGAAGTAATACTATTAAAATTACCGAAGCCGGAAAAAGATTTAAAGATTATGCTAAAAATATCGATAAATTAACCATCAAAACAGGAATTCCGGTACTTGATGAAAGAATTCGTATGACTATTGGAATGTCGGTTGGAATTGTGGCGGGACCTGGGGTTGGCAAAACCAGTCTTGCTGTCCAAATACTTAACACTGTTTCAAAAGCTGGTGAACTAGCCATTTTTTATTCCCTAGATATGTATGAATCTCTTGTTTATCAAAAACTCGCACAAAAACACACAGGTGTTACCGAAAAAGAGCTTTTCGATCCATTTAAAAATGATGATGCGGAGTTTGAAAATGATCTCAATACTCTTTTAAATGAAGAATATGGTAATGTTGAGTTTTGTTTTGATGCAGGGCAATCAATCGAACAAATTGAAAATTCCATTATGGCAACCGAGGAAAAAACCGGAAAAAAAGTTAGATTTATTGTTGTTGATTATAATGAATTAATCATTACAGATAAAAACGATCCTACGGCTTCGTCCGCTTATGTAGCTCAAAATCTTCGAAAAATTGCTAAAACTCATAATTGTTGTGTATTAACACTTCTTCAACCAAGCAAAATTGCTGGAACGCCCGCAGATGAAATTACAAGCTATCGAAGTGCTAAGGGTAGTTCGGCTATTGAACAAAGTTTGAGTATTATGTTAGGAGTTAATCGACCGGGATATGACCCTAGAAACCCAGAAAATGATAAATTTATGTCGGTCACTTGTTTGAAAAATAGAATGGGGCAACTTTTTGCGTTAGATTTACATTGGGACGGTGTTTTAGGAATTGTTCGTGAATTGACAATGGAAGAAGAGGCGGAACTTTTTGAACTAAAAAAGAAGAAACAAGAAAATGCCAAAGCGGAAGAGTGGCTATAAATTAATTTGTTCTATTTGTAGGATTTACAAACATTTCAATTATTTTACAAAAAAGAATCGCGGTTGGTGTCGAGAATGCACTAAGAATTATCATAAAAATTATTATCAAATACATAAAAAAGAAGCCAGTGAGTATAAAAAACAATGGGCGTTAAAAAACCACAGCAAACTACGAAAATACCATAAGGAATATTACAAAATAAACTTTAAAAAATACCAGAAATGGAGAAAAGAACAAAGACCAAGAATCCGAAAATATGAATTAAATAAAAGAAAAACTAATCAATTATTTAAATTATCAGGAACTATAAGAAAACGAATTTATCATGCTCTAAAACGAAAAGGTTTAGCCAAATTGGTTAAAACCGAGAAATTATTAGGATGCTCAGTAGAATTTTTTAAAACTTATTTAGAATCTAAATTCCTTAAAGGAATGACGTGGGATAATCACAATAATAAAGGATGGCATATTGACCATATAATTCCATTAGCATCTGCCAAAACACAAAAAGAATTGCATAAACTTTGTCATTATTCCAATTTGCAACCATTATGGGCATCTGATAATATTAAAAAAGGCGGTCGAATTATTGAGCCGAAAAAGAGCACAAGGACGAGTGGATATGAAATTCCAAGTAGGAGATAGAATTCGAGTTTATGATGTTTGTCAAATGACCAATATAGTGACTTCCGATAAAGGAATGATTGAGTTCATTGGTGAAGATGGTATATTATTAGTTAGAATGGATAATTGGGGAACGAAACCAAGTAACGTATTTTATTTCCATTCGAAACAATGTCGTAAGCTTATTAAGAAAATTAAATTTCCCAGTGAATGGATATTACAGCCAATTACTAGAGAACGTTATCGTCAGATGAAATTAAAACTTAAAAGACGCTGGAAAAAAGTTGACGAGCTTGAAAAAGATTTAACCACGATTATAACTTGTTTAAAGGAACTGATTGAACTTGGTAAAAACCCAACCGAATCAAAAGAATGTTTTATGCAAGATTTGGAAAAGTTTTATAAATCATGGAAAAAATATCTTTAATTTTATTAATTATTCCGATTATGTCCCAATTTTGTCCCAATACCACCCAGTCTTGTCCCAATACTTTTATTGAAAATCGAACACAATTAGTCTGGAATAAAATGGATCAGAAGTCTTTTATTTCCGCTGGAAAAAGATGCAAGATTCATTATCCAAAATCTCCTTGCCTGAAAAGGTTTATTAAGGTAAGATTTAATACATATTGGGTTATTTGTGGGAAGGAATCAAATGGAAAATAAAATAGAAACATTTTTAATGTATTTAGCTTTTGGATTATTAGGAATTGCTTTTATCATATTACCCTTTGCAATTTGGGATGCCATTACGAGTGAAAAAATTACTCTAATTAAAAAAGAATGGAATTGCACAGAAACAAAAACGAGTGTCATTTTTATTTATAATGCTGCGACAAAAATAATCCTCCCGCAAAGCACAAGAATTTGTGTAAATTACAAGAGACTTAATTAATGTCTGATATTCAGCAATTAATTTATGGCCGAGATAAAACGCAGCGAATTACAAATATTGAGGTTAACGGTTCCAACTTGGAGTTGTTTATTGAAAAAGAAGATGGCACCATTGTTTCAGAATTCAAACAAAATCAACATTGGATACTTACTCCCTACGCCCACGGCAACAAGTCCATCCCGCTAAACGGAAATCTTCACTACAAACACGCACTTCTTTTTAATACTCAAGAAGAATGGTATAATGCCGCGCGATATTTTGCCAGCAAGGATTCTTATTTAATTTGGAATGTCAAAGAAGCTGCTATGATCAAAAGCGGCGTAACCTGCTTCAAAGGCATGAAAAGCTATGAACCGTCTATCCTTTCTTTCGATATTGAAACTACTTCTTTAAATCCTCACGATCCTAAAGCCAACGTTTTAATTATCGCTAATACATTTCGAAAACAAGGAAAGATAACCCGAAAACTTTTTGCGTATAACGATTATTCTTTAGATGTTTCAGAAGCTCAAAAACCAATGATTGAAGCTTGGACGAAATGGGTTCGGGAAATGAATCCTTCTATTCTTTTAGGATATAATATTAATAGCTTTGACCTCGTTTATTTAGAAACAATTGCCCGCCGCGAAGAAACTACCCTAGCTCTTGGCCGCGACGGATCGGATTTATGGTTTAATAAAAATGAATCTAAGTTTCGTAAAGACGGTTCCCAATTCTACACATACAAGAAAGTTAATGTTTATGGTCGGGACGTGATCGATGGATTCTTTGTAGCCTTAAGATATGACGTGGGAAGAAAATACGAATCATACAAACTAAAGCAACTTATTAAACAAGAAAATTTAGAAGTTAAAGATCGTGTATTTTATGATGGAGAACAAATTCGTCATAAATACCATATCCCAGAAGAGTTCGAAAAGATTAAACAATACGCTTGTTTTGCACCAAAAAGTTCTTTAATTACTCTTGAAAATGGTAGCACGAAGTTTATTGAAGATATTGAAAATGGAGACACTGTTATTGATTGTTATGGGAAACCACAACAAGTATTTGAGAAACTTGAAAGAGATTATGATGGATTATTGTATAGTTTTAATATTGACGGCGGGCGGAAAATATTAAACGTCACCCCAGAACATCCTTTTTATGTTTTAAATGAAAAAACATTAAAATATGAATGGATTAAAGCACAAGATTTAAAAATAAATCATTTATTGGTTAGAGGAGAAAAAGCAAAAACTAAAAAAGCATTAAAATTTCGAGATGATTTAATGTGGTTATTTGGTTTATATCAAGCTGATGGATATATCAGAAAAAATAATAAAAATTATTTTAGTTTAATAATCACACAACATAAAAATCAATGCCAAACTATTTTACAAACCCTGGACAAACTTAATTATAAATATTCTATTGTAAAAAAAGGGAATACTAAAGCGGTAGATATTGTTGTTTCAAATCATAAATTAGCTGATTTATTTTTACGTTGGACTAATGGAAAATTTAAATCTCCTGAGAAAAGATTATCAAGAGAATGTTTTGATATATTAAATAATAACCCAAGATTAGCCATTAATTTTTTAGCAGGTTTACTAGATGGAGACGGGCATCTTCGAAAAACTAAAAATCAAGGTGAAAGCTTTCAATTAAGTTTATGTACAACAAGTCCTCATTTAGCAAACATAATTGATTTATTATCTTCATCAATGGAATTAAATTTAACGCGACAAAATTTCCGAACAAGACCACACCGCAAAGTAAATTATATTAATGGACAAGCGGTTCGTTCTAAACATCAATTTTATGAACTAACTTTTTTTACAGAAGCATCAAAAGAAATCAATCAATATTTAAAGATTAAACAAAGAACCGATTTATTAAGAAGTCACAATAAAGAGGTTTTCAAAAAACACGTTAGAATTAAAAAAATTGAAGCAACAAAATACTCCGGAAAAGTTCATAATATATCGGTAACAGGAACACACAGCTATATTAGCAATGGTTTAATTTCGCATAATTGCTTCGACGGCGACGATGCTTTAAATTTATATGATTTAATGATTCCGGCTGTCTTTTATTTTACACAAAGCATTCCTAAGCCTTTTCAATTAATGACAGAATCGGCTAGTGGTTCGCAATTGAATGCATTGCTTGTTCGATCATATCTTCAAAATAAACATAGTATTCCAAAGGCAGATGAATCAGTAGAATTTGAAGGAGCTATCTCTCATGGTATTCCAGGAGTTCATAAGAATGTATTATCGTTTGACGTGGCTTCTCTTTATCCTTCTGTAATGCTGGAATACAAAATCTATCCTAAACATAAAGACCCTCAACAACACGTTCTTAAAGTTTTGGAATATTTTACCAATGAGCGATTAAAAAATAAGAAGCTAGCAAAAGATACAAAAGATAAGTATTATGATGATTTGCAGAATAGTCAAAAGGTTGGTATTAATAGTATGTATGGCTTTTTAGGAAGTTCTGGGTTAAACTTTAATTATCCGCACGGAGCTTCGGAAGTTACTAGGCGGGGAAGAGAAGTTTTAGGAACAGCTATTAAATGGGCAACAGGGAAGACTTATGAAGAATGGAAGCCGAAAGAAGAAGTCACAAACGAAAATAGTGACTGAAACTTGTTTTTATTGTAGTGGGCAAAAGGAAATATCTAGCGGGTATGAAAGTAATGGATATGATACTAGATGGATTTCATGTCCTTTTTGCAAAGGCATCGGAACTATAGATACTAAATACAAAAAAGTGAGAAAAGTGATTTGGGAAAGAGTATGATTAAATTATTCTTTCTACATTTCCTAGCCGATTTTATTCTTCAACCCCGCGAAATGGGAAAGAAAAAGTCTTCTGATTTTCGTTGGCTTTTTGGACATTTAGCTATTCAATTTTTAGTCTTTCTACCATTTGTTGGCTGGCGATTATCTGCTATGAATACTTTGCTTCATGGAATAATTGATAGAAATATTTGGAATTTATATAAACTACGGGCTCATTTTTCAACACTTAAAGATATTAGAGAAATGGAACAAGAAGTGTTTAAAGGACATTTGATTACCAAAACTAAAACTGGTAAAACCCCCAAGAGGCTTAAAGTTTGGCGGAACAATTGGTACAAACATTATGTTCGGGATTATGAATACTGGGAAGACCATTGGTTTTATGTTACAATAGGATTTGACCAGTTTTTACATGCTGCGACTCTTTTATATTTGTTTGGATAATTATGGATAATCAAGAACCCAAAAGAATATTAGAAACATTTTCCATTGTGGGAACAGAAGAACAATTGGTTAAGTTTAAAAATGATTTCGCAAAAGTCGGATGGAAGTTACAACTTGGTGGTTATTCGGGGCATTGGTTAGGCGAACCAATTTATGAAATTATTGCTGAACCAATAAAACAAGATGAATAACTTTGAAATTATAGCCTGCGATACTGATTCTATATTTTTTAAGAAACCGACCGGGGCTTCTTTCTCTAAAGAAGAGATTGAAGCCCTTCGTCTTTCTTTAAACTCTCTTTATCCTAAAACAATTATCTGGGAACTAAACGGTTGTTTTCCTGTTATTGCTACTTTAAAAGCAAAAAATTATGCAATTAAACATCAAGATGGAACGATTAAAATTAAAGGCAGTGCTTTAAAAGCAACAGGTAAAGAAAAAGCTTTACAAGAATTTATGAATGAATTTATTAAAATTTTACTTGAATTATGAATTCCGGGATTTATAAAATTTTAAATAGAACCAATGGAAAGTGTTATATAGGAAGCAGCCAAAATGTCCCACTACGTTTAAAAAAACACAAAGCATTGCTTAATAGAAATAAGCATCATTCAATAAAGTTACAAAGAGCATGGAATAAATATGGAGAATTTGTTTTTGATTTTATTTTTATTCATAAATGTTCAATTAAAGAGTGTTTAATCCTCGAACAATTTTATCTTACAGAGTTAAACCCGTCTTATAATATTGCAAAAAATGCAACCGCGCCTATGCTCGGTCGAAAACAATCCGAGGAACAAAAACAAAAAATCAGTATCAAATTAAAAAATCGAAAAAAGCAACCCTTTACTAAAGAACATAAACAAAATCTAAGTTTAAGTCATAAGGGACAAATTCCTTGGAATAAAGGAAAGTTTTCAAGCGAGATTACAAAACATAAAATTCGGTTAACTAGAAAAAAACATCAAATTAGATGCAGCAACGGTCAAATTTATCCTTCAATAAGTGAAGCGGCGAAATGCCTTAATATCCACAAACAATTAATTTGGAAAGTGTTAAAAGGACATGCAAAGCACACGAATAAATTATGGTTTACTTATGTTAAATAAGGATGAACAAATTTTAAATCTTTATAACAAATATATTAAAGAAATATGTGATATTAAAGATATTTCTCGTTGGACTTCTAAAAAAACTATTACTGCCGCTGTCTTAAATCCCGAACGAACTAATGAACAAAAAGTGTATGATGCTGTTAAAAATATTGAAGGATTACAAGAAGGCGATAAAGTACAAGTTTATTTTAAATCAGATCGTTCTTTAGGTTTGGAACGAGATTTTAATGGTGATTACGATAAAAAAGGGTTGCTGGAAAAACTCTTTAAATCGGCCTTAATTTTCGAGGCAATTTATCCGGTTCGAGAAAAGCTCTTGAACTACGCTCTTCAGAAAAATTTTAAACAGCTTTGTGAAATAGATCCTAGTAACTACGTAAAAAACCATACAAAAGATAAATATGACATTTATATAGGTAGACCTTCCATTTGGGGGAATCCATTTAGTCATCAAAAAGATTTATCTTCTAAGGGATTAAAAATTGTTGAATCGCGCGAAAAAGCTATTGAGGAATACGAGAAGTATTTACTTAATAACCTTGATTTGTTAAAACAATTACCCGAATTAAAAGAGAAAAAATTAGGTTGTTGGTGTGCCCCGAAATCCTGCCACGGCGAGATATTAGCCAAATATTCTAATAACCCGGGCTTAATTCCTTCCCCAAATGAGTTAAAATCGCTTATAGAGGGTCCGGAAGATAAATACATAGCCCAGCTACCCGAATCCCTTAAAACGTTGATAAAGGCCCCCACAACGCTTCCCAAGCCTAGTCAAGTGTTTAGAGCCTTAACTTACTTTAAACCATGGGAAACAAAAGTAATTATTATAGGCCAAGATCCGTATCTGAATGCGGAAGATGCTTGTGGTTTGGCTTTTTCTGTAGAACACGGAAAAAAACCTCCACCCTCACTAATTAATGTTTTTAATGAATTAGGAAATGATTTAGGTTATTCTTGGAGCTATAAAAGCGGGAATCTTGAGCCATGGGCGAAGCAAGGGGTTCTTCTATTAAATTCTGTACTTACGACAGAAGAGGGGAAATCTGCCGCGCACAAAGGATTAGGCTGGGAACAGATTACCACCAAGATTATTCAACGGGTTTTGGATTATAAAACACCAATTGCATTACTAGCATGGGGGAAATACGCAAAAGATAAATTGCAGGAATTAAAGATACATGATAAAGTTTTAGTATTAGAAGGTGGTCACCCTAGTCCATTAGGTCAGCCAGAGAAGCATTTCTTCGGGGGAAAGTATTTTTCAAAAGCGAATGAATTTTTAAAAGCAAATGGAGTAAAAGAAATTGATTGGCGTCTTTAAAAATGAAACCATTTGAACAAATAGAAAAAGAACACGCAGATACTTTTCAACACGCAATTTTAACTGCCTATCGGGGTTCTCATTGCCACGGAACTTTTGTGCCTAGCACAGACGAAAATAGTATTGATGATGTTGATATTATGAGTGTTATTATTTCACAAAAGACTTATTACTTTGGACTAGATACTTTTGGATCTAGAGATACCAAGGATTTGCTACAATGGAAGAGGTTTGTACTATTTGTGGGAAGGTAAAATGAAACTTCAGGAATTTTATTTGTTAAGAAAGAAGGATCTCTCTGGGGTTAGTGGAACAGGAGTTGTTGCGCGAGGTATTATTTTAGAATCACATCGAGCTATCCTTGAATGGCGAAGCATTGGCTTTGAAACTATGTCTATTTTTGATAATTTAGAACAGATTCGAACAATTCATGGTCATGATGGAAACACCGAAATAATTCTAGGTTCTCCACCGAAAAAGCTTTTAGATAAAAGGAAGTAAAATGCATAGCATGTTTTTAAAAGTTCTTGAGAATGCTTTTGATTTAAACTTTATTAAGAAGCTAGGAGTTACTAATAATTTTATTGACCACTCAAATCCTAATATTGAAAAACAATATAGAGAAGAATTTGAAACCCTAATTAAAAGTCACTGTTCCTACTGCAACAAACCCCCAAGTAACCTACATAAGAAAATACTACACTATAATGGGTTAGATCGGAAAGACAATAATCAAGGTTACTCAATAAATAATACAATTCCTTGTTGTAAAACTTGTAATTTAGGTAAACATAATCTACAATACGAAGAGTGGATAAAACATTTAACAAATCTAGTTCAGTTTCGATTAAAATTGTTAGTTTAGTCAAACAAATAGCAAAAAAATCCCCTTCTAAATTTAAAATCGGTTGTGTAATTTTAAATAAAAGTAAAATTGTTATATCTACCGGATATAATAATATGACAAAAACTCACCCAAAGTGTCCGACTTGGGGAAATTTTATACATGCTGAACTAGACGCATTAATTGGTGTTGACTTTAACAAGACTTATAAAGGAACCGCTTATATTTATAGAGAAAAAGCAAATGGTCAAAAAGGAATGTCTAAACCTTGCAAAATTTGTTTTTTGGCTTTACAAAAAGCCGGTATTAAAAAAATCATTTATAGTACTGAGAATGCAATAATTGAAGAAAATATCTAGCAATTCTTGTTGCCGAATGATAAAATCATTAGGAATCGATAGAGTTTATTTTTCAACAGATAAAAAGGAAGAATATGAATCTTTATAATGTAGAATACGAACTAGTCAGTTCAACGGCCACGAAAGAAGAATACGAATTTCTGCCAACACATATTATTGCTCGAAATGAATCCAATGCAATGGAAACGGCATTAAATTATTCTTCTATTAATTTTCAATTAAAACGTGTATATTTAAATAAAGAAAAAGTTAATGTCGTAAGGGAATCACTTTCATGAAATTAAATCTCCCAAAAGAACCGGCTTTTTTTGAACGGTATGGATACTTCCGAGATTTCGGCGACGGGCTGATGCTCGTACATTGGACTGGAAGCGCGTTAGAATACGTATTATTCACGCCTTTTGGAAATCCGAAGAAGGAAGTTATTAATAAAGATCTATTGGATAAATATAAGAAAGAAATCCTAGGAGTTTAAATTGGGTTACTTTCGTGTAAAATCTAAAAAGACCCTTCATGAAATGCAAATTGGTGAGAAGCTTCCGGAAAGCGATTTTGCTTGCGTATCCGGCGATCAGTTTGTACAATTAGAATACGTTGAAGAAAGTACTAAGTCCGAACCTTATAAAGTCAAGCCTGGTATTTGGACAATTAAAAAAGGTGGGGGAAGGCTAGTTCTCCAAGAAACAGAATTTAATAACGATCAAATTCTTGAAACATTCGCCAAAACCGCGCAGCTTACAGAATTAATAGATAAGTTTAAAAATAGACTACATGTTTATGCCAAACGAAAGATCGATGTTCCAAAGCGAGTTTATCTTTTATATGGTCCTGCCGGAACTGGAAAAAGCGAAGCACTAAAGCTTATTTCTTTAAAATATGCTAAAGAAGGATCGACAGCCATTATTTTCTGGAAAACCGATGTAATTGATCCATACGAAGTGAAAGAATTTGTTAAGACTTTTGATTATAAAGGAGTTAAATTTTTAATTGTAATTGCGGAAGATATTGGTGGAGTCGAAGTTGATCAGGTTCGTATTAAGTCAGAAAGTTCGCTTTTAAGTCTATTAGATAATCAAGAAAAAGCATTTCGTATTCCAACACTTATTATTCCGACAACAAACTACCCAGAAAATTTGCTTGAAAACATTGCTAACCGGCCAAAGCGTGTAGATCGAAAAATTAAGTTCGATTATCCAACCCCAAAAGAACGCCAACAACTACTAAAGTTCTACGACACCGATAATGTTGCAACGGAAGAAATTCTAGAACAAATCGCTCAAAAGAAATACAATAGCTTTACCCCAGCGCATATTTCTGAAATTTTCTTACGATCAGATTTAGAAGATATTTCTATTAAAGAATCAATTGACTCGATTCAAGAAGAAATTGACTATTTTAATCAATTATTTCAAAATAAGATTAAATTAGGAATTGCCGTTAAAAACGAATATGACGACTAATTTACAACAATACAAAAGAGCAAGGAAGCTAAATAAGGTTATTACAGATTTAGCAACTATACAGAAGCTTTTTAGCGTCACACTTCAAGGATTAACAACATATAAAAAGTATACACCAGTAAAGGAAGTTATCTCATCAATTATTGATAATAAAGCAATGATAGATGTATATATAAAGAAATTTAAGAAATCGTTGGAATCTTATGAAGATGAATTGGAATAAATTAGCCAAGAATATCCCAACAAAAATTAAAGCTGGATCAAAAGCTGAATATGAAATTCTGTTTATTAAAGATTTCCACGGACAAGATACTTATGGCGAAACCCGATTTGATCCTAAACAAATTATTTTAAAAAGTGACTTAAAACCTAAATTAATGATGGAAACGTATTGGCATGAGTTTTTTCATGCCGTTTCAGAAGAACATAATGTTGGACTAACGGAACAACAAATTTTAGATCTTGAAAGCGCTTTTCCGTATTTCCGGCATTTTTTTAGGAAATTAGAAGGAATAAATGATTAAACCTAAGATTTTGTTATTTGACTTAGAAACTTCCCCCAACTTGAGTTATACTTGGGGAAAATGGGAACAAAACGTAATTGCCTTTAAAAAAGAATGGGAGCTTCTCTCTGTAGCTTATAGTTGGCTTGGAGAAAAAAAGGTCTATGTTAAAACTCGAATGGATTTTAAGGATAAAACCGATAAATCTTTAACACAATTTTTACATGGTTTATTAGATGAAGCCGATGTTGTTATTGCTCATAATGGCGACGAATTTGATAATAAAAAATCCAATGCTAAGTTTATTGAACATGGGTTGGGACCGGTTTCCACATATCAAAAAATCGATACGAAAAAGATTGCAAAGAAGTATTTCAAATTTAATTCTAATAGCTTAGATGATCTTGGAAATCTTCTAGAAGTTGGCCGTAAAGAAAAAACAGGCGGATTCGACCTTTGGTTAGATTGTATGGCCGGTGATCAAAAAGCTTGGAAGCAAATGGCTGATTACAATAAACAGGACGTTGTATTACTTAAAAAAGTTTATTTAAAATTAAGGCCGTTTGCGGAAAACCACCCAAATATTGCTTTGTTGCGTGAAGTTCCAAACGGATGTCCAAAATGTGGACATTTAAAGCTGGAATTTAAAGGATATCGATATACTTCAACTAGTAAGTACCGTAGATATGTTTGCAAAAACTGTGGAGCATATTGTCGAGGTAAAACCTCTGAAAAGTTTAAAACGGAGTATAGATAATGTTAAACTTACAAGGTGGTGTTCGAACTAGAGTTGAACTCTTTAATTTCGAAAATGCCGAACAATTAAAAGAAAAGCTTGACTCTTTAAGTGATTTCGATATAATGTCAATAGTTCCCATGAAGTATAAAGCTGCTGAAATGGGTGAATCCGAAAAATTAGTTTCTGTAATTATTATTTATCAATAAAAAGGAGAAAATGTCTACCCTATCGTTTTCAAAAGAATTAGTTGATGCTGTTGTGCGTTATTTAGCTGCTCGTCCATATAATGAAGTTGCCGCCATTCTTGAACGTATGAATGAAGAAGCCGCGCCACAACTGCGTCCACAACAACCGTCTGCTGCACCGCAAGAGGTGTCAAATGAGCAATCCGTTTCCGAAGCCCAGTCTGCCTAATATGAATGAATCGCCTACCGGAGCATTACGAGATAGCAAAGGTAAACTTCCTTTTTCGTGGGTTCCCTACGAAATAATTGAAGCAATGGCCGCTGTTTTGTATAAATCTTCGGTTGCTGGTGGTGGAAAGTATCCAGATCATAATTGGAAGAAATGTGCCGAACACTCTGTTCCGATGGATTCTTTGCTTAGACATTCTTTTAAACGTTGTCGAGGCGAAATGACTGATAATGAATCTGGATTACCACATTCTTGGCATATGCTTGTAAATGCTGCTTTTTTGGTGTATTATGAACAATATGCACCGGAATTGAATAATTTACTTCCACCGCCTAAACCTAAGCCGGAGAACGAATGAGTAAATCAAAGAAACGGCCAACCGGAAATCCAAGCGGAAATGCTCATGATAGGCGTGTAGCACGAAGAGTTAAAGCCGGGAAGAAAGAAGCCTTCAAAAATAAAGCTCAAAATGAAAACGTACAAGGCTAATCAATTAACTTATCTATACGATGATATTGATTATTTGCTCTGTTACGGATTATTAATTGGTAATAAACTTGTTCTATGGGGATTTACCCCTTTAAGTTGGAATTAATATGGCTCAATCGCGTCAATGTATAAATTGTGATAGTTCTGTTTATAGAAAACCTTCGTTTTGGAAACGACTTAAAGGCACTGCTTGTTGCTCGAAAAAATGTCGTGGGGAATATTTAAAGACTGCTTATTTAGGAAGAAATAATCCTAACTCTTATAATAAAGATGTTATTCAAACCTTCTTTCATAATAAGTTTATGGCTATTAAGCATACTGCCGAACAGAGACAAATCGAATTCACCTTAACAGAACAGGATTTACTTGATCAATTTAATCTTCAAAATGGGCTCTGCTATTACTCTAGTATACCTCTTCAATTTAAAACAACTTTGGAATGGAATACCAAGTTGCAAGCAGATCTCGATGTTATGTCTTTAGATCGTAAGAATAGCGCGCTAGGATACACCAAAAAGAACGTTGTTTGGTGTTGTAATGCTTTGAATAAAAGTAAAGGAAATGCTTCGGAGCAAGAATTTAAGAATTTTTTAAGTCATATATTACTAATTAAACAAGCCCCGCTTGATATTAAATGTAAAAAAGTCAGAAAAACTGCTTTATTACCTATTAAAGCTAAATTAGGGGACGCTGGTTATGATTTAACTATTGCGTCTATTGAAGAAGATGAAAAGACAGTAAGGGTCTTTTCTGGATTAGCTTTTGAATGCCCCCCGGGAGTTTACTTACAAATTTACCCGAGATCGTCTATCTATAAATTAGGATTATACCTAACAAATTCTGTTGGTATTATTGATAATCAATATCGAGGAGAAGTACAAGCTATTTTTTATAAGACAGAGGGGTGTAATACATTACGGTTAAAAGTCGGTGATAGATTCGCTCAAATTGTACCTAGTGAATACAAAGTTACTTCTTTTGATGAAGTCACAGAATTAAGCGAAACTGAACGTGGTGAAGGCGGATTCGGAAGTACAAAGGGATTTTAAAATGACACAATTAAAAATTTTAATTAGTGAAATTAATCCAAAGTCTACTTCGGAAGAAAAACTAAAAGCTATTGACGGTATTTTAAGTATTCTCAAACAACAATTATTAAAAAATACCGAGGACAACCCACATGTTATTATTGCTTTTCAATGTTTGGCTACTAATGAAGCTAAAATGGCGGAAGTTAGGCGTTTACGTGGTGAAAATGCAATTAAATAAAGTTTATAATACCCTTTGATAAGTTTGGTCATACGGGCCAATAAAAAACCCCGTCACCTGGGTAACGAAGTGGTGAGCGTGGCTTGCTTCTATACCTCTAATGGGAAGGTTGCCAATTCCCATTAATTTTTGAGGAATAAAAATTGAGTAAACGACAAGATAGAGAGGATAGACTTTTAGAACGATTGCAAGAAGAGAATAGAACTCTTAAACAAATGAACCGTAGTCTTCAAAAACAAGTTAAGAAATTAAATCGCGGCTATCGAAAATTTTTAGCGGTTCAAGGAGAAGAGGAAGAAAGAGAAGCGGTTGAAGAAGCTAAAGAAGTAGCCAAGAAGATTTGTTGGGATTGTAATGAGGGTGAATTTAAAAAAATAGAAATCGCCGGAAGATACTTTAGATTGTGTAATGTTTGTGGAAAAAGAGGAAAAACAAAATATACGTAAACACTGTCGAGGGGATTTGGCACAAGAAAATACGCCGATTAGCAAAGCTAAATTCATTCGAAAAAATCTAAAGGACCAAATTTTTGGTAGACTAACAGTTATTAAGCTTCTTGGATGCAATATATATTGTTCAACTGTTTGGGAATGTTTATGTAAGTGTGGAAAGGTTTGTAGAGCTTCATCAAGAGACTTACTTAAAAACAGGAAACAATCATGTGGTTGTTTAAATATAGAGCATGTTTTTAAAACATTACAAAAGCATCAACGAACTCATTTATTAAATCCGGATGATAGATTAACAATAAGGGTTTTAAAAGATTATAAAACACACGCAAAAAAACGGAACTACAAATTCGAATTAACTTTTCAGGAATTCAAGAATCTTATTTTTAAAAACTGTTATTATTGTGGAAGCAAGCCAATAGGCCGCCATTCAAAATTAAAACATAGCGAGCAAGTATTTTATAATGGAATAGATAGAGTTAACAATAATATGGGATATTCCTTATCTAATTGCGTTCCGTGTTGTAAAATTTGTAATAAAATGAAAGTTAATTTGATTGTTGAGGTTTTTATTAATCATATAAAACAAATAATACTTAATTATGAAACTCGAATTAAATAAAACGTACATAACCAAAAGCGGAATCCCGGTCAAAATTACTATGAAAACTGACTGGGGTTTTTTTGGAACCTTGCAAGATAATTCAAAACGTGTAGTAAAATATAATGATTCAGGTAAGGTTTTTTATGGGCCTAAATCTGGAAATTTGTTAGATATAGATGAAAAAACCGAAGAAACTTCCAAATCTGGATAATTGGGTGACAATAAAACTTCGAAGAGCTAGTTTAATGTGGCCTGGTCGCACTAAAGCTCTGCAAGCCGCACGAGTTGAACGAGGACTATACAAATGTGCGATGTGTGAAGGGAAATTTAAAAAAGGCGCATATCATTTAGATCATATCGATTCGGTAGTTCCAATTAACGGGGGGAACAGACGAAAAGACGATCCTAAAAGAGTGGATTTTAATTTGTATATAGATCGGTTATTTGTCGGTCCAGAAAAGTACCAAGTGCTGTGCATTGCATGCCATGCGAGTAAAACCGCTTGTGAAGACCAAATGCGCGAATTTTATAAACAAGAAGCGAAAGGAAAGAATGGAAAAAAACTTAAGTAATCAGATGAATGTTATTGAATCTGATCCAAATAACCTCCCACAACCATTACTTATTAATACTAATAGCGGCGTTAGTCCGCTAACGATTGGTCGTGCTAATGGAATTGTGAATTCTAGCGTGACCACAGCTTGTTGGTCATACGACAATTATCCAAGTTTGTATCCAAGTTTGTATCCAAGTTTGTATCCAAGTTTGTATCCAACTTACTATCAACCCCGTCCTTGGGTGTCAGTTGAACAAGCGGAAAACAGTTTTATTGTAGTTAAGGATAGCAAGACTTATGTTTGTCAAAATGCCGAAGAAATTGTTAAGATTATTTCAGAGAAAGTTGAATAATGGAAAAAATTAAAGAACTTATTAATAGATTAAATGAGGCAGGGGTTCCGCTCCCAATGATTCGTATTGATGGAAAACCAACCTTTACCGGAACAATGACGTTCATTGCTTTTAATACAGCTTTTTTAGGCCAATTAGGCAAAGTTTCTAACTTTTTAGGTGACGTGGACTTGACACAAGCCAATTATTTGTTTATGATTTGTTTAGGCGCATATCTTGGCCGCAAAATGCAAGGAACGAAAAAAGGCGTTACCTTAGAAAAGAAGGAAGAATAATGGGATATATTGTTTTTTATAGTGAAAATGCCTCGCCAAAAGTTAAACAATTTAAGAATAAGAAAGCAGCAATTGCTTGGGCAAATTGTCATGAAAGGTTAAATGCGGGTAAGTATCCAGATGATTGGGTTGATTGTATTGTGCGGGGTGAAATTATAAAGACTTATCCGAATTGGTACGATCAGCAAATTAAGGGAAAGTAATGGAATATATTATAGCATTATTTGGTTTACTTTTAGGCGCATTGGGGTGGAATTGGGTAAAGAGGCGTAGCGCAGAAGCGCTTCTTGAAAATAATGCGGTTAAATCGAAGCTAAACGAGCAAGATAAGAATAAAGCTCAAAATGATGGTCTTCTTGGAACCGAAGAAAAAAAGCGAGCAGATTTGCAACAAGATGCTGATGAAAGAAAGAATAAGCCTGTAGATCAAACGGATTTTTAATGGTTACGATTAAATTAAAATCAACTTGGTTAAAACTGTTAGAAGCTGAAAAGAAGGCTCGTGAAGATGTTCTTTTAATACAAGGAACCCTTAATCGAGAATTAGCTAGGCTAGAAGAGAAGATTTCTAAGCTCGAACATCAAATTTTAGATGCTCAAGAGAAAAATCAACAGTTTTTCTATAAGAAAGAAAGAGCATTAAAAGACCAAGTACAACTAGGTGTTATTGATCATAAAGAATTTCATTATTCAACTCGGCTTTTGGAAGAAGTTGAAAAGGCTTTAAAATAATGTATGATGAATTCCGAAAATCTATCGAGTTCCAACGTAATGTTGTTAGGGCTCTTTTTAATTTCAACGCTATTGATCTTAAGGAGTTTAATGATATTAACGCTGGTTTGGATAAAATCAAATCAGAAATCGACCAAGAAGAACAAAGATCCTGGCCATTTAGACTAAGGAAGTTTTGGAATGGATTTATTAACTTTTTTAGAAGATAAATTAACTCCTGGCGAATTAAAAATTGCCCGAGAACTTTATTCCGAAGAAACTAAGGTATTTTTAGAAACTCTAGAACGCTTCAGGAAGCATTTCCGAGATGAATTAAAAGTTATGAATAATGATATTTTTAATATTAATGGAATGGGTCAAGATGAATAAATTAGTTAATTGATTTTGATAAATTAACAACTTATTATATGAATATTTGTTCAATAATAGGTTGTGTTTCTTTTGTTTCAGCTAAAAATCTTTGCTTAAAACATTATAAACATTCGCATTATTTAAAAAATAAAGGTAAAAACCTTAAAGCCGCTAAAAAGTGGAGAAAAAATAACCCAGAAAAACGTAAAAAGATTGCTAGAGAGTGGGCAAGAAAAAATAAAGAGAAATTAAAAATTTATTATCAAAATAATAAAGATAAATGGAAGCTATATAAACAAAAAAGACGAAAAAAATTCAATGATTGGTATAAAAATAAACGAAAAACCGATTTATTATTTAATATAGCATGTAATTTACGAAAACGATTAAATGAATGTTTATATAGAAAAAAATTTACTAAAAAAGGTCACTTTAAAGATATATTAGGGTGTTCATTGGAAGAATTTAAAATCCATCTAGAAAACCAATTCCAAAAAGATATGACTTGGGAAAATTATGGAAAATGGCACATTGACCACATTATTCCTTGTTGTTCAGCTAATACAACTGAAGAATTAAATCAATTAAACCATTTTACAAATTTAAGACCATTATGGGCTAAGGATAATTTGATGAAAATTCAAAGCGATATGAAATATAGGAATAATAAATGAAAAAATACATCGTATACTTAATGTTGTTTTGTTTTGTTTCAAATGCCGATGAAACAGATCCTTTTTTTGGCGAAAAAGGAACAATTTTACAAAAGGATGCTTGGGTATTTTCCAGCAAAAAAACAAAGGAAATAAGAGATCGGTTAATCGACCTAGATACTCAAACCAAGCTTAATGAATCCTTGAATAAATCAATTGACTTGTATAAATCAAATGATCAACTACAGCAGAATAAAATTAACCTTCTTTTAGAACAAAATGACAAATTAGCTCAACGATTGAATGATTCGCAAAGTCTTAATAATTGGGAAAAGTTTGGACTGTTTGTCTTGGGGATTGCGGCTACTGTTGGCGCGGGAATCGCAATCAAAAAGGCCGGACAATAGTTTTTATTGCTACAGGGACTATAATAAACTACAACCGACAAGTCCTATTGTGTCGGACTAGCGATATTATCGAAGCGGCGTGGATAGGGACACGCAGGGATGGGGTTCGAAACCCGGTTGATGACCAGTCTGGTCCCGGACATTAAGTACTTTTGTTACCGATGATTCACGGTTATAGAAACAGTGTACAGCCCGGTGTAACAAATCCGGGCCTTCGATTAAATTTAAAGAAAATATGCTGCCAATTTACGGAACTACAATTAAGGTAATAGCTGGATTTTATTTAGGTTGTACGGGATATGTAATTGAACCATACAACTATTACGTTGATAAATACATTGTAAATTTAACCTGTGAATACAAAGTTAAAAATACCGTTATTAAAGATGGGTTTAAAACGGCTATTGAATTAAAAGACTTTGAAATTATTAATACGCCGCGTCAGGAAAAGTGAAAACCCCTTATTTTACAGCCGAAGATTTTCAAGATCCTATTCAAGAAGGTATTTATTTGGATATGGGATTTGAAGCTGCCAAAATCTGCGCAGACATGGCTAATGCTAAAATTCAACCAATTCTTGATGAATTAGAGAAATTAAGAGAAAGAGATTGGCAACTATTAGGTGATACCGAACAGTTCGATTGATAATTGAAATGTCTTCTAAACTTTCAGACCAGGAACTTCTTGAAATAATCCAACAATCCGGAGATTCCGGACAGTTGCCCCAGGCCGAAAATAACCTACCTCTATTCATTTCAATCTTTGGATTAGAAGAAGGGGAACTTAAAATACCCGTAAAACTCGTTTATCGGCTCTATAAGCTATGGTCCAAGCAAAAGATGGCCGAAGAGGCATTCTATCGGCAAATGAACCTTCTATTGCCAAATAAACAAGAAATAGAGGGTAAAATGTGCTGGCTTCTTAATGCCACAACCATTAAAATCACTGAAGATATCTATAAACTCATTAAAGATAAGAAAAAAAACAAACAAAATACACACTATTACAAAAAACACTTTGAAACTTTTTTAAAATCGTGTAATATAGTGAAAGGGAGTGACTGGGTTTCTGTTTCAGATCTCCGTACTACCTACCTTGCCTGGATTAAAACTAAATATAAAAAAAACCCACTTGGAATGAAGAATTTTGAAGGGTTTTGTAGGCTCTATCTGGATATTAAAGGAAATCCGTTAGAGGTTGCTGTCAACAAGAAAGTTATTAATGCCCCGAAAGAAACTAAAGCGAAAGCTTGTCAAGAAAACCCTTAAACGCAAGTTAAAAGTTGTCAAAAAGAGAGAATCTATCGACTTAGATTTAACAACTAATGTATGAGTATTTTACAAAAACTTTTAAAACACCCTTGTGGTAAATATCTATTTAAGGTTGAATGTGATTTTAAAATTAGTAATGAATGCCGTGGTATTTTTGAATCCTTTGAACCGGTAATAAATGCTACCAAACGCCGAAATAATAACCGTATTATTTGTATTAATTGTTCTAAGCAACTTAAAACATCTGGAGTAAATAATCCCAATTATAAACATAAAGTTAATGCTTCTTATTTTGACGACATAAAAACCGTTGAACAAGCATATTTATTGGGATGGATTGCAAGCGACGGGTCTTTAGCCGGAAATACCTTACAAATATGGTTAAATAAAAGAGATGAACACATACTAGATTTTTTTATTGAACAAATAGGAGATGCTGTTAAAAAAAGAAAGAAGAATACAAATTTAATTGGAATTTATTTTTGTTCAAAGCATTTGGTTAATAAGATCTGTGAATTACTTAAAATTAAACAAGGTGCAAAAGACCGAATTGTTCAAATTCCAACGTTTGATTCTTATGAACAACAAATGGCGTTTGCAAGAGGTTTTTTTGAAGGGGATGGTCATATAAGTAAAACAACTCGACCCACGTGTCAAGTCATTATTTCTAGTTATTCTGATAATCTAAGAAATCAATTTAACGCTCTTTTTAATAATATTGCCAAAAATGACAATCGAAATAAAACTTTAATATTTTTTCGAAAACAAGCTGTGTTTCAGTTTTTAAATAAAATATATAACATCCCTAATCTAAATTATAAACTAAAAAGAAAATATGAAGTATTCCAAGAATGGAAAGAAAAAGAAATTAAAAAAGCAGAAAAAAAGAACACCACGTACCAAAAAATTAATTGGGAATAAAAAACGTAGTAGACGTAGCATGAGTAAATTCCCGGCTTTAGAAAAAAAATATAATTTGATATCAAGACAAGAGATGATTGATATGGATTATTTACACAAATTAAACGATAAAGTAAAAGCGTGGCTGAACAAGTTCGTTGAAGAAGAAGTCAACGCAAGCTTTAAACATTCGAACCCATTAAATAAAACAAAGAAACAACGAAAAGCTTGTTATGATAGAAATAACGCTCGGAACCGTTGTATACTCACAAAAAATAAAGCTATTGGTAATATAGAAAATTTAAACGCGGTTAAAGATATTTCACAATTAAACCCGGAAGAATTAATGATACGAACGGAAGAAAGAGAATTAGAAGAGTTGAACAATCTCAATAACAGCCTTAACAGCACCGAGAAGAGCCAAAATCCCACCAAGAAGTAAAATTAAAGCATTAACACGATTGACATGATCACGAATTGGTTTCATTTCTTCTTCAAGTAAAGAAGTACGACGAATATGCTCAGCTAAATGAACCTCTTGTTTAGCAATAGTAATATTAATCCCATCAACAGATTTATCTAATCTTTCTAAAGCCTTAGACATTTCATGCAACAATTCCTTCTCGTAATCCATATTAACTTTTTATTTATCGTCGGATTCAATTCCTAAAATATCTTTAGCCTTTGGTAATTGTAAAATAGAAAAGATCGCCGCATTACGTTTTTGTGGTACTTCAGAAGCTAAATTTTCTGCAATACCTTGAAGATCTGGTCC
>Ga0187892_10000634_pt1 | contig 89371 bp, 77 predicted proteins | sample MA1701073metaG_FD_139345 | JGI IMG/M metagenome (GOLD analysis project Ga0187892, IMG submission 139345) | Bio-ooze microbial communities from a basaltic lava cave in the Kipuka Kanohina Cave System on the Island of Hawaii, USA - MA170107-3 metaG ... | reverse complement strand
GTGAATCTTTCAGATTCCCACCCTTTTCGCCGGTCTTCGTCTTCGGGGGGCTCCGCCCCCCGAACCCCCCCGCCGCGGAGCGCGCGGCAAGGACTTGGCTTCGGCTTCCGCGCGCTCCGCTCAGCCCCAGGGATCGGGACGCGATCCGAGCATCGTCGGCGCGCTCCGCGAGGCCCGCTCGCTCGAGCCGAAGAGCCTCGGCGACCCGACCCCAGGGGACCCAGGCGTCTTCCGGTTCGGCCGTGACCGGGTCGGTCCTGCGGAACGGGCGTCGGGGCTCGATCTCTCGACCCTGGACGTCGCCGGGCTCACCGGTGAGAATCTCGGAGACGAGCCCCCGGAGGAGCGCGAGCATGGCGATCACGAGCGTCATCCGGCGGAACCTCGAACGGTCGTTCGACCTGTACGCGGAGCTCGCGGCGTCGCTGAACGGTGAGCGTCTGTCGTCCGGCCTGCCGAACCTCCCGTCGAACACGATCGGGCAGCAGCTCTGGTGCGTCGTGGGCGCCCGGGAGAGCTATGCGAGGGCGATCCAGGCCGGCGCCTGGACCGGCTTCGCGTGCTCGCTCGCGTCGGCTGACGACCCCGCAGCCGTCCGCGAGGCGCTTTCGCGCTCGCGCGCGGAAGTGGCCCGGGTCGTCGCCGGGATCGACCGGTTCACGGACGCCCAGAGCCAGCTCGTCTGCGATCTGCTGGAGCACGAGGCGGCGCACCACGGGCAGCTCATCCGGTATCTCTACGCTCTTCGGATCGACGTGCCTTCGGGCTGGAAGGCCCGCTATGCGCTCGACTGATGCGCGGCTCCCGCGGCCCGGTCGCACGAGGCGCTGCGCAACCGGCGCGCACGCCGCGCATCCGGAGCGCCTCGCTCGGTCCCCACGGCGGGCGTTCGTGGACTCGAGCCGGCCGGGCGCCTGGACCTCGGCGAAGGCCCCGAGCGCACCGCGCCGGCCGCTCTTCCGGCGCCCTACTGGAAGTCCTCGGGCCTGAGCCCGTACGGCGCGAGCGTCGCGGCGAACGCCTCGCGCGGGTACGCGGCGGCGACGCCGCCGAAGCGCGAGCGCAGGTCGGCCTTCTGGGCGTCGCTCAGGGCGCCGCGCGGGAGGCCGCCGAGCGCCGACTCGAAGCCCTTCACCTTCTCGGCCGGCACGCCCTTCGAGATGAGGTCGCGGAAGAAGCGGCCCTCGGCGCTGAACTCGCCGGTGCGGTGCGGGCGCCAGATCCACTCGGGCGCCTCGTCCGAGCCCGGCGCCCACTTGCCGTCGAGCGCCTTGCCGTCCATGTCCGTCAGGATGTAGCTCTTCCAGTTCTTCTTCGCGTGGGTCGCGGCGCCCTCGTGCTCCTCGCCCGCCTCGACGCCGTAGTGGCCGGTCGTCTCGACGTGATGGATCCGCTTGCCGACGGCGGCCGAGCCCGTGAGCTTGAACTGGTCCTTGAGCACGCGCGCGAGCTCGTCGCCCTTGAGCTCGCGGACGTTCTGGTCGACGGCGTCGAAGGGCTGGTTCCAGACCTGCGCGTTGCCCGGGTGGGCGCTGTCGAGCCAGACGTCGCTTATGAAGCCCGGCCCGTTCAGGTCGAGGAACATCGTCGTCGCCTTCTGGAGGTCGAGCGGCGTCACGCTCTTGTCGAAGAGCCCCTTCGCGAAGTCCTCGTCCGAGCGCCCGAGGTAGCTCGCGAGACCGCGCAGCTCGGCCGTCGAGAAGTAGACGCCGTTCATGTAGATCGGCTTGTTGACGCGCGTCGCGATCTCGGGGTCGAGCGCCGCGTACGCCCAGCGGTCGCAGTAGCCCCACCAGCTCTCGGCCTCGGGCTGCTTCCCGTCGACCGCGTACTTCGCGGCGAGGCCGCCCGCCCGCCCGGTCGCGCGCTTCATGACCTCGTCGAAGCGCTCGACGGGCGACTTCTCCTTGTTGACCCGGTCGTCGGCGTCCGGCAGCACCGCGCTGTCCGTGCTCCTGGTCCCGAGCGGCCCGTTGAGGGGTCCGTCGGTCCGCGGCAGGTAGCCCGCCGTGTAGATGTCGCGGCCGATGCTCGAGCTGAACTTGCCCTCGCGGGTCATGTAGAGGGTGTCGTCGTCGAGCTTGTAGGCCGACGTCCCCTCGACGACGCGCATGACCGGGCCCGTCGCGGGCGTCGTCGGCGCCGTCGGCCCCGCGCCGCCGAGGCCGAGGAACTCCTTCAGGGCCGAGAGCGCGTGCGGCTCGAAGGCGGACGCGCGCTCGTTCACGAGCTTCTCGAGGACCTTCTTCTCGTCGCGCGTGATCTTCCCGTAGTCCTTCGCGTCCTTGACGAGGTCGAGGACCTCCTGCCCCGTGACCTTGCCGTCGCGCACGACCTTCTCGGCCAGGGCGCGCGTGCTGCTCGCCGCATCGAGGAACGAGAGCCAGCCGGGCCCGGAGCCGCGGGCGCGGTTCAGCTGCTCGAGGAGCCGCGTCGCGGCCGGGTCGAGCGGGGCGGCCGTCCGCGGCCCGCCCGTCGACATCGGGGTCGACGGCGCCGGGCTCGATGGCGTCGCGGCGGGCGACGACGGCGCGGTCGTCCCGGGCGTCGTCGTGGCGGGATCGACGGTCGATGGGCGCGGGCTCGGTCCGGTGACGCTTCCCGACATGGGTGTCCCCCCTGGAAATCTCGTCTCGCTTCTTGGGGTCGGCCCCGGCCGCCCCGGTGCGCACAGGGTACCGTCCGGGGTGGCGCGGCGTCTACGGGTGCCCGCTCCACCCACGCCGGCGGGCGACGTAGCGCCTCATGCGAGCACGGGGCCCTGAAGCCGCAGAACGTCATGCTCGGCCCGTTCGGCGAGGTGCAGGCGATGAGGATCGCGCCCGTGGCCGACCTCGAGGCCCCGATCGCGACGGAGGCGCACGCCGGGACCGGAGGCTGACCGCGGCGCGCGCCGCCGGCCCCCCGCCCGGCCGGGCGGTCAGGGAGTGAAGCCCGGGTCCTCCGGCAAGGGAGGCACGATGGGGGCCTCGAAGAACGGCTCGTGGCCCGCCGGCAGGGCGATCTCGACGCCGGTCCCGTTCCAGGTGAGGAACGCCGCGATCGACTCCTGGGTGGCCCTCGCGAGCGAGCGGACCGACGGCGGCTGCTGGTTGGGGTTGTTCCCGAACGCGACGAACGAGTGAGGGTCGGCGTTCGGCGGCGGGCCGCTGGCGGCGAGGAAGAGGCTCGTGAGAAGGAGCATCGTTCGATCGGCGATGTCGCCCGCGCGCAGGAGGGCCGAGGTCAACGGGTTCAGGACGGTCCGGTCGGCCCGGGCGAAGACGATGAGCACCCGCTTCGACGAGACCCCGGCGAGGGGCTCGCGGCGCAGGTGACGCACGCACGCGAGCGACCCGCCCCGGCATCTCGGCCCACGCCATGCGGTAGGCCCGCTCCTGGACGGCGTCCGTCGCCGCGTCGATGGCCACGGGAGGCTGGCCGCGGAGGGGCAGCGACTCCATCGGGTAGGTCATCCCGGGGACTCCGCGGCCAGGGCCTTCACGGCCGGATCGACGGCGGCGAGCGAGATCCCTTGCCTCCCCCCGCGGGAGTGGCCGTAAACAAAGATCTTCCCGGAGTCGAGGTCGGCGATCCCATGGCCATCGACGTCCACGCCCGCCTCGATCGTGCGGATGAGGTGGATGTAGTCGGCGACGTCCTGCATGTGCGCGTCCCGGTCCCCGACGAGGGAGCCGGCCTCGGCCCCGCCTCCCTCCCCGGCGGCGAACACGCCGTCGCCGTTCGAGTCGACGGCGCGCCCGCCCACCGGAAACGTGAGCGAGCCGCCCGAGGTCGTCGTGACGGTCAGCGTCCCGTCGGGGCCGAAGCCGGCGCCCATCCCGTTGATCGCGATCGTCGCGACCCCGAGCGCGGCGAACCGGTCCGCGACGCGCCAGGGGCTGTTCATGCTGGTGTTCTGGCCGCCGTGGAGTGCGAGCACGACCGGCCAGCCGGAGGCCGGCTTCGTCCCTTACGGTCTCGGTGAAGGAGCCCACGCTCTCCACGGCGCCCCTCGCTCCGTGACCCGCTCTCACGTCGAGCTCCCGGTCGTCAGCACGACCCGGAATCGCGCCTTGCCGCTCATCATGCGGTCGAACGCCTCGGGCGCGCGCTCGAGCGGGTAGACCTCGTTCATCGAGCGGACGCCGGCCTGGACGCTGAACGCCAGCGTGTCCTGCGAGTCGATGGACGTCCCCGAGTACCAGCCCTCGACCAGGCGATGGCCCGAGAGGAGGACGATCGGGGAGACCTCCATCGGGCCGGCGGCTCCGAGGACCATGAGCCGGCCGTGGGGGGCGAGGCCGCCCACGCAGGCGCTCATGGCCGGGCCGTGGGTGACCGTGGCGAGGACGACGCGGGCGCCGCCGAGCTTCGTCAGCTCGGCGGCGGGGTCGGCGGACTGGCTGTCGATGTAGTGGGTGGCGCCCAGCTCCCGGGCGAGGGGCTCCTTGTCCGTCCCGCGGGCGATGGCGACGGTGCGGAAGCCCATCCGGGCCGCGTACTGGACGCCGAGGTGGCCGAGCCCGCCGATGCCGAGCACGGCGACGAGGTCGCCCGGCCGCGCCCCGCTGTGGCGCAGGGCGTTGAAGGTCGTCAGGCCGGCGCACATGAGCGGGGCGGCCTCCGGGGGGGTCAGCCGCTCGGGGACCGGCGCGAGGGCGACGGCCGGGGCGACCATGCAGTCCGCGTACCCGCCGTCGAACGCGATGCCGGTCACCCGCACCCCGGTCTCGCAGGCGAAGAAGTCGCCGCGCCGGCAACGATCGCAGACGCCGCAGTGCCAGCCGTGCCAGCCGACGCCGACGCGCTGGCCGGCCTGCCAGCGCGCCGGGACGTCCGGGCCGACGGCGTCGATCACGCCGATCGCCTCGTGCCCCGGGACGCGCGGGAACGCGATCCCGGGCCACAGGCCCTCCTTGGTCAGCACGTCGCTGTGGCAGATCCCGCACGCCTCGACCCGGATTCGCACGGAGCCCGGCCCGGGGTCGGGGACGGGGCGCTCGACGAGCTCGAGGGGACCGCCGGGGCGGGCGACCTGAACGGCGCGCATGCTCGGCATGGCAGGCCTCCGGAGACTGGGGGCTACCGATCGCAGGATTCCCCGCGTCCCTCCGTCCTACCAGTACGGGTCCGCGATGGGAAGGTCTCGCGGCGAGCCGGCGGAGCGGGAGTCGCCGGCGGCCCTCCCGGTGGCGCACTCGCGGAGCTTGACCGGGGACGAGGAACGGCCGGTGCCGCGACACGGAGGAGCCCGGACCGTCATCTCCCAGGCGGCGACGCCGTGGGCGCCACCGGCGCCGCCGGCGCCCGCGTCCTCGGGCCGAGGACGTCGGCCACGGCGCGCTTCGCCTTGAGCGAGAGGATCTCCGCGTCCTCGGCGTCGATCTTGAACCGCGTCCCGATCCCGCGGACGCTCGCGTTGAAGTCGCGCAGGGCGTCCGTGATCGGCCTGCCGGTCAGGAAGTCGAGCAGCACGCGGGACGCCCCCTTCGAATCCTCGAGCTCCTTCTCGTTGAGCTCGTGGTACATGCTGACCACCTGGATGCGGAGGTTCCGGAACGGCGACCTCGCCCGCTGGGGGCGCGAGACGTAGACGTATCCCACGTGCGGCCGGAAGGGGATCGCCTCGATCACGGTGTTGGGCATGATCTGATGCAGGAGCTCGGCGTGAGCGTTCCCGCGCAGCCAGGCGATCGCCGACATCCGGTCGACGTAGTCGGGCGCCTGGTAGCGGTCGCGCGTGAGCCGCGCCGGGAAGTACCCGCTGCCGTCGACGACGATGATGCGCGCCTTCCGCCCCGGGCGCTCCTCGAGGATCGTCGCGAAGAGCTGGGCCATCGTCTCGAGGCCGTAGTTGTCGTATAGGCCGCCGTCGCCCACCATCTCGTACGCGTCCTCGCGGGCGCGGTTCTTGAGGTAGATGGGGCCGAGGAGACCGGGAACGGAGGCCGAGGCGGCGACGGCGAGCGAGATCTTGTAGCGCCCGATGTCGCTGTCGATCGTGTCGAAGCCGTCGGCCAGGAAGGGCCGATGCTCGTCCGCCTGTCCGCCCTGGATCCGGCGGAGCCTGCTCAGGATCCGGAAGACGAGGGACTCGTTCATGCGCGCCGCCGGGATGCGCGAGAACACGAACTTGTTGCCGGTCGAGTAGGACGCGCCGTTGATGATGAGCGACGGGATCGGCCCCCCGGGCGGCGGCAGGTCGGAGAACGTGGCGTCGTCGAAGAAGTTCGCGTCCCAGACCCCGGCCATCAGGCGGGCGCGGTCGTAGTACGTGAAGAACATGGGGACCCAGCGGAACATGAGGAACATCCGGCCGAGGCTCCGCGTCTCGAAGTCCCTCGCCATGTCCTCGCGGTACTGCGTGAAGAAGGCGTCGAGCGCCGCCGGGTCCGAGTCGCGGGGACGCTTCCACACGTAGTACGCCGACGAGAGCGAGCCGCCCGACACGCTCGAGATGTAGTCGACCTCGTCGAGGAGCGTCCGCCCGGGCGCCCCGCCGGGCGCGGGCACGCGCCGCATCTCGTCGAGCACGGCGGCGAGGAAGTACGCGGCCCGGCTCCCGCCGCCCGAGACCGCGATGCCGACGAGCTCGTCGCCGTAGGCGCGGGAGCGGTCGTCCTCGAGCTGGCGCCACGGCGCGTCGTCGTCGTTGTCGTACTTGTAAGCCCCGAAGCAGACGTACTCGTAGAGGGGATAGCTCGCGGCCTTCATCGCCGAGTCGACCGCCGTTCCCGTGACGATGCCGACGCCGACGCAGCCGGACGAGAGGGAGGTCGCGAGGACCGCGACGACGGCGAAGGCGTGGGGAAGGGGGAGGGTCCGGGGCGACGGCCGGCGCGTGTCCACGGGGAGACGCTTCACGAGCTCTTCGCCGCGCCGCGGGCTCATCCCTTCCGGTCCCGGTCGGCCTCGAGCGCGACGATCCGCGCCTTCAGGTCCTCGATCATGGCGTCGATCTCCGCCGCCCCGATCGTCGGCTCGAGACCGAGCTTCACCGCTTCCCCGTCGAGCTTCTTGAGCGTCACCAGCCCTTGCCCGGCCCGGACGAGGAAGTAGATGCAGGCGTCCGTCCGCGTCTTCCACTTGCGCTGCGACTCCTTCGTCCACTCGGGCGCCGCGTAGCTGCGCGAGTAGCCCCACCCCATCCCGCGGCTCTCGAAGGGCCACGAGTAGCGGTCGTAGCTCGCCTTCGTCGGGTCCCACGCGGCGGCCTGGAGGAGGTGGTCGGACACGTAGCGGGGCGTCGACTCCCGGCGCCGGATGTTCTGCCTGGCCTTGCGCTCGAAGGTCGCCTGCGCGGCCCTCGCCTTCTTCTCCTGCTCGGCGGCGACCGTCTTCGCGACCCTCATGCCGTAGTCGCTCTCCGCCGTCCAGCCGGCGATCTTCAGGTGCTGGCCGAGGTCCTGGGGCCCGCCCTCGAAGGCCTGCATCCCGAGGGCCATCGCGACGGCGTGCGTGAGGACGAGCCGCTCCCCGGCGCGGACGCGGAAGATGACGCGGTCGTCGGGCGTGCCCTCGGGCACCGCCGGTCCCATCTCGACGCCCTTGCCGTCCGCCCCGGTGCGCCAGGCCGCGAGCTCGACGTCCGGGTCGAGGAGCGCCCGCACGACCTCGGCCGTCGGCCCGGTGCGGCCGGTCTCGGTCACGATGCGCCGGGCGAGGTCCGACCAGACGATCTTCTCCTCCGAGGCCGGCGCGCCGCCCGCCGCCCCCTCCGCATCCGGGTCGGGTAGGCCCCCGCCGACCACGCCGCCCGGCAGGATGCGGACCGCGGTAGATCTCGAACGCCTCGTCGGGGTCGCCGCCCGAGCTGTCGACGGTGAAGACGATGTGCTTCACGCCGTAGCGCGACGCGTAGGCGAGCGCCCTGTCGATGGCCTCGGCGTGGACGTCCTTCGCGAACGCGCCGGCGACGGGGACCTCGAGATGGAGGGTCGCCCCGGGCGCGAGCTTCTTCCGGTCCGAGACGCGCGCGTCGACCGTCGTCCGGGGCTCGAAGAAGCCGAGGATCTCCCCCTCGATGCGCCGGCCATCGGTGAAGTCGACGACGTCGGCGGCGGCCGGAAGGGCGAGACCCGCGAGGATGAGCCCGAAGACCCAGGCGGTCACGGCGCGGCGGCCCGGACGCGAGTCGTCACGAGTCATGGACGGGGGTCCCTCCTGAACGCGCCATCGGCTGTCGGGGCGGCGCCCGCGGGTTCACCGTGTTCTCCGGCCGCAGGATATCGTCCAGGCGGTCCTTCGTCAGCCACCCTCTCGCGAGGACGAGGTCGTAGACGCTGCCGCCGGCCTCGAGCGCCTCCCTGGCGATCGCGACGGACTTCTCGCACCCGCCTGGCCGTAGAGGAGCGCCGGCGCCGCGAAGAGCAAGACGGAGAAGAGCGCCGGGACGGAGCGCCCCGGTGGCGCCCGGCTTCCGGAAAGGTACAATCGGCGCCCGTCATGACGGCGCGGAGGCTCATCACGGCGGCGGACGTCGACCGGGCGCGCGCGGGCGGGCGCGGGGCGCTCGACGTGCCGGCCGGGGCGATCGTGACGCCGCTGGCGCGCGACGCGGCGCGGCGCTCCGGGCTGGCGCTCCGGGTCGAGCGGGCGCCGGGAAGGCGGCGGCTCGTCTACGGGAACTGGAAGGGGAACCCGGCGGCCTGCGCCGAGGCCGTGGCGCTCGGGCGCGCGGTCGCCGAGGGCGTGGCCGGGGGCGGGGCGCGCGGGTGCGAGGTGGCGGTCTTCCCGACGTTCGCCCACCTCGCGCCGGTCGCCGCGGCGGTGCGCGGGGCGCCGACGAGCGCCGTCGCGATCGGCGCCCAGGACCTGTCGCCGCTGCCGCCCGGGGCGACGACCGGCGCCGTGCCGGGCGAGGCGCTCCGCGACCTCGGCTGCGCGACCGTCCTGGTCGGCCACTCCGAGCGGCGCCGGCTCTTCGGCGACGGGCCCGAGGTCGTCGCCCGGAAGCTCGGGCGGGCGCTCGAGTGCGGGCTCCGGCCCGTGCTCTGCGTCGGCGAGACGCTCGAGGAGCGGGACGCCGCCCGCACCCACTCGGTCCTGCGCGCCCAGCTCCTCTCGGCGCTCGACGGCCTCGAGGCGGCGGCGGCGGCCGCGCGCCTCGTCGTCGCCTACGAGCCGGTCTGGGCGATCGGGACGGGCGTCACGCCGTCGCCCGGGGAGGCCGAGGACGCGCTCTCGGCGCTGCGCGACCACCTGGCGCGCCGCCTCGGCGACGACGCGGGGGCGGAGATCCCGCTGCTCTACGGAGGGAGCGTGACGGCGGCGAACGCCGCGCGCTTCTTCGCCCTCCCGTCCTGCGACGGCGCGCTCGTCGGCGGCGCGAGCCTGAAGGCGAAGGAGTTCCTGGCCCTCGCGGCGGCCGCCGCGGCCGTTGATGCCGGCGCGGCGAAGGGTTAGAATCCGCGCTCTCACGGGAACCGGCGGCGAGGGGGGGAGCGGATGATCCTCGGGCGCGTGATCGGCACGGTCTGGGCGACGCGCAAGGACGAGAAGCTCGAGGGCCTGAAGCTCCAGGTCGTCGAGCCCGTCGGCCTCGACTTCAAGCCGACGGGCGGCTTCGTCGTCGCCATCGACTCCGTCGAGGCGGGCGTCGGCGAGATCGTGCTCGTCGCCCAGGGGTCGTCGGCGCGCCAGACGAAGGCGACGAAGGACAGGCCCGTCGACGCCGTGATCATGGCCATCGTCGAGAACCTCGAGCTCTCGGACGAGGCCGCCCTCGAGGCCGAGCTCGAGGCGCGCCGCCGCGAGGTCGAGCGGCGCCTCGCCGAGCAGCCGGAGATCTAGCCCGTGGACGACGCGGCCCTGCGGGCGCTGGTCGGGCAGGCGCTCACGCGCGTCCTTTCGCGCGACGAGAGGTGCGGGACCGTGGAGCCCGCCGGCGGGTCCCCCGCCCCTGCCCAATCCCCCGCCCCCGCCCCTGCCCGCGCCCCCGCCTCTACCCCCGCCCCGGCCTCCTCCCCCGTCCCCCCACCCCCCCCTCCTCCGGCGCCCGGGTCCGCCCGGCCCGGCCCCGTCGCTCTGGGCTCCGACCACGGCGGCTTCGAGCTGAAGGAGCGGCTCCGCGAGCACCTGCGCGAGCGCGGCTACTCGGTGCGCGACGTCGGCACGTACTCGACCGAGGCCTGCGACTACCCGGACCTCGCGCTCAAGGTCGCGGTCGCCGTCGCCAAGGGCGAGGCGTGGCGCGGGATCGTCGTCGACGGCGTCGGCATCGGGTCGGCCATGGCCGCGAACAAGGTGCCGGGCATCCGGGCCGCGACCTGCTTCGACGCGGCCTCGACCGTGAACGCCCGGGAGCACAACGACGCGAACGTGCTCTGCATCGGCGGCAAGGTGCTCGCGCCCGAGGTCGCGCTCGGCATGGCGCGGACGTTCCTCGAGACGGACTTCGCCGGCGGGCGCCACGCGCCGCGCGTGGCCAAGATCGTCGCCATCGAGCAGGCGTTCGTCGGCGCGGGCGCCGGCGCCGCGGGGGCGCGCCGCCCGTGAACTTCGCCCGCGTGCTGGGGACGCTCTGGGCGACGCGCAAGGACGACGCGCTCGAGGGCGTGACGATGCAGGTGATCCAGCCGCTCAGCGCCGAGAAGAAGCCGCTCGGGCGGCCGATCGTGGCCGCGGACACGGTCGGCGCGGGGCCGGGCGAGACGGTCCTCTACGTCACGGCCTACGAGGCCGCGATCCCCTGGATCTTCCGCCGGGAATCGCGGGCCGCGCTCGCGCCGCTCGACGCGACGATCGTCGGCATCGTGGAGCGGATCGACCGGTGATCCTCTGCCGCGTCGTCGGGACGACCGTCGCGCCCGTCAAGGACGCGCACCTCGAGCGCCAGAAGCTCCTCGTCTGCCAGCCCGTCGACCTCGACGGGCGGCGGCCGACCGGGGCGGCGACGTTCGTCGCGCTCGACGTCGCCCAGGCGGGCGAGGGCGACCTCGTCCTCGTCAACAAGGAGGGGGGCGGGGCGCGCCTCATTTTCAAGGACGAGCAAATACCGATCCAGACCGTGATCGTCGCCGTCGTCGACGACATCCACATCGACCGGCGCGAGCTCGCGATCGAGCCGCCGGCGCGCGTGACGCGCGCCCGGAACGCGGGCCAGGGAGGGCGATAGGCCGTGGACCCGAACCGCCTCGTCGACCTGGTCGCCCGCGAGGTCCGCGAGATGGTGCGGGCCGGGGCGACGCACGGCTTCCACGTCCTGCAGGACGGCCCGCCCTGCTTCGGGTGCGGCACGCGCGGGCACTGCGCCTCGGTCTGCGCCCCGGCGTTCGACGCCATCCTCCAGGCCGGCGCGGACCGGATCGCGGCGGCGCCCGGCCTGCCGCGCATCGCGCCGAACCTCGCCCCCTACATCGACCACACGCTGCTCAAGCCCGAGGCGACCCTCGACCAGGTCCAGGTCCTCTGCGCCGAGGCGGCGAAGCACCGGTTCTGCTCGGTCTGCGTGAACCCGTTCTGGGTCTCGACCTGCAAGCGGCTGCTCGAGGGGCACCCGGTCAAGGTCTGCACGGTCGTCGGCTTCCCGCTCGGGGCGAGCCACGCGCGGACCAAGGTCCACGAGACGCGCGTCGCCGTCTCGGAGGGCGCCGACGAGGTCGACATGGTCGTCAACGTCGGCGCGCTCAAGAGCGGGCTTCACGACGTGGTGCGCGACGACATCCGCGGGGTCGTCGAGGCCGCCGGCCCGGGGGTCGTGGTCAAGGTCATCCTCGAGACGGCGCTCCTGAACGACGCCGAGAAGGTCCGCGCCTGCGAGATCGGCAAGGCGGCGGGCGCCGACTACGTGAAGACGTCGACCGGGTTCGGCCCGGGCGGCGCGACGGCCGCGGACATCGCCCTCATGCGCCGGACCGTCGGCCCGCTCATGGGCGTCAAGGCCTCCGGCGGCATCCGCGACCGGGAGACGGCGCTCCTGATGGTCCAGTCGGGCGCGTCGCGGATCGGGGCGAGCGCGAGCGTCAAGATCGTCGACGTCGCGCCGAAGCTCGCGGCCGCGCAGCCGGCGGGCGCGGCGGTAGGCGGCGGGGGCGGCGGAGACAAGTACTGATGGCGACGTTCGAGAGCGCCGAGATCGTCAGGACGGCGGAGGGCCGGCAGTACCACCTCGGGCTCGGGCCCGAGGACGTCGCGCCCTTCTGCCTGCTCTGCGGGGACCCGGCCCGGGCCGAGAAGGTCTCGAAGCGCTTCGACGCCGTCCGCTTCACCGGCCAGACGCGCGAGTACGTGACGTTCACGGGCACGTACCGCGGCGTCCCGCTGACCGTCCTGTCGACGGGGATCGGCCCCGACAACACCGAGATCGCGGTCATCGAGTACTGCCAGCTCGTGGCCGAGCCGACCTTCCTCCGCATCGGCTCGTGCGGGGCGCTGCGCCCGGCGATCGAGCTCGGCGACCTCGTCGTCTCGACGGGCGCCGTCCGCCTCGAGAACACGACGAGCTTCTTCGTCGTCGACGGCTACCCGGCGGTCGCGCACCACGGCGTCACCCTCGCCCTGATCGAGGCGTGCGAGGGGCGAGGGCTCCCGTACCACCTCGGGCTGACGGCCTGCGCGCCCGGGTTCTACGGCGCCCAGGCTCGCAAGGTGCCGGGCTTCCCCGTCCGCTTCCCCGACCTCCCCGAGCAGCTCGAGCGCATGAACGTCGCCAACTTCGAGATGGAGACGAGCGCCCTCTTCGTCCTCTCGGCCCTGCGCGGGGTGCGCGCCGGCTGCGTCTGCGCCGTCTACGCGAACCGGCACAAGAACGTCTTCATCGACACCGGGACGAAGGACCGCGCCGAGGCGTCGTGCATCGAGGCCGGCCTCGGGGCGATCCTCGTCCTCAGCCGCATGGACGCGGCGCGCGACGCCGCGAAGGCGCCGCACTGGCGCCCGTCGCTCGGGCTCGGGCCGGGTCCCGGGCTCGAGGCCAGGGGCTGAGGGGCGGCGCGCGTGCTCGCCCGGAAGCACGTCGTCGTCTCGGGCCGCGTCCAGGGCGTCTTCTTCCGCGGCCACGCGCAGCGCGAGGCGATGGCCCTCGGCCTCAAGGGCTGGGTGAAGAACCGCCCGGACGGCCGGGTCGAGGCCGTCGTCGAGGGGGACGCGACCGCCGTCTCCGAGATGCTCCGCTGGTTCCACCAGGGCTCGCCGATGTCGCGCGTCGACGCGGTCGAGGTGAAGGACGAGACCCCGACCGGCGAGTTCCGGGACTTCCGGGTGACGTTCTAGACCGGGCGCTCCTACCCGAGCGGCCCGCTCCCGGTCGCGAACTCGATGATGTTCAGGAACAGCACGTCGATCAGGATCGCGAACCCGTAGACCGGGATGAAGACGAACACCAGGAAGACCACCTCCTTCAGGACCGGCCCGGGGACGCCGTCGTTCAGCTCGTACACGGCGTTCGTCGCCTTGAACGACCCGAAGCAACCCGACCCCATCGCGGCCACGACGATCGCGAGCAGGACGGCCGTCGCCGTCCGGAGCAGTCCGCCTCTCATGGTTCCCCCGTGTCTCGGACCTTCCTTCCCTCGGGCGCGAATGTAGGCCGGGCGCCGGTCGCGGTCAAGGCGGGGCGCCGGCCGGCCGGCTTGACGGCGGAGCGCCGGGTCGAGTAACCATCGCGGATCGTCGACTCGACGAGGAAACGCGAGGCCGTGACCCCCATGAACCGAGCCATCATCGTCGTCGCCGCCGCCCTCCTCGTCACCGCCCCCGGCGCCTTCGCCCAGGAGAAGCCCGACTTCCGCTGGGACCCGAAGAAGGAGCCGGTGGACGAGGTCGGCGACAAGTACTTCATCGAGGAGGACCTGACCGACTTCGTGAAGTCGAAGGTCGAGGCCCCGGGCCGCGAGCCGCAGGTGCAGGACCAGGAGACCGTGCGCCGGTTCCGGGCGGTCCACGAGGTCCTCGCGGCGGAGGGCGGCAAGGCGACGAGGAAGCGCGTCGTCGTCGAGCGCTGGGAGGTGACGCCGAAGGGCGGCCCGGCCGACAGGACCCTCGCCGGGAAGACGATCGTCGTCGAGGGCCCGCCGGCGGCGCGCAAGGCGACCGTCGACGGCGGCGAGGCCGGGCTCAGCAGGGCGGCGAAGGAGTGGATCCAGAAGGAGCTCATCATCGATCGCCCGGGCGTGAAGGAGGCGATGAACCCGAAGGCGCCCGTCGCCGACGGCGAGGAGTGGCCCATCGACCCGGCCGTCGTGGTCGAGCAGATGTTCAAGGGCGCCGAGATCGATCCGGCGAAGTCGAGCGGGAAGGCCAGGCTGTCGCAGGTGCAGGAGAAGGACGGCGTCCACCGGGGTCACGTGGACGTGAGCATCGCGATCCAGCTCCTGAAGCTGCCGGGCACGCCCCTCGCCTGGAAGGAGGGCGGGCTGCTCGAGGTCACGTTCGGAGGCGAGGTCCAGCTCGACCCACCCGGGCACGGAAGCCGCGCCGACATCTCGGTGAAGCTCGGCGGGGTCGCGGAGGTCGAGGGGGAGACGGGCGTCACCCGCGTCCGGATGGAGCTGCACTCGAAGGGGACGCAGGCCAAGGGGCCGGTGGACGGCTAGGAGTGACGAAGAGAGGGTGACGAGGAGGCGAGAACGGGGAGCGCCGGACCGGCCGTTCCCCGTTCCCGGCTGCCCGCTTCTACTTCTTGAACTGCTCCTTCTCCGTCGACCCCTTCATCGCCAGCGTCTCGGACTGCCCGGCGGTCACGACGTTCTGGACCTCGTCGAAGTAGCCCGTGCCGACGAACTCCTGGTGCCGCACCGCCTCGTAGCCGCGCTTCTCGGCGGCGAACTCGTGCTCCTGGAGCTTCGAGTACGCGGTCATGCCGCGGTCGCGGTAGCCCTCGGCCAGCTCGAAGATCGCGTGGTTCAGGGAGTGGAAGCCCGAGAGCGTCACGAACTGGAACTTGTAGCCCATGGCCCCGAGCTCGCGCTGGAACCTGGCGATCGTCGCCTCGTCGAGCTTGAGCTTCCAGTTGAAGGACGGCGAGCAGTTGTAGGCGAGGAGCTTGCCCGGGAACTGCGCGTGCACCGCCTCGGCGAACGCGCGCGCCTCGGGCAGGTCGGGCTTCGACGTCTCGCACCAGAGCATGTCGGCATACGGCGCGTACGCGAGCGCGCGCGCGACCGCCGCCTCGACGCCGCCGCGCACGCGCACGAAGCCCTCGTGCGTCCGCTCGCCGGGCGAGAGGACGAAGGGCTTGTCGTAGGGGTCGATGTCGTTCGCGAGGAGCGTGCCCGAGAGGGCGTCGGTGCGGGCGATGACGAACGTGTCGACGCCGCCCACGTCGGCGGCGAGGCGCGCCGAGACGAGCTTCGCCACGAACTCGCGCGTCGGCGCCAGCACCTTGCCGCCCAGGTGCCCGCACTTCTTGAAGGACGAGAGCTGGTCCTCGAAGTGGACGGCCGCCGCGCCCGCCTCGATCATGGCCTTCATGATCTCGAAGGCGTTCAGGATCCCGCCGAACCCGGCCTCGGCGTCGGCCACGAGGGGCACGACCCAGTCGACCGAGTCGTCGCCCTTCGCGTGGTGGATCTGGTCGGCGCGCAAGAGCGCCTGGTTGATCCGCCGGACGAGGCGCGGGACGCTGTCCGCCGGGTAGAGGCTCTGGTCGGGGTACGTCTCGAGGGCGTTGTTCGCATCGGCCGCGACCTGCCAGCCGCTCACGTAGACGGCCTTCAGCCCGGCCCGCACCTCCTCGACCGCCTGACCGCCCGTGATCGCCGAGAGCGCGGCCACGAACGGCTCCTCGTGGACGAGCCGCCAGAGCCGGTCGGCGCCGCGCCGGGCGAGCGTCTGCTCGACCACGACGTTGCCGCGCAGCCGCCACACGTCCTCCGGCGAGTACGGGCGGCGGATCCCCTGCCATCGAGGCGACGTCTCCCACGCGGTGGCGACCTTGCTCACGAACTCGGTGCGGTCCATCGGGCGGGCCTCCTTCTCCTCTCGGTCCAGCGTTCTCAGGTCAGGTGCTCGTATGCCACGAGCGTCAGGAACTCGGGGAAGCCTTCGTCGGTCGCGACGACGTCGAAGAGCCGCGAGGCCAGCTCGACCGTCGCCGGGTCGAGGCCGCCGCCGGCATCCTGGCGCAGGCGCTCGAGCTCCTCGGCGACGGTGGCGCGGACGAGCTCGCGCGTGATCGGCCGCCCGTCCAGGAGCCGCGCGCCGTGGCGCTGCCACTGCCAGAGCTGGGCGCGACAGATCTCGGCCGTCGCCGCGTCCTCCATGAGGTTGTAGATCGGCACGCAGCCGGATCCCCGGAGCCAGGCCTCGAGGTAGCGGATGGCGACGTCGATGTTGTGCCGCAGCCCCCTCTCGGTGACCGCCCCGTCCGGGACCTCGAGGAGCTCGCGGGCCGTCACGACCACGTCGTCGCGCTTGACCTCGAGCTGGTTCGGGCCGGGCATGTGGCGGTCGAAGATCTCCTTCGCGATCGGCACCAGCCCGGGGTGCGCGACCCACGTGCCGTCGTGGCCGGCCTTCACCTCCCGGAGCTTGTCCTGCCGCACCTTCTCGAGCGCCGCCTCGTTCGCGACCGGGTCGTCCTTGATCGGGATCTGGGCCGCCATGCCGCCCATGGCGTGCGCGCCGCGCCGGTGACACGTCTGGATGAGCAGGTCGACGTAGGCCTTGAGGAAGGCCTTGTCCATCGTCACCTGGCCGCGGTCGGGGAGCGTGAAGTCCTGGCGCTCCTTGAACCGCTTGATGAAGGAGAAGATGTAGTCCCAGCGCCCGCAGTTGAGGCCGGCCGAGTGCTCGCGGAGCTCGTGGAGGATCTCGTCCATCTCGAAGGCGGCGAGGATCGTCTCGATGAGGACGGTGGCGCGGATCGTGCCGCGCGGGAGGCCGACCTGCTCCTGCGCGTGCAGGAACACGTCGTTCCAGAGCCGTGCCTCCTTGTGGCTCTCGAGCTTGGGCAAGTAGAAGTACGGGCCCGTCCCGCGCTCGACCTGCGCGCGCGCGTTGTGGAAGAAGAAGATCCCGAAGTCGAAGAGCGACCCCGAGACCGGCGCGCCGTCCACGACGACGTGCTTCTCGACGAGGTGCCAGCCGCGCGGCCGCACCATGAGGGTCGCGATCTCCGGCTTGAGCTCGTAGCGCTTGCCCTCGGGGCTCACGAACGAGATCGTGCGCCGCACGGCGTCGCGCAGGTTGACCTGGCCCTGGGCGTTGTTCGCGAACGTGGGCGAGTTCGAGTCCTCGAAGTCGGCCATGAAGACGCTCGCGCCCGAGTTGAGCGCGTTTATGATCATCTTCCGGTCCACGGGGCCCGTGATCTCGACGCGCCGGTCGAGCAGGTCGGGCGGGATCGAGGCGACGCGCCAGTCGGAGTCGCGCACGGTGCGCGTCTCGGGGAGGAAGTCGGGGAGCCGGCCGGCGTCGATCTCGGCCTGCCTCGTGACGCGCCGCTCGATCAGCGCGCGGCGCCGCGTCTCGAAGCGCCGGGCGAGGTCGGCGACGAAGCGGAGCGCCTCCGGCGTCAGGACCTCGGACTGCTCGGGCGTCACGGGGCCCCGGACCTCCACGCCATCCTGCAAGAGCGCCTGGTTGAGCGAGTTGCGGACGTCCTGGGCGGTGGTGGCGGCCATCGGGCGGTCCTCCCCTCTTCGTACCGAGCAAACGTAGATTAAGATACATGACGCATTGTGTCAACCCGGCCCCGGCGCGGGGGCGGGCCGAAGCCGAAAGAGAGCAAGGCGTATCGACTTTGGGCGGGCGACGAAAGCGCGACGCCGCGCCCGGGCGTGGGGCCCCGGCGCGGCGCTCGATCGGGGGAGGGGACGGCCGCCGGAATCCGGTTCGGTCCGGGCGCCGGTTACGGCGTCTGGGCGTCCTGGAGGATCTTCTCGATCTGCTCCTTCACCAGGCGGTACGTCGCCCCCTCGTTCGCCCCGTCCTCCGACCCGACGGTCTTCGGGCCGTAGGGGCCGTTCCAGGTGATCGAGTACTGGCGCTGGTCGGCGCCGCCCGGCGTGGCGAAGGTCCGCGGGTACTGATACCAGATGTACCCCCAGACGTTCGTCCGGCTGAAGCGCCGCTTGAGCTCGTTCATGTCGGCGACGGGGACGCGGTAGTCCTCGTCGACGTTGGCGAGCGCACCCTGCGACGTGACGTGGGCGCTGCCGTCGTTCTTGATCACGAGGTCGTCCTGCTGGAACGCGAACCCGCCCGAGCGCGAGAAGCGGCAGTACTCGCGGTTCGCGGCCCGCTCGAAGAGCTCGCCGCACTTCGTCACGAAGTCCTGGAAAGCCTGGTCGGGGAGCGGGGCGCCGGCCTGGTAACGGCCGAGCCACTCGACCTTCTTGCCGCGCACGGTCACGATCCGGTCGGGGAGGTCGGCAATGGGCGCGCGGAAGTAGAGCCTCGCGGGCAGGCGGTTGAAGTTCGCCGGCACGGCGGCCGTGAACGCCCGGTAATCGCGGAGGTTGAGGATGTCGTGGAAGATGAGCGTCTCGCCGGGCTGGCGCGGGAACGTCTCGGTGCACACGACGAGCCCGCTCGCGTAGACCTTCAGGTTGATGTTGTAGAGCACGAAGCCGCCGCGGGTCGAGAACTCGACGACCGGCCGGGTCGTGACGGTCGTCGCCTGGGCCGCCGCGGGGCGGGCCGAGCCGGCGAGCGCCGAGGCGGCGACCGCGAGCCCGAGGACGAGTGCCTTTGCGTTCATGGTGTCTCCGGTGTCTCCCGTTCCTTCCCGGTGGTGTCCGTTTTTTCCCTTCCCGCGCGCCGGGCCCTCATGCCCCGGGGCGCTCGGTCTCACGGCCGGGGCCGTATCCGAGCAAACTCGAGGCCGGGTCGGTGTACGGTACGGAACGCACATTGTCTGAAGGGGTTGAGGCGATGCGTCTCGGGGGCTCCGGACGCCGGATTCCGGCGCCCCGCCGGACGTGCAACGCATTGCGTCATCGACCCTGGGACGAATTCCTCGTCCCGGGCGACGCCGGGCACGGCGGGTGCGCACTCGGGCCGGGATGGCGCGCCTGGTCCACGCCTCGCCGCCCCGCTCGGCACCCGGAGGAGTCCATGGCCAAGCTCAAGCTGATCGTGATGAAGGACGACGAGAAGCTGGTCGAGCACGACCGGTCGTCCGGCAGCGGCGAGGTCCGCTCGACCCTGCATGCCCACGCCCCGGGCCAGGCGCACGCGCGCGCCAGGGCCCGCGCCTCGATGATGACCCGGGACTCGAGCGCGAGCCGCCTGCGCTGGACCGACCGCGCCCCGAGCGCGGTCCTCGGGCTCGTGGCCGGCGTCGGCGCCGCCCTCGCCGTCCGGGTCATCGGGGCGATCGTCGTCTGGATCTACGTCCAGTTCGCTCCGCCCGCCGCCGACGCGACCGGCCTCGGGCACCCGGACGGGATCCACGACCTGCCGCTCTTCGCCGCGACCTTCGCGGGCGTGCTCGGGTTCGTCCGCGGGGCGCTCTCGAAGCGCGAGGCGGAGGCGCGCCGCGGCGCGCTCTGTTCGGCCGTCTTCGTGCTCGCCGTCCTCACCTACTCCTTCGCCCGGGTCGATGTGCCCATAGGCTACCAGGCCCGGCTCGAGCCGACCGGCTTCCCGCACGAGCGCAGCGCCCACGCCCCGCTGCCGCAGGGCACGTACTACCGGCACCCGCTCGTCTGGAAGTGGACGGTCGAGCCGGCGCCGCGGCCGAGGTTCTTCGATCGATAGCGGCGTCCGGCGACGTCGGCTCTCTCTCGTCTCTGTGTCCGAGAGCTCTAGATAGCTAGACGCGCTTCGCCGCTATGTACGGCAGGTTTCGATAGAGCCCCTCGAGGTCGAGCCCGTACCCGATCACGAACCGGTTCGGGATCGTGAACCCCACGTAGTCCACCTCGACCGGGGCCTTGCGGTTCGCCGGCTTGTCGAGCAGCGAGCAGACCTTGAGGGACCGCGGCTTCTTCAGGCGCAGGTTCTCGAGCAGGAACCGCATCGTGAGGCCGGTGTCGATGATGTCCTCGACGATGAGGACGTGCTTCCCGGCGATCGGCTGCGTGAGGTCGAACTCGAGGCGGACGACCCCCGTCGACTCCATGCCCTCGTAGCTCGCGACCCGCAGGAAGTCGCAGTAGAGCGGGACGCGGATCTCGCGCACGAGGTCCGCCATGAAGAGGAGCGACCCCTTGAGGATCCCGACGGCCACGAGCTCGGCGGCCGGGTCGTCCGCGAGCAGGTCCCTCGTGATCCCGGCCCCGAGCTCGCGCGTGCGCGCCCGGATCCGCTCCTCGCTGAAGACGACCTCGAAGTCTCCGGGCAGGTTCACGCGATCCGCCTCCTCACCTTGGCGATCTCCTCGACCGCCCGCGCCCGCGCGCGTTCGACGTCGAGCGTGAGCAGGCGGCGGTCCCTGACCACGATCCGCCCGTCGACGATCACGTGGCGGACGCACTCGCGGCCGGCCGAGTACACGATCCGCGCGGCGAGGTCGTCGCCCGGGACCGTCGAGACGTCGGAGTCGAGGTCGAGCAGCGCGATGTCGGCCGCGTTCCCGGGCGCGAGCCGGCCGAAGGCCGTCGGGCAGGCGAGCGACAGGGCCCCGTCGACCGTCGCCATCTCGAGGACGCGGCTCGCCGGCAGGGCCCTCGGGCCGAGGCGCGGCTTGTGGATGAGCGCCGCGAGGCGCATCTCGCGGAACATGTCGAGGTTGTTGTTGCAGGGCGCGCCGTCGGCGCCGAGGCCGACCGAGACGCCGGCGGCGAGCATCTCGTCGACGCGCGCGATCCCCGAGGCGAGCTTCAGGTTCGACGACGGGCAGTGCGAGACGCCGGTCCGCGACTCCGTGAGGAGCGTGATCTCGTCGTCCGTCACGTGCACGCAGTGCGCGAGGACCAGCCCCGCCCGCGTGAGGCCGATCGAGTGCAGGTACTCGACGTTGTCCTTGCCCGTGCGCTGCCGCACGAGCCGGCACTCCTCCAGGCTCTCGCTCGCGTGCGTGTGGACGAGCGCGCTCGTCTCGCAGGCGAGGGCGTGGACGTCGCGCAGGAGCCCCTCGGTGCACGAGATCACGAAGCGCGGCGCGAACGCGTAGCCGAGCCGCCCGCCCTCGGCGCCGTTCCAGCGCCGGCAGATCTCGTCGGCCTCCGCCAGCGACGTCTTCGCGTCCTCGAAGAGCGCGCGCGGCTGGCCGGCGTCCACGTCCATGTGGCACTTGCCGATCCAGGCGCGGATCCCGGCGCGGCGCGCGGCCTGGAAGATGACGTCCGTGTGCCGGACCGTCCCCATGTCCAGGATCGTCGTCGTCCCGCCGAGGAGCAGCTCGGCCAGGCCGAGCTCGGCGCTCGCCTCGATCGAGCTCTCGTCGTGCGCCGCCTCGAACGGCCAGATGCGCTCGCGCAGCCACTCGAGGAGCGAGAGGTCGTCGGCCTGGTTGCGGAACAGCGTCTGGCAGAGGTGGGTGTGCGTCTGGACGAAGCCCGGGACGGCGACGAGGCCGCGGGCGTCGAGGACGGCGTGCTTGCCCGGCGCGATCTCGGGGGCGACGCGGGCGATGCGGCCGTCCTCGATGAGGATGTCGACGTCCCGCAGGACCTCGCCCTCCTCCTCCATCGTGAGGACGGTCGCGCCGCGGACGATCATGTCGGGTCGACGGCCGCGAGCCTCGGCGCCGCGCGGCGCAGGAGCCAGATGAAGTCGTCGCGGACGCGGGCGGCCGTGCCGACGACCTCCTCGTGGGTGAGGCGCGTGCCCGGGATCACGCCCGCGGCCATGTTGCAGATGCACGAGATCCCGCAGACGCCCATGCCCATGTGGTTGGCGACGATCGCCTCGGGGACGGTCGACATGCCGACGGCGTCGGCGCCGAGCGCGCAGAGCATGCGGATCTCGGCCGGCGTCTCGTAGGACGGCCCCGAGAGCGCCGCGTAGACGCCCGACTTCAGGTTCATGTTCTCCGGGGCGGCCGTGAAGAGCTGCTGCCGGTAGCGGACCGGGTAGGCCTCGCTCATGTCGGGGAAGCGCGGGCCGAAGCGGTCGTCGTTCCGCCCCCTTAGCGGGTTGACGCCGGTGAGGTTCAGGTGGTCGTCGATCACCATCAGGTCGCCGGGCACGAGCTTGGGCGAGATCCCGCCGGCCGCGTTCGTGAGGACGAGGACGCGCACGCCGAGGCGCGAGAGGACGCGCACCGGGAAGACCACGTCGGCTATGTCGTACCCCTCGTAGGCGTGGAAGCGTCCCTGGAGGCAGAGGACGCGGACCCCGTCGATCGTGCCGCCCGCGAGGCGTCCGGCGTGGCCGGGCACGGTCGGCCGCGGGAAGTAGGGGATCTCCGAGTAGTCGAGGTAGTGGACGTCGTCGAGCGTGTCGCCGAACGCCCCGAGCCCCGAGCCGAGGATGACGGCGACGCGCGCCGGCTCCGGGAAGACCTGCCGGACGCGCGACGCGGCCCACTCGGCCCGCTCGTACGGCGAGAGCCCGGCGGCCACGGCGCTCCCGGCCTCGCCGAAGGGCACCGGGGCGACGGGCGACTGAGGCAGCGGCGGCGTCAGGCGGGCGGACTCGCTCGGCAAGCCGCCCGGCGTGCCGAGCTGGGCGGGCACGCGGATGCTCGGGTTCGTCCCCGCCTGGGTGACGCGGTTGCCCGGACGCTTCGGCATCTTGGCCATCGGGAGGTTCCCTCCGGTGCGCGCACGTGTGGTCGAGAGGGCCATGATACCAAGTGGCCCGGACGCCATCCTGCGCCGATCAGGCGATCGCCCCCGACCCCCTCAGGGCGGCGATGTCCGCGGGCGCGTAGCCGGCCTCGCGCAGCACCTCGTCCGTGTGCTCGCCGAGGGCGGGCGGCGGGCGGGGCGCCGTCCCGGCTCCCGGACCCGGGGCCGCGCCCTCCCCGCTCTCGAGCCGAACCGGCTCGCCGACCATGCGCTGCTTTCCGGCCACGGGGTGCTCGACCGTCGCGATGAGCCCGCGCTCGTCCGCGAGGGCTTGCTCGAGCGCCTGCGGGACGGTGTTCACGAGCCCGGCCGGCACCCCCGCGGCCTCCAGGACCGCCGCCCACGCGCGGGCGGGGCGGGCCGCGAGGGCCGCCTCGATGAGCCCCTTGAGCGCGACCCTGTTCCTCACCCGGTCCTGGTTCGCCGCGAAGCGCGGGTCCGAGCGCGCGCCCTCGAGCGCGAGGGCCGCGCAGAGCTTGCCGAAGAGGGCGTCGTTCCCGACCCCGATGACGAGCGTCCCGTCGCCGGTCGCGAAGGCCTCGTACGGGGCGAGGCTCGGGTGGGCGTTCCCCATGCGGCGCGGCGCCCGCCCGCACGAGAGCCACATCTGGGCCTGGTAGGTGAGCTGCGAGAGCACGCCGTCGAAGAGGGCCACGTCCACGCGGTCGCCCCGGCCCGTGCGCTCGCGCGCGTGCAGGGCGGCGAGGACGCCGATCAGGACGTTCATGGCCGCGCCCGTGTCGGCGAGCGAGAACCCGGCCTTGAGCGGCGGCCCGTCCGGCTCTCCGGTCACGTCCAGGATGCCGGCCTCGGCCTGGACGATGACGTCGTAGCTCGCCCGGTCGCGGAACGTCCCGCGGTGCCCGTACCCCGAGATCGCGGCGTAGACGAGCCGCGGAAGGCGGGCGCGGAGCGTCTCCCAGCCGAACCCGAGGCGGTCGAGCGTCCCGGGGCGGAAGTTCTCGAGGAGCACGTCCGCCCGCTCGAGCAGCCGCCAGAGGACCTGCTTCCCCTCGGCCCGCTTCAGGTCGATCGCGATCGAGCGCTTGCCGCGGTTGACGGCGAAGAAGTAGGTCGCGACGCCCCCGGGCCCGTCGGGGACGAACGGCGGCCCCCAGGCGCGCGTGTCGTCGCCGCCGTCCGGGTTCTCGACCTTGATGACGTCGGCCCCGAGGTCGGCGAGCCGCATGGTCGCGTAGGGGCCGGCCAGGATCCTCGTCAGGTCGACGACGCGCACGCCGTCGAGGGGTCTGCTCATGGCCCGCGTCTTTACGAAACGCGCGGCCCGGGCGTCAAGGGGCGGGGCGACGGGTCACCGCGTTCGCGGAGCCCGTCGCGGGTCGCGTGACCCGCGACGCGCGAGGCCGACGCGGTTTGCCGGACTCGCGCCGCCGCGCTGGAATTCCGCCCGGAAGTCGCGTATCCTTTGCCGTTCTGGCGTCGCCATGAGGCGACGGGCGGCGTGGAGAGGGTCATGGAAAAGCGGCGCTGGCTCTGGCTCATCGCGGTTCTCGCGGTCGTCGTCGGCTGCACGCCCGAGCCGCGCCCCGACCGCGGCGGGCGCAACGGCGGCGACGGCGGCAGCGGCGGCGGCGAGGGCGCCGGAGAGGCGCCGCGGCGCGGCGAGGCGGCCGGCAAGCCGCTCGTGATCCTCTACACGTCCGACATCCACGGCGTGTGGGACGCGCGGCCGAGGGGGTCGCGCGGCGAGGGCCCGCTGTCGGGCGGGTTCGTCGCCCTCGACGCCCGCGTGCGCGCGATCGAGGCGGAGGGCAACCCGGTCCTGCTCCTCGATGCCGGCGACCTGATGACCGGGCACCCGATCTGCCGCCTCGAGTACAAGGGCGTGCAGGGCGGCGCCCTCATGCACTTCATGAACGCGGCCGGCTACGACGCCTGGTGCATCGGCAACCACGAGTTCGACGTCGACGTCCCGCACGCGATCGCGTTCATCGGGCTCGCGAAGTTCCCGAGCCTGTCGGCGAACCTCACGTTCCCGGACGCGCCGAAGGACCTCGTGAAGCCGTCGGTCATCATCGAGAAGGGCGGGATCCGGATCGGCGTCGTCGGCCTCATGACGGAGAAGCTGCCGCGCCTCATCAACCAGAAGGTCAAGGGCAAGGTGGACGCGACCCCGATCGTCGAGGCCGCGCGCCGCGAGATCGCCGCCCTCGACCCGGAGACGGACCTCATCATCCTCCTCACCCACCAGGGCCGCGACGAGGACAAGGAGCTGGCGGCGCAGGTGCCCGGCGCCGACATCATCGTCGGCGGGCACAGCCACACGCCGATCGAGAGGCCGATCGTCGTCGGCGACGTGATCGTCGTCCAGAACGAGGCCAAGCTCCGGCGCCTCGGCCGCCTCGACGTCGAGGTCGCGGACGACCGCGTCGTCCGGCACGCCGGCCGGCTGATCGACCTGCCCGCCCAGGGGGCCAAGGCCGGCGCCGAGATGGAGGCGATCGCGGCCGAGATCGACGGGCTCCTCTCGGCCAAGCTGAAGGAGGTCATCGGGACGGCCGGGAAGAAGATCGGCCGGAACTACTACGGCGAGAGCCCGCTCGGCAACTGGGTGACGGACACGCTCCGCGAGGCGGCGGGGGCGGACATAGGCCTCTTCAACTCGGGCGGCCTCCGCGCCGACATCAAGGCCGGGCCGATCACGGTCGGGACCGTGCAGGAGGTCCTCCTCGAGAACTACGTCTGCGTGTTCGAGGCGACGGGCGAGGAGGTGAAGAAGATCGCCCACACGAACGCCCTCGCCGCCGTGACCCAGGACCACGGGATCCTCCAGATCTCCGGCCTCTCGTACCGCTTCGCGCGCCTCGGCAAGGACGTCGACGTCCGCGACGTCCGCGTCGGCGGCAAGCCCGTCGAGGCGGGCGGGAAGTACCGGATCGTCGGGAGCGACTACGTCTTCATCGGCCAGCCCGAGAAGTACCTGGGCTTCAAGCCGGCGAAGGTCGAGGAGACGGGGCACGTCGTGACCGACGTCGTCATCCGCGCCATCCGCGAGACGGGCGACCTGGTCGGCGGCCCGCCGCTCGGGCGCATCCTGGAAGAGTAGATGCTGAAGACCGACGAAGGCAGCACCGGCCGCCTCGTCCAGCTCTGCGCCGGCTACTTCGTCTTCTACGCGATCACGGGCGTCGCCGTGAAGTACTTCACGGGGAAGGCGTCGGCCGGCTTCCCCGGCATGCACGACATGCAGTACCTCGTGTACTCCACGGCCGGCGGCTCGGCGATCTGCCTCGCCTGGGTGCTCGCCCGGCGCTGGTACCGCCTGAAGTCGGCGCGAACGATCGCCCTCGGGCCGATCGCGGTCCCGGCCGAGCTCCTCTACATCGTCCCGTCCGGCGTCTGCACGGCGGTCATCATCCCGACGACGACGCTCATGTACATGCTGCCGATCTCGGTCATGGTCGCCATGGTCATCATGCGGGCGAGCGTGATCGTGATCAGCCGCCTCGTCGACGCCGCCCAGATCCGCCAGGGGATCCTGCAGAAGAAGGTGTACCGGACCGAGGACCTGGCCGTCCTCTTCGCCCTCTTCGCCGTGGCGACGCAGGTCTTCGGCGTCGGGCCGGGCGGCTTCGACTTCATCCGCTCGCCGGCCGCGATCGCCATCCTCGGGAGCTACATCGTCGCCTACGCGTTCCGCATCTACATCATGAACTACTTCAAGAACACGCGCGGGAAGGGCGTGCCCCTCGACAACCAGGGGTTCTTCGCGCTCGAGCAGATCGCGGCGAGCGTCGCCATGGCGATCGCTGCCTCGGCCCTCTTCGCGGCGGGGGCGGAGGGCGGGCCGAAGGCGCTCGCGATCTTCCGCGGCGCGATCGTCGAGCCGCGTCCGCTCTGGGGGTGGGCGACGCTCTCGGGCGTCGCCTACGGGATCGTCGCCTTCTTCTCGGTCTTCATCTTCATGTTCAAGGGGCGGACGGCGACCTTCGCCGGCCTCGTCAACCGGCTCACCTCCCTCATCGCCGGGACGGCGGCGACGCTCATCTTCCACTTCGGCTTCGGCGGCAAGTTCCCGAAGCGCGAGGACTGGCTGAGCCTGACGCTCATCCTCGTCGCCGTCGGCTTCCTCACGATCGCCGAGCGCCGGCGCGCGCGCGAGCTGGCCGCCGCGCGCGCCGCGTCGCCGGTCAGCGGGGCGCCGCCGCCCCTCGGAGCCCCGCAAGCGTCCGCAGAGCGCCGCTGAGCCCCTCGTGGAGGGCGCCGACCTCCTCGTCCTGCCACCGCTCCCGCGGGTTCCGGACGAACGAGGTCTTGTCGACGCGGTTGTCGAAGCGGGCGAGCGGGAGATCGAACGTCCGGCCGTGCGCCTCGATCCGGACCGTGTCCGGGCGCTCGGACCGCGACAGGAGCCAGTCGATGTCGTCGCACCCGTAGTCGTTCATCATGACGTCCAGGGGGACGCTGTGGTGGAGGATCGAGCCGGGGTCGTTCGGGTCCCCGCGGGCGATGTTCTTGCGCCGCGACTCCTCCGGCGTCACCCAGACGTAGAGGACGGCCGCCCGCTCGAGGATCCGGGGCGAGAGGCGCGAGAGCGAGTACGCGTACCCGTACGGCGCCGGGAGGGGCATCGACGCGCCGTGCGGGCCGCCGCGGGCGAACTCGATGACGACCGTCTTCCCCTCGAGGGTCGGGGGCTGGGCCTCCTCGAGCTTGTTCAAGAGGTCGCGGGCCTCGGCCTCGATCCCGGCGGCGACGGCGGCGCGCACGGCCGCCGGGATCCCCCCGAGCGGCCGGCCCCCGCCCACGGCGGCGCGCGCGGCGTCGATCCGGTCGAGGATCAGGTAGCCGGCGGAGGGCGTGCGGAAAGGCGCCCGGGCCACGAGGCGCGCGTGGTCCTCGTTCAGGAGCTCGATGAGCGTGCCCCACTCGATCGGGTCCTTGAAAGGCTTGTCGGCCGAGTGGAAGAAGACCGTCGGGTGCCCGGTCTCCCGCAGCTCGTCGTCGATCCGCCGCATGAGGTGGACGTACGGGAAGTCGTCGAGCTGGACGGTCTCGCCGAGCGCGAGCTCGTCGCGGCACCGCTCGGGCGAGAGCGAGGCCAGGTACTTCCTCACCTCCGACTTCCCGGACGCGGGGAGGGCCACCAGGATCACGATGTCGAGCATGCCTCTCATCTCCTCACACCCAGGTCTTCCGGCCCGAACGAACGCGGGAGCAGGGCCTCGACCGTCGTCTCGTCGCGGCCGTCGGCGAGGTTCGCGAGGATCACCCGCGCGTCCGGCCCGAACTCGCGCAGGACCTGGCGGCACGCGCCGCACGGGACGATCGGGGCCGGCGTGTCGCCGACGACGGCGACGGCCAGGAGGACGCGGGCGCCGGCGGCCACGGCCGCCCCGAGCGCGACGCGCTCGGCGCACATGGTGAGCCCGTAGCTCGCGTTCTCGACGTTGCACCCCGTGAAGACGCCGCGGTCGGTCTCGACCGCCGCCCCGACCTGGAACTTCGAGTACGGGGCGTAGGCGTTCTCGCGCGCCTTGAGCGCGAGCCGCACGAGGTCCTCGGCTTCGCTCAGAACCGCCTCCCCCGCGCGGCCGCGCCCGCCGGGACGGCGAGCGCCGCGCGGATCTTGCTCGGGATCTCCGTGTTCTCGAACGTGCCGCCGAAGCGCTCCGCGCCCGGGCCGGCGGCGTAGACCGGGACCACGGTGCCGTCGTGGCCCTCGGTCGAGAGGTGCTTCGCCTGGGCCTCGACCGGGAGGAAGTGGACGCCGAGGCGCGCCGCCGCCTCGTGGGCGACGCGGGCGACGTCCAGGTCCGAGGGCGACCGGCCCGGCGACTGCGCGGCGAGGGTCCGCTCGACGGAGGCGCGCGCCGCGCGCAGGCCCTCGACGTCCACGAGCTCCGAGATCGCGAGCCCGCCGGTCGCGTGGTCGGCGGTGACGACGACGAGCGTGTCGCCGCGCGCGCCCACGCGTGCCCGCGTCTCGCCGACCGCGCGGTCGAAGGCGACGACGTCGCGCGCCGCCGTCGGGGCGTCGTGCTGGTGACAGGCGTGGTCCACGCGTCCGCCCTCGACCACGAGGAAGTAGCCCTTCGCCCGGCCGGCGTCGACGTGCGCCTCGAGGAGGGCGACGGCCGCGGCCGTCAGCGCGGCGAGCGACGGCTCGCGCTCGCGGTCGCGGTCGATCTCGTAGGGGAGGTGACTCCCGGCGAAGAGGCCGACGAGCCGCGGCCCCTTCGCGCGCCCGAGCGCCTCGAGGTCGAGGGCGACCTCGAACCCGCGGGCGCGCAGGCGCTCGAGGCGCTCGGCCGGGAAGTGGCGCCGGCCGCCGCCGAGCACGAGGTCGACGGCCTCGCTCTCGACGAGCTGGGCGGCGATGTCGTCCTCCCGCTCGCGGTCCGGGTGGTGGGCGTAGAAGCAGGCCGGGGTCGCGTGCGTCACGCGCGTCGTCGTCACGAGGCCGACGGCGTAGCCCGCCCCCCGCAGGTCGGCGGCGATCGACGGCACGGGCTTCCCGTCCCGGTCGAGGCCGATCCGGTTGTTCCTTCCCTTGACGCCGCACGCCATCGCGGTCGCGGCCGCCGCCGAGTCGGTGATCGCGAAGTCCGCCGATGACGTGAGCGCCAGGCCGGTCGTCGGGAACGCGTCGACCGCGAGCGGCGCGCCCTTCACGAGGCGCCCGAGGGCGATCTGGGAGAGGCCCGTGCCGTCGCCGATGAAGAGGATGGCGTTGCGGGCGCCCGGGGCGTCGTCATCGGCGGCGGCCGGCGCGGCGACGAAGCCCAGAGCCGGGGCGAGGGCGAGGGCGAGGGCGAGCGCCGCCGCCCTCACGGCCGCACCTCGCGCAGCAGCTTCCTCGTGTCGACCGGCTTGCCCTCGACCTGCTCGAGCCGGGCGGCGCGCAGCTTCTCGACCTTCGCCCGCGCCTTCCCGGCCCAGCGCGACTCCGGGTGCCGCTTCTCGACCTGGCGGAGGAGCACCGCCGCCTTCTCGAGGTCGCCCTTCTCGATGTGGGCCGCCGCGCTCGCCTCGGCCTGGCGGTACTCGGCCTCGGCGTTGGTGACGAGCGTCGCCGCGATCGAGGCCGTGAGGCAGGTCGTGAGCGCGCCGCAGAGCATGGCCTTGAGGCCGAGGCGGGCGAGGTCGTGGCGGCGGTTCTCGGCGATCGAGCCCACGCCCCCGAGCTGGATCGCGATCGAGGCGAAGTTCGCGAACCCGCAGAGCGCGTAGCTCGCGATCATGGCCGCGCGCGGGGAGAGGCCCTGCCCGCTCTCGAAGTCGGTCGGGAGCTGGGGGGCGAGCTGGGTGTAGGCGTAGAACTCGGTCAGCGCCAGCTTCTGACCGAGGAGGGCGGCGACCTTCGGGACATCCGGCTGCGGCACGCCCATGGCCCAGGCGAGCGGCCAGAAGACCCAGCCGAGGATCCGCTCGAGCGAGTACCCGGCGAGCCCGAGGATCCCGTTCAGGAGGGCGACGAGGGCGACGAACGCGATGAGCATGCCGCCGACGTTGATCGCGAGCTTGACGCCGTCGGTCGCCCCGGAGGCGGCCGCGTCGAGCACGTTCGCCGAGACCTTCTCGATCTTGAGCTCGACCTTGCCGAGCGTCTCGGGCTTCTCGGTCTCGGGCACGAGGAGCTTCGCCAGCAGGAGCGCGCCGGGCGCGGCCATGATCGAGCCCGTCAGGAGGTGGGCGGCGCTTATGCCCATCGAGACGTAGGCGACGAGGACCCCGCCCGCGATCGTCGCGAACCCGCCCGTCATGAGGGCCATGAGCTCGCTCCGCGTCATGAGCGGGATGTACGGCTTGACGACGAGCGGGGCCTCGGTCTGGCCGACGAAGACGTTGGCCGCGCAGCACAGGGACTCGGCGCCCGAGACGCCCATGACGCGCATCATGATCCAGGCCATGCCGGCGACGATCCGCTGCATGATCCCGAGGTGGTAGAGGACGCTCATGAGCGCGCCGACGAAGATCACGGTCGGCAGGATCTGGAAGGCGAAGATGAAGCCCGCCGGGCCGGCGTCCGAGCCGAGCGAGTTGAAGACGAACCTCGTCCCCTCGCGGTTGTAGTCGATGAGCCGGTTGACGCCGTCGCCGATCCGGGCGAAGAGGAAGATCCCGACGTCCGTCTTGAGGACGAAGAGCGCGACCGCGAACTGGAGCCCGAGCCCGGAGAGGACCACGCGCCAGCGGATCGCGCGCCGGTTGTCGCTCAGGGCGAAGCCGAGGGCGACGATCGCGACGATGCCGACGAGGCTGCGGAGGTTCTCCATGGCCTACCGCGGAACGGCCACGAGCCTTGCCGTCGCGTCCGGCACGACCTTCTCCCCCGCCCCCGTCCTCCGCTTCAGGTCCTCGACGTGCGCGTCGAGCAGGTCGATCCCGGTGTCGACCGCGTCCGCGCCTTCCGGGAACGCGCCGTGCCCGTCGCCGCCCTTCGCGATGAAGCTGTTCGTGACGACGACGTACGTCCGCGCCGGGTCGAGCGGCTTCCCGCCGACCGTGACCTCGCGGACGCGCGCCCCCGCCGGGGCCGCCGGGTCGAAGCGGCAGACGAGGCCCGAGACCTCGAGGAGCGTCGGCGGCGCGCGCAGGCCGTCCTCGAGGGCGCGCCGCACCTGGGCGCCCGTGAGCTTCACGGCGACGAGCGTGTTCCCGAAGGGGGAGACCTGGTAGAGGTCGCGGCGCCGGATCGGGCCGCCCGGGATGTCGGCGCGCATGCCGGTGCGGTTGTGGAACGCGACGTCGGCGCCGACCGCCTCGCGCATGACGTCCGTCACCCAGTTGCCGAGCGGCGACGACCCGAGGCCGAGGGGCGCCGGCGTCCCCGGGCCGCCGGCCCCGCCGCTCCGCCGCTGGATCGGCGCGGCGGCCTCGCCCAGCCGCTCGGCGAGGGCGGAGAGGCCCGGCGTCGCCGCCTCGAAGGCGGCGATGAGGCCGAGGGTCGGCTCGTGCGGCGGGATCGCGGCCGTGCGCACGGGGATCAGCTCGCCCCGCTTCGCGACGACGCGCCGCGCCTTGCGGTCGTAGGTGAGGACGATGCGCCCGAGGTTCGTCGCCTTGCCGGGCGTCTGGGCGACGAGCACGCCGGTCTGCGGGTCCACGAACGACGGGTCGATCGCGGTGTGCGAGTGGCCGCCGACGATGGCGTCGAGCTCCGGGAAGCGGGCGGCGAGGCGCTTGTCGGTCTCGACGCCGCAGTGGGTGAGGGCGATCCACACGTCGACCTCGCCCCGATGGGCGGCGAGCGCGCGCGCGAGCGACGACTCCTCGGGCTCGACCTCGATGCCCTCCGTGACCCGCGGCGAGGACACCTTCTTCAGGTCGCCGGTCGTGAGGCCGACGATCGCGATCTTCAGGTCGGCGTGGTCGCGGCCGACGCGCCTCCACTCGCGGTCGAAGGAGAGGACGTACGTCGACGTGAGCGGGGTCCGCCCGCGGCGCAGGTTGCCGCCGAGCCACGGGAAGTCGCTGCTCCGCTGGATGCGCACGAACGCGTCCTGCCCGAGGTCGAGCTCGTGGTTGCCGACCGTCGCGCAGTCGTACCGGAGGAGCTTCATCCAGGAGACGACGAGCTGGCCCTCGGGGAGGTTCCCCTCCGGCGTGCCCTGGAAGATGTCGCCCGCGTCGAGGAGGAGGAAGCCCTTGCCCTCCCGCTTCGCGGCCGCGCGCTCGCGCTCGATGAGCGTCGCCAGGGCGGCGAAGCCGCCGCGCTCGGGCGGGTTCGCCGGGTCCTCCCAGATCGCCTTGAGCGGCAGGACCTGGCCGTGCAGGTCGTTCGTGTGGAGGATCACGATCTCGACGCGGTCGAGGTCGACCCCGCGCGGCGCCGCGGCGAGCAGCCCCGAGAGGGCGGCGAGGAGCGTGGCCGTCGAGACGAGCGCTCCGCCGACCCTCATCGCGTCACCTGCCGCCCCTCGAGCCCGATCCCGGGCGCTGCGGAGCGGCGACCGCCTGCAGGCGGTACCCGCTCGGGCGGGTGACCGGCGAGCGCTTCGCGAGGTACTCGCAGAGCACGTCGTACGGCGAGCGCGGGTCGAGCTTCGGCTCCTTGCCGCGCAGGACGCGGTAACGGTCGGTCCGGGCGGCGAAGAAGTCCGTCGTCGCGACCTTGTACGTCCGCTCGTAGTCGATCGGGCGGCCGCCGACGCGGACCTCGACGGCCCGCTGCAGCCGCGGCTTGCCCGGGTCGTAGCGGATCTCGATCCCCGACACCTCGAGGTTCGGGTCCATGGAGGCGAGCGCGGCCTCGAGCAGCTCGACGAGCTCGCGCCCCGTGAGGTCGAGGCGGGCGAGCTTGTTCTGGAACGGGACGCAGGCGTAGACGTCGCGCCGGGTCACGGGCCCGCGCCCGAAGCCGCCGCGCACCGTCGTGTGGTTCAGGATCGCCAGGTCGGCCCCGAGGGCCTCGCGGAGCGCGTCGCAGACGAGGTCGCCGGCCGGGCTCTCGCCGCGGTAGCTGCGGGCGACCGGCTCGCGGCACTCGGCGATCGGGACGTCCAGGTCCTTGATCCGCCGCTTCTCGACGGCCTCGGCGACCGCCGCCGCCTGCGGCGCGCCGGCCGGCAGGTTGACGAGGAACGCCTCGCGCCCGACGACGCGTCGCTTCTCGGTGTCGAAGACGAGCGAGACGACGCCGACGCGCCGCCCGTGCTCGCCCGCCTGGACGACGAGCGTCTCGTTGACGAGCGGCGCCGGCTCGAGGACGACGTGGTCGTGGCCGCCGACGATGAGCGCCACGCCCTCGACCTGGGGGTCGGCGGCGAGCTCGAGGTCGTCCTCGCTCCCCAGGTGGGTGACGAGGATCACGAGGTCGGACTGGCGGCGGACCTCCGGCAGGACGGCGCGGAGGGCGCTGTCCGGGCGCTGGAACTTGAGCCCGGCCGTGTGCTCGGGCAGGTTCAGGCGCGGCGTCGCGTCCGTGACGAGCCCGACGATCGCGACCTTCACGCCGCCCGTCTCGACGATCACGTACGGCTTCACGTAAGAGGGCCGCCGCTCGACCTTCTTCGGCGGCTTGTCGCCGCCGTCCTCGGGCGGGTCGACCTCCTCGAGGACGTTGCAGGCGAGGATCGGGAAGGGCGACTTCGCGCAGAGCCTCTTCAAGCTCTCGACGCCGTACGCGAGCTCGTGGTTGCCGAGGGCGGCGGCGTGGTAGCCCATGAGGCCCATGACCTCGACGATCGCCACGCCCTCGGTCGAGTCGCCCTCGGGCGCGCCGTGGTAGAAGTCGCCGGCGTCGAGCATGAGGAAGCCCGCGCCCTCCTTCTCGGCGCGCGCCTTCTCGGCCGCGGCGAAGGCGGCGATCGCCGCCGCCCCGCCGAGCGCCGGCTTCGGCTCGCCGGGCGAGAGGTAGTCGGGCCCGGGCAGCAGGTGCCCGTGCATGTCGTTCGTGTGGACGATCGTGAGGCGGCGCTCCTCGGCGCGCGCGAGGGCCGGGGCGAGCGCCGGGGCGACGACCGCCGCGACGGCCGTCGCCGCGAGCAGCGCGAGCGCGCCGAGCCAGCCGGGTCTCCGCGCGGGGGGCCTCATCCGGGCGCGTTTTTACCCGCACCGCGCTCTAGAATCAACTTTTTGTTGATTCTGAGGCCGTCTCGACGTCGAGGGGGCCTCAGGATCAACTTTTCGTTGATTCTACGGGGGGCGGGGGCCCGGGCCCGACCCCGGGGGCCCCCGCCGGTCCGGGTGCGGGCCGAAGGCCGCCTCGTAGGCGGCGAGGAAGCGCGCCGCCTCGACGACGCGGCCCTCCTGCGCGAGGCAGCGGACGAGGAAGCGGAGCGACTGCTCGCGCGAGTCGGCGCGGCCGTCGAGGGCGCGCAGGAAGGCGCGGACGGCGGGGCGCGGCCGCCCGAGGTTCAGGTAGGCGAGGCCCAGGTTCTCGTGGAGGGGCGGGGCGAGGTCATCCTCGGCCGGCCCGAGCGCGGCGACGGCCGACTCGAGGGTCCGCACGGCGTCCTCGAAGCGGCCGGCGACGAAGGCCCGGCGCGCCTCCTCGCTCCGCGCGACCGCGTGGGCCCGGGCGTCCGCGGGGCTGGCTGCGGGCGGCGGCGGGGCCCGGGGCTCGGGGGCCGCGCGCTCGCCCAGGCGCTGCTCCGACTCGAGGGCGAAGGCGGCGAGCCGCTCGCCCGAGCGCCCGCGCACCACCTCGCCCTCCCAGCACCAGCGGAGCGAGGGCTCGCCGCGCGGGATCCGGAGCCGGAACGAGACCCGGTCGCCCGGCTCGACGGCGCACGCGGGCACCGGGAAGAGGTACTGGCCCCAGTGCGTCTCGATCCCCGGGGCGGTCGAGAGCACGATGCCGGGCGCCAGGTCGGAGTCGAACCAGCCGGCCACGCCGGCGAGCCGGCCGGCGCGGGCGACGACGAAGCGGAGGGCGCGGTCGAAGGTCCCGGGCGGCGCCGGGGGCACGATCTCGTGGTACTCGGCCGCGGGCGCGAGCGGCGCCCCGGCCGCGAGCTGGATGCCGTAGCAGAAGTTCGCGGCGTAGGGCCGCGCGGGACCGAACGTGAGGCCGTAGATGGGCTCCTCGTAGATCTCGACGCCCCGGAGCCCCGGCGCCTCGACGGGCGCGAGGAAGAGACGGACGCGCGACGGGCAGAAGCGCCCGCCCGGCTTGAGCCAGCGCCCGGCCGCCGCCATCGCCGGGAGCATGTAGTCGTCGACGACGAACCGCCCCATGAAGTCCGACAGGACGAGGTCGACGGGCTCGACCGGCTCGAACGCGGCGGCGTCCGCCCGGTAGACGACGAACCGGTCCGCGAAGCCGTTCGCCCGGGCCAGCTCGACGGCGAGGGCGGCGACCGCCGCCGACTCGACGGCGTGCACGCGCGCCGCCCCGCGCCGCGCCGCCAGGAGGCCCAGGATCCCCGTCCCGCTCCCGAGGTCGAGGACGACGTCGCCCGGCCGGACGAGCGCCCGGATCGCCCGCTCGAAGGCGTCGAGCCGCACCGCGTCGTCGAGGAGGATGCGGTGGTACTCGAGGGGGAACGGGTGCCCGCGGGCCCCGTGCTCGGCCGGCTCGAAGGGGGGCTGGTCCTCGGCGGTCACAGGGCCCTGGATAACACGAAGGGGCGCCGGTCGGGTAGAGGGCCAAGGGGGCGGCGGACCCGGGCGGGCGGGCGGGGGCCCCTTTTCCCGCCCCCGGCGATATAATGGACCCATGACAGCCACGCAGACCGACAAGTCGGCGCCGGGGTCCGCGGCGATCCCGGAGGCCCGGGGCTCGCAGCCGCACGCCTCGCGCGAGGCCATGGACGCGGCCCTCGCGGACCTCGTCCGGAGGAAGGACGCCTGGGTCGCGGTCGACATCCCGGCGCGCGTCGCGCTCCTTTCCGAGCTGATCGACACCTGCCTCGCGGCCTGCCCGCGCTGGATCGCGGCCGCGGTCGAAGCCAAGGGCATCCGCCCGGGCACGCCGCCCGAGGGCGAGGAGTGGATCGCCGGGCCGGCCCTCGTCCTCCGGAACCTGCGCCTCCTCGCGCAGAGCCTCGAGGACGTCGAGCGGTACGGGCACCCGCGCCTCCCCGGGCCGCCGCGCCGGCGCCCGGACGGCCAGGTCGTCGCCCCCGTCTTCCCGGCGAGCTTCTGGGACAAGGCGTTCTTCCCGGGGTTCACGGCCGAGGTGTGGATGGAGCCGGGCGTGACCCTCGAGGGCCTGCCGGAGACGCAGGCCGTCGCCTACCGCGCGAAGCGCGGGCTCCCGCCCGAGAAGCTCGCGGGCCGGGGCAAGGTCGCGCTCGTCCTCGGGGCCGGGAACGTGGCCTCGATCGGGCCGATGGACGCCCTCTACAAGCTCTTCGTCGAGGACCAGGTCGTCGTCCTCAAGATGAACCCGGTGAACGAGTACCTGGGCCCGATCTTCGCCGAGGCCCTGCGCCCGCTCGTCGACCGCGGCTTCCTCCGCGTCGTCCTCGGCGGCGCGGCCGAGGGCGCCTACCTCTGCCGCCACGACGCCGTCGACGAGATCCACATCACGGGCTCCGACAAGACGCACGACGCGATCGTCTACGGGACCGGCCCCGAGGGCCGACAGCGCAGGGAGGAGCGGCGCCCGCTCATCGCGAAGCGCGTGACGAGCGAGCTCGGGAACGTGAGCCCGGTGATCGTGGTCCCGGGCCCGTGGGACGAGGGCGACCTCGCCTACCAGGGCACCAACCTCGCGTCGATGCTCGGGAACAACGCCGGGTTCAACTGCAACGCGCTCCGGGTGATCGTCCAGCACAAGGGCTGGGCGGGGCGCGCCCCCCTGCTCGACGCCGTGCGCGCCGTCATGCGCCGCACGCCGCCGCGGGTCGCCTACTACCCGGGGGCCGAGGACCGCCAGAAGGCGTTCGTCGCCGCCCACCCCGAGGCCGACCGGTTCGGGGAGGCGGGCGGCGGGCGGCTCCCCTGGACGCTGGTCGCCGACGTCGACCCCGCGCGGCGCGACGACATCTGCTTCACGACCGAGGCCTTCTGCGGCGTGTGCGCCGAGACGGGGCTCGAGGCCGCGACGCCGGCCGCCTTCCTCGACCGGGCGGTGGAGTTCTGCAACGACACGCTCTGGGGGACGCTCAACGCCGCGATCGTCGTCCACCCGAGGTCGCTCGAGGACCCGGAGGTCGCGGCCGCCCTCGACCGGGCCATCGCCCGGCTCCGCTACGGGACGGTCGCGATCAACCACTGGCCGGCGATCGGCTACGCGCTCGTGGCGACGACGTGGGGCGCCCATCCGGGCCACGAGCTCCACGACATCGGGTCGGGGATCGGCGTCGTCCACAACGGCTTCCTCTTCGACCGGCCGCAGAAGTCCATAGTCCGCGGCCCGTTCCGGGTGAAGCCGACGCCGCCCTGGTTCGTGACCCACCGGACCTGCCACCAGCTCGGGCCGAAGCTCGCGCGGTTCGAGGCGCGGCCGTCGCTCCTGAAGCTCCCGGGCCTGCTCTGGTCCGCGCTCAGGGGGTGACCGGGGACGCGGGCGCCGCCGCCGGGAACGGTCCGTCGCCCGCATCCGCCGCCGTCCGCGGTCGCAGGTAGACCTCCTGCACGATCACGTAGACGACGGTCAGGATCGGCATCGCCAGGAAGATCCCCCAGAACCCGAACGCCGTCCCGAAGGCGAGCACGCCCCCGATCGCGACCGCGGGCGGCAGGTGCACCTGCCGGTCGAAGACGTACGGGCTCATGACGTGGCTCTCGATGAGCTGGAGGACGAGGTAGACGGCGACGACCGTCAGCGCCGTCTCCGGGCTCTGCGCGAGGGCGACGAGGAGCGGGGGCAGGAGCCCGATCAAGGGGCCGAAGTAGGGCACGACCTCGAAGAGGCCGCCGACGATGCCGAAGAGCAGGAAGTAGTCGATGCCGATCGCGAAGAGCCCGGCCGTCCAGAGGACGGACATCACCGTGATCTGGATGCCGAGGCCCGTCAGGTACTGGCGGAGCGCCTGTCCGATCCGGACGAGCAGGCCGACCCGGTCCTCGTTCGGGCCGGGGATGAGGGCGGCGAGGCCCTGCGCGTAACGCTGCGGGTCGAGCGCGAGGAAGATGCCGATGAAGAAGATCGCGACCGCGGCCACGATCCCCTGGAGCAGCTTCTCCGCGACCCCCAGGAACGTGAGCGCGACGTCCGAGGCGCGCGCCGCCTGCCGCGACTCGATCGCGGGCAGCCAGCGCTCGAGCCCCGGGTGCCGGTCGGCGATCCCCTCGAGCCAGCCGCGGGCCCGGTCGGCGAGCGACGGGACGGCCTCGCCGAAGCGGGATGCCTGCTCGGTGAGCGGCACGGCCACGAGCGCGACGACGCCGACCAGGGCCCCGGCGAAGAGGATCGCCGCGAGGATGACCGCCGGCTTCCAGCCGAGGCCGAGCCGGCGGTGGAAGATGTCGGCGAAGGCGCTCAGGAAGACCGCGAGCAGGACGCCGACGAAGGCGATGAAGACGACGCTCCGGATCCAGTAGAGGAAGGCGACGGCGACGATCGTCGCCCCGAGGGCGATCGCCCAGCGCACCCGCGCCGTGGGCGTGGGCGCCGTCGTCTCGACCCCGATGGGGCGGGCGCCGCGCCGGACCGGGCGCCTGAGCGAGGCCGGGCGCGTGGAGCGGCCCCGGCGCTCGCCGCGCGCCGCCGACGGGCCGCCGGCGGCCGACCGGCGGAGGCGCCCGGTCGCGGCTCCCGGCCGCGGCCGGAGCCGTTCGCCGTTCGCGCCCGTCGGCGCGCGGCGGCGGAGCCGGCGCGGCCCGGAGGGCGTCAGCGGTCCTCCTCCGCTTCCTCCTCCCGCTCGGCCCGCTTCCCCTCCTCGATCAGCTCGCGGACCCTCGGCCCCCCCTTCCGGCCGCCCTTGCGGCCGATCTCCTCGTAGAACTCGCGGCCGTGGGTCGAGGCGGTGCGCTCGCCTCCGCGCCGCCCCGCCTCGCGGACGGTCATCTCGCCCTTGCGGCCGGCCTCCTCGTCCTCCCCCTCCTCATCCTTCCTCGCCGCCACCCTCCACCTCCTTCACCGCGTCCCGCCCCCTACCGCCGGCCTCCGCCTCGAGGCGCCTTCCCTCGTCCACCAGCCGGCGCACGGCCTCGCCGCCCTTGCGGCCGATCTCCTCGTAGAACTCGCGGCCGTGGGTCTCGGCCGTGCGCCGGCCGCCCCTGCGGCCGGCCTCGCGGACGCTCATCCCGCCCTTGCCCCCGGCCTTCTCCCCCTCCTCCTCCCCCTCCCGCTCTCCCTCCCCGTCCTCGTCCCCGTCCCGCTCCCGCTCCCGCTCCTCCTCCGGCCGGCCCTCCCGCTCTCGCTCCGCCATGGACGAGCCTCCTTGTCACCCGGGTCCCGTTTCCACGGAGGCTCGGCCGGGCCGTCGCGGGCCCGGCCAAGGGTCCGCCTTCGCCCCCGCCCCTAGGGCTGGACGTTCCTCCCGCCCTGGCCCTCGGAGAGGTCGCGACCGTGCCGCTCCTCGCGGCCGAAGGGCTTCTCGTCGCCCTCGAACGGCTCCCGGACCTCGCGCTCGAAGCCGCCGCTCTCGCCGCCCCTGCGGCCGATCTCCTCCTCGGGGTCGAGGTCGCGGTCGGGGATCTCGCGGGGAACCGGGCCGCCCTTCCGGCCGATGTCGTCGGGGAGATCCTGTCCCCGCCCCGGCCCGCGCGGGCTCGGCGGCGGGCGCTCGCCGCCATGGCGGCCCACGTTCTCCTTGTCCTTGCCCCCATCCATCGGACCCTGCGGCTCCCTGTCCTTCCGGGCCATCGTTCTCTCTCCTTTCACGGTCTCTCGACCTTCAGCACCCGCCCTGCTTCCCGGGCGACGCGCCGGCCTCGCCTTCGGCCCGCTTGCCCTCCTCGACCAGCCGGCGGACGGTCTGACCGCCCTTCTGGCCGATGTCGGACATGTGCTCGCGGTCGCGGCTGACCGCCTCGCCGCCCTTGCGGCCGATCTCCTCGTAGAACTCCCGCCCGTGGCGCTGCGCGGTCGTCTCGCCCCCCTTGCGGCCGGCCTCGCGGACGCTCATCTCTCCCTGACGCCTGGGCGTCTCCTCTTCCTTCCGTTCGGTCTCCCTCTCCCTGTCGGCCATGTTGCACTCCTTCACGCCTGATTGCCGGTCTATTTCTGCACGAATCCGTAGAATTTGTGTCCTCATGCTAACCATTTCCCGCTCACCCGTCCAGCCGGAAGGCGCCCGTCCGGTGCTCATCGCACGCCTTGTGGGCGTCGCGGGGCGACCCGGGGCTCTCTGGAGAAACGAAAAGAAATGCGCACGACGCTAACCGAGCGGAGGGATGAAACCGCCGGCCGGCGCCGGGCGGCCGGGGACGTCCGCGCGGGCCCGCAGCGCCTCCCGCATGCGCACGGCGAAGTCGAGGTGCCGGCGCTCGTCGGCGAGGGCCCGGCGGCGGGTGTCGAGGAGACGCCGACCGGAGGGGCGACAAGACGGAAATGAGGAGAAACGATGGCGAAATTCAAAGGAAACGGGCGGGCGGCGACACCGGCCCGGCCCGAGCGCGTCGATCGGGGGCGGGGCCGTCCAGCCTCGCCTAGCCGGCCGCGACCTCGATCGAGAGGTCCCTCTCCACCCCCCGCTCCTCGATCCTGGCGGCCGCGGCCGTCGCCACGCGGTCCAGCACGGCCGCGACATCGGCCACGACCTGGGCGGCGAACTCGGGGGCCGGAAGCGTGCGCGGCGGACGGGAGGCGGCGGGGGCGACCCCCTCGGGCCCGAGCGCGGGCTCGGGCAGATGGGCGCCGCGCTCGGCGTCGTCGGCGGTGAGGACGGCGAGCCCGCCCCGCCTCAACCACCGTTCCTGGAGGCGGGAGAGGCGGCGGAGGGCGGAGGCGCTCGCGTCGAGCCCGGAGGCGAGCGGCGGGTCGAGCAGGGAGAGCGCCAGGCGGAGCTTCGGGTCCTCGAGCGACGCGCCCGGGCAGGCGGCCTCGACCCCGTAGAGCCCGCGGACGAAGGCGGCCAGCGCGGCGAGGCTTCCCCCGGCCCGGTCGACGAGCGCGTAGAGGTGGTAGCGGAGGCGCGCCGGGCCGGGGCCGGTCCCGGAGGTCGCGTGGCGGGCGACCTCCTCGCGGGCCATCTCGGCGAGGCCGAGCTTGTCGAAGGCATCGCCGAAGAGGCGGACGACGAGCCCGCTCGCGCGCACGCACGACCCCTCGCGGCGGGCGGAGGCCGTCCAGAGGCGCTCGACGGACCCGGGGACGCGGTCGAGAGAGCCGAGGTAGGTGCCGTCGGAGATCAGGTTCGGTTCGGGGTCGGACATGAGCCTCGGGGCGGTCCCGCCGCTTTCAGCGGCCGCCCCCGGACGATGGCCTCGAACACGGGCTCCGCGCGCGCCGCCTCCCCGAGCGGCCGCGCCCCGTCCGCGCCCGGCGGCGTCAGGCGCAGCGCGAAGAGCGTCTCCGCGACCGCCAGGAGCCGCCCGTCTTCGCGTGAGAGCGCCTCGTCGGCTTCCTCGGCCAGCAGGGACGCCTCGACGGCCCAGGCGAGGCGGCGGGCGACGGCCTGCCCGTCGCGCGGCGGCTCGCCCTCGCGGGCCGCCCGCCCGAGGGTCTCGAGGGCGGCGTCGAGCGGGCCGGCGATCCGGTCGTGGAGCGCGCGGGCGGCCTCGGTCCGCGCCCGCCCGCGGCGCGCCTCGGACTGCGCCCGGACCGCGGCCAGCGCGCCGTCGCGCCCGCCCCCGCGCAGGACGTCGAGGACCTGGATGTTCGTCGTCCCCTCCCAGATGGGGAGGACCTGGGCGTCGCGGAGGAGCCGCGGGAGCACCGAGTCCGTCTCGACGTACCCGTCGCCGCCCCGGATCTCGATGGCCTCGCTCGCCGCCCAGACGGAGAGCCGGGCCGTGTGGAGCTTGGCGAGCGGCAGGAGGGCGCGGAAGGCGCCCCTCTCCTCGGCCGTCGCCTCGCCCGCGTCCATGCGGTCGAGGAGCCGCGCCGCCTCGAAGGTCAGCGCCGTCGCCCCCTCGAGCTCGCACGCGAGCTCGACGAGGGTCTCGCGCACGAGCGAGTAGCGCTCGATCGGCTGCCCGAAGGCGACGCGGCGCCGCGCGTGGAGCGCCGCCTCGGCGAGGGCGCGCCGCATGCAGGCGCAGCTCGCGACCGCGTTGTAGAGGCGCGAGAGCGCGACCATGTCGAGCATGGCCTTGAAGCCCGCCCCGCCGGCCGCCGCCGGGGCGGCCAGGAGGTAGGCCTCGGCTCCGTCGAGCTCGGCCTCGCCCGTCGCCATCGAGCGCGTCCCGAGCTTGTCCTTCAGGCGCCGGAAGCGGAGCCCCGGGTTGCGGCGCCCGTCCTCGAGGTAGAGGGGCATGAGGAAGAGCCCGAGGCCCGCCGTCCCGGCCGGGGCGCCCTCCGGGCGGGCGAGGACGAGCATCACCTCGGCCCCCGCGTTCGAGCAGAACCACTTCTCGCCGTGGAGGGTGTAGACGCCCTCGCGCCCCGAGGCCGGGCGGGCGACGGTCGCGTTGGCGCCGACGTCGGACCCGCCCTGGCGCTCCGTCAGGAACATCGCGCCCTCGGAGAGCGTCCGCGTGTCGCGGGCCGTGAGGCGCGGCAGGTAGACGCTCCGCAGCCGCTCCGGGGCGTGGCGCTGGACGACGCGCGCCGCCCCGTCCGTCATGCAGATCGGGCAGAAGAGGCCGGCCTCGGCCTGGCCGAAGACGTAACCGAGCCCGAAGACGAGGACGTGCGGGGCCCGCCCGGCGCCCTTCGCCCCGCCCGCCGGCCAGGCGTCGGGCTCGTAGGCGAGCGAGACGATGCCCGCCCCGTACGCGATCCGCCGCATCTCGTGGTAGGCGAGGTTGAGCTCGACCTCGTCGAAGCCCTCGCGCGGGACGAGCTGCGGCGGGTGGGCGTCGGCGATCGACGCCAGCCGGTCCACCGGCCCGCCCGCCGCCGCGCCCATCGCGCGGAGGAGCGGCTCGGCGTGCGCGTAGCCGTCGCCGAGGAGGCGGCTTTGGCGCGCCGCGAACGCCGGGTCGATCTCGTAGAAGTTGAGGCCGTGCAACGACTCGGGGATCGCACCGCTCACGGGATCGCCTCCCTCGGTACCGGCCCCGCCGCCAGGTCGAGCGGCGTCGCCGCCGTCCCGGCCGCGCCCCTGACGGGGCCCGCGGCCGCGGGGGGCGCGCTCGCCGCGAGGCCTGGCCGGCGGTTGGCGACGACAAGGTACCAGATCCCGCCCAGCCAGAGCGAGAGGGGAGCGAGGAGGATCAAGGTGTGGGCGCGGGCGACCCGCTCGAGGTCGCGGCCGAGGACGTCGCGGCTCGTGAGCAGCGGGACGACGAGGGCGACCGCGAACGAGATCGAGAGGGCCCGGCGCGCGCGCGCGGCCCCGGCCGGGAGCGTCCGGAACAGGGCGGCGGCGGCCGCCGCCGCCGGGACGAGGAGGACGAGGAGGTGCGCCTTCCGCGTGAGCGGCGAGACGATCACCATGGCCGCGAGCACCGTCCCCACCTCGACGAGGAAGGCGTGGGCGGCCGCCCCGTCGAGGGCGGCGGGCGCGAGCGGCCGCCGCCAGGCCCACGCGCAAGCGAGGCCGAGCGCCGCCGTCGCGACGAGGACGATCTTCCAGACGGTGTCGGGCGAGAGCGAGGCCACGTTCACGTACACCTCGGGGTCGCCGAGCTTCGAGCCCGACACCTCCGCCAGGTGGCGCAGCAGGAAGGCCTTGAGCGAGTAGCCGGAGGTCGAGTACTTGTCGGGCAGGCGATCGACGCTCGCGAACGGCTCGAGCATGTCGCGCCCGAAGTCCGCGAGCAGGGCGAGCGCGCGGTCCGGGCCGAGGACGAGGGACGGGACGACGACGAGCAGCAGGCCGAGCCCGGCCGCGAAGCCGGCCGTCGCCCGCCACGCGCGCTTGTAGATGAGGTAGGGGAGGAAGATCGCCGGCGTCACCTTGAAGGCCGCCGCCGCCGCCAGGACGGAGCCGCCGAGCGCGTGCCGCCCGCGGGCGAGGAGCGCGATGCCGATGGCGATGAGGCCGACGACGTGGGCGTTGGCGTTCCCGTTCTGGAGGTCGCTGTCGAGGAAGCGGCCGGCGCAGAGCATCGCGAGGGCCGCGATCGCGAGGCGCGGCGCCCGGTCGCGGACGACGATGCCCGCGCAGAGCCAGGCCGCGAGGAGCGCGAGGAGGAGGCTCGCCACCAGCCAGTACGCGGCCGCGGGCACGGGGGGCAGGCGCGCGACGCCGCTCATGTAGATGGCGAAGATCGGCGGGTAGAGGTAGTGGCGCTCGCCCGCGAGCGGCACCCCGTAGAGCGGCCTCCCGGGCTCGTCGGCGATCCGTCGCCCGGCGCGGTAGAAGACGGCGAAGTCGTTCCAGCCGTCGCCGCCCCTCTCGGCGTCGGGGTCGTCGGCGTAGTCCGGCGGCACGACCTTCTCGCCCGTGAGCACGGCCGGGTCGCCCGCCGCCTTGTCGATGCACCTGGCGGTGTAGCGGCCGAGGAAGGAGAGCAGGCCGATCGCGGCCAGGACGGCGACGAGGCGGGCGGCGCGCGGGAAGCGGACCGCGTAGAGGCGCGCGATGTGGAGCAGGTAGAGGCCCTGGTCGTGAAGGCCGAACTTCGTCGCCCCGCGGGCGCGGTCCAGGAACTCGATCGGCACCTCGCGGACGCGCGCCGGGCGGGCGCGGACGAGGACCTCGAGCATGATCTTGTAGCCGAGGGGCGAGAGGGCGACGCCGTCGAGGAGGGCGCGGCGCACCGCGAAGAACCCCGACGTCACGTCGTTCACGTTCGCGGCGAGCGGGCGGCCGAGCAGCGCGCCCACGCGGGAGGCGAGCCGCCGGTAGAGGGGCCAGCCCGGGTCGATCCCGGCGCCCTCGACGTGGCGGCTGCCGACGGTCATGTCGGCCTCGCCGTCGAGGATCGGGCGCGCGAGGTCGGGCAGCCGCTCCGGCGGGTGGCTGAGGTCGGCGTCCATGGCCGCGACGACCTCGCCGCGCGCCTCGCGCAGGCCGAGGGCGACGGCCGTCGCGAGCCCGCGCTCGCCCTCGCGGCAAAGGACGCGCACCGGAAGGCGGGGCGAGAGCGCGCGCGCGACATCGGCCGTCCCGTCGGGCGAGGCGTCGTCGACGACGATCGCCTCGTACGCGATCCCGGCGGCCCGGCAGGCGGCGTCGATGCGCTCGACGAGCGCGGGCAGGTTCTCGCGCTCCTCGTAAGTCGGCACGACGACCGAGAGCCGGGGCGCGTCGGGCGGCGACATGGGGGCAAGATGCTAACCGGGTGCTCGGCCGAGCGTCAAGGGAACGGGCCTGGTTACGATTTCGTCATCCCCGTCGCGCGCGGAGCGCGGTCGAGAGTCGCTTCGGGGCGGGGTGCGGGGCCGTGGGTGCGGGGCGGGAGCAGGTCGAGGGGGCCGGGGGGGTGGGGCCGGGGGGAGGGGTCGGGGGGTGGGGGGTCGGGGCGTGGGGGTGGGTCGAGGGGCGGGTCGAGGTCCAGGGCTCCGCTCCCGGCGGCCTTTACGCGCCTCGAGGAGCGCGCTACGATGGCCGCCCGGAAGAGGGGGTTGCCGGGTCGGGTTGCCCACCCGGAGATCGAGACCACGAGGAGGGACGAAGATGGCCGGTTCGGTGGGGGGGGCCGGGAGGAGGGTCGCGACCGATCTCGGCCCGTTCGTGGACGGGCCCGGGCCCGCGGCCGATGCGGCGCCGGCGGCGGCGACGGGTCGGACGGGGCGGAGCGGCGCGGCGTCGGCGGCCGCGTCCAGCCTGGCGCCGCCGACGACGGTGACGACCCTCGCCGTCGGCGAGGAGTCGCGGGGCTGGCCGCCGCCGACGACGCCCGAGAAGGACCTTCCGGGTCCGATCCTGACGCGTGCGCTCGGCGAGTTCGGGCGCGCGGTCGGCACCATGATCGAGGAGCGGCTCGCGACCGAGAACGACGAGGGGCTGAACCGCACGCTCTACGCGTTCCTCGGGAAGGTGACGACGACGCCGCCGGTGCCGGGCTTCCGGGGGCCCAACCACGACCTCGACGCGGCGATCTCGAAGCTCTCGAACGACGGCAAGCTCGACGACCTCGTGCTCGAGCTGGCGGTGGGCGAGAAGGAGTTCGTCGCGACGCACCCGAACGTCCGCTACTACCCGCTCACCGCGCGGCTCGGCGCGGCGATCAAGGCCCACGGCTCGAAGGAGAGCCAGAAGGCCTGGGAGAAGGCCACGGCCCAGGTGGACAAGCAGCTCAACACGACGACGAAGCTCGCCCGGGCGGCCGGCCTCGAGTCGGCGCGCGAGATCACCCTCGGCCTCGACCGCGGCGACCAGGCGCTCGTCGAGCGGGCGGCCGGCGGGATCACGGCCAACTTCTCGAGCGGCTTCACGGACCTCGTGCGCCCGTTCGCGAAGGGGAAGCTCGACAACGCGATCCGGCGGCTCGCGGAGGACGGGCGCCTCGACGAGACGATCCGCGCGCTCGACAAGACGCGGAGCGGGCAGGCGATCCTGACGGCGCTCGACCGGTCGATCGCGTCGCACGGGTCCCCCTCGACGAAGGCCGCCTGGAAGGATGCGGGCGGGCACAGCGGGCCGGCGATCGACCCGCGGCCGCCGGTCACGACCTTCGGGCCGTTCGGCGAGGAGGGGCGCGGGCCCGAGCCGCCGGTCGCGACGACGCTCGCGGTCGGCGAGGAGGGGAGGCCGGGCGGCGGGGGCGGGAGCGGCGGCGGGGACACGACCCTCACGACGCTCGCGGTGGGGGAGGAGGGGCGGAACGACCCCGGTCGCTTCACCACCCTCGCCGTGGGCGAGGAAGGTCGCGGCGGCGCCGACGTGACGACGGCGGCGGTCGGCGAGGAGGGGCGCGGGCAGCCGCCGACCCTGACGACGCTGGCCGTGGGGGAGGAGGGAAGAGGGATCCCCTGAGGCTCGTCTCTTATCGACACAGAGAAGAAACAGAGTGTGTCCTCTGTTTTTTCTCTGTGTCATCGTTCCCGCTGTCCTCGCTCTCTCCGTCCTCGTTTCCTCCGTGTCCTCGCTTCTCCCCGTGTCATCGTCTCTCCTTCCTTCTCGCCTCGGTCACCAGGTAGTCCGCCAGCGCGCTCGTCACGGCGGTCCTCCCCGTCCACCTCTCGAAGCCCCGGAACATCGGCGACGGGTTGCACTCGAGCACCAGGAACTTCCCGTCTTCCCCCACCTTCACGTCGATCCCGGTGAAGGGCATGCCGCACGCGCCGGCGGCTCGCTCGCAGGCCTCGCGGATGGCGCGCGGCAACGAGATCTCCCGCACCGCCTTCTCGTGCCCCCGGAAATCGACCTCGTCCGTCTCGATCTCGTACGCGACGACGGCCCGGCCCCCGATCGCGTAGACGCGCACGTCGCGGCCCGGCGCCTCCTCCTGGAAGATGGCCGGCGCCGCCGCCAGCTCGCGCAGCCGCCCGGCGTCGAGGTCGGAGGGGAGGAGCCGCCGGCACGCCGCCCCGCCCGAGAGCGGCTTCACGACGACGCGCCCGCGCCGCGCGGCGACGAACGCGCGGACCGCTTCCGGGTCGTTCGCCCCGAGCGTCCGCGGCACGGGAACGCCCGCCGCCCGCAGGATCGCGAGCTGGTCGAGCTTGACGAAGTGCTGGTCGATCGACGCCGTCGGGTTCACGACGCGCGCGCCCGCCCGCTCGAACGCGAGCACGAACGCCGTCAGGAAGCTCTGCCGGTCGCGCTCGAGGGCCCAGGCCGCGTGACACGACTCGAGGAGCGACGCCGCGGAGGTCGCTCCCTCCCCCTCCCCCTCCCCCTCCCCCTCGCGCGCCCGCATCTCGACGGCGTAGAACGGCAGGCGCATGTGGACCGAACGCACGTAGACGGCGCGCGCGCACCGGAGGTCAAAGCCGCGGTAGAGCGGCGCGTCGCCTTCGAGCGCGAGCGGCAGCAGCGCCGGGAACGGCTCGAGGTCGAGGAGCAGCACCCGCGCCCCGCGCGCGCCCACGGCCGTCGCGACGTCGAGCGCGTGCTCGTCGCGCTCGCCGCCCACGACCACGACCTCGGGCTCGAGGTCGAGGCCCGGATCGGGCGCGCGGCCCCCCCGCCGCCGCTCGCCCGGAGCGCGGGCCTTCGTCTTCGCCTTTCTCGGCGCCGTCACGGGCGCCGAGCGTACCCCGGGAGCGCCGCACGTCAAGCCTCCCGTCGGCGGTGGCCCGGGGACAGCGCTTGACACCCATCCGTCGCGTTGTTATTCGCTGATTCTTCGTCGGGAGAATCGAAAAGGAGGAAGCGAGAGAATGAGACGGTTCACGATGGTCGCCGCCGCCGTGCTCGCGGCGATCGCCCTCGCGCTGACGCCGATCGGCGCCCCGCGCTCCGCGCTGGCCCAGGACAAGCCGGCCGAGGACCCGAAGGGCGCCCCGATCACGACGGTCGACGAGTACCAGTTCATCCCGGCCGAGTCGCTGCCGGAGGTGAAGAACGTCAGCAGCTACGAGTGGGACCCGAAGAACCCGGTCGTCAAGTTCCCGATCAACTTCTGGATCGGCTGGGTCCCGATCATCGTCGCGAACGGCGGCCTCGAGCCGAACCCGGACAGCATCTTCGCCAAGAAGTACGGGTTCAAGGTCGAGCTCGCCGTCATCGACAACCCGGTCAACGCGCGCGACGCCTACGCCTCCGGGAAGTCGCACATCCTCTGGGGCACCCTCGACATGATGGTGCTCTTCGCGCCGGAGCTGACGAAGGACGACCGCACCTTCCCGCGCATCTTCCAGCAGATCGACTGGTCGAACGGCGGCGACGGCGTCGTCGCCCGCAACGGCATCAAGACGATCAACGACCTGCGCCCGAAGGACGGCAAGAAGCGCGTGATCGCGCTCGCCCAGAACTCGCCCTCGCACTACTACATCCTGAACCTCCTCTACTACGCCGGCATCAGCCCGGGCGACGTCGAGTTCAAGTTCACGGGCGACGCGCTCCAGGCGGCGCGCGCCTTCGTCGTCGACCCGGCCGTCGACGCCTGCGTCTCGTGGGCGCCGGACATCTACAACATCGCCGACCCGAAGAAGAGCGGGATCAAGGACGCCGTCCTCATCTCGTCGACGGCCGACGCCAAGCGCGTGATCGCCGACGTCTGGGCGGCGCGCGCCGACTTCGCCCGCGACCACCCCGACATCATCCAGGGGCTCGTCGCCGGCATCTTCGAGGGCATGGACCTCGTCAAGGCCGACAAGAAGAAGGCCGCGGAGCTCTTCGGCAAGGCCTTCAAGATCCCGGGCGAGGAAGCGGAGAAGATGTTCGGCGACGCCCACGCCACGAACTGCGCCGAGAACTACTCGTTCTTCCTCAATCGCAACAACGCCGCGAACTTCGAGCAGACCTGGAAGAACATCACCATGATCTACGGGCGGTCGGGCTTCGTCGACCCGGCGAAGGTGCCGAGCTTCGACAAGGTCATGGACCCGCGCGTGATCGAGGCCGCCCGCGACGACTTCAAGCACCACAAGGACGAGTACACCGACAGCTTCGCGACCATCTCCATCGAGTCGAAGATCGACCCGGCGACGAAGAAGGAGATCCTCACCCGCACGGTCCGGATCCACTTCCAGCCGAACCAGGCGAACGTCGACCCCGCCTACGACCCGAACGCCGAGGCGATCGTCGAGGAGATCGGGCGCATGGCGTCGCAGTTCGGCGCCGCGCTCATCTACGTCGAGGGCCACGGCGACCGCTCGAAGTACGAGGAGGCGAAGAAGCTCGGCGACGCCTACTTCCAGCGCCACTCGCAGATGCTGAAGGACCTCTCCGAGAAGCGCGGGAAGGGCGTCATCGAGGCGGTCCTCAAGCGCTTCCCCGACCTCAAGAAGGAGCAGTTCCACGCGGCCGGGGCGGGCTGGGAGAAGCCGCTCGCCAACGACGCGCTCAGCCGGCGCGTCGAGATCCGCGTGCTGGCGCCGGAGGAGTAGGCGCCGCGACCCGATCGGGACGGGGGCGGCGGTCGCGATCGCAAGCCCCCGTCCCGCTCTCGCCCGCGTCTTCAGGATGCGCCTCAGTCCCGGGTGACGATGAAGAACCTGCTGCTCTGGCCGTTCCGCTACACGTTCCGCATCCGCGAGCGCCTGTCGCTGCCGGTGCGCGTCCTCCTCTCCCTCCTCTTCATCGCCTCCTTCGGCCTCGTCTGGGCCTCGCTCACGACGGGCGCGAGCTACATCGGGGCCTACGAGACCGAGCCGCCCCCGCCGCCCCCCTCGGCGGTCGAGGCGATGAAGGACGCGTTCTCGCGGAGCTACGGGGCCGTCTTCGGGCCCGAGGACGTCGAGGAGAAGAAGGGCTTCGGCTTCACCTCGCTCCGGCTCGTCGGCATGAGGATCCCACGCGACGTCTGGGAGAAGCGGCTGCCCGACATCCGCACCGACCTCCAGAAGCTCGGCGTCGCCGTCTCGAAGTGCCCGACCTGCGGCGGCGAGAAGTGGGACGACTCCTACGAGGCGAAGGTCACGTCCGACGAGCCCGACTGGGTCAAGGTGCGGGCGAAGGGCTTCTTCGCCCAGGCGCGCGTCCAGCCGGCCGGGGCGGAGGCGCGGAAGAGCCCGTACGACGAGGCCGTCGAGCGGCTCTCGGCGCGGGTCCCCTTCGCCTCCCTCGAGTGGGAGACGGTCCGGGCGGGAGGAGGCGGCGAGCAGCGCCACCTCACGTCCGTCAAGGTCCCGGTCGCCGAGTACGAGAAGAACGAGAAGCTCCTCGGCGACACGTTCGGCGCCAAGAGCTACCGGGTCGAGAGGACGGGCGAGTGGGTCGTGCTGCGCGGGACGCCGCGCCCCGAGGGGCGGCGGATCAGCCCGACCGTGCTCCCGAGCCCGCGCGAGATGGGGGACCTCCTGCCCGGGTTCGTGAACCAGCGCTGGAAGACGTGGACGGACGTGGGCCGCCGCCTCGACGGGGTCGAGGTCCGCGAGGTCTACGGGAACCTCGTCTGGGTGCGGGCGGAGGGCGCGATCAACGAGGGCGGGGACCCGCTCGACGCGCACACCTACGTCCGGCCGGACGACGTCATCCAGGCGATCGACGAGCGCGGCGGGTTCATCGGGTTCGAGGGCGGGCGGGGGGCGATGCTCGGGCCGAAGGCCCGCGTCCGGGTGCGCGCCGAGGCCGGCGCGCTCGTCATCGCGCCCGCGGCGGGCGCCGAGGGCGCGCCCGTCATCCAGGCCGACGGGCGGAACCTCTACGACGCGACGGGCCCGGTCGCCCTCGACGACGCGAGCGCGCCCTGGCTCAAGGCCGTCGCCGATCTGCGCGGGCGCGGCCCCGGCGGGGTCGCCGACAAGCCGCCGGCGCCGCTCGAGTGGAGCTCTTTGCGCCTCGGGCTGCCCGGGACGGACGCGGCCGTCACGATCTCGGTCCCGGCGCTGGCGAGCAACGCCGAGGCCTTCGTCGACCACCTCCTCTTCCGCGCGCTCGGCCCGCAGTTCCGGGACTGGCTGCTCCTCCACTCGGCCCTGGCCACGGTCTCGCGCGTCCTCATCGCCTTCTTCATCGCGGCGGCCTTCGCCGTCCCGCTCGGGATCGCCATGGGCGCCTTCACGAAGGTCGAGGGCTACCTCGACCTCCTGCGGCTCATCGGCCTCTACGTGCCGCTGCCCGCGCTCACGAGCATCATGCTCTTCGCCTGGGGCCTGACGGAGACCGCGAAGGTCGGCTTCCTGGCGATCTGCATCTTCGTCGTCCTGCTGCCGCAGGTCGTGCTCGCCGTCCAGAGCGTGCCGCAGACGTTCATCGACACGGCCCTCACCCTCGGGGCGACGCGCCTCCAGATCGTGCGCCGCGTGCTCGTCGGGGTCGCCAAGGCCGACATCATGCGGGCGCTCCGCCTGAGCTTCGGCGTCGGGTTCACGTGGGTCGCGCTCGCCGAGACGATCAACGCGACCTCGGGCTTCGGCTACGTCATCTTCATCGCCGAGAAGGGGCGGATGCCGCGGGCTTACGCGTACATGGTGATCATCTCGATCATCGCGATCGCCTTCGCCGTCAACTTCGTCTGGGCGCGCGTCGAGCGCCGGCTCTTCCCGTACCGCGAGGCCGACCACTCGTGAACATCAACCCGCAGAGCGCGCGGCGGAAGTCGTTCGCGGACGTCGAGGCCGAGGCGGCGAAGCTCGACCCGAAGAACTGCGTCGTCACGTTCGACCACGTCCTGAAGCGGTTCGGGAAGCACACGGCCGTCGAGAGCGTCAACTTCAGCGTCTACGACCGCCCCGACAAGGGCGAGTTCATCTGCGTCCTCGGGCCGTCGGGGTGCGGCAAGTCGACGGTCCTGAACATGATCGCCGGCTTCTACGGCCCGACCGAGGGCGCGGTCCTCATGTTCGGGCAGCCGGTCGGGCCGCCCGACGCCGACCGCGGCTTCGTCTTCCAGAGCTACGGCTCGTTCCCGCACCTCCGGGTCTGGGAGAACATCGCCTTCGGCCTCCTCCTCAAGGAGATGAACCGGCGCGGCAAGGACCCGGCGACCTGGACGCTCGACAAGCTCATCGGGGTCCGGGGCGCGCGCCGGCGGCGGATCCGGGAAGAGGCGATGGAGTGGGTGCGGGCGGTCGGGCTGCTCTCGAGCGAGCAGAAGTACCCGCACCAGCTCTCGGGCGGCATGCGCCAGCGCGTGGCGCTCGCGCGGACGCTCGCCGTCAAGCCGAAGATCATCCTCATGGACGAGCCGTTCGGGGCGCTCGACCGCGTGACGCGCTGGGAGATGCAGGACCTCCTGATCAAGCTCTGGCGCGAGAAGGAGCCGACCGTCTTCCTCGTCACGCACGACATCCCCGAGGCCGTGTTCCTGGGCGACCGGATCTACATCTTCTCGCCGGCGCCCGGGACGATCGTCGAGGAGGTGGACATCCCGACGCCCGACATGCCGGCGGCCGAGATGCAGCGCACGACCGAGTTCAGCGAGCTCGTGAACGAGATCAGCCGCAAGGTCGAGCTGGTCCTCGGGGGCACGGGAGACGGCCAGAAGGCGGGCGCGGCGGTCGTAAGGCCGTCGGCGGCCAAGGGTCGGGACCCCTACCTGGGGACGGACGAGGTACAATAGAGTCGAGGGAGCGTTTTCGCGAACCGAATCGGAGGTCCGACCATGGCCGATGCGAGGTTCCCCGAGCCCAAGAGGCCCCCCCTGTCGATCTCGCCGGAGCCGACCGAGAAGCCGAAGGCGGGGCTCTTCCGCCGGCTCTTGCGGACGCTCCTCCTGGTCGCGCTGATCGGCGCGATCGCCTTCGTCCTTTACGGCTCGAAGAAGATCGGCCAGGACCGCGGCACGGGCGGCTGGGTCTGGCCGACGGACTGGACGCAGGACGAGCTCAGGGGGGTCTGGCGCTCGGCCAAGGAGATCTCGAAGGAGGCGAGCGAGCGGCTGAAGGCGAGGATCGACGAGCGCCGCTCGCGCCACGCCGAGGACAAGAAGAAGAAGGACGAGGCGCTCGCCGAGTACGAGAAGGAGAAGGCGGCGACGGGCGTCGCGGGCGGGACGCTGCCGCCGGCCGGCCAGGCGCAGTTCGACTCGGCGATCGTCGACATGCGCGACGGCATGGCGCTCGTCGACGGGATCTTCGGCTCCGGGAAGTCGCAGAGCGAGGCCCAGGCGGACCTGCGCCAGGCGAAGGACCTGCTTACCCGGGCGAAGAAGAACTTCGAGGAGGGCAAGGCGAAGGGCCTGACGCCCGCCGCCGAGAAGAAGCTGCCCCAGTTCACGGAGCAGACGCGGAGCTACATCGAGACCGTCGACTCGATGCTCCTGCAGTAGCCGCAGCCGCCGTCGTCCGGGCGCCGCCGGCGCCGGCCTTGCCGGCGCCGCCGGCGCTCGGGCCCCCCTCGATCCACTCGCGAAGCCGGGCGCGCGCGTCCGCCGATCCCCAGTCGGCGAGGAGCGCGCGCCCGTCCGTCTTCTCCGCGATCGTCGGCGCGCAGTCGCGCGCGAGCTCGACCCCGAGCGAGCGGCGGCCGGCCGCGGCCGCGGCCCGCGTCGTCGTCCCGCTCCCGAGGAAGGGGTCGAGGACGGCGTCGCCCGCGAACGAGTACATGCGGATGAGCCGCGCCGGCAGGTCCTCCGGGAACATGGCGCCCTTGCCGGCCTGCTTGAACACGGGCCTCACGTCGTCCCAGATGCCCCGGAACCAGCGGCTCCGCTCGGGCAACGGGATGCGGCTCGCCTCGAGCGCCGCCGCGCTCGAGGGCTTCGGCCAGGCGCCCGGCTTGCGGAAGAGCAGGATCGACTCGTGCTCGTACGTGACGTGCCCGTCGCGGGGGAAGTGGACCGACCCCATGAGGACGCCGCCGCCCGACGTGCGCGTCCTCGAGATCTTCCGCCAGATGACGGAGCCCATGAAGTCGAACCCGGCCCGGACGCCGCGGACCGTGAGCTCGGCCGGGATCGGCAGCACGCGGTAACGGCCGTGCTCGCTCGCGCGCAGGTACTGGTCCGCGATGTTGATCGCGGCGCGGCACCCGGGGTGGAGGACCCGGAAGGCGTGGGCGAGGACGTCGCCGATCGCCTCCAGGTAGTCCTCGGCGCGCTGCCCGTGGCCGATCTGGCCCGGGACGCCGTAGTCCTTGATGCTCCAGTAGGGCGGGGAGGTGACGACGAGGTGGATGCTCGCCTCGGGGACGGCGGCGAGGACGTCCCGGCAGTCGCCGAGGACGACCAGGTGGTCCGGGGTCGCGCTCATGGCCGGAGCTTACCACGGGGGTCCGACATGCGGCGGCCCCGGGGTCAGCGCGAACGGCCGCGCTCCGGCCGCGCGGCCTTGAGCGGCGCGGTCCTGCGGGCTAACGTGGAGTCCCGGGGGAGGCGAGGAGACGACCATGGCGAGGAGAGGCGAGCCGCCGCCCGGGCGGCGCGACGAGGAGGAGCCCGACGACGCCGAGGACCGGAGCGACGAGGAGCGCGAGGCCGAGGGCGGCATGCGGGCGACGGAGCCCGGTCACGTGTCCACGCCGCGCCTGGAGGACCTCGTGACGGAGGCGCGCGACCTCGAGGGCCACGACCTGCCGGGGGCCGCGGCGCGCGAGCGGCTGTCGGCGGACGCCGGACCGGACGAGGACCTCCGCCCACCCGGGCTGGACGACGCCCACCTCGACGCGGGGCGGCGCGCGGCGAAGCGGGCGGCGCGGCCGACGGGGACGGCGGAGTAGGCGGAGCACGCGGAGCCGGCGATCTCGCCGCGCACCCGGGAGGGCGCGAGAGAGAGGGCTCGCGGCGCGGGCGCGTCCGGTGGCGCGCCGTCCGCCCGCCCCGCCCGCCGTTGCGGGCCCGCGGGGCCCGTGATACAGTGCCGCGCATGAGCCGAACCCACGCGCTTCTCGCGGCCGCGGCGCTGCTCGCCGCGGTCTCCGCCCCCGCCCGCGCCGAGGAGATCGACCCGCCCGACCTCAAGGACGTGGCCGCGATCGAGGCGCTCGTCCGGCGCGTCGAGGTCGACGGCTTCAAGCGCTTCCCGGCGGGCGCGCTCGCGGTCAAGCCCGAGGGCCTCCGCTTCGACCCCGACAAGGCATCGCTCGAGCAGGACCGGGCGTTCTACGCGAGCTGGGTGAAGGCCTACCGCGCGGCGCTCGGGGCCCTCGTCGAGCACTACTCGGAGAAGGCGGCCGAGGAGAAGATCCTGAAGTCGCAGGAGCTCGAGAAGCCGGTCGAGAAGCGCGTCGGGCCGCTGCTCAAGGAGGCGCAGAAGCAGCGGAAGAAGAGCCCGCTCGCCGCCGAGATCGCGGACTTGGTCGGGGCCGTGGCGCCGCGCTACGCGGAGGTGCTCCAGGCGAAGGACGCGCTCCCCGACGCCGTGCTCGCGGCGCGGGAGAAGGACGTGGCGAAGTTCCTCAAGCGTTACGACTTCGGGCCGAAGATCGCGACGGCGGCGGCGGTCGGGACGGCGGTCATCGAGGTCAAGCTGGCGCCCGACACGTTCGAGCTCGTGCGCCGCACCATGTACGGCTGGAAGTTCACGCCGCTCCTCGATCCGCAGGGGGCGCCGGTCACGCTCAAGGACAAGCGCCGCGTCGAGTTCACCGGGCAGGTGACCCAGGGCGAGGTGCGCGAGGCCCTGCGCCAGGTCCCGGGCGAGTTCTTCGTCGTCCGCTACGCGAAGATGGAGAAGGAGAAGACGGTCGACCTCATCCGCGTCACGGGCGCAAAGCTCGCGTACGGGACGTACTACATCATCGAGCACGAGGACCGCCTCGTCGTCTCGCGGGAGCCGGCCCCGAGGTGAAGGAGGACCGGCCCCCCGCCCGCGAGGCGATCGCCGCCGCCATCCGCGAGCGGTCGCATCCCTACTCGGGCCCGGTCCCGGACGCCTTCGCCGCCTGGTTCCGCGAGCATTACGGGCCGGCCCTCATCGCCGTCATCGCCTACGGGTCCCGCCTCTCCGGGACGACGGCGAGCGCCACCTCGATCCACGACTTCTACGTCGTCTGCTCGGGCTACCGCGCCTTCTACGGCCGCGAGCGCGCGCTCCACGCGACGCTCAACCAGGTCCTGCCGCCGAACATCTACGAGCTCGCGTTCGACGACGCGGCGCTCGGGCGCCTCCAGTGCAAGTACTGCGTGATCTCCCTCGCCGACCTCGAGCGCGAGACGGGCTCCGGGGCGCGCGACCTCTACCACCTCGGCCGCTTCTCGAAGCGCATGGGGATCGCGCACGCGGCGGACGCCGGCGCCCTCGGCCGCCTCGTCGAGGTCTTCCTCGGCGCGACCGAGCGGATGGCCGAGATCGCCGTCCCGCGCCTCGGCCCGGGCGGCGGCGGCGGCGGCGGCGGCGGCGGCGACGGCGGCGACGGCGGCGACGGCGGCGACGGCGGCGGCGACTCGCCGTTCACGGTCGAGCGCTTCTCGAAGGAGCTCCTCGGCCTCTCGTACCTCGCCGACCGGCGGATCGAGTCGCCCGACAAGGTGGACAAGCTCTACGCGTCCGAGGCCGCGCACTACGCTCACCTCCACGGGCTCCTCCTCGAGCGCTTCGCCGCCCTGGGCCGGGTCGGGGTCGTCGCGACCGGCGCCGGGACCTACGAGTGCCGGCTGCCCGCGGACGCGCGCCGCCGCCTCGTCGCCCGCGGCGAGCGGATGCTGAAGCGGAGCCGGCTGCGCGGCCAGCTCCGCTGGCCGAAGTACCTCCTCACGTTCGAGAACTGGGTCGACTACATGCTCGACAAGATCGCGCGCGCGAAGGGCGTCGAGATCCGCCTGACGGAGGCCGAGCGGCGCCATCCGCTGCTCGCCGCGGCCAGGTACTACTGGCGGCTCAGCCGCGACCGGACGCTCGAGTGAACCGGCCCCCGTCCTCTCCGAGGTCCCCGTGAATCGAACGCTCCTCGCCGCGCTCGCCCTGCTCGGCGCCGTCGCCGGCTGCCTCCCGAACGAGGTCGACGTCGCCCCGGACGGCCGCCTCGTCCTCAGCCTGCGCCCGGAGGGCCGCTACAAGTTCGTGTCGTCCGAGGACGACCAGGAGATCTACGTCCTCAGCGCCGACCTCTCGAAGGTCGAGCGCCTGACGCGGAACGACACGTTCGACGGCTACCCGCGCTTCGCGCGGGGCGGCAAGGCGGTCCTCTACGTCGAGCAGGTGAAGCCGGCGCCGCGCCCGGGCGAGCCGGACCCGGCGGTCGTCGGGAGCCGCATGCTCCTCTTCGTCCACGACCTGGCGAGCGGCGAGCGCCGCGAGCTCGGCCCGGTGTCGGGGCTCGCGTTCCCGCGCGTCTCGCCGGACGGGGGCAAGGTCGCCGTCTGCGTCACGGGCGGGCGCGAGGGACGGCGCGGCCCGGACGCGCCCGGGGTCGCCGACCGGACGTACACCGTCGCCGTCATCGACATCGAGACCGGCAAGGTCGTGCGGACGCTCCAGAGCGTGCTCCCGATCACGGCCTGGCTCGGCTCGTCGCGGCTCGTGGCCGTGCGCACGATCGCCCCCGTCGTCCCGGACGAGGACAACCTCTGGTTCGGGCGGCTGACGGCGTTCGCGATCGAGCCGCCCGCCCTCGAGGACCAGGACCTCGCGAGCGGCGTCTTCTTCGGCTTCACGCTCATCGCGGCGCGTCCCGACGGCGAGGCGGTCGCGTTCGCCGCCCCCGAGGTCACGCTGCCGGCCTCGCCGCAGGCGCTGGCCGCCGCCGTCAACGACGCCTCCGAGGGCTTCGGCGTCCACGAGGTCCGCCTCGCCGACCGCGCCCTCAGGCGCGTCTCGGCGCGCGAGCGGGCCGCCTTCTACCTCGAGTACGCCCCCGACGGCCGGCTCGCCCACGTCGCCTTCGCCCGCAAGGGCGAGAGCCGGGTGGTGATCGGCGACGCGGGCGGCGGCTTCGCGGCCGGCGACGTCGGGCCCCTCCGCTTCCTCGGCAAGGACCGCCTGCTCTACGTCGAGACGACCGAGTCCGGCGACCGGCCCGACCGCCTGCTCATCCGCGAGCTCGGGCCGGGCGCGACGGTCGACGTCTCGGCCCGGCTCGAGGCGCTGCTCGGCGGGAAGAAGTAGGCGCCGGCCGGCTCGCGGCGCCGCGGACACTTGCTACAATAGGCGCATGAGCCCGAGAGCCAAAGCCAAAGGCGTCGCCGCCGCCATCCTGGCCGCGGCCCTGCTCGCGCTTCCGGTCGGAGCGGCCGACGGCCCGCCCTACCGCGACCCGAAGCGCGGGGTCCAGAAGCAGACGGAGGCCGCCGCCGCCGCGCGCGACGTGGCGCGCAAGGGCAAGGAGGCGGCGAAGGACGTCCTCGTCTCCCTCGGCGACGACTCGGGCGTCGTCCGCGACGCCGTCTTCCTCGAGATCCTCAAGTGGTCGGCGGGGGACCTGGCCGCCCTCCAGCCCGGGCTCGAGCTCAAGGATGAGATCGCCTGCCGCAACGTCGCCGAGGCCTTCGGGCGCAAGAAGGTCGCGTCGGCCCGCAAGTCGCTCGAGACGCTGCTCAAGCGGCGCAAGGAGCCGGGGGCGCTCGTCGAGATCGCGCGCGCGCTCGGCGAGATCGGCGACCCCGAGTCGGCGAAGGAGCTCGAGCTGGCGCTCCGGGCGGGGAAGGACCCGTGGGTGAGCGACGCGGCCCTCGTCGCCGTCACGAAGTGCGACCCGAAGGGCGCGGTCGCCCGCCTCGAGAAGGCGTTCGCGGACGAGGAGCTGTCGCTCCGGATCTCGGCCCTGCTGAGGCTCGCGGAGCTCGACGAGCCGCGCGCCGCCGCCGCCGCGCTCGCGGCCGTCAAGACGAAGGACCAGCTGAAGCCGCGCGGATCGCCGTGGATCCCGCGCCTCCTCTTCGCGGCCCTCGACACGCTCTCGGGGCTCAAGGACCGCGGCAAGTCGGCGCCGACCATCAAGGAGGCGATCGACGCCCTGATCCCGCGCATCGACATCGAGGAGGGGCGCGCCCGCCACGAGGTCTGCCAGACGCTCCGCTCGCTCACGGGCGAGCACGACATCGCGGACGAGAAGTTCGCCTGGGAGAGCTGGTGGAAGGTCCAGCGCGACTCGTTCGACCCGTCCAAGGTGAAGCCGCGTCCCAAGGGCGAGGGCGGCGGGGCCGGGGACGGCGCGGGCGGCACCGTCGTCCGCTACCACGGCATCCCGATCTACTCGAAGCGCGTCTGCTTCATGCTCGACCTCTCGGGCGGCATGGACCGGGTGATCGACGACAAGGTCGCCGAGTCGCCGCGGCGGCTCGACTACGCGAAGAAGGAGCTGGCGGAGGTCCTCCGGTCGCTCGACGAGGACGTCGCCGTCAACATCATCTTCTTCAGCTCGACGTACGACAGCGCGGCGAAGGAGCTCGTCCCGCTCAAGCGGTCGCGGCGCGCGTTCATCGACTTCGTCTCGAAGCAGGAGATCCCCGAGACGGTCCACATGAACCGGGGCAACATCTACGACCCGCTCGTCCTCGCCATGGACGACCCGTCGATCGACACGGTGTTCCTGCTCTCCGAGGGCAACCCGACCGAGGGCCTCTTCCAGGACAAGGACCGCTTCGTCTTCCACATGAGCCAGCGCAACCGCCTCGCGCAGACCCGCGTGTTCACGCTCTTCATCGGCAGCGCCGGGAGCGCGCGTGGCTACGTGCGCGCGATCGCCGAGGCGACGGGCGGCGACTTCCACGACGTGGCCACGCGCTGACGCGGCGCGGGCGACCCCTCAGGGCCGCCAGTCCCTGAGGACGACCAGCAGCTCGACGACGGGCGGCAGGAGCGCGAGCGCGAGGCCCGCGAAGATCGCGGGCTCGCGGCCTAGCGGCCGCGCCGTGCGCCAGGCCTCGAGGATCGCCGTCCAGAGGAGGTAGAGGGTCGCGAGCTCGACGGACCCGCCGAGGACCGGGATGTAGACGGCCGCCCAGTGGCCGCCGGCGGCGTCGACGGCCCGGTGCAGCCCGTAGAGCGCGATGGCGACGAGGCCCGCGAGCAGGACGTGGCGCGCCTCGCGGACCCTCCGCCCGGGCGCCGGCCGCTCGATCCCGGCGAGGCGCCAGTGCCGCCGCAGCAGCCCGTAGGCCGTGATGGCGACGGCGAAGGTCGCGACCGCCGCCAGCACGGGCCCGGTCTCGAAGCGGGCGCGCGACACGAGGCGCCCGTCCGGCAGCTCCTCGAGCGCGATCGCCGTCAGGAGCGTCGCCTCGCCCCTCTCGAGGACGCGCGGCTTCACGCACTCGAGGAGGGCCCAGAGGGCGACGGCCGTCGAGATCGCCTGGAGGAGGGCGACGGCCCGGACCCAGTTGCGCTCGTCGGGGGGGAGGTCGTCGGCGCCGGGCAGGGGCAAGGGCGCGGGCAAGGGCGCGGGCGCGGGCGCGGGAGCGAGCGCGGGCCCCGATCGTGCGCCCGCCGCCGTCGTCTCACCCCGCACCTCCGCCAGGGCCGCGGCGACGTCCGCCCGCATCTCGTCCCCGTCCGCGTAGCGCTCGCGCGGGTCGTGGGCGAGGGCGCGGCGCACGATGCGGTCGATGGGCGGCGGCGGCGGCCGGAACTCGCCGGCCGGGAGCCGTCCCGTGACGAGGCGGTGGAGGACGACGCCGAGCGAGTACACGTCCATGCGCGGGTCGGGCGGCGCGCCCTCCTGGGCCTCCGGGGCCATGTAGTGGGGCGTTCCGGGGGCGGAGTCGGGCGACGTGAGGGTGTGGCCGCGCCCCTCCGGCCCGATGAGCCGGGCGATCCCGAAGTCCGTGACCTTCGGGCGCCCGCTCCCGTCGAGGAGGATGTTCTGCGGCTTCACGTCGCGGTGGACGACGCCGCGCGCGTGCGCGTAGCCGAGCGCCGCCGCGACGTCGCGGACGATCTCGAGGGCCCGCCCGAAGGCCATGGGCACGGGCTCGTCCGCGAGGGTGCCGCCCTCGACGAGCTCCATGACGACGTAGGTCAGGTCGCCCTCCTGGGCGAGGTCGTGGACGGCGACGATGCTCGGGTGGTTCAGGCGGGCGAGGGCCCGGGCCTCGCGCTCGAGGCGGGCGCGCAGCTCGGGGCGGCGCGCCAGCTCGGGCGGGAGCCTCTTCACGGCGACGTCGCGCCCGAGGCGCACGTGCCGCGCGCGGTGGACGACGCCCATCCCGCCCCGCCCGAGCACCGGGCCGAGCTCGATGGCGCCGCCGAGGACGGCGGGCGCGGCGGGCGCGGCGGGGGCGTCCGGCGCGTCCGGCGCGTCCGGCGCGTCCTCCCCTTCCGGCCCATCCGGCTCGTCCGGCCCCGCGAGCAGGCACCGCGGGCAGGCGGCCAGCCTTCCGGCGGGCCCGTCGAAGCCGCAGCGGGGGCAGCGCGCCATCCTCAGGCCGGGGCGGCCAGCACGCGCATGAGGTCGGCGATCTCGGCGTCGATCTCGCCCTCGTCCTCGACCGTGCGGCCGACCTCCTCGCGCACGAGGTCGCGGAAGCGCGTGCGCGCGCGGTGCAGGAACGCCTTGAGCTGCGGGACGCTCATGGCCGCCTCGGCCGCCGCCTCGGCGTAGGTGGGCGGCTCGCCGGCGTCGAACGAGAAGAAGCGGAGCGCGACCGCGAACGGCCCGCGGCGCCGGCCCTCCTCGAACTCGGCGCGGAGCCGGGCCAGGGCGCGCTCCATGACGCCGAGCGCCCACTCGCGGTCGAAGGCGTCGTCCGGGCTCGCCGCCGCCCGGGCGGCCGGGCCCGCGCCGGCGTCCGCGCTCGCGCCGGCGCCCAGGCGCTCGGCCTCGGCGACGTCGAAGTCGAGCCCGACCGTGCGCGCCCCGCCGCCCCGCTTCTGCGCCGAGCGGTGCTCGTGGAGGTTCACGAGCCAGCGGTCGAGGGCGGTCTTCAGGTACGAGCGGAGGCGCCCCTTCGCCGGGTCGAGCCGCTCGACGAAGTCGTCGCGCTCGAGCAGGTGGAGGAGGAAGCCCTGGACGGCGTCCTTCGCCTCCTCGATCGGGAGCCCGCCGCGCCGGGCGCGGAAGTAGAGCGGCTTCCAGTAGCGGGCGGCGAGCGCCTCGAGGGCCGCCCGGCGCGCCCGGCCGTCCTCGCGGGCGCGCCGGATCAGGGTCCAGCTCGTGTCCGGGAAGTCGCGGGCGGGGCCGCCGATCCCGGTCTCCTCCACCATGCCGCCATTATCGCCTGGCAACCGCCGCCGGAAAGCCCTGTACCGATGGGCGGGAAGGCGGACGTCCGGATGGGCGGGCTTTCCGCGAAAGGAGGAGGCCATGTACACGGTCGTCGGATACCTCGTCTACCTCGCGATCAGCGCGGCCTTCACGATCTGGGTCGCGCGCACGCTGCACGAGAACGGGCGCATCTTCCTGGTCGACACCTTCGCCGGCAACGAGCCGCTCGCGGACTCCGTCAACCACCTGCTCGTCGTCGGCTTCTACCTGATCAACATGGGCTGGGCGGCGTTCGCCCTAGAGTACGGGAACAAGCCGACCGACCTCCGGACGGCCATCGAGTTCGTGACCTGGAAGGTCGGCCTCGTCATGCTCGTCCTCGGGTTCATGCACTTCTTCAACCTGGCGATCTTCTCCGAGGTGCGCAAGCGCGCGACCGAGAGGCGACCCGAGGCGGCCTTCGTCCGCCGCCGCCCGGCCCCGCCGCCGGACAAGACCGTCACCTGGTCCGACGAGGAGCGAGCGAGCTAAAGAAAGGTCCCGGGCGGCGCCGACCTAGACGACATGCCCGCGACGTCGTCGCCGCCCGTGCCCACCGGCTCGCACCGCCTCCGGGCGACGGTCGTCCTCGTCCTCGTCCTCCTCCTCTTCGTCGGCCTCGGCCGACGCCTGTACCAGATCCAGGTCGTCGAGGCCGAGCGCTGGCGGCGCATGGCTTACGAGCAGCAGCGGCCGCTGCGCGAGGTCGCGGCCTACCGGGGCGACATCCGCACGGCCGACGGGACCATCCTCGCCCGCTCGATCGTCTGCGAGTCCGCGTTCGCCGAACCGCGCCGCATGACGGACCGGGCGGGCGCGGCGCACGCGGTCGCGCGCGCCCTCGGGTGGGACGCGGCCCGCGAGCGGAGGCTCCTCGAGCGGTTCGAGAACCCGCACCTCCAGGCGTTCTGCTGGATCGAGCGGCGCCTCGACCCGGAGCGGGCGCGGCGGCTGCGGGCGGCCGTCGGTCCCGAGCCGGGGGCGCGCTCGAAGCGTCCGCGCGTGCCGGGCGTGGGCTTCCGCAACGAGTACCGGCGCGACTACCCGCAGGGCTCGCTCGCCGCCCACCTCATCGGGCTCGTGGAGTTCGACGGCGAGGGCGAGCTCGCCGGCCGCTCCGGGGTGGAGGCGGCCTTCGAGCGCGAGCTCGCGGGCGTGAAGGGCCTGCGCCAGGTGCTGCGCGACGGGACGGGGAGGTCGGCGGTCGACGACGCGGGGGGCGGCTTCGAGATCCCGCCCGAGCACGGCCTGACGATCGTGCTGACGATCGACGCCCACATCCAGCGGATCGTCGAGGCGGCGCTCGCCCGCGCGTGCGAGCAGTGGAAGCCGGCGGACGGGGCGTCGGCGGTCGTCCTCGACCCGAGGACGGGGCGGGTGCTGGCCCTCGCGAGCTGGCCGACGTACGACCCGGGCCGCCTCGAGCGGACGCTCAGGCCCGATGCGCTCCGCAACCGCGCGATCGAGGACCGCTTCGAGCCGGGGTCGATCCTGAAGCCGATCGTGGCGGCCCTCGCGCTCGAACGCGGCGCCGTCGCCCTCCCGGAGGTCTTCCACTGCCCGCAGACGAAGGCCTTCGGGAGCCGCATCGTCCGCGACGTCCACCCGCTCGGGACGGTCCCGTTCTCGGAGGTCCTCGTCAAGTCGTCGAACGTCGGCATGGCCCAGGCGTGCGGCGAGCGTCTCCCGGCCCCGGCCCTCCACGCGCTCTTGCTCGAGTGCGGGTTCGCCGACCCGCCCGGGACCGGCCTCCCGAACGAGGCGGCCGGACGCGTGCGGCCGCTCCGCGAGTTCGGTTTCCAGGACCGGATCAGCGTCGCCATGGGCTACGCCGTCGACATGACGCAGCTCCACATGGCGAGCGCCTTCGCGGCCCTCGCGGGCGACGGGCGGCGGCTCAGGCCGGCGATCGTCGAGCGCGTCCTGGCCTACGACGGGCAGGCCGTGCGCGCGTTCGCGCCCGACCCGGGCGCCCGCCTCATGAAGCCCGAGACGGCGGCGGCGCTGCGCCCGATCCTCGCCCAGGTCGTCGAGCGCGGGACCGGCAAGCGGGCCGCGATCGCGGGCTACGCCGTCGCCGGCAAGACGGGAACGGCCAAGAAGACGGAGACCGTCGCCCTCGGGGGCGGGCGCCGCACCAGCCAGTACGTGACGGGCCGCTACGCCTCGTCGTTCGTCGCCTTCGCCCCGGCCGAGGAGCCCGCGGCCGTCTGCATCGTCACCCTCCACGCCCCGAAGTGGGAGGGTCAGGAGCCCTTCGGCGGCACGGTCGCGGCGCCGGTCGTGAAGGAGATCCTGGAGCCGGTCCTGCCGTACCTGGGCGTCGCCCCGCGGCCCCGGTAGCCGTACAATGGGCGCGTGAAGCGCGCCCTCGCCTTCGCCGTCCTCCACGACGTCGCCGCCCACGTCGAGAGGGAGGCCGAGCCGGGCTTCTCCGCCAGCATCGCCCGCGCCCTCGGGCCCGACGGCCGCCTTCTCGTCGTCGAGCCCATCGGCTGCCTCTCGAGCTTCGACCGGGGCGGGGCCGCGAGCCTCGTCGAGCGGCTCGAGGCGTACGGGCTCGTCCTCGACGAGGGGCTCGCGGCGCTGCCGCCGAAGGAGCGCGAGGCCCGCTTGCGCGAGGGCGGGCTCCGCTTCAGGGCCGCCCGGCCTTGACGAGGGAGGGCGGCGCCGCCGGCGACCGGCGGGCGGCCAGCTCGCGCAGCGCCGTCGCCTCGAGCCCGTAGCGCTCCGCCAGCTCGATCGCGGTCCGCATCCCGAGGCGCATCTGGTCGCCCACCTTGGTGAAGTGGACGCGGAAGTAGGTCTCGATGTCGAGCGGGGCGACGCGCGGCGCCAGGCGGATGACGAGGCTCGCGAGGCAGGGGCGCACGAGGAAGGCGGCGAGCGGCGGCTTGAAGCCGATCCGGCGCGCCGAGACGGCCAGGGCCTCGCGCGAGGCGCGGGTCGCGAGGCGAAGGAGGTCGCGGTCGCGGCGGAGGGCCTCGAACCGCCAGTCCGCGGCCTCGAGCGCGGCCACGTGGCTGCCGAGGATCGCGTTCCCGGTCGCCGCCGTGCGGGCGAGGTCCGGCTGGACCGGGGCGCGCAGGCCGCCGCGCCCGAGGGCTTCCGAGACGGGGCGGGCGCGCTCCGGCGGCCCGCAGAGCGGCGTCGCGGCGAGCGGCGGCCACCAGTACGCGACGCCCGGGCGCGGGACGACCTCGCCCGGGAGCGGGGCCTGGTAGCTCACCATGCCGATGAGGCCCGTCACGAGCCGTCCCTCGGCCACTCGCGCCGCCGCGAAGTCGCGGTCCTCGATCCCCGGCTGGAGGACGACGACCGTCGCCTCGCCCGTCGCCCGCGCGAGGGCCGCGAGCCAGGCGCCGTCGCCCGCGCGGAGGGCGGTCGACGAGACGCAGAGCAGGACGAGGTCGAAGCCCGCGCCCGCGGCCTCGTCGGGCGAGGTCAGGACGCCCGAGCCCTCGAGCCGCACGGGCTCGCGCCGCGGGTCGGGCCGGTCGAGCGGGTAGAGGTCGAACCCGCGGCGCGCCGCCTCGGCGTGGCGCGGCTTCACGAGGAAGGCGACCTCCGCCCCGCCGATGCCGAGGTGCCGCGCGTAGACCTGGCCGACGGCGCCGGCCCCGACGACGAGCGCCTTCACGACGCGGCCTCGACCGGCTCGGGGGCGGCGGCCGCCTCGCGCGCCGTCGTCGCGGCGGCCTCGAGCTCGGCGTCCATGCCCGAGAGGCGCGCGTAGGCGTCGGGGATCGTGCCCGACAGCACCGGCGCGCCGGCCCGGGCGGCGGCCTTGTGGACCTGCATGTGGACCACCTGGTCGTGGTACTTCAAGCCGAAGCGCTCGAAGGTGGCGAGCGCGATCCCGTTGATCTCCTGGAACTCGAGGACCTGGGTCACGCGGCAGCGCTCGGGTCCGAGCGGCTCGACGATGAACGTGCTCGAGCCCGCGATCGGCGTCCCCTCGAGGTAGCGGTAGCGGAGGCGCGCCGGCTCGCCGCCGGCCGCGTCGGGCTCGAGGACGAGCTCGACGATCTCGCCGTAGTCGCTGAGGAAGAGGTCCTCGAGGAAGGCCGCCGCCCGCGCCACGGTCCGGCGGGCGAGCAGCCAGGCGAGCGCGCGCGCGAGCCGCCCGCCGGGCGCGGCGGCCGCGAGCGCCGCCCGCTCGATGCTGAAGCAGCCCTGGAAGCGCTCGCCCGGCTCGAACGACCGGCCCACGCGGTCCGCCGGGCGCTTGACGCGGATCAGGCCGAAGGCGCCGGCCGGGTCCGTCATGACGTCGCGGAACGCCCGGGTGAAGGTGCGGGCGTCGGCGCCGACCTCGAAGACGTGGACGTCGCGCTTGATGGCGATCGAGCGCGAGGGGTCGACGGGCAGGGGAGCGCGCCGGGCGAGCTTCTCGAGGGCGCGGCCGGTGATCGTCCGTTCCATGGTTCCGTTCTCCTTCTCTTCCTACGCGTAACGGATGGTCGAGCGCAAGACCCGGGCGCCCAGGCGCGCGGCCGCCTTGCGGACGTGGTCCTGGATCGCCTCGTCGTGGCGCTTGAGGGCGAAGCGGTGGAGCGCGCCGAGGGCGAGGGCCGCCACTTCCTGGAACTCGAAGACGACGACGAGGCGCGAGCGCGCGGGGCCCGCGGGCTCGATGCGGAGCGTCGACGACCCGGCGATCGGCGTTCCCGACAGGTAGCGGTAACGGACCTCGCGGTCGGAGACGCGCTCGACCTCGGCGTAGTCGCTGAAGAACGCGTCCTCGAGCCAGCGGACGAGGCGGGCGAGAGGCCCGCCGGCGGCGGCGCCGCCGAGGGTCAGCGCCCCGTGGAAGCGCTCGCCCGCCTCGAACGGCCGGCCGACGCGGTCCGGCCGGCGCCGGACGCGGATGCGGCCGAGCGCCTCGACCGGGTCGGCGACGACGTCCCCGAGCGCGCGCCCGAGCGCGTCGGGGTCGGCGTCGACCTCGACCTCGTGGACGTTGCGCTTGATCGCGAACGGGCGGGCCGGGTCGAGGGAAAGGGGCGTCCTCGACGCGAGGCGCCGGACCCAGCGCGGCCCCAGTGACGCGTTGACCATATGGGTGTTCTGGTCACAGACGGCGACGGTTTCGGCGGTCATGGACGTGGTCTCCTCCGTCTACTCGGGACGAGGGGCGATGCCCTTGAGGACGACGTCGAGCACGGCCGCCGCGTGGCGCATCAGGCGGGCGGGCGCGTCGGGTCCGTGCGCGTGGAACATCATGGTCGAGGTCATGAGGTCGAGGAAGACGCCGGCGACGGCCTCGAGGTCGAGGTCGGCGCGGAAGCGTCCCTGCCGGACGCCCACGCGCAGGATCTCGAGGACGGTCGAGAGCCCGTGGGCGCGCAGCTCGTCGAGCCGGTCGACGAAGTCGGGCAGGTCCGCCGCGTACACGTTCGTGATCAGGTCGCGGGCGAGGGGGAAGCGCTCGAGCGTGGCGAAGGCCTCGTTCGCGACCCGCGCGAGCAGCTCGTCCGCGGGGGCGCGCGGATCGATGAGCTTCATGATCTCGGCGTTGAAGAGGCGGAGGTCGCGGAGGATCGCCTGGTAGAAGAGGTCGAGCTTGGACGCGCAGCCGAGGTAGACCGTGCCCTTGGCGACGCCGGCCGCGCGCGCGATGTCGTCGACCGACGCCTTCCGGAAGCCGAAGCGGCTGAAGGCCCGGGCGGCCTCGGCGACGATCGTCTCCCACTTCCGCGGCTCCATGGAGGCTGACTATAACACCATTATGGTCAGTCAGTCAACCCCCCGGCCCGCCGGATGGCGCCGGCGGGCCGCGATCGGTCCCTCGGATCAGGCGCGGCCCGCCGCCGCGGCCGTCGTCTCCGCCTCGAGCCTGGCGGCCGGGCACTCGTCGACCTGGCGGATCTCGACCTTCCCGCCGAACCAGTCGAGGTGCGGGCAGTCGCTCGCCAGCTTGACGGCCTCGTCGTAGTCCCTCGCCTCGATCATGAAGTAGCCGCCGAGAACCTCGTTCGTCTCGGCGTACGGGCCGTCCTTGACGACGACGCCCTGCGTGGCGGCGTTGCGGACGAGCAGGCGGCCCGAGCCGTCGGCGAGCTTGTTGCCGCCGACGAGCCGGCCCGCCTTCTCCAGGCGGTCCGCCCAGCCCTTGTAGCGGTCGTAGACGGCCTTCAGGTCGGACGGCGAGAGGTCCTGGATCGGCGGGTTCGCGTCCTCGTGGAGGAGCAGCACGTACCGGGGCATGTTCTTCTCCTTTTCGACACGACGGTCTTTCGTTCCGAGAACGGAGTCACCCAGTAGACGAACGGACCTCCTCGATCTCGACGGGCCCCGGCCGGAATTTTTTCGCCCCCATGACGAGGAGGGCGACGGCCAGGCCGATGAGCGCCAGGGCGAGGACGCCGTTGAGTCGCGCCATGACGCCCCCGGCCGGCCCGAGGAGCGTCGTCCGGGCGAGGCTCGCGAGCGACCAGAGCGTGATCCCGAGGACGAAGGCCATGGGCGCGGCCGTGTACCAGTACGGCCGCCCCGAGCGCTTGAGCCACACGGACACGCCCAGCAGCGAGAGCGCCGCCAGGAGCTGGTTGCTCGCCCCGAAGAGCGTCCAGAAGAGGAGGTAGGCGCGGGGGTCGGAGGCGAGCACGAAGGCGAGCGGGACCGCGCACGTGACCGCGGTCGCGACGATCGCGCCCGCGCGCCCGAGGCCGCCGAACAGCTCCTGGAGCAGGTAGCGCCCGAGGCGCGTCGAGACGTCGAGGGTGTCGAAGACGAAGGTCGAGAACGCCATCGCCCCGAACGTGCGGGCGAAGACGAAGCGGTCGTCCCCGATGACGACGGTCAGGAACCGGCCGAGCCCGTTGCCGTACACGGCCCCCGGGACGACGGGCTTTCCGGGCGTCGGGGCGACGATCATGATCGTCGCGAGCGCGATGAGGGCGACGAACCCCTCGAGCAGCATGGCGCCGTAACCGACGGGACGGCAGTGGCTCTCGCTCGCGATCTGCTTCGATGTCGTCCCCGAGCAGACGAGCCCGTGGAACCCCGAGCACGCCCCGCAGGCGATCGTCACGAACAGGAACGGGAAGAGGGCGCCGGTCGGGCCGGGGGCGACGAACCCCTTGAAGGCGGGCTGGGCGATCTCGTAGCCGCCGAAGAAGATCCCGATCGTCCCGGCGGCGAGGGCGAGGTAGAGGACGAACCCGCCGAGGTAGCCGCGCGGCTGGAGCAGCGCCCAGACGGGCGTGAGCGAGGCGACGAAGCAGTAGGCGAGGATGACCGCCGCCCACGTCTTGAAGTCGAGGACGAGGACGGTCGACAGCTCGGTCCCGAGCCAGACGACGCCGAGCGTCGCCGGCACGAAGATCGCCGTCTGGAGCCAGAGCGGGGGCGCGAGGAGGCGCTCGACGACGCCCATGACGACCGCGAGCGCGAGGTAGAGCGCGGACGCGATCGCCACCGCCCCGCCCGGGTTGAAGCCGGGGGCGATGGCCTGCAGCTCCTCGCCGCCCTCGGTGAAGGTCGCGGCCGTCACCTGGGTGAAGGCGACGATGACGTAGACGAGCGCGACCCAGATGAAGATCGTGAGGGCGAGCGCGGCGCGCGCCCCCATGTACCGGCGTGCGACCTCGCAGATCGAGCGGGCGTCGTGGCGCACCGAGGCGACGAGGGTCGAGATGTCGTGGACCGCGCCGATGAAGACGACGCCGATCGCGATCCAGAGGAGGCACGGCATCCACCCGAACTGCCCGCACGCCAGGATCGGGCCGGCGATCGGGCCGGCGGCGGCGATGGCCGAGAAGTGCTGGCCGAAGAGGTAGAACGGCCGCGTCGGCACGAAGTCGGCGCCGTCCTTCAGGCGGTGCGCCGGGGTCGGGGCCTCCGGGTCGAGCCGGAACCGCCGCGCGACGAGGCCGCCGTAGAAGCGGTAGCCGAGCGCGAGGATGACGATGACCAGGGCGCCGAGGACGGGGAGGCTCACAGGACCGCGAGCGCCAGGATGAAGAGGGGGCCGGCGATGACCATGACGAGGGCCGTGTAGCCCATGATCTCGCGGGCCTTGAGGCCCGTGATGCCGAGGAGCGCCAGCGCCCAGAAGGGCTGGATCATGTTGGTGAGCTGGTCGCCGTAGGCGACGGCCATGACGACGCGGTCGAGGGGCACATCCATGTCGATCGCCGCCGCGCAGACGATCGGGCCCTGGATCTTCCACTGCCCGCCGCCCGACGGGATGAACACGTTGAGGACGCAGGCGGCGAGGAACACGAGGATCGGGAAGCCGCGCGCGACGGGGATCCCGAGCGACGACTCGAGGCCGAGCGAGGCGCCGCGGCACCCGCCGACGAAGACCTCGTGGAGCCCGCTCCCCATCATGATGCCGTAGATCGCCGCGTAGAACGGGAACTGCAAGACGATGCCGCCCGCGCCGCGGACGGCCTCGTCCACGGCCCGCACGTAGGAGATCGGCCGCCAGTGCAGGAGCATCCCGGCGAAGAGGAAGGCGAACGGCACCGAGTAGAGGTTCACGAAGCGCCAGCCCGCCTCCCGGAAGCCGGCGACCAGCCCGAAGGCGGCGAGCCCGCAGAAGACGAGGGTCAGCGCCGGGCTCTCCTCGATCCGGAAGCCGCGCTCGGGCGGCGGCGGCTCGGGCGCCGGGGCGATCTCGACGCACTCCGCCTCGGTGCGCGGCGCCAGCAGCCGGAAGAGGAGCGGGACGACGGCGAGCAGCAGGGCCGAGAGGATGAGGTTGTAGCCGGCCCCGAGCGTCTCCGAGATCGGGATCACGAGCGTCGTCCCGCGGACCGCGACGCCCCGGCCGGCGGCGTCGAGCGGCCCCGAGCCGGAGAGGCCGCCGTGCCAGATCATGAGCCCGGTGAACGCGGCCGCGCCGAGGAGCGGGTAGTGGATCTTCAGGCCGCGCGCCCGCGCCGAGCGGCCGACCTCGCGGGCGAGGAGCGCCCCGAAGACGAGGCTGAACCCCCAGTTGAGGAGGGCCGCGCCCATCGTCGCGAAGGCGATGAGGGCCGCCGCCCCGCCCGTCGTCCGCGGGATCCGCGCCAGCCGCTCGATCCCGCGCCGCACGAGCGGGGCGCTCGCGAGCGCGTGCCCGGTGACGAGGATCAGGACCATCTGCATCGCGAACTCGAGGAAGGCCCAGAACCCGCGCTCGTGGTCGAGCGCCGACGACCAGCTCCGGCCGCGCCAGAACGTGACGGCGTCCCGGACGCGCGTCGCGAGCGGCCCGTCGAGGTGGGCGACCGCCAGGACGAGCGTCAGGAGCGACAGCAGGAGGGCGAAGATGAACGGGTCCGGCATGAAGCGCCGGAACCAGTCGTTGAAGCGGGCGCCGAGCCGTTGAATCATGGGCCGGCGAGGCTACCACGGGCGTTGCGGACGGTCAACGCGGCCGGGACGGACGGGACGGGGCCTTCCCGCCCCCGCCCCGTCCCTCGACCAAGACCCCGGCGGCCTACCGCCCGGTGCGCGCCACGAAGACGTCGCCCGCCGCGTTCGTGTCGTCGAGAACGAGGTTCGTGGCCGCGGACTCGATGGCCATGAAGCGTCCGTCGGCGCTGAGGCCCGTGAAGGCGCCGATGCAGTCGTCGTTTGCCTCGCTTCCGTCTCCGGCCACCGACACGCGGACCGTGGTCACGGCGCCCGGCTCGTCGAAGACCCCGTCGCCGTCGACATCGCGATCGTGGACGAAGACATCGAAGAAGAAGTTGCTGTCGCCGCCCACCAGGTTGAAGGCCCCGGAAGCGAAGGCGACGACGCGCCCGTCGGCGCCGATGGAAGGGATGGCGCTGTTGCCGCCCTGGGACGCGCTTCCGTCGCTCGCCACCGAGACGCGCACGGTCGCCCGGGCCCCGGGGTCGGTCTCGTCGAAGATGCCGTCGCCGTCCGCGTCCCGGTCGTGGACGAAGACGTCGACGACGCCGTTCGTGTCGCCCGGCACCAGGTTCGAGGAGATGGACTCGAAGGCGACGAACCGTCCCGTGGCGCTGATCGCGGGCCGGGTCAGCCCCGAGGCCGAGCCGCCGCCCGTGCCGTCGCCGGCGACGCTGACCTAGACCGTCGTCGCCTCCCCCGGGCCGGTCTCGTCGAAGACGCCGTCGCCGTCGGCGTCCCGGTCGCGGACGTAGACGTCCGTGAGGCCGTTCGTGTCGCCCGCGGCCAGCCGCTGACCCGTGACGAAGGCCACGCAGCGGCCGTCGGCGCTGATGGCGGACGAGAAGGACGGCGACGTCGTCTCCGCGCCGTCGGGGCGGACGGACACGCGCACGGTGGCCACGGCCCCCGGTTCGTCGAAGATGCCGTCGCCGTCTTGATCCCGGTCGTGGACGAAGACATCGGAGAAGCCGTTCGTGTCGCCCGCGACCAGGTCGGCCGCGTCGGACCCGAAGGCCACGTGGCGGCCGGTGCCGCTGATCGAGGCCTGGAAGCTCTGGCCGCCCGCCTGGGCTCCGCCGGTGGCGACGGACACGCGCACGGTGGCCCTCGCCCCGGGGTCGGTCTCGTCGAAGACGCCGTCGCCGTCGGCGTCCCAGTCGTGGACGAAGATGTCGCTCGAGCCGTTCGTGTCGCCCGGGACGAGCGTCGTGGCGCCGGACTGGAAGGCGACGAAGCGCCCGCCGGCGCTGATGACGGGGCCGAAGCAGTGGCCGTCCGCCTCGCTCCCGTCGCTCGCGAGGGACACCCGGACCGTCGTGCCCGCGACCGTGTCCCGGACGAAGACATCGGACCGGAGGTTCAGGTCGTCGGCGACGAGGGCGATCTCCGAGGCGAAGGCGATGAAGCGCCCGTCGCTGCTGCTGGAAGGAGCCGTCCCGCCGGCCCGGATCCCCGCGTCGTCCACGGACACGCGCTGGGTGACCCCGACCGTGGGGCGGTCGTCGATCGTCAGGGTCAGCTCCCGTTCGTGGGTCAAGACGACCAGCCCCGCAAGGTTCGTGACCCGTGCCGTGAAGGTCGCCGTGCCCGCGGCCATCGGCGTGCCCCGGATCTCCTCGGTCGCGCCGGTGGACCTGCCGAGAGTCAGACCCGCCGGCAAGGCCCCCTGCGCGATCTCCCAGATGTAGCCGGAACCGGTGCCGCCGGTCGCGACGAGCGTATCGCTGTAGGCCGCGCCCACCGTGCCGCGGCGCAGGGTGGTGGTGACGATGAGGGGGCCGGGGGGCGCGATGAAGACCTGGTAGCGCGCCGGAACGGACTCTCTGCCGGCGGTATCTCCCACCTTCACCTCGAACGAGAACGTCCCTTCCCGGGTGGGCGTTCCCGAGATCTCGCCGGTGGGGCGGTCGAGCGAGAGACCTGGGGGGAGGGAAGAGCCGTCCAGCAGCCGCCAGAAATAGGGCGGGGCTCCGCCCGTGGCCTCGAGGGTGGCGCCATAGGCCACTCCAACCCCGCCATCGGGCAGGATCGGGGTCGTGACCCGGGGCCGGTCGTCGGGGGCCGATGCACCCTGGTCATCGGGAGTCGGCGCACCCCCGCTGCCCGATGGCCGGCACGCAGCTCCGCCCACGCCGAGCGCGAGGCCGATGACGGCCAGGACCAGCAGGCCGGGGCGCCTCCGGGCACGCCTCCGGACGGCGACCTTGCCGAGCTGTCGAGCCCGACGGACCTCCGCATCCGCTCCGTCCGTTCCGATCGCGATCCTCATGATTCGCTCGCCTCCTCGCCCCGACCGTCGTCTCCCTCCGAGGCCGATCCCCTCGGTCCGGGGGGGCGATCGCCTCCTGGCGCGGGTGACGGGAGCAAGCGTCGGGCCGGACGAAAGCGCCTCGCGCCGGGGATCGACCCGGGCCTCTCGGGGGAATCCCGGATGACCGGTCACACCCGTCTCTCGGGCGACTACAGGTGTCGAGAGACCGCTGCGATCGGGCACGCGGCCGGCGGAGCCGCCGTCGGTCCGCGCCGACGGTTGTCGTTCCCCGCAGACGGAGCCGGACGCGGCCGGGCTCGCCGCCCGACGCCCGGGCGTCCTCGTCGAGCTCCTCGCCGATGGCCGGCCGTGGAGCCGTGCGCGCCGCCGCGCGCCCGGCGGCGCGTAACTCCCGGCGGCCTTCCCGCTACGTAGGGGCGGGAGGAAGATCGCATGCGGAGACCGTTCGCCTTCCTGATGGGGCTTCTGGCCCTCCTGGGTTGCCGTCCGCCGGGCGGCTCCGGGGAGGACGAGGCGTTCGGCCCGGGGGCGCCGCGGCCGGACGACCCGCCGACCTACGAGTTCTCGCTCGCCTACCGCCCGCCCGCGGGCGGATCGCAGGTCGTGACCGGGATCGCGAGCTTCGGCGGCCCGGGCCCCGTGATCTTCTTCGAGCCGCGGCGCGCGACGACCGTGGACGCCGGCGGCGGCGTCGCGGCCTCGTCGGGGCTGCCGGAGGTGTCGGGGGAGCACTCGACGAGCCCGCTCACGGGGAACCTCGTGATCCACAACCTCCCCGCGCCGGACGACCGGATCGAGGGCGCGTTCGCCGCGGACTTCGCCGGCGGGGCCCGCTTCGCGGGCGTGGTCACGGCCTCGGACGGGACGTACCGCGGCGACTGCCATCTCGTGCGCCGGACCCGGAACGCGAGCGCGGCGGTGCTCGCGGGCGCGTACGACGTGCTCGGGATCGCCTTCTCCGGCGCCTCGTCGGCGAACGAGGTGTCGACCTGGACGTTCGACGGCGCGGGCGGCTTCCTGGCGACCGGCGAGGTCCGGACGAGCGCCGATCCGGCGACGGCGGCGAGGGTGTCGTACTCGGGGTCGTACGCGGTCGCGGCGAGCGGGTTCCTCGGCGCGACGGTGACGGCGTCGTCGACGCCGCTCGTCCCGGCCGGCCTCTCTCTCGAGGGGGCCATCGACCCGACGGGCCCGCAGTTCTTCACGCTCGCGGCCGCCGACGCGATCGGCGGCATCCGCCGCCTCGTCGCCGTCCCGGCCGGAGCCCCGCCCGCGGGCCCGGAGATCGAGGGGACGTACCGCTTCGCCGGCGTCGTCATCGAGACGGCGAACGGGGCCGAGGTCGCGACGCCGCTCCTCGGCGGCACCGTCGCGGTCGACGTCGCCGGCGCGCTGGTCTTCGACGGCTCGCCCGCGGGGTGGGCGGCCGCCGCCGGCGCGGGCTACGCCGTCGCCTACCCGACCGACCGGCGGTCGGCGTCCGCCGCGAGCGTCGCCACCCGGCCCGGGGCGCCGCGGGCGCTCCTCGCCCTCTGGCGGCCCTGAGGCCCGGGCACGACAATGGCGACCGCATGGGTCGAGGGCACGTCGATCGGCGGCGCGGGCGGCGACTTCCCGGAGACGGACTGGTCGCGGATCCTCGCGGGGCGCGGGACGACGGGGGCGCGCCGGGCCCTCCTCGACCGTCCCCCCGCCCCGTGCCCGTGCTTCCGCGAGGCGCATCCCCTGCCCCCCTTCCCCTCGTCCCCTCCGCGCGCGCAGGAGGCAGGCGCGGATTCGGGCACGCGAGGCACGGGCACGGGCACGGGCACGGGAACGGGAACGGGGGCAACCGTCCTCGGGCCTCCGCTCCCCGGCCCCCGGCCTCGGAGAGGCCCGGCTGACCCGATAGCGGCTTCCACGCCGGCGCCGGCGCCGCGGGGCGGGGGCGGGCGAACGCCTTGCCCCCGCTCCCCTGCCCGGTGTACGCTTTGACCCGCGCCGTGGTGGGGAGAGCCAGCGTGGGCGGGGCCGAAGGTTCGGACTTCCGGGGCACGGAGCGGTTCGAGGTGCGGCGCCGCCTCGGGGCCGGCGGCTTCGGGGTCGTCTACGAGGCCCACGACCGCGAGCGCGGCGAGCGCGTCGCGCTCAAGACCCTCACCCGCGTCAACCCCGCGACGCTCTACCGCTTCAAGAAGGAGTTCCGCGCCCTCGCCGACGTCGCCCACCGGAACCTGGTCGTCCTCCACGAGCTCTTCTCCGAGGCCGAGACCTGGTTCTTCACGATGGAGCTCGTCGAGGGGACGAGCTTCGTCGACTTCGTTTGCCCGGCATCCGGACCGGGATGCCCCCTCGATCCCGGCGTCGCGGCGGCCGAGACGATCGAGGCGACGCCCGCGGAGGCGGCGGCCGCGCCCGCGATCGGGCCGTCGCTCCCGGCCGCGACCGCCGAGGCCGATCGCGCCGTCGACGAGGGCCGCCTGCGCTCGGCCCTGCGCCAGCTCGCCGAGGGCGTGGCCGCGCTGCACGCCGCCGGCAAGCTCCACCGCGACATCAAGCCGTCGAACGTGCTCGTCGCCCGCGACGGGCGCGTCGTCCTCCTCGACTTCGGGCTCGTCACCGAGGTCGACGCGTCCGACGCCCCCTCGCCCGCGGGCGCGAGCGCGAGCCTCGAGGACCACTTCGTCGGCACGCCGAGCTACATGGCGCCCGAGCAGGTCACCCGCAAGCCCCTGGCCGGCGCGACCGACTGGTACGCGGTCGGCGTCGTCCTCTTCCGGGCGCTCACGGGGCGCCTGCCCTTCGAGGGCGCGGCCGTCGACGTCCTCGTCGAGAAGCAGGTCCAGGACGCCCCGGCCCCCTCGAGCCTGGCCCGCGGCGTCCCGCCCGACCTCGACGCGCTCTGCGTCGCCCTCCTCCGGCGCCACCCGCGGGATCGGCCGGCGGACGCGGACGTCCTGAGAGCGCTCGGGGTCGAGGAGGGCGCGCGCCGGGCGGCGGCGGCGGCGACCGCGTCCTCCTCGGGGACGCTGCCGGCGGTCTCGATCCCGCTCGTCGGACGCGGGCGCGAGCTCGCCTCCCTCCGCGAGGCGTTCGAGGCGGCACGGCGCGGTCGGGCCGTGGCCGTGCTCGTCCTCGGAGTCTCCGGCGCCGGCAAGAGCGCGCTCGTCCGCGACGTCGTCGACGGGCTCAAGCAGCGCGACGAGGCGACGATCCTCGCGGGCCGCTGCTACGAGCGCGAGTCCGTCCCGTTCAAGGCCCTCGACCCGCTCGTCGACGCGCTCGCCCGGCGCCTCGCGCGCCTCCCGCGCGTCGAGGCCGAGGGGCTCGTGCCGCGGGACGCGCACGCGCTCGTGCGCCTCTTCCCGGTCCTCGGGCGCGTGGAGGCCGTCGCCCGGGCCCCGCGGCGCCTGGGCGGCGAGGCGCCCGATCCGCAGGAGCTGCGGCGCCGGGCCTTCGGCGGCCTGCGCGAGCTGCTGGCGCGGCTCGCCGACCGCCGGCCCGTCGTCCTGCTCATCGACGACCTCCAGTGGGGGGACCAGGACAGCGCCCTCGTGCTCGCCGACCTCCTGCGCCCCCCCGACCCGCCCGCCCTCCTGCTCGTCGCCTGCTGCCGGGCGGAGGACGCGGCCGCGAGCCCGATCGTGCGCGCGCTCCGCACCCGGCGCTCGGGGCCGGAGGACGCCCTCGACCTCCGCGAGGTCGAGGTCGGGCCGCTCGCACCGGACGATGCGACGGCCCTCGCCGTCGCCCTCCTCGGCCCGGACGGCGAGGGGCCGGCCGGCCGGACGCTCGCGGCGTCGATCGCCGCCGAGTCGGGCGGCAACCCCTTCTTCGTCGGCGAGCTCGTCCGCTACGTCCAGGTCGACGTGAGCGCGTCGAGGCGCTTCCGGAAGGGGCAGGTGACGATGGATGGCCTCGTCCGGGCGCGCGCCGCGCATCTCCCGGCCGAGGCGCGCCGGCTGCTCGAGGCGGTCGCCGTCGCCGCCCGCCCGCTCCCGTCCGACGTGGCGGCCCGGGCCGCCGAGATCCCGCCCGAGGCGGCCCGGACGGCGCTCGCCGTCCTGCGGGCGGCCCACCTCGTGCGCACGCGCGCCGGCGGCGGCGGCGGCCTCGGCGGCAGCTCGAGCGGCGCCGTCCGCGCGGGCGCGGCGGACGAGCACGTGGAGGCGTACCACGACCGGATCCGCGAGGCGCTCGCGGCCGCGCTCGCGCCCGAGGCCCTGGCCGGCTGGCACCGGCGGCTCTCGGCGGAGCTCGAGGCCACGGGCCGGGCCGACCCCGAGACCCTCGCGACGCACCTCGAGGGCGCCGGCGAGCGCGAGCGCGCGGGCGCGCTCGCGGCCGAGGCGGCCCGGCGCGCAGCCGGAACGCTTGCCTTCGACCGGGCGGCCCGCCTCTACCGCTTCGCGCTGGAGCGGCTGCCACGGGCGGCGGATGCCGGCCGCGAGGCGACCCTCCTCACCGGCCTCGCCGACGCGCTGGCGAGCGCCGGCCGCGGCGCCGAGGCCGCCCCGGCCTACCGCGAGGCGGCCGCCCGGGTCGATCCGACCGAGGCCCTGGAGCTCAGGCGGCGCGCCGCCGAGCAGTGCCTGCGGAGCGGCCGGATCGACGAGGGTACGGCCGAGGTGCGCGGCGTGCTCGCCGCCGTCGGCCTCCGGATCGCGGCCACCCCGCGGCGCGCGCTCGTCTCGCGGTTCCTGAAGGGCATCCGCCTGCGCCTGCGCGGGATCGGCTTCCGCGAGCGCGCCCCGGCGGAGCTTGCGCCCGGCGACCTCGCCTGCATCGACGTCTGCTGGTCGGTCGCGATGGGGCTGAGCCTCGTCGACCCGATCCGCGGCGCCGACTTCTCGACGCGCCACCTGCTCCTCGCGCTCCGCGCGGGCGAGCCCTACCGGGTCGCGCGCGCCCTCGCGCTCGAGGCCGGCCACGGCGCCTCGGCCGGCGCGCGCGCGCGCGAGCGGACGGAGCGACTGCTGGCCGCCGCCGGGACCATCGCCCGGCGGCTCGACCACCCGCACGCCCTCGCCCTCGTCCAGCTCATGGGCGGGATCGCCGCCTTCCTCGAGGGGCGCTGGCGTAGTGCCCAGGGCCTCCTCGACGAGGCGGACGCGACGCTCCGCGACCGCTGCGCCGGCGTCGCCTGGGAGCTCGCCAACGTCTACTGGTTCTCGGGCGTCTGCCGCTTCTTCCTGGGCGAGGTCGGCGAGATCTGCCGGCGCGCGCGCGCGCTCCTCGAGGACGCCGAGTCCCGCGGCGACCGCTTCGGGGCCGCGTGCGTCGTCATCGGGTTCACGAACACGGCCTGGCTCGCGGCCGGCGAGCCCGGGGAGGCGCGGCGCGAGGTCGAGGACGTCCTCGGGCGCTGGTCGCGGGCGGGCTTCCACGTCCAGCACCAGTTCGATCTCTACCTCGGCGCGCAGGGCGACCTCTACGAGGGTCGGGGCCGCTCCGCCTGGGAGAGCGTCGTCGAGCGCTGGCGCGCCGTCGAGCGCTCGCTCCTGCTCCGCATCCAGTACTGCCGCGTCCTCCTCCACCACCTCCGGGCCCGGGCGGCGGTCGCGGCGGCGAGCGAGGCGGGCGGCGCCGACCGGGCCGCCCTGCTCGCCTCGGCCGAGCGCGACGCGAGGCGGCTCGAGCGCGAGCGCGCGCCCTGGGTGGACCCGGTCGCGCTCCTCGTCCGGGCCGGCGTGGCCGCCGTTCGGGGCCGCGCGGAGGAGTGCGTCGCGCGGCTCGGCGCCGCGGCGCGCGGCTTCGAGGCGGCGGACATGCGGCTCCACGCCGCCGTGGCGCGCCGCGCCCGCGGTAGCGTCGAGGGCGGCGAGCGCGGGCGCGCCCTCGTGGCCGAGGCCGACGCCTGGCTCGTACGCGAGCGCGTGAAGAGCCCGGCGCGCTTCGCGGCCGTGCTCGCGCCGGGCTTCGAGGCGGCGGCGACCTAGGCCCGCGCGAGCGGGGGCGGCGATCGCGGGCCCGGCCGGCCGGACGCCGGCCCGATCAGGACGACCGGGGCGGCAGGCGGAGCCGCACGAGCGCCAAGGCGATGGCGCGGCGGAGCGCATGGGCGGTCGAGGGCGTCGGGCCCGGGAGCGGCGGGCTCGTCGCGAGGGCCGCGATCAGGCGGGCGAGGGCGGCGACGTCGCCGGCCGCCGGGTCCGCCGGCGCGGCGCCGAGGAGCGGCGCGATCCCGAGGTCGACGACGCGCGCCGAGCCGCGCTCGTCGATGACGACGCGGCGCGGGCCGAGGGCGCCGTGCGCGATCCCCCGCCCGTGCGCGGCGGCGAGCGCCTCGCAGATGTCGAGCCCGACGCCGAGGGCCCGGTCCGGGGCGAGCGGCGCCGCCTCCGCGGCGGGGCGTCCGGGCGGGACCTCCGAGACGACGAAGACCTCGTCGCCCTCCCGCCCGAACGCGAGCGCGGCGACGATCGCCGGGTGACGGAGCGAGACGAGCACCCGCAGCGCTTCGTCCCGGCCGGCGTCGGGAAGCGGCGGATCGCCCTCGGGCAGGAACCGCACGCGGACCATCGCGCCCGAGGCGGCGTCGCGGGCCGCGTAGACGGCGCCGAGGTCGTCCGCGGCGAGCTCCCGCCCGAGCTCGTAGCGGCCGAGGAGCACGGCGTCGGACCCGCCGGCGAGCAGGCAGCGCGCGCAGGCGGCGAGCGCCTCCGCGAGCGCGCCGCCGCAGCGGGGGCAGCGCGCCGGGCCCCCCGCGCTCACGATGCGAGCGCGCGCAGGAGGAGGTCGAGCTCGGCCTCGACGTCCTCGGGGACCGCGACGGTCCGCGCGACCTCGTCGCGCACGAGCCTCCGGAACCGCTCGCGCGTGCGGTGCAGGAACGTCTTGAACTGCGGCACGGTCTTGCCGCAGGCGGCGGCCGCCTCGGCGTAGCTCGGCGGCGTCTCCGTCCCGAAGAACCGGAGCACGACGTCGAACGGCGCGCGCCGCCGCCCGGCCTCGAACTCGCGGCGCAGGGCCGCGGTCGCCCGCTCGACGACGGCCTGCGCCCACTCGCGCTCGAAGGCGGCCTCGGGATCCGGGGGCGCGGCCGCGACGGCCCCGTCGACGAGGTCGGCGTCGAGCGAGAGCAGACGCTTCCCGCCGCCGCGCTTGAGGGCCACCCGCTGCTCGTGAAGCGACGCCAGGTGGTGGTCCAGGGCGCCGCGGAGGTAGGAGCGGAGCCGGCCCTTCGCCGGGTCGAGCTGGGCGAGGAAGTCGTGCTCGAGGAGCCGCGCGAACAGCCCCTGGACGGCGTCCTTCGCCGCCTCGATCGTGAGCCCCTTGCGGCGCGCGTGGCCGTAGAGCGGCTTCCAGTAGGCGGCGAGCAGGTCCTCGAGGAGCGCCCGCCGCGGCCCCGTCTCCTCGCGGGCGGCGAGGATGCGCGACCACTGCGTCTCGGGGAAGGCGCGGAACGGGCCGCCGATCGACGTGTCCTCGACCACGGGGCCATGATCCCGCCGCCCGGCCGGGCTGGCAAGCCCCCGGATGCGGCGGCCGCCGCGCCCGTCGCCCGGGCGTGCGACCGGGCTCGGCTCAGAGCGTGTGAATCTATCGATTCACACGCTCTTCGCCGGTCTTCGTCTTCGGGGGCTCCGCCCCCGAACCCCCGCGCCGAGCGCGCGGCAAGGAACTGAACCCGGTCTTCCGCGCGCTCGGCTCAGAGGCTGTGAGTCTATCGACTCACAGCCTCTGGCCTATGTGCAGGGGGGGCTTCGCGCCCCCCCTCGGCCGCCAGGCACAGCCTGGCGGCCTCACCCCACCCGCGGAGAGGGGCTTCGCCCCTCTCCCGGCGCCCCAGGGGCGCCGGGTCCCTCACCCGCACCAGGTACATTCACAAGCTCTCAGGTCGCCTCGGGGAAGCCCGGCGCGAGCATCGCGGCCATGCGTGCCGGGCGGCGGACGTCGCGGGCGGACATCCAGGCGTCGGCGGCCGCGACCCGGGCCCGTCCCTCATCCCCGCCCTGCACCTGGCCGTGACGGCGGCGGGCCGCCGCCGCGTAGAGGCCCATGCCGGCCGCGTCGAAGCCCTCAGCCGCCGCGGCGAGCGCGGCGGCGGTGGTCGCGGGGTCGCCGCGGACGGCGGCGATCCCGGCCAGGACGAGCCGGGCGAGCGGGTCGGACCAGGCCATCCGCTCGCGCTCGATCGCCCGGGCCTCGCGCCCGGCGGCGGCGAGGAGGCTCGCCGCCCCGGCGCCGCCGCCCGCGGCCGCCGCGAGCGCGCACCGGGCCCGCAGGTGGCGCATGACGACGTCGATGTGCTGGACCCGGAGGAGGAGCGAGCCCTCGAGGGCGGGCCACGCCTCCTCGATGCGGCGCCGGGCGCCGGCCGCGTCGCCCGCGTAGAGGTCGATCTGCGCCCGCCCGAGGAGGTCGTTCGAGTGCTGGAGGTGGAACCCCCGCTCGGACCAGGAGCGCATCGCCTCCTCGACGTCGCGCCGCGCCCCGTCCGGGTCGTCGGCCGCGAGCCAGCGCGTGCTCATGAGCCCGATGCGGAGGCTCGTCGCGGCGTAGCGGTCGCCCCGGGCCTCGGCCTCGTCGAGGAGGGACTGCACGCGGGCCCGGAGGTCGGCGACCTCTCCCAGGTAGTAGAGCGACCAGAGGAGGAAGAGCTGCGCGGTCGCGACCTCCCACGCGACGCCCGCGCACCGCTCCCTCAGGATCGCCTCGGCCTCCCGACACACGTCCAGGGCGCGCCGGAACTCCCCGAGGAAGAACGCCGCCGTGCCGGCGCTGAGGCGGCTGAACCCGATGGCGTGGGGCGCGCCGGCGCGCGCCGCGAGCGCCTCGGCGGCCGCGCGGAGCCGGGCGATGCGGCGCCGGGCGCGCCCGCCGCGGGTCGCGGCGTAGCCCACCTCCGCCGCGACCCCGCGCGCGACCCGGTAGGGCTCGCCCGCCCGCAGCGCCAGGAGGAGGTGCCGGGCCTGGAAGTCAGCCCCCCGGATCGGATCGACGATGCCGAGCCCGATGGCGACCGACCAGCAGGTGTCGATGCGCGCGAGCTCCGCCGGCTCGATCGCGGCCGCGTCGCGCTCGCGGAACGCGAGGCCGCGCAGGCGCACGTACGCGCGACGCACGAGGAGGGAGAGGAGCGCCCGGCGCGGCGTCGGCGCGAGCTTCAGGCCGAGCGCGTCGAGCACCCGCCCGATGAGCGCGATCCCCTCGTCGACGTGGCCGCTCCGGAGGAGCTGGTCGGCCGCGCGCCTCTCGAGGTCGAGGGCCGGGGCGGCGCCCGCGCCGGCGGCGGCCTCGAGGTACGAGCGGGCGGCGTCGGCGCCACGGCCCGCGCTCGCGAGCGCGTCTCCGAGCCGCGCGCGCAGGCGGCACGCGGCCTCGGCCGGCCAGGGCTTCAGCTCGAGGGCGAGCCGGTAGAGCTCGACGGCCCGGTCGAAGGCGAGCGCCGCCGCCGCCCCTTCGGCCGCGGCGGCGGCGTGCTCGCCCGCCCGCTCGCGCTCCCCCGCCCCGAGGAGGTGGACGGTCAGGGCCTCGGGGTCCGCCCGGCCCGAGGCCTCGAGCGCCGTCGCCAGGCGGCGGTGACACTCCGCCAGCCGCGCCGCGGGCAGCGAGGCCACGGCGGCCTCGCGGATGCGGTCGTGGTAGGCCTCGATCGCCTCGCCCTCGCCCGCCTGCCGGCTGAGGACCAGGTGCGCCGCCCGCAGGGCGGCGACGGCCGCGCGCTCCAAGGCGCCGCCGAGATCGACGGCGCGGGCGGCGATCGCCGGCGGCAGCGGCCGCCCGGCCACGGCCACGACCTCGAGGAGCCGCCTCGCGTCCTCCGGCAGGCGACGGAGCCGCGCCCGGATCACGCCGTCGAGCGTCACCTCCGCCGACGGGCCGGGCCCCTGCCGCAGGTACTGGACCAGCTCGCCGACGAAGAAGGGGTTGCCCGCCGACTCGCGGGCGACGGTGTCGGCGACCATCGCCAGGTCGTCCGGGCTCAGGTCCCCGCCGTCGTCCTCGCCGAGCAGCTCGCGCGCGAGGTCTCGCGCCTCGGTCCTGGAGAGCGGTCCGAGGACCACCTCGCGCACGTCCGCGCCCGCCTCGGCGTCCGCCGCGGCGCCGGCCGCCTCGACCCGGGCGCGCGGCCTCGGCAACGCCTGGAGGACGGGGCTCGTCTCCGCCTCCTCGGTCCGGTAGCACGCGAGCAGCAGGAGGACGGGCGGGTCGGGCGGCCGCAGCAGGTCCGCGAGCAGCGCGGCGCTGTCGATGTCGCCCCACTGGAGGTCGTCGATGAGGAGGACGAGCGGCGCGCGGTCGGCGAGCCGCGCGAGGAGCCCGCGCAGGGCGGCGAAGGCGTGCCGCCTCCGCTCCTGCGGGTCGGGGGTCTCGAGGCCGCGGCGGGGGGCCCGGGCGACCGCCTCGACGCGCCCGAGCACCGGGAAGAGCCGGGCGAGCGCGTGGATGTCGCGCGGCAGGACCGCCTCCGGGGACGGGACGCGCTTGAGATGGCGGCTCAGCGAGTCGACGAGGCTGTCGAGCGCCTTGTACGGCACCGACTCCCGCTCGTAGCAGCGCCCGGCGAGGCACGCGGCCTCGCCGCGCTCGACGAGGCCGTCCGTGAACTCCCGGACGAGCGCCGTCTTGCCCATCCCGGACCGGCCGTGGACGTGCGCGGTCACGGGTCGGCCCCGCCGCGTCGCCTCGAAGGCGTCGCGGAGAGCGGCGAGCTGGCGCGTACGTCCGACGAGGGGCAGGGGCGGGGCCGGGCGAGGGCCGGCCTCGATGGCGACCGCGGGCGTCACCGCGGGCCCGACCGCGAGCGCGGGCGCGTTCGCGGGGGCGCCGGCGAGGCGGCGGAGCACCTCGCGGCCGTCGGGCCGCGCCGCCGGGTCGCGGCGGAGGAGGTCGGCGCAGAGCCGGTCGAGGTCGTCCGGGATCCCGGGCGCGAGCCGGCTCGGGGGCGGGGGCTCGCGCTCCTGCTTGGCCGCGAGCACCCGGACGGCCGGGCCGCCGAACGGGAGCGTGCCGGCGAGCGCCTCGTGGAGCATGGCGCCCACGCTGTACCAGTCGCTCGCCGCGGCGAGCGGCCGGTTCGCCGCCTGCTCCGGGGACATGTAGGCCACGGTGCCGATGAGGTGCGCCGCCGTGCTCGCGTGCGGGCCGCACGGCTCGAGCTCCGTGACGAGCCCGAAGTCGAGGAGCACGACCCGCCCCGCCTCCGTGACCAGGACGTTGGTCGGCTTGATGTCGCGGTGGAGCTTGCCCGCGTCGTGGAGGGCGACGACGCCCTCCGCGAGCTGCCGGAGCGCCGGGCGGAGGCGGCCGAGGTCCAGGCCCGTCGCCGGCGGCCGGACGTGCTCGAGGAAGCTGAGGCCCGGGACGAGCTCCATCGTGAAGAACCAGACGTCCCCCGCCGAGACGAGCTCGTGGAGCGCCGCCAGGTTCGGGTGGGTCACGTCCGCGAGGGCGCGAAACTCTCGCTTGAACTCGTAGATGTCCGCCGGCTCGAGGTGGAGCAGGGTCTTGAGGGCGACCCGCTCGTCGCGCACGCGGTCGTACACCTCGTAGACCGCCCCGAAGGCGCCGGCGCCGAGGCGCCGCCGGACCTCGAACCGCTCCGTCCCGGTGAAGTCGAGCGCGCTCATGTCGCTCGCCCGGGCCCCCTTTCAGCCGCCGTCGAGGCGGGGCACGAGCGCCGCGGTCGGCGGCCGGAGGTTACCACCCCGGCGGGTCCCGGGGCAAGTCGGCGCCGGCGGACCACGGCTCGACCTCCCTGCCCGAGCCGGGCGCGCGCCTGGAGCCGGATCTCGCCCGCCGCGCCCGCGCTCGCCGCCTCGACGCTCGCGAGCCGATCGTACTCCGTGTGCCGGAAGCGGTTGCGCGCGGAGTGACCGTCTCGAGGAACCCGAACCGACCGTGAAAGATGCGGTCGGAAGCTCCCGCGTTACGCACCGCCGCGCCTCCGGTATCCAGGGTGACGAGACGGCTGCCCGCCGTGGGCGGCCCGAGAGTCGAGGCGGGCGGGGAGCTCGATCCCCGGCCGGCCACAACCGAGGAGGTGACCGACGTGAAGCTCGAACGCGACGACCGGAACGAGGTGCGAGGCCACGAAACGAGGAACGTCCGATGGACGCGCCGCGCCGCCGCGATCCTGGCGCTCGGCTGCGCGCTCCTCGCGTCGCCGCCGGTGGCGGAGGCCGCCGGCGTGACGAGCTGGAGCAAGAACTCCCGCAAGTCCGAGAGCTCGGGCAACAGCGACTTCGCCGCCGGCTACACCGTCGAGGGGACGCTCGGCTACAAGCACCGCTCGATCGCCGGGAAGGCGGGCGACGTCCTCACGAGCTACGCCAGCTCGCGCGCCTGGGCGCGGGTGATGGGCGAGGAGCACCGCATCGTCGAGCTGCGCGGGGATGGCTACGTCGAGATCGGCAACGCCGCCGCGAGCCGCTTCGACGCGCGCCTCTACATCCTCGGCGTCCAGACCCACTCGAGCGGCCCCTTTAGGAACAAGTTCGGCCCGGTCACGAAGTCGTGGGAGCATACCTTCTTCTCGGCGTCCGCCCAGTTCGCGGTCGGGCCGATCCCGGTCGTCGCGACGGCCCGGGCGAAGGGCTCTCTCGGCTACACCGCGAGCGGCGATGTCGACGCGGCGGCCGGCAAGCTCGCCATGGCGTTCGAGCCGACGCTCGCCGCACAGGTGCTGGTCCAGGCGGGCGTGGGGACCGACGGCTTCTCCGTCGGGGCATACGGCTCGCTCACGCTCCTCTCCGTGTCGGGGCCCGTGACCGGCTCGCTCGTGAAGTCGGGGACCGACCTCGCGTACTCGGAGTTCGTCCTCGTCCTCGTCCAGTCGCTCAACGGCGAGATCGGGCTCTACGCGGAGTGCGGGCCGTTCCGGGTCGAGTTCTGCATCTTCAAGTGGAACGGCCTCTTCATGGTCTGGGTGCCCGGCTCCTCGTCGGGGCGCGTCGCCGTCGAGGGCTAGCCCGCGAAGGTCCGGCGCGGGGCGCCTCGGGCCCGGTCCCGGGGCGCCCCGCGCCTTCTCCGACGGAGGAACGCCATGAGCCTGTCCCGCCGCATCCGTGGACCGATCGCCTTCTACCTCCTCGCGCTCGCCGCCGCGATCGCGCTCGCCGGCCTCGCCCTCGTCGCCCCGGGCAGCGGCGGCGAGGGGCGGCCGGCGGCCGCGCTCGTCCAGGGCGGTCCGGACCGTCGTTCGACCGCCGGGAGCGGGAGCGTCTCGTCGTCGTCCCACCGGCGCGCCGCCGCCCGGGGCGACGTTGCCGCCGCCGCCCCGCGGGCGCGGTTCGTCGCCGGCGACGAGCGCGTCTACGCCATCGCGATGGCGCACGAGGTCGCGGTCGAGCGCGACGCGGGGACGGTCGAGACGCTCACGACGGCGCTCCGCGGCACGTGGACGCTGACCGTGGTCGAGGCCGGTCCGCGGCGCACGCTCGCGCGCGGCGTCTTCCGGACGGACGAGGTCTCGGCCGGCGCCGGCGGCGGCGACGCGCTCGCCGGGGGCCGGCGCGGCGCCGTCGCGGCCGACCTCGCGCGCCCCCATCACCTCGAGCTGCGCGCCGACGGGCGCCTCGAGGCGCTCCACGTGACGCCGGACGGCGAGCCGCTCGCCCGGGGCCTGCTCCAGGCCCTGGCCGCGGCGACGCAGGTCGTGCTCGCCGGCGACGGCGAGCCCGAGTGGCGATGCGAGGAGTCCGACCCGACGGGCGACTACCTGGCCGGCTACGCGCGGGCGCACGGGCGCGCGCTCGAGAAGCGGAAGCTCGGCTACGTGCGGCTCGCGTCGGGCGCGCCTGCCGACACCGCGAGCGTCGTCGAGCGCGTCGCCATCGCGCTCGACGAGGGCGACTGGCCCGCCCGGCTCGTCGCCGACGGGCGCCTCTCGCTCCGCGCCGCCGCGCCCATGCCCGCGGTCGCCGCGACCGCCCGCGTCGAGATGCGTCTCGTCGGGCGGCGGCGCGTCGAGCCCGCCGCGCCGGCGGCGCTCGCGCTCGAGGGCCAGGAACGGATCGCGGTCGGCGCGGTGCCGGGGCGCGAGCGGATCGCGCGCGAGGCCGACCGCGGCCTCCTCGCCGGGGCGGACTTCCAGGACCTCGTCCTTGAGCTGGCCGCCACCCCGCTCGACGACGACGACGCGTGGGCGGTCCTGGGCGGCCGCTTCGCGGCCCTCTTCCGCCTCGACCCCGGGACGGCGCGGCTCGCGTCCGAAGCCGTCCGCGCGGGCGCGCCGGCCGGCCGCGGCGCGGCGGCGATCATCGGCGCCCTCGGCGAGGCCGGAAGCGAGCCGGCGCAGCGGGCCCTGGCCGAGATCCTCGAGCACGCCCCGCTCGACCCGGCGACGCGGGAGCAGGCGGCCGTGGCGCTCGCCCTGACCGAGCGCCCGACCGAGGCGGCGATCGACGCCCTCTCGCGCACCATCGACGCCGCGCCCGCGGGCGAGCTGCGCAGCGCCGCGGCCCTCGCCCTCGGGGCGACGGCGGCCCGGACCGCCGCGGGCGGCGCGTCCGAGCGCGGGCACGCCATCGCGGGCGAGCTCGAGGACCGGCTCGACCTCTCGGCCGCGAACGAGGACGACCGCGCCCTCTTCCTCCGCGCGCTCGGCAACGCCGGCCGCGCCCGGTCGCTCGCGCCCATCGCGGCGGCCCTCGCGGAGCCCTCCCCGTACGTCCGTTCGGCGGCGGTCGAGGCGCTCCGCTTCATCGACGACCCGCTCGCCGAGGCGCTCGTGCTCGACCACCTCGGGAGCGACCCCGACCCGGTCGTGCGCCGCACGGCGGCCTTCGCCGCCGGGTTCCGCCCCCTCGCGCGGGTGCTCCCGGCGCTCGACGCGGCCCTCGCGGGCGACGAGGCGGTGGCCGTGCGCCTCGAGATCGTCGGGTTCCTCTCCGACCGCATGGCCCGCGAGCCGTCGGCGCGCGCGCTCGTGGAGCGGGCGGCCCGGCTCGACCCCGCCGACGAGGTTCGCGAGGCCGCGCGGCAGAGCCTTGCCCGGTGACCGGCGGCGCGGATGTGCTCGCCGAGCGCCTCGAGGAGCGTCCCCGGGCCTACCTGCGAACACGACGCGGATGCCCCACCCGGGCTACCTCTGTCACCAGGGTGGCGGTCCCGCACGCGATCGGTTGCCGCCCTCGACGCCCTGGAGCCCGGGCGGCGCCGGCTCGCACCGATCGATGCGCCGTCTCAAAGGGTGTGAATCTTTCAGATTCCCACCCTTTTCGCCGGTCTTCGTCTTCGGGGGGCTCCGCCCCCCGAACCCCCCGCCGCGGAGCGCGCGGCAAGGATTTGGCTTCGGCTTCCGCGCG
>Ga0187892_10000633_pt1 | contig 89658 bp, 84 predicted proteins | sample MA1701073metaG_FD_139345 | JGI IMG/M metagenome (GOLD analysis project Ga0187892, IMG submission 139345) | Bio-ooze microbial communities from a basaltic lava cave in the Kipuka Kanohina Cave System on the Island of Hawaii, USA - MA170107-3 metaG ... | reverse complement strand
GAGGGTGGACTCGGCCATGGATCGAGGGTCTCCTTGTCGTCAGATGGTCTGCAGGACAGCGGGTGAGGGTTCCATAAAAAAACGCAGGGTCACGCTAGCATACGGCCCCGACCATCGCAAGTTAGGCGCCGGAGCGGCGCCTCCGTTGCCTCGAAGAGGCGGCCCCCAGCTCGATTGACTGCCCAGTTTCCCGTTGCCGGCCGACGGTTCGGGGCACTTCTTCTGACAGTGGGCGTCACCTACCGGACGTCCGTCCCCTGTCATTCCGCGTGAGCCGGAGGGAAAACGGGCCTGGATGGCCGGAAAGCCTTGAATCCACGACATCTGCCCCCTCCCTCTGCTTGGGGCCTCCATGCGGGCAGAAAACGTCTGTTGGTAGGGGGTTTGCAGTAGATGAACCCCCCGCCAAGCCCTAGCGGGCCGGCCCGTTCGAGGGGGCCCGGGCGAGCAAGCGAACCTTCAAGCCGAGGAGGCCGCTCCGTGGGCAAAGTCATGGTGGTCGATGACGCGGTATCGGAGCTGAAAATGATGGAGAGCATTCTCAAGTCGGCTGGCCATCAGGTCGTGTCGTACGAGAACGGGGAGCTCCTGGAAGACCGGGTCGTCGAGGAGCGCCCGGACGTCCTGCTGCTCGACATCGTGATGCCCAAGCGCAACGGCTACGAGGTTTTGCGGGGCATTCGCCGCGATCCCCGCACCAAGGACACCCCGGTGGTGTTCGTGAGCTCCAAGAACCAGGAGAGCGACCGGCTGTGGGGCCAGCGGCAGGGTGCCGCCGACTACCTGGCCAAGCCCTTCACGGCTGAGCAGCTCCTCGGTGTGGTCCGGCAGTTCGTGAAATAGGCCCGATGGGCCAGACCCCCGGCATTGCCGCCCCCGTGCTCCCCGCGCTCCCGGAGACTCCTCCGGCGCTACGGGCCTGCCTGTTCGCCCTGGCGGGCGCGCGGTTCGCAGTGGATGTGCGGAACGCGCGCGAGGTCGCGGTCTTCGACGAGATCACGGCGATGCCGCGTGCCCCTCGGCATCTGGTGGGAGTGGCCAATCTCCGGGGGACGGTGCTTCCGATCGCGGACATTCGAGCCCTGCTCGGGCTGCCGGAGCCACGGCCGGCGCGGAGCGTCCGGACGCTCGTGCTGCGTGACGGCGCGCTGGTGTCGGCGGCGGTGGTGGACACGGTGCTGGGGCTCGAGCCGTTCGATGAGATCCTGCCGGCCGACAGCCCGGTCGCGGCACGGGCCCGGGGCCCGCGGCAGTTCGTCGCGGGATGGATCGCGTGGGCCGGGGAGACGCTGCCCCTACTAGACGTCCCACGCATGCTAGCGGCCCTTCGGCCCACGACGCGCGCGGGCGAGCCCGCGCAGGGAGAACCGGTATGAAGCGGAGAGACTTCCTCGGCCTCCTCTCGGCGGGCCTGGCCGGAGGCTTCCTGAGCGACTCCTCGGCGGGCGCCCAGAGCACCCCTTCCAACCAAATCAGGATCGGCATGAGCGCCGCCTTCCGAGGCACCGCCGCGGGACTCGGGACGGAGCTCTACCGCGGGGCCCAGGCGTACTACAGCGAGATCAACGCGCGCGGGGGCCTCTTCGGGAAGCCCATCACGGTGGTGGCGCTCGACGACAGCTACAATCCCGATCCCTGCATCCGCAACACGATCCAGCTGCTCGAGCACGAGAAGGTCTTCTTCCTCTCCAACTACGTGGGCACGCCAACGCTCACGCGGGCCCTCCCCGTGATCAAGCAGTACGCGGACCAGCAGGTGGTCCTGGTGGGGAACTTCACGGGTGCCCAGCCCCAGCGCGAAGCCCCGTACGTCGACCAGGTGTTCAACGTGCGCGCCTCGTACCGCCAGGAGATGGCGGCGCTCGTCGAGCGCTTCTGGCAGGCCGGGGCGCGCCGCTTCGGCGTCTACTACCAGATCGACGCCTACGGGCGCAGCGGCACCGACGGGGTCGCGCGCGGCCTCGCCGCGCGGAGCGCCAAGATCACGGCCGAGGCCACCTACGTGCGCGGCGCGAAGTTCGAGGAGGACATGGGCGCGGCGGTCAAGGCGCTCCGCGAGGCCGGCTGCGACGTCGTGCTCTGCACCGGGGCCTACCAGGGATGCGGAGCCTTCGTGCGGTCGGCGCGCGACGGGGGATGGACGGCGCCGATCTCCAACGTCTCCTTCGTGGGCTCGGACGCGATGCTCGCGCTCCTCGTCAAGCACGGCCGCGCCAAGGGCCGGGACTACACACGCGCGCTCGTGAACTCCCAGGTGGTGCCCAGCTACGACGATGTTGGCCTGCCGGGCGTGGTCGAGTACCGGACCCTCATGGACAAGCACAATCCGCAGGTTCCGGAGGCGATCCGGGACACCGCCTACGCCCCGCAGAAGCACAGCTTCATCAGCCTGGAGGGTTACGTGAACGCGCGGGTGATCGTGGAGGCGTTGCGTCGCGCCGGAGCCAACGCGACCCGGCAGAGCTTCCGGCAGGCGCTCGAGTCACTGCGAGGACTGGATCTCGGAATCGGCGCGCCGGTCACCTTCACCCCCGAGCGGCACCAGGGACTCGACAGCGTGTATTTCACGAGGGTCGAGGGCGACCGCTGGGTGCCGGTCGCCGACTGGTCGGCCGCGGTCAAGGCCTGAGGAGCCGAGGACGCCGTGAAGCGGATCTGGAGGAGAGACGCCATGAGAAATCGGACGGACGGCACGACTCCGGGTGGCCCGCACGCCGCCCAACCCGCGACGGGCTCCGGAGTGCGATTCGGCCTTCTGACCAAGATCACCTTGTTCCTGGTGCTGGTCCTCGTGCCCCTGGCCGCGGTGAGCTGGACGATCGCCTACCGGTCTCTCCAGGAGAACATGACGCGGGAGTTCACGGACAAGGGTAGCGCCATCGCCAACAGCCTGGCGAGCTCGGGCGCGGACCTCGTGGTCAACCGCGACGCCTCCACCGTGCAGGCCCAGGTCGACGAGTTCGCCAAGATCCAGGGCGTAGCCTACGTCATGGTCTACGATCCGAAGGCGGTGTTCATCGCCCACACCTTCGCGCCGGTGGTGCCCAAGGGCATCATCGAGAAGAATGCGGTGCCGGGCCAGGTCACGAAGCCGCAGGTGCGCGAGATCACCTCTCCCGATCCCCGCAACGGCCGCGAGCGCGAGATCATCGACATCGGCGTGCCCATGCTGGGCGGCCAGCTCGGAACGGTTCGGGTGGGCATGGACAAGTCCATCATCATCGCGTCCGCGGTGCAGGCCGGCAACTCCCTCCTGATGGTCTTCGGCGGCGTCGCGCTGGCCGCGGTGGTGGCCGGCGTCGTCTTCGCCCGACGGATCACCCGGCCGGTCAGCGCGTTGATGAGCGGGGCGGAGCGGGTTGGGCGCGGCGATCTCTCGCAGCTGGTGCCGGTCACCTCTCGCGACGAGATCGGCCAGATGGCGGTCACCTTCAACGACAGCATCGTGCGGCTCCGGGCGCTCGTCCAGACCGAGGCCGACCGCGACGAGGAGCGGCGCAAGCGCGAGGACCTGCAGCAGAACGTCATCAAGTTCCTCGACACGGTGGTGGAGATCGGCAGGGGCGACCTCACCCGGCGCGGCGAGGTGACGTGGGACGTGCTCGGCAACGTGGTCGACGCCATCAACCTGATGGTCGAGGAGATCGCCTCCGTCGTCGGCGACGTGCGGCAGGCGGCCCTGCGGGTGACCTCCGGCTCCCAGGACACCATCAAGATCACCGGCGAGCTGGCCCTGGCCGCGCAAACCCAGTCGCACGACGCGTCGAGCGTGACGCGCTCGGTGGCGGACGTGACGGTGTCGGTGCGCCAGGTGGCCGACAGCGCCGACCAGAGTGCGAAGGCGGCGCGCCAGGTGCTCCGGGCCGCGAGCAAGGGCGAAGAGGCGGTGCGCAACAGCCGGGCGAGCATGCAGCAGATCCGCGCCGAGGTGCAGACGATCTCCAAGAAGATCAAGTCTCTGGGTGATCGCTCGCTCGAGATCTCCGACATCGTCAACACCATTCAGGACATCGCAGCCCAGACGCATCTCCTGGCCCTGAACGCCTCCATCGAGGCCGCGGGGGCGGGCGAGGCGGGGCTCCGCTTCTCCGTCGTGGCCGACGAAGTCCGGAAGCTGGCCGAGAGGGCGACCCAGGCCACCCGGGACATCGGGACGCTCATCAAGGGCGTCCAGGCCGAGACGCAGGACGCGGTGGTGGCGATGGAGTCGGGAACCCGCGAGGTTGAATCCGGCTACGAGGTGAGCCTGAAGGCGGAGGAGGCGCTGCAAGAGATCGGGAAGATCTCACAGACCTCCTCGGAGCTCGCCGCCGAGATCTCCCAGGCGTCCCAGCAGCAGGTGCGCGGGGCGGAGGCCATGGCCGGCGCGGTGCAGGCCATCGCGGGGGCCGCGGTGAAGACGGAGCAGGGCGTCCAGCAGAGCCGGAAGAACGTCGAGCAGCTGGCGCAGCTGGCGGAGGAGCTCACGGTCAAGCTCTCCCGCTTCAAGCTGGCGAGCTGAGGATCAGGGGAGAGGAGCGAACGGACGGACGCGATGGCCGCGGATCGGCGCGAGCGCGAGCTGCTGCTGGGGATCTTCCTCATGGAGGCCTGGGACACCGCCGGGGCTCTGGAGGAGGGGCTCGGCCTGCTGACGGCTGCGGAGGCCCCGTCCCGGAAGGCCCTGGCCCCGCTGCTCGTCTTCGCGCACCGGCTCAAGGGCTCGGCGGCGCTCCACGGCTTTCCCGGCGTGTCGGACCTGGGGGCGGCCACCGAGCGACTGCTGGAGCGCGTCCCGGCGGCGCCGGTCGAGGAGCGGACGCGGGGCGCCGCGTTCCTTGACAGTCTGGTGGCCCTTCTCAAGGAGGTCTTCGACGGGATCAGTGCGGTCGGCGTAGAGGACGGGGCGCGGATAGGCGAGTTCAGGTCCCGGTATCCCAGGTTCTTCGCCGCCGCCACCCCCGCGCCATGGCGGCCCGCGGATGATACCGCGCCGGCTCCACCCGCCCCGTCGGTTCCGCGCCTCTCCCCGCTCGCGGTCGAGCTGAACCGGTTCTTCTCCGAGAGCGGCGAGGTGCTCGAGTACTTCCTGCCCGAGGCGAGCGAGCATCTGGAGGCGATGACCACGGCGCTGCTGGCCCTGGAGAGCGGCGCAGCCGACGAGGAGACGCTGGCCACCCTGTTCCGCTCCGTCCACACCCTCAAGGGCGCGGCGTACACGGTCGGATGTGTGGCCGTCGGCGACGCGACGCATGAGATCGAGGATCTCCTGGGCATCCTTCGCGAGCACCGGCTCACGATCACCCCGGCGCTGGCGGAGGCCGTCTTCGCGGGGACGGCCGCCATCAAGCGGGTGCTCCAGAGCGGTGCCGCCGTGTCTGACGAGACCGCTCAGGCCCTCGAGCGGGCGACGCAGGGCCTGCGCGACCTGATGGCGTCGGAGGCGGTCCGCGAGCGGCCGGCGGCCTCCCCGATTCGAGAAGAGCTGCCGGCGCGGCCGGTCGCGGTCCCGGAGATGGTGCCGCGCTCGACCGAGCCGGCGCCGCCGGCGTGGCCCGGCTTCGTCCGCCCGGAGTTCCTGGCTCGCCTCGAGGCGCTGCCTCGGCCGGCGCCGCGCTCCGCGAGCGCGCCCAGCGGGCCCAGCATCCGCGTCTCCGTCGAGCGTCTCGACGCGCTGATGAACCTGGTCGGTGAGCTGATGATCGCGCGCAGTCGTCTGGATCGGCGCTTGGCCCAGCTCGACCAGGTGAGCGAGCTGCTCCTCGCCAGCCGCACGCGCCTCGGGCAGGTGGGCCGCGACTTCGAGTTCCGGCGGCACGCGCCCACGCTCCCGGCGGGCTCGCCGGAGCGCGACGACCTCGGCGGCCTGCGTGATCTCTCCGAGCTCTTCGCCGAGCTCGAGTTCGACCGCTACGACGACATCAACATCCTCGCCCGCAGCGTAGCCGAGATGTCGGCCGACGTGGCGGAGGTGCAGAGCCAGCACGTCGCGCTGCTGCGACGCATCCGGGAGGACACCGCCCAGATCCAGCGCCTGACCGCCGCCCTGCGCAAGGAGATCGCGCGGGCCCGCACGGTGCCGATCGGGCGGCTCTTCACCCGCGTGGCCCAGCAGGTACGCGAAGCGGCTCGCGCCGCCGGGAAGACCGTCACGCTGACCGTTCGTGGCGAGTCGGCGGAGGTGGACAACAGCGTCATCGAGCAGATCGCCGACCCTCTGCTGCATCTGATCCAGAACGCGATCGGGCACGGGATCGAGCCGGCCGCCGAGCGGGAGAGCTGCGGCAAGCCGGCTCAGGGGCAGATCATCCTGTCCGCCTCCCAGGGAGGCGGCTTCGCCCTCGTGGAAGTGGAGGACGACGGCCGCGGAATCGACGCGGAGGTGTTGCGCGGGCAGGCGATCGAGCGGGGACTGCTGCCCGCCGCGGAGGCGGCCGCGCTCTCCGACCGCGACGCCTTGAACCTCATCTTCGTCCCGGGCTTCAGCACCGCGGCGTCGGTGACGCGGACGGCCGGGCGGGGCGTGGGCCTGGACGTGGTCCGGACCAACGTCAGCCGGCTCAACGGCGAGATCCACGTGGAGACCGAGCCCGGCCGCATGACCCGATTCGTCCTCAAGCTCCCTCTCACCGTGGCCATTGCCGACGCGCTGATGGTCCGCTGTGGCGCGGAGATCTTTGCCCTCCCGCTGACCGCGGTGAGCGTGATGCGGTCCGTCACTCCGTCGGAGATCGTGAGCGCCGGCTCCCGGGAGACGGTTCGACTGGACGATCGGGTGATCGACCTGGTCCGCCTCGACCGGGTCCTGGGCGTGGCCGCCTCTCCGCCGCCCCTGCGGCTCCCGGTGGTCGTGCTCCGAGGCGGCGGCCGGCCCTTCGGGGTTCTGGTGGACGAACTGCTGGGCAAGGAAGAGATCGTGATCAAGACGCTGGGGATGTTTCTCGAGGGCGCGGGCCCGTTCTCCGGGGCCACGATCTCGGGCGAGGGGCGCGTCATCCTCCTCCTCGACCCGACCCTCTTGCGCGAGAGCGCGTCGCGGGTCGATGCCTCCGACGGCGCGCCCGCGGCGGTCGAGCCGACCGAGGAGCGCCCGTGCATCATGCTCGTCGACGATTCCATCAGCATCCGGAAGTTCGTCGGCCAGATGCTGGAGAAGGCGGGCTTCCGCGTCGTCACCGCGGTGGACGGCCACGACGCGCTCCAGCAGCTCACGGACCTGACCGTCGACGTGATCGTCACCGATCTCGAGATGCCGCGCGTCAACGGCTATGCCCTGATCGAGGATCTGAGGCGGCGGACCGCCACCCGCGAAGTGCCCGTCGTCGTACTGACCACCCGGGCCGGTGACAAGCACGTCAGCTTGGCCCGGCGATTGGGCGTGCGCCACTACGTCGCCAAGCCGGTGGACGAGCAGGGCTTCGTCCGGCTCATCGAATCGATCACGACGCCCCAGGCGGCCCTCGCTGGCTCGGGCTCGGTCGGGATCCTGACGGGGTAGCCGGTGCCCAACGCCAAGGTTCTCGTCGTGGACGCCAACCAGGACAGCCGGGCCGCGCTCGCCCACGCCCTGACGGAGGCCGGCTACGAAGCGGCCGTCGCCACCAGCGGCTCGTTCGCGTTGACCATGCTCGAGTGGGAGCAGCCCGATCTGATCGTGAGCTACGCGAAGGTACAGGACATGGACGGCTACGAGCTGTTCACGATGGTGCGGCGCGACCCGGCCACGAAGGATACCCCGTTCCTGCTCCTGGCCGGGCGGGACCGGCCTATCGCGCTGGCCGCCACCGAGGCGGGCGTGGACATGACGGTCACCGGGGATTTCACCCTGGCCACCGTGATGTCGCGGATCAAGGAGCTGCTGGGTGATGCGCCGCCCGCGGTGCCCTCCCGTCCGCGGCCGGAGGCCCCGGCGGCCGCTCCCGCCAAGGGCCCGGCGAAGATGCCGGCGCGGACGCCGGCCGGCGCGGCGGGCCCGCCGCCGGCCAGGACGGGAGCGGAGCCGGGGCGGAGCAGCTTCCAGGGCTCGCTGGGCGTGATGGATCTGACCGAGCTCACCCAGGTCGTCTCGCTTGGCGTGAAGACGGGCGAGCTGCTGCTCTCCCTCTCCGGCGGCGAGGGGATTATCGTCTTCGAGTCCGGACGGGTGATCCACGCCGAGTTCTCGGGCCAAACCGGGGAGCCGGCGTTCGCCGCGATGGTCGCGGCCTCGCACCGCGAAGGTGAAGCCCGCTTCTGCTTCAACCGCGCGGAGCGGGAGGCGCTCGCGGGACGGCCACGGACCATCTCGCGCAGCGTGGAGCAGCTGCTCTTGAGCGTGGCGCAGGAGATCGACGAGAGGAGCCAGGGCGCCCCGGGGCCCCGGGAGGCGGCCGCCTCCCGCGCGACGCGGAGGGACGGATAGGTCATGCCCAAGGTGCTGGTGGTGGACGACAGCCTCAGCGTCCGCAAGGTCGTGCAGCGGGCGCTGGAGTCCAAGCGTATCGAGGTGCTGTCGGCCGCCTCGGGCAGCGAGGCGATGGAGCAGATCAGTCGGGAGGCGCCGGACCTGATCGTCTGCGACGTGATCATGCCCGACGTGGATGGGTACCAGATCTGCGACTTCGTCAAGAAGCACCCGACTCTCGGGCGGACCCCGGTGCTCCTGATCTCGGGCATCGTCAACAGCACCGTGCTCGAGCGTGCCGCCAAGGTCCGGTCCGACGACGTCATGCGCAAGCCGTTCGCCGCGGACGAGCTGCTACACCGGATCGAGAGCTTCCTGCCCGCGCAGGGTCGCCCGCAGGCCGCGGCCGCCCCAGCTCCGCCGCCCGCGGCGGCCGCCCAGTCCGCTGCCGTCGTCCCGCCGGTGGAGCCCCGAGTCCCGGCGCCGCCGCGGGCGGCCGCGGCTCCCGAGCCGCTCCCCGCTCTCGTGGCCCCGATCACGGAGCCCGCGCCCGACCTCAAGGCGCTGCTCGCCGCGGTGGCGGAGCTGCCCGGCGTGTCCCTGACCACCCTCATCGACCGGGAAGGCGCGCTCATGGAGGCCGCCGGCGGGCTCCTTCCAGAAGCCGCACTCGCGGGGGCCCTCGCCTCTTGCCTCGTGGGGTCCACGGAGGGTGTGGGGCGGGTCCTGGGTCAGGGCCGCCTGCAGAGCCTGATCCTCGAGTATGACGCGGGCGTGGTGCTGCTTAACGCGGTCGGCGACGGCGCGATGCTCGCGGTCGTGCTCGGCGATCCCGCGGTGCTCGGGAAGGTGCGCTACCACGTGAAGAAGGCTCTTCCGGACCTGGTCCGGGCGGTGTGAGGCATTCGTCCATGAGAACCTCCTACAACTCGGTCTCCAGCGCCCGGCGGCTCTCGTCGTGGCTCATGGTGGCCCTGGGGCTGGCCGCGTACGTCGGCCTGATCTATGCCTTGACCGTGCTGCCGCTGCAGCTCGAGGTGCCGCTGCCCCCGTGGGGCATCCTTGCCGTCCCGCCGGTGGTGTACGGTCTGCTGGTGCTCCTCGTCGTGCACCGCCCGTCGATCGTGGGATGGCTGGTGGGCACCATCGTCCTGAGCGCGCTGCATACTGTGCTGGGCCTGGCGCGAGAGCCCCTCTCCGCGCTCCTCGATCCCGCGCTCGCGGGGCGGCCGCTGCCCTGGCTGATGCCGCCGCCGCTGCCCGAGCTGGTCGGGGTGATCCTGCTGCTGGTCCCGCTTCGCGACGGGCTCCACGCGCGCCCCCGTTCCGCCCGCGAGCGCACGTCCGGCGCGGGGCGGCTGGCGACGGGCCCGCGGGGTCGCGCCGTGGTCGTCCCGCGTCTGCATCCGCCCGCCTCCGCCGAGGGCACGGGCTCCCTGAGCGAAACCCTGCTGGCACGGAGCCAGCCTTCGCCGGAGCCCGCGGTGGGCACCGCGTCGATGGTCCCCACACCGGTCGTGGCGCCCGCCCCGTCCGCTTCCCCGGAGGAGCCGCGGAGCCGGCGCGCTCCCGCGCGGGCAGAGCGGGGCCGCGCGGTCGGGGCCGCGCGTCCCGTCCGCCGCTCGGATGTGGTGTTGCGCATCGCCCTCGACCGGATCATGGGGCAGTTCCCGCCCGGCACGTTCCTCGCGCCCGAAGATGAAGTGGCGGCGAGCCTACGAGATCCGGGTCACCTGCTGATCCCGGGTGAGCTCGTCGTCACCCAGCTCTCGGAGGGCATCGCGCGGGTCGCCTGGAGCGATATCGCCGACCAGTTTCCGCCTCGCCTCGTGGGACTCGGCGCTGCCGAGATCAGCGAACATCTCCGGGATGGCCTGAAGCTGCCCCTCGACGAAGTAGTGGGTCAACTGCCCCACGAGCTGTTCGTCGCCGACACGCCGGAGATGGAGATCCCCGGCCTCGATCGGATCCCGGTGCCATTCCATCCGCTCGAAGGATCCGGTCCCGTGCCCAGCTTGGTGCGCGAGGCATCACCCGAGATCAGGCCCGCGCCGTCGGTCGAGCGGCCGCGTATCGTGCCGCCCTCCCCGGTTCTCGCGCCGGCGGCTCCCGAGGTGCCCGCCCCATCTCCCGCACCCAAGCCGGTCGTTCGCGAGGCCGTCGCGCCGCGCGTCGAGCCGCCGATTGTCCCCGCGGCCGTCCCGATCCGCAAGCCGGACCCCGCACCGGTCGCGACCGCCCCCGCTCCCGGAGCGGTCGAGCCAACGGTCCGTATCTCCTTCGGCCGCGTGGCCTCGGAGATCCCGGCGGAGGTCTTCCGCATTCCGCTTGAGGACGTGGCGCAGCAGATGCGGCAGCCGGGCTCGCTGCTTATCCCGCACTCGCTCATCCTGCCCCAGCTCGCCGAAGGGCTGATCCGGGTGACCTGGGAGGCGGTCGCCTCACAGTTCCCGCGCGAGCAGCTGACCGTGTCCGACGCCGAGATGATGGAGCGACTGCCCAACGGCATCCGACTGCCACTCGATGAGGTCATCCGTCAGGTCCCCTCCGATCTGTTCATGACCGGCGGCCCCGTGGTCGACGTGCGAGGGCTCGAGAGCTTCCCAGCGCCGTTCCAGCCGCTGGTCTCGGACCCGGCCCCTGAGCTGGCGCAAGCGCCCCCGCCCCAGGCTCCGGCGGCAGCCGTCGACGCGGACCCCGATCCCGCGCCCATCGTTGTCGAGGTCACGGAGGCCGTATCGATCGCGGTCCCGGAGGTGGACGCCGAGGTCACACCGGTCCGCGTGGACGACGTGGCCGAGCCGGAGCCGGTGATCGAGCCGCCACCGGATCTCAACGAGCGCCCCGGGTTCGCGCGATCCGACCCTGAGGCCGTCGCTGTCGTGCCGGAGCCGGCCGATGAGAGGCAGGTTACCCCTCTTCCCGACCCCGGGCCGATCCGGGTCGCGGAGCCGGCACCCGTGCGGGCCGACCGCGCGTGGCAGGGGATGGTCGCCCCCACCGGCCCGCCTGCGGCGCCGGTGTCGGCCGGACCGGCGGAGACGGCCGAGGCGCGGCGCATCGCCGCGCTCCTGACCCCGATCGGATCGTTCGAGGTGAGCGTTCAGACCCTGGAGGGGGTGACCGTGTTCGCGATGGCCGCCCCCACGGTGGCCCAGGAAACGGCCACCGCGGTGGCCGGCCTTGCCCTCCCCCTGCTCACGGATCGCCGCGCGCCATGGCCCGTTGATCAGATCACGCTGCGCGGGCCGGAAACGGCACTGGTTCTGACGCCCCTGGGTGGTCCGAGCGATCGCGGGCCAGTCCTCGCGGCGGGGGCGTCGCGCGGTGCGGCACTGGCCCTGCTCGAGATCCTCTGCCGCCGCGCCGCGGGAGATCGCGATCGGCGGCCGGCGCCTCCGAGCGTCGAGGTGCTTCCGCTCGGGCGCCGCAGCCTCGTCCCGGCCGCGCTTCCCGCCAAGGTCGCCGGGCTGGCGCCGGCCCTGACCGCCTTCGGGCCGGTCACCGCGTCAGTGCTGCGGGACGCCGAAGGCGAGGACGTGCTCTACTTCTTCCTGCCGCCGGCCGCCGACGCGTCCGCGACGGGAGCGTTCGCGCAGGATCTCCAGGCCGTCATGCGAAAGGCCGCGGGGTCCGGCGCCGTGTTCCGCACCGCCGTGCTGCGCTCCGGGAGCACGGTCCTGGTCATCCAGAACGAGGAGGTCGGACATGGTCGGTCGATCGTCGTCGTCGCGGGTGGGGAAGTGACCCGGCCGGGTCTGGCCTATCGCCAGGTCGAGCGCGCCACCGCCACCCTGATTCAGGCCTGAGGCGACGCAATGTCCATCATCAACTACGCGCAGAAAGAGATCAGCTTCAAGGTGGTCTACTACGGCACCGGAGTCGCGGGCAAGACCGCCAATCTCCAGTACATCTATCGCGGCCTGCCGGACGTGAATCGCGGCAACATGGTCTCGCTCGCGACGGGTGACGACCGGACCCTCTTCTTCGATTTCCTGCCCGTCTCGGCGGTGACCGTGCGCAATTTCGTGGCGAAGTTCCAGCTCTATACCGTACCCGGGCAGGTGTACTACAACATGACCCGCAAGCTCGTCCTGCGGGGAGTCGACGGCATCGTCTTCGTCGCCGACTCCCAGTGGGACCGCCTGCGCGAGAACGTCGAAAGTTTCCGAAACCTCGAGGAGAATTTGAAGGAGTACGGGTACAATCTGGACGACATTCCCTACGTGATCCAGTATAACAAGCGGGACCTACCCAACGTGGCGCCGGTGGAGTACCTGGAATACCTGCTCAACCGGAGGAGCCGGCGGGTCCCGTACTTCGAGTCGGTCGCGGTCGAGGGCAAAGGGGTGTTCGACACCCTGAACACCGTGTCGCGAATGGTCCTCGTCGCAGGGTTCGGACAAGAACAGGGGGCGCTCAATGAGTCCACATGACAACCTGGCCATCCACGAGGAGGACGCGCAGCGGATCAACGGCGTCCTCCTGCATTTCCTGGGAGAGTCGGGGGCGATGGAAGCGCTCCTGATCGACCGGAGCGGGCAGCTCCTCGCTCGGGGCGGAGCTTCGCGGTCGCTGGACACCGTGTCGCTGTCCGCGCTCGCCGCGGGAGCGTTCAGCTCGACCGCGGCCATGGCGCGACTCCTCGGTGAGACCGAATTCACGATGCTCTTCCATCAAGGCGTGAAGGAGAGCATCCACGTGGCGGCGGTGGATGAGCACGCGATCCTGCTCGCCATCTTCGACGGCCGGACCACGGTGGGCATGGTCCGCCTCTTCGCCAAGGAAGCGGGGACCGCCATCGGCGCGATCCTGGCCGAGACGCGCACGCGGCCCCAGCGCACCGGCGCGTTGGCGGCGCCGCTTCACAAAGACGAGGTGCAATCATCTCTCCGGGAGCGCTCGGTCTGAGCTGAAGGACATCCACCATGGCCCAGATCGAGAGCAAGACACTGTCCCATGAAGAGAAGCGGTCCCTGGCCGAGTCGGCCCGCCTCTGCGAGATGATCGTGGAGGCCAACCCCTCGGACACCGGGGCCCTGGAGACCCTCAAAGAGATCTACACGAAGCTGGGTGATCGGGAGAATCTGGCTCGCGTCGTCGCGCGTCTGGCTGGCACGGTCGGCGGGCGGCCGTCCGCCAGTGTCATCCCGTCGGACCCCACTCCGGCCGTGGCGCCGGCGGTCGCCGAGCTGGAGTCCGCCGCCGCTTCGAGCGAGAACGGGGCCGGCCACGGCGGAGGCAAGCGGGCCACCGCCGCGACCGCCAGCGAGCGGCGACAGGGCAGCCTGTCGCGGCTCGGTGACCGGCTGGTGGCGGAGAAGCTCATCACCCCCGAGCAGCTCCAGCGAGCGCTGTCCGAGCAGAAGGGCAGCGCCGACAAGCTGGGGACCATCCTGGTGCGCCTGCAGTTCATCACCGAGGACAGTCTCGTCTCGTTCCTCTCCAAGCAATACGCGATTCCCGCCATCACGGTGGCCCAGGTGGACCCGGATCCCGACGTCCTGAAGCTCGTGCCGGAGCAGATCGCCAAAAAGCACGGGGTGCTGCCCATCAAGCGCATGGGCAACACGCTCACCCTGGCGATGGCCGACCCCACCAACGTCTTCGCGCTCGACGACGTCGGGTTCATGACCGGGCTGCAGATCCAGCCGGTGGTCGCCTCGGAGGCCGCCATCCGCAAGGCCTTCGAGCGTCTCTACGAGACGGGGGCCAGCGTCACCGACATGATGAGCGAGCTGGAGGAGGCCGACACCGATGTCGAGGTCGTGGAGGGTGGTGAGGAGGCCTTCACCAAGGCCGACATCTTCGACCTCAAGGAGTCGGCCGACGAGGCGCCGGTCGTCCGCCTGATCAACATGATCCTCACCGACGCGATCCGCCGCGGAGCTTCGGACATCCATCTCGAGCCCTACGAGAAGGTGTTCCGGGTCCGGTTCCGCATCGACGGCGTGCTGCACGAGATCATGACCCCGCCCAAGCGTCTCGAGGCCGCGCTGACCTCGCGCGTCAAGATCATGGCCACCATGGACATCGCCGAACGGAGGCTTCCGCAGGACGGGCGCATCAAGCTGCGCTACCACCAGCGCGAGATCGACTTCCGGGTCTCCACGCTGCCGACGATCTTCGGCGAGAAGACGGTCATGCGCATCCTGGACAAGGAGGCGCTGCAGCTCGACCTGAACGCACTGGGCTTCGACCCCTGGAGCCTCGAGCAGTTCACCAAGGCCATCCACAGCCCCTACGGCATGATCCTGATCACCGGGCCGACCGGCTCCGGCAAGACCACGACGCTCTACTCGGCCATCCACACGATCAACTCCCCGGACATCAACATCATGACCGCGGAGGATCCGGTCGAGTACAACCTGAAGGGTGTCAACCAGGTGCAGGTCAACGACGAGATCGGGCGGACGTTCGCGGCCTGCCTGCGGAGCTTCCTGCGGCAGGACCCCGACGTCATCCTGGTCGGTGAGACGCGCGACCTGGAGACGGCCCAGATCGGTATCCGCGCCGCCCTGACCGGCCACCTCGTGCTCACCACGCTGCACACCAACGACTGCCCGTCCACCCCGGCGCGGCTCCTCGACATGGGCATCCCGCCCTTCCTGGTCTCCTCCTCGCTGCAGCTCATCCTGGCCCAGCGTCTCGGCCGGCGCGTTTGCAAGGACTGCAAGGAGCCCTACGAGGCGGCCGAGGAGAGCTTGGCCCCCTACGGTCACGTGCCCCAGGGGCTCGGCACCGTCAACTTCTACAAGGGCAAGGGCTGCCAGACCTGTAACTTCACCGGCATGAAGGGCCGGGTCGCCATCTACGAGGTCATGCCGGTCAGTCCCGAGATCCGCGACATGATCCTGCGCAATGCCACGACGGCCGAGATCCGTGACGTCGCTTGCTCGCAGGGCATGAAGACGCTACGGCAGAACGCGCTGCAGAAGGTGGTCGAGGGCGTGACCACGGTGGAGGAAGTGCTGCGGGTGACGCTGGGGTAACCCATCGAAGGGGGCCCCTTCTGAAGTCTAAGAGGGGGCCCCCTCCGAGCCTCCCCCAAGAACAGATTGCGCCGGCGGAGCCGGCGCTCGAACGGCAGTCACTCCGCGGCGCTCGGAGTCCCGGGTCAGGCGACGCCGGCGGTTCGCCACGTGCCGCGCAGCCGATCCACCGCGCGGCCGAGCGCGGCGCGCACCGCCTCGACGTTCACGTTGCGGTCCGCCACCAGCGTCACGTAGCCGACCGGGCTTCCCCCCACGAAGACCGTCCCGTCGTCCGCCGAGAATAGCGCGGTTCGGAAGGCACCGCGCTCCAGCCGGCTCGCTCCCAGCTCCAGCTCTCTCCCCAGCGTGGCGGCCAGCGCGGCCAGGGCCTCCACCGGGAATCGAGGAGGCAGCTCCGAGGTGATCACGAGACCGTCCGGCGTGACGATGAGGCCCCCGCGGACTCCGCCGAGACGGATGAGCTCGAAGAGCGTCTCGCGAAACGCCTGGGCCCGCGAGGGCCGAGGCGTGCCGTCAGCGGAATCGCGCGCCGCGGCCGGGTCGGGCGTGTCTTGAGGATCCGCCATGGGCGTCAGATCTTGATGTTGAGATCCGTCCAGAGCCGGCCGACCTGCACCAGCCCGGCCCCGGCCTCGACCTCGTGGGGGAGCGCGACGCCGAGGATGACGCCGCCGTCGCTGCGCAGGAAGGTCATCTCCGACGCGCCCTCGACGACGCCGCGGCGCAGCGCGCCGAGCCCGGCGCGGGCGAGCGTGGCCGAGGCGATGCGGTAGACCTGAGTCATGTGCAGCGCGAGGTGGCGCTGGCGCTCCTCGCCGCCCTGCGCGAACACGAGGGTCCCATCGCTGTGGGTCAGGATGAGGTCGCGCGCGCCCGGCGGCAGCCGCAGTCGGTCGATGCTGATAGTGCCGACGGTGGTTGGTGCGGCCAGGGCGGGCGCAGACCAGGTCGCCACCATCTCCTGCAGGGCCTTCGCTTCCGGGAAGTCCGGGAAGTACTGGATCGCCCGATCGAGGAACGGCCGGCACCCTTCGATGTCGCTCTCCTCGAGCGCGATCCGCGCCAGCCCAAAGAGGGCCCGCGGATGGTACGGGTCGAGGGACAGCACCCGGCGGAAGGAAGCCTTGGCGGCCGGCATCTCGCGGAAGACGACGTGCAGGTAGGCGTCGAGCAGGTGGCCCACCGCGATGTTGGGCGCGGCGCGGAGTCCCTCGGCGATCAGCTCGGCCGCCTCTTCGTAGCGCCCCTCGTGTCGGTACTGGTCGGCCAAGCGGAAGAGGGAGGCCGCGGAGCGCGGCCGCACGAGCCCCGTGAGACCGCTCCAGGTGCGCTCGAGGAAGGTGGCTAGGCCCACTCGCCGACCTCCCTCGTCCAGGGGATGCCCAGCCTGGAGATCATCGTTGACGCTCATCATAGCACGCGGGCCCCGAGGGGGTTTCAAACTCGGGCCCGCCGAGCCCCCCTCAGACCCCGAGGAAGATCCGCTTGACCTCGGGCGACTGGAGCAGGGCGGCCGAAGGCCCCTCCAGGATGGTGCGGCCTGACTCGAGGACGTAGCCGCGGTGAGCGAGCCTGAGCGCCACCTCCACGTTCTGCTCGATGAACACGATGGTCAAGCCGCGCTCGCGATTGAGCCGAGTGATGACCTGGGAGATCTGCTCGACGACCCGGGGCGCCAGCCCCAGGAAGGGCTCGTCGATCATCAGGAGCGTCGGGCGCGCCATGAGGCCGCGCGCGATCGCGACCATCTGCTGCTCCCCACCGGAGAGGGTATGCGCCGACTGCCCCCAGCGCGCCCCCAGCAGTGGGAACAAGGCCTCGACCTCGGCCCGGGTCGTCTCGCGGCGGGTCCGCGCCTCGGCTGGATACGCGCCGAGCAGCACGTTCTGCCCGACGGTGAGGTAAGGAAAGAGCCGCCGGCGTTCCAGCACGTGGGATAGGCCGAGGCCCACGATGCGATGCGCGGGCAGCCGGTCGATGCGGTGGCCGTGAAAGACCACGCGCCCGCTCCGAGCGCGCACGAGGCCGGACAAGGTGTTCATGAGCGTGGACTTGCCGGCCCCGTTTGGACCGAGCAGGGCCACCACCTCCCCGGGCTCGGCCCGGAAGCGCGCGCCCCACAGGATCTGGTAGTCGCCGTAGAGCACGTCGAGACCGTCGGCCTCCAGGAGGGGGCCTCCCCCCTTCGGCTCAGGGGGCATAGGCCCGTCCTAGGTACGCCTCGATCACGCGCGGATCGCCCGTCACCGCGGACGGCGGCCCGACCGTGATCACCTCGCCCAGGTGCAGGGCAACCACGCGCTGCGAGATTCCCATGATGACGCGCATGTTGTGCTCGATCACCACGAGGGCGGTGCCGTCGGCGTGGAGCCGCTGCACGAGCTCGACCAGGGCAGGGATGCTGCGCTGGTCCACGCCCCCCGTGACCTCGTCGAGCAGGAGGAGCCGCGGCCGGGTGGCGAGGGCCCGGGCCATCTCGAGGCGCTTGCGCTGCCCGGTCGACAGCACGCGGGCGTGGGCCTGGGCGCGGTCGGCGAGGCCGACGCTCTCCAGCGCGCGCTGCGCCTGCTCCCGGGCTTCGCGAGGGCTCGTGGTCTTCTGAAAGGCTCCGACCATGACGTTCTCCAGCACGGTCATGTGGCCGAAAGGCCTGAGCTTCTGGAAGGTGCGCCCGATGCCGCGCCGGCTGATTCGGTCTGGACTGAGACCGGCGATGGACTCGCCGTCGAGGAGGATGTGGCCCTCATCGGGAGCCTGAAAGCCGGTGAGGAGGTCGAAGAGCGTCGACTTGCCCGCGCCGTTCGGCCCGATCAGGCCGATCAGCTCGCCGGGGGCGACCTGGAACGAGATCCCGCGGTTCGCCACGAGCCCCCCGAAGCGCTTGGTGACCGACTGGATGTCGAGGAGGGGGGCGGTCATAGGGGAGCCCGTCCTCTTGTTTGCGCTCGGCTCGCCTGCGGCGGCGCCTCGCCCATCAGCGACGGAGTCCCCGCTGGAAGAGAGCCATGATGCCGCCCGGCTGGATCACCGAGATGATCATGATCAGGAGCCCGTAGACGACCAGGTCGAGCGCCTTGCCGGTGCCCCCGAGCTGGATCCGGGTGACCTCGCTCAGCGGTACCAGGACGGCGGCGCCGATGAGCGGGCCCCACAGGGTGCCGACGCCCCCCAGCACCGCCACCAGGCAGATCAGGATCGACAGCGACAGGGGCAGCACCGACTCGGGGTCGATGAAGAAGACGTACTGGGCGTAGAAGGTGCCGCCCACCGCGGTGAGTCCCGCCGAGACGGCCATCGCGCGCAACTTGTAACGGGCCACCGGGACACCGAGCGCGGCCGCCGCGTCCTGGTCTTCCCGGATGGCACGGAAGTAGAAGCCGGCACGCGAGCGGACGATCCACTGGTTGATCGCCAGGGCGAGGACGAGCAGGGCGAGGGCGATGTAGTAGTAGGTCTGCTTGCTCTCGTGGAACTGGAGGTTGATCAGGGAGTCGGGCCGCTTGATGGCCACGAAGAGTCCACGGGCGCCCCCGACGCCGTCCCAGTTGATCACGAGCGTCTGGACGATCTCGCCCACCGCGATGGTGGCGATGGCGAAGTAGTGTCCCCGCAGCCGGAAGACGGGGTAACCGATCACCTGCGAGAGCAGCACCGCGAGGGCCGCGCCCAGCAGCATGCCGAGCCACGGGCTGGCCCAGACGCCGAGCCAGTCCTGTTTCGCGAGGAGGGTCGAGGCGTAGGCGCCGGTGCCGAAGAACACGGCGTGGCCGAGGGAGATCTGGCCGCAGTAGCCGGCGAGCACGTTCCAGGCGGTGGCCAGCATCGCGTAGAGGAAGATGCGGATCATCACGTCGCGCGGGTATGGCAGCGTGAACACGAGCGGGAAGGCGAGCAGCGCTCCCAGCAGAGCGAGAGCCGCGGCGCGCCCGAGCGCCGTCGGCATCAGAAGCGGCCGAAGAGGCCTTGGGGCCGCCAGAGGACGACGACCAGGTAGATGGTAAAGACCACCGCGTACTTGAGCGCGGGGGCGATCAGGAGCCCGCCCAGGACCTCCACCAGACCGACCACCACGCCGGCCACCAGCGTCCCCGGCACGTTGCCGAAGCCGCCGAGGGCCACCGCCACGTAGGCCAGGAGGGAGAAGGTGGCGCCCACGTCGGGGAACACGTAGAAGAACAGCGAGAGCAGCGCCCCCGCCACGCCCAGACAAGCTGCCCCGATGCCCCAGCCCAGCGCGAACATGCGCTGCGTGTCGATGCCCATCAACGAGGCGGCCTGCCGGTCCTGGGCGGTGGCCTGGAGTGCGAGCCCGGTCTCGGTCCGGCTGATGAACCAGTGCAGCGCGCCGAACGCGAGCAGCGCGCCGGCGCTGGCCACGAGCTGGGGCAGGCCGAGAAACAATCCGCCGAGCGAGATGCGGCCCTCCACCAGCGGATTCCTCACCACGAGGAAGTCCACGCCCCAGAGCGCCTGGGCCGCCGAGCGCAGGAAGACGGCCAGCCCGAAGGTGGCGAAGATCTGGGCAAGCATGGGCGCATCGAGGATCCAGCGGATGAGACCCCAGTAGGTCGCGACGCCGAGCACAAAGAGCAGGCACACGGTCAGCGGAAGGGAGACGAGGGGGTCGAGGCGCCAGAGCGCCCACGCCCAGTAGCTCGCGAACATGGCCACCATCAGGAACTCGCCGTGGGCGAAATTGACGATCTCCATCAGCCCGAAGATCAGCGAGAGGCCGGCCGCGATCAGCGCGTAGACGAGGCCCATCAGCAGGCCGCTGACGATTCCCTGCAGGAGGACCTCCGCGGTCATTGGCCGGTACTGTATCACTGATGCTACGCGTGCTCGCGCGGCGCGACCGGTAGCGGAACGCGGCGACGGCTCGCCCGACCGGTCGGAATTCATTGGGGTTTTGGACCGTCGGTGCGAGCCGGAATCAGAGTCTTGCATCAAATGGCGTCGTGAGAGTCTAGCTACATATGGTCGGGGCTTCTCCACCCTTGGATCAGCCGCGGGTCGCACCGGGAGGACGCGCGGCCGCCCTGCTGGTGGTTCTGGTCGCCGCGGCGGCCTATGCGGCCACGCTCACGTACGATCTGGTCTGGGACGATACGCTCCTCATCCAGCAGAGCTGGCGACTTCACCACTGGAGCGAGCTACCGTCGCTGCTTACTACGCATTTCTGGGCGGAGGTGGGAGAAGCGAGTCAGTACTACCGGCCCCTCGTCACCCTGACCTTCTTCCTGGACATGCAGGTCTGGGGCCTTCACCCGTTCGGGTTCCACCTCACCAACGTTCTCGCTCACGCGGCCGTGACCCTGGCGGTGCTGGCCCTCGCCCGCCGGACGGTCGGTGGCGGGCTGGCCCCGACGATCTGCGCGCTGGCCTTCGCGCTGCATCCCCTGCACACGGAATCGGTCAGTTTCGTCTCTGGCCGGACCGATGTCGTCGCCACTCTCTTCTTCGTCCTGGCCTTGCTCGCCTACGACCGGGCCCGGGATCGGGAGCGATGGGGTCCGGCTGCGTGGTCACTCGTCGCCTACTTGCTCGCGCTGCTCGCCAAGGAAGTCGCGATCACGTTGCCTGTCGTGCTGATTCTCTGGGACCACCTTGTGCGCGGAGACCTCCGCGATCTGCGGGCGGTATGGCGAGGGGCGGCCCGCTATGCCGCGTACGGCGCGGTGGCTGTACTCTACCTGGGACTTCGGATATTCGCGCTCGGCGGTCTCGTCGATTCCAGCACCGGCACGTGGGGGTCGCTCCTCACGAGGTCGCTGACCGCGCTGAAGATCGCGGCGTCGTACGCGTGGCTCCCGGTCATTCCGTATCCCGGGAATTCGTTCTACGCGATCGCTCCGGAGACGGTCCCGCCCGGCCTCGCGTGGTGGCTGGCCGTGGCTGGTCTTGTCGCGGCGTTGGGCGTGACCGGCTGGGCGGTGCGGCAGGCGGCGGCTCCCGGATTCGGCGCGCTCTGGTTCTGGATCACCCTCGCGCCGTCCGTCGTGGCCAATCTCCTGCCCCTGCCGAACACCATCATGGCGGAACGGTTCCTCTACCTGCCGACGGTGGGGTTCTGCCTGGTCCTCGGCTGGATCGCGTCACGTCTCCTCGGCCCAGTGGCGCTGGGGCGCGCGACCGACCTCCGCCCCGTCCCCTCCGTCGGGCTCGCGGCCGTTCTCCTCGTCTACGCCATCCTCACGCTCTGGCGCAATGAGGATTGGCGCGACGAGTACCGGCTCTATTCCCGGATGGTCGCGACCTCGCCAGACGCCGCGATCCCCCACCTCAACCTGGCCTTCGCCCAGCTGCCCCGCGGTGAGATCGGTCCGGCCAACCAGCACTTGCGGGAGGCGGTACGCCTGGCCCCCGCGAACCCGAGGGCGCACGCGGGACTTGGCCTCACCGAGACCATGCTCGGCGACCGCGAGGCCGGTCTCCGACACGGGTTGAGGGCGCGCGCGCTCGCGCCGGCGAATGCGGAAGTCTTGGCGTCGCTGGGCGCACTGTACCTGCACCGGCAGGAACCGGCTCGGGCATTGCCGGAGCTCACCGAATCCCTCCGGCTCAAGCCGAACCAAGTCCACGTGGCGCTGAACCGTTCCCTCGCGCTCGCCTGGCTGGGTCACGACCGGGAGGCCGGGGACCAACTCGAGCGCGCACTCGCTCTCGTTCAGCTGATGAGTCCGGACCTACCGCTCGCGGACCGGGTCACCGCCGAGGTCACCGCGGGCCGAGACCCGGCGCGCGCCCGGGCGGCCTGGGGGCGGTACATCAGCCGGCTGCAGGCGGCGGGCCAGCTCAATCCGGCGCTCGCCGCGGAGCTCGGCCGAGTGGAATCCCAGTTGGGCCGGATGTCCATTCCGGCGTCAAGAGGGGTGCCGGCGCGATCGCCGTGACGGGCCCCCGCGCCCGGTCAGCCGGCCGCGACACCTGGCGCCGAGGGCAGGACGTAGCCCTGCTGGAGATCGCGCCCGCGCAGGGTCGGGTCGCGCTCCGCGGGCGGGCCGTAGCCGCCGCCTCCCGGTAGCAGCACCTCCACCAGGTCGCCGGGCCGGAGCGTCTGCTCGGCCTTGGGATTGTCGGGCGCGCGGCCGTTGATCAACACCTGGCCGGGAAGGCCGGGGCCGCCGCCGAAGAAGCCCTGGGCGGGGATACGCGTGCGATCGCAGAGCACCGAGCAGGTGGCCGGTTCATCGGAGCGCACCCGGAAAGCGATGAGCTGGCCGAGCCCGCCGCGGTACCGGCCCTCGCCCCCCGACCCGTCACGCAGAGCCTTCCGCTCGATCAGCAGCGGCGCGAGCGACTCGATGACCTCCACCGGCGTGCCGAGCACCCCCGAGGGGAACGCGGTCGCGGCGAGGCCGTCCTGGCCGGGCCGGGCCCCGGTGCCGCCCGAACTGAAGAAGGTGTAGACCCAAGGGGTGCGGTCCCGGTTCTTGCCGGTGAGCTGGATGCCCCAGATATTGGCGGAGCCCTCGGCCATCACCCGATCGGGCAGCGCTTCCTTCAGGGCGCCCGCGATCGCGTGGGGGAGGAAATGGCCGACGATGTGACGGGCCGCCACCGGCGCCGGGTGGAGCACGTTCAGGATGGAGCCCTCGGGCGCCGTGATGCGGAGGACCCGGAAGGCGCCCTCGTTGTTGGGCACGTCGGGGCTCACGATGACCTTGACCCCGTAGGTCGTGTAGGCCTCCGTGTAGTTCATCACCACGTTGATGCCGCGGCGGCTGGCCGGCGAGGAGCCCGTGAAGTCCACCCAGAGATCTTCGCCGCTCACCTCGCAGCGCACCGCGATCGTGATCGGCTCGTCGAAGCCGTCCGAGGTCACCGAATAGCGGTACTGTCCCGGGCGCAGCACGGCGATGGCCTGTCGCATGGCCCGCTCGGTCCGAGTGATGATCTCGTCGGCCAGCGGCTCGAGGCGCTCGAGCCCGAACTCCTCCATGAACTCGAGCAGCCGCTCCCCTCCCACCGTGCCCCCCGCCACTTGGGCGTGGAAATCGCCCATCACGAGGTCCGGGACCCGCGTATTGGCCCGGATCATCGCGGCGAGCGACTCGTTGAGCCGGCCCGCCTCGTAGAGCTTCATGATGGGGATGAAGAGCCCCTCCTCGTACACCTCGCGCGCTTCGGCGGAGAGCACGTGGCCGCCGATGTCGGCGCTGTGGCAGGTCGAGGCGAAGAAGGCGACGCAGTCGCGGCCGCGGAAGACCGGATTGCACACCGTGACGTCGTTGAGATGCCCGGAGGTTTTCCAGGGATCGTTGGTGATGAGGACGTCGCCGGGCTCTAATGTCTCGAGCGGGTACGCGGCCAGGATGTGCTTCATGGCGAGCGCCATCGAGTTGATGTGTCCCGGGGTGCCGGTCACCGCCTGGGCGATCATGTAGCCGCGACGGTCGAAGACGCCCGCGGAGAGATCGCCCGCCTCGCGCACGATGGAGGTGAACGAGGTGCGCATGAGCGCGGCCGCCTGCTCGTTCACCACGCCGATCAACCGGCTCCAGCAGATGTCGAGCGTGATCGGGTCCATCAGCGCGTCTCCGCGGCCGCGGGAGCGACGACGAGGGTCCGGTAGGCGTCCACCGTGACCACCGCGCTCGGCCCGACCACGGTGGTGGATTCACGCTCTTCGACGATCGCGGGTCCGGCGAGCCGGGCCCCGGGGCCCAGGGCATAGCGGTCGTACACCGGCGTCTCGACGTAGCCCCCGCTCTCCGGGAAGTAGGCCTTTCGATAGCCCTTCAGCTGCGGGGGCCCCAAGGCCACCGCACTCTCGCCGACCGCGGACTCTCCTAGCGATTCGGGCGCGGGGCCCGAGACGACGGCGCGCCAGTTGAGCGCCTCGAGCGGCACGCCCTGCGGGGTGCGGCTGTAGAGGAGACGATAGGCCGCCTCGAACGAGGCGGTGATGGTTTCGACGCTGGAGGGGCCAAGCGGACCCCGCGGGATCTGCACGTCCACCTCGTGACCTTGCCCGAAGTAGCGCATCTCGGCGCGGCGGCGGACGGTGACGTCCTGATCCGCCACGCCCGCCCCGCGCACGATAGTGCGCCCTTCGGTCTCCATCTCCTCGAAGAGCCGGTTGATCAGGGCCCAGTCCGCGGAGGCGAGCCCCTGCGGCGCGGTGCGTACGAAGTCGAAGGCGAGCGGCGCGGCCAGGAGTCCGTACGCCGAGAGCGCCCCGGCCCCGTGGGGCACGAGCACGCGCGGCACCCGCAGGATGCGCCCCACGTGCCAGGCGTGGACCGGTCCCGCGCCGCCGAAGGCGAAGAGCGGGTAGCCCCGCAGGTCCTTGCCGCGCTCGATGCCGTGCACGCGCGCGGCTCCCGCCATGTTCTCGTTGACGACCCGGTGGATGCCCCAGGCGGCCTCGGTGAGATCGAGGCCCATCGGCCGCGCGACGCGCTCCAGGACGGCGCGGCGGGCCGCATCGACGTCGAGTCGCATGCGACCGCCCAGGAAGAAATCGGCGTCGAGGTACCCCAGGAGCAGGTCGGCATCGGTGACGGTGGGCTCGCGGCCGCCCAGGCCGTAGCACGCCGGCCCCGGATCGGCTCCCGCGCTGTCCGGCCCCACCTTGAGCAGGCCCATGCGGTCCACGCGCGCGATCGAGCCGCCGCCCGCGCCGATCTCGATCAGCTCCACCACCGGCACCCGGATGGGCAGGCCGGAGCCCTTCTTGAAGCGATCGGCGCGCGCGACCTCGAACTCGCGCGCGAGCAGGGGCTCGCCGCGGTCGATGACGCACGCCTTGGCGGTGGTGCCGCCCATGTCGAACGACAGGAGCCGGTCCTCGCCAACCTGCCGGGCCATCCTCGCCGCCGCGAGCGCCCCCGCGGCCGGACCCGACTCCACGAGACGGATCGGCACCCGCTTGGCGGTTTCGGGGGTGGCGATGCCCCCCGCCGACATCATGATGTAGAGCCGCCCCGGAATGCCCAGCTCCTGGAGCTTGCGCTCGAGATCGTCGAGGTAGCGCGACATCAAGGGCATCACGTATACGTTGGCGGAGGTAGTCGACGTGCGCTCGTACTCACGAATCTCCGGCACCACGTCGGAGGAGCAGGAGACGGGCACGCCCGGGAGGAGTTCGGCGCACAACCCCGCCAGCGCCCGCTCGTGCACCGGGTTCCGGTAGGCGTGCAGCAAGCAGATGGCGATGGCCTCCACGCCGAGCGCTCCGAGCGCGGCAACGGCCGCGCGGGCCGACGCGGGGTCGAGCGGGCGCAGGACGGAGCCGTCGGCCTGGACGCGCTCGGAGACCTCGATCCGGAGCTGGCGCGGCACCAGCGGCACCGGTGGGTCGATGAACAGGTCGTACATGTCGTAGCGACCTTCCCGGCCGATCTCCACCGCGTCCCGGAAACCGGCGGTGGTGAGGAGGCCCACCCGCGCCCCCTTGCGCTCGATCAGCGCGTTGGTCGCGAGGGTCGTGCCGTGGATGAGAGCGCGTACCGCGGCCGCGGCGGCCCCCGCCTCGTGAAGCAAGCTGACGACCCCTTCCTCCACTGCCTGGGAGGGGTCCTTCGGCGTGGTCAGGAGCTTGCCGACGCGAACGGAGCCGGTGGCCTCGTCCACCCAGACCAGATCGGTGAAGGTGCCGCCGATGTCCACGCCGATGCGCGTCGGATTGTCGCGAGAGCCCATGCGGTCGGAGTCTACACGAAACGGGGGACCTATCGAAACTCCTGCTCGACCTGCCGGGCGAGCTGGGGAGCGAGCCGGCTCAGCACTCCGAGCTGCTCCCGCGCGGCGGCGTGATCGCCCCGGGCCGCATACGCGCGGGCCAGCCCCAGACGAGCGACCGCGTCGGCTGGATGCACCGCGATCGCCCGCTCGAAGACGGAGACGGCGGGCTCGACGCGACCCTCGGTGAGCAGGGCCCTCCCGAGCGAAGTCAGGGCGGGCACCGAATCCGGCTTGATGCGCAGCACCTGCTCGAGCTCGCCGATCGCCTCTCCGGGGTGGCCCTCCTCGATGAGCGCGATGCCCAGGTTGGTGCGCGCGCCGACGTCGCGCGGCTCGTGGGCGAGGCGATAGCGCAGCTTCGCGATTCCGTCCGGGCGGCGGCCCAACTGCAGCAGCAGCACCCCGTAGTTGGCGTAGAACTCGGAGCGGTCGGGTCGCAGGGCGAGGGCCCGCTCGAAGAGGGCCTGGCTCTCCGCGCGATCGCCGCGCTGGCTCACGATGATGCCCAGATTGTGATGGCAGATGGAGCACCCGGGATCTACCGCGATGGCGTAGCGCCAGAGGGTCTCCGGATCGCGCCACACTCGAGTCTGGATCATCGCGGCCACCCCGAGACCCGCGAGCCAGGTCACGAGCAGCCCCAGCACGAGCGCGGCGATGGGCCGGCGGAGCGTACCGCGCTTCGGCGCTTCGGCGGCGGCGACGACGAGTGCGCCGACGAGGAGCGCGAAGCCGGCGCACGGGAGATAGGTATTGCGATCGGCGCCGAGATGATAGCCGGTGTGGACGATTCCGGTGACGGGAGCGAGCATCACGAGGTAGAACGCCCAGATCGCGAGGCCCGCGGGCCAGCGTCCACGGAAGAACCAGGCGGCGGCGGTGATCGCCAGGACCGCGACGGCGCTGGGCAGGTACGGGTACTCGAGCGGGTGCAGGCGCAGGGGCAGCTCGTAGATCGGACTCAGGTTCAGGGGCACGAAGGTCTTCCAGACATGGAAGCCGACGTTGTAGAAGAACATGCCGATCCGGGCGACCGGATCGGCCTGGGTCAGATAGCCGGTGCTGCGCTGGACGAAGAAGGCGGCGGCGGCCGTCCCCGCCGCGAGCAGCGCGAAGGGGATCTTCTCGCCCCAGACCGGCCAGGCCCGCGCGCCGGGCCAGTCGCGCCGGGTCGGGCCGAGACGGCGGAGCGGGTAGGCGTCGAGGATGAGCAGGCCGAGCGGCAGGCCCATCACGATCGACTTGGAGGCCAGCGCGAGCGCCGCGAAGGCCAGCGCGGCCGCGCGCCAGCCGGCTCTCACCTCCGGAGGCCGCTCGTGGGCCTTGAGATAGGCCAGCACGGTGAGCAGGAAGAAGAAGCCGGAGGTGAGGTCACGCCGCTCGGTGATCCAGGCCACCGACTCCACCCGGAGCGGGTGGATCGCGAAGAAGAGCGCGGCGCCGGCGGCGCCGAGGCTCACCATCGCCGGCGCCGTCGACGGCATCGCGAGGCCGAGCAGGCGGCGCGCGACGAGGTAGAAGAGGGCGGCGCTGGCCGCGTGCAGGAGCACGTTCGTCAGGTGATACCCGAAGGGGTTCATGCCCCACAGCGCGTAGTCGGCACCCAAGGTGAGCCAGGTCACCGGGATCCAGTGGCCCATCACGTTCGCGGTGAGCATCCAGCGAAGCTGCGGCCATCCGAGTCCCCGGTAGTACGGGTTCTCGAGGAAGTTGATGGGGTCGTCCCAGTCCACGAATCCGCCGCGCAACGAGGGGGCGAAGACGACGGCGGTCACGAGGGCGAGGGCGAGCGGCGTAGCCCGCAAGGCGGGACGCAACATCATCACCAGTCTAACCGAGCCGAAAAAGCATCGACCCGGAAAATCGATCGGGCGACAATGGATTCGATGCGGAGGCTCCCCGCCGCCCTTCTCCCCGCCGGCGTCTTCCTGATCGCGTGCCTGGCCTTCTGGCCCGCGCTCTCGGGCGAGTTCAACTGGGACGACGACATCAATCTCGTGTCGAATCCCGGATACCGAGGGTTCGGCGCGAGTCAGATCGGGTGGATGTTCACGGCCACCCTGATGGGCCACTACATGCCCTTCACGTGGCTGTCGCTGGCCGTCAATCACGCGCTCGGCCAGATGAACCCGTGGGGGTATCACCTCGCCAGCCTGCTGCTGCACGCCGCCAACGCGGTCCTGGTCTTCTTCGTCGCGCGCCGACTCTTGGCCGTCGCGCTCCTGCATCGGGTGAGCCCGATCGTGATATCGACAGGGGCCGCCGTCGCGGGACTCCTCTTCGCCGTCCATCCCCAACGGGTCGAGTCCGTCGCGTGGATCTCCGACCGTGCGACCGTGCTGTGCGGAACCTTCTCCCTCCTCGCGGTTCTCGCGTACCTGCGAGCGATCGCCACTCCGAGCGGCCGGCGCGGCGCCTGGTGGGGGGCCGCGTCGCTGGTCGCCTTCGCGGCGGCCCTCCTCTCGAAGGGCATGGCGATGAGCCTTCCGATCACCCTCCTGATCCTCGACGTGTACCCGCTCCGGAGGTGGCCAGCGGTCGGGACGCGCGTGCTGGTGGAGAAGATGCCCTACTTTGCGCTCGCGCTCGCGGGCGCGGTGGTGGCCGCGGTCGCTCGGAGCCAGGGGGCCGAGTTCACCGGCTACGGCAGCTACGGGGTCGGCTCTCGCATCGGACTGATCGCCTACAGCCTCTGGTTCTACCCGCTGAAGCTCGTCTGGCCGGCCGATCTGTCACCCTTGTACGAAGTGCCGAGGCAGGTCAGCCTTCTCGACCCCCGCTTCCTGATACCGCCCCTCGGCCTTCTCGGGGTGACGGCAGCGCTCATCGCGCTCCGTCATCGCGTTCCGGGAGCGCTCGCGGCCTGGGCGCACTCGGCCGCGGTGGTCGCCCCAGTCAGCGGAGTGGTCCACTCCGGCCTCCAGATGGTCGCGGACCGCTACAGCTACCTCGCCCAGCTCGGATTCGTCGTGCTGGCCGGCTACGGGCTCGTGCGTATTCTCGAGCTCCACGGGCAGGGCCGCGTGCGGCGCGCCGCGGTGATGGTGGCGGGGAGCGGGATCGTGCTGGCGATCGGCGCGCTCGCGGTGTCGACGTGGAGCCAGAGCTACATCTGGCGGGATCCCGAGACGCTCTGGCGGTGGGCGGTGGATGTCGATCCTCTCTGCGGCCGCTGCCACAACAACCTGGGCGTGGCGCTGCTTCACCGACGTCGAGACCCGCAGGGCCTGAGCGAATCGGAGGACCATCTGCGCCAGGCGGTCGCACTCAGACCCGAGCACGGCGTGACCCACCTCAACCTGGGTACCGTCTCGCTCCTCCGCAAGCGCTACGTCGGGGCCGAGGCGGCGTTGCGGGAGTACCGGCGGCTTCAGCCCGATGCCCCCGATGGGGCCGAGCGGCTTGCCGTGCTCTATCTGGTCCAGGGGCGATCCGATGAGGCGATCCCGCTCCTGCGCCGTGCGCGGGGGCTGAGCCAGCCGGCGAGCGCCCGCAACGACCTCGCGGCCGCGGTCCAGCTGCTGAACGATGGCGAGACGCTTCGCTACCTCGGGCAGGCCCTGCTCGAACAGGGCCGGGCCGGCGACGCGGTGCTCCCGCTGCGACGGGCAGTGGAGATGAATCCTACGGCGCCGAGCCTCCGCCTCTGGCTCGCGCACGCGTACCGCGGGGCCGGCCAGGTGACCTTGGCCGACGCGGAGCTCTCCAGCCTGCGCCAGCTGGATCCGACCGCGGCCGCGCCGATCGCGGGCCGCTGAGCCGCGACGCGCTAGGGCTTCCCCGCCGCCACGTGGCGCTGGAAGGCCTCCAGCGCGGCCGTGCCGACCGCGGTGTCCTGATCGCCGCTGCCGCCGCTGATTCCGATTCCCCCGACGACCTCGCCGTCCACCTCGATGGGGAATCCACCGACGAAGACGGCGAAGCGTCCCGGGTGCATCGCGTGGATCCCGAAGGCCTCGTTGCCGGGCAGGGCGGGGCCGCCGGGAGGCTGATTGAACCGGTGGGTCGCCCGACGATGTCCGGCCGCGGTGAAGGCCTTGGCGATGGCGATCTCCACGCCGGTGATGCGCGCGCCGGTCATCCGGTGCAAGGCGATGGGGTGCCCGCCGTCGTCGCAGACGCAGATCGTCTCGGTGACGCCGATCTCGCGCGCTTTGCCCTCGGCGGCGGCGAGGAGGACGAAGGCGTCCTCGAGGGTGAGTCGCTTGACCGTGATCACGGCAGCTCCACGAGGATCTGGTCGGCGTCCACCCACACCGGATAGCTGGGGACGCCCGCGCCCCGGCTCGGGAAGAGGCACTGACCGGTGCGCACGTCGTACATCCAGCCGTGCCACGGGCAGGCGAGGCGGCTCCCGCTCAACTTGCCTTCGCTCAGCGGACCGCCCTGGTGGGCGCAGGTGTCGCCGCAGGCATAGACGCGGTCACCGACCCGGGCCAGCACCAGCCGGGTGCCGTCGACCTCCACGAGCTTCAGCTGACCGGCCGGGACCTCGGCGAGCGAGGCGACCCGCCGGGCAAGGCTCACGCGTCTTCCTTGAGCACGAACGCGCGATGGAGGCCCGTCATGTACTGCCAGCGCATCTCGGTCGCCTCGCGGACGGCGTCGGCGGCCTCGGCCTGCTTCTCCGGCGTGGTGCTGTGCCGCTCCACGATCTGGTAGCCGCGCTCGCCGTGCACCTCGTCGGCCTCGATGTGGATGGCGAAGAACTCCACCTCGTGGTCGGTGAAGCGGTAGTGGGTCCTGAGGGGCGGGAGATTGCGCTTGTAGATGCCCGGCACCTGCGACTCGAGCCCCACCAGCAGCCCCGCCGCCGCGACGTGGAAGGGCTTGCGCGCGGTCTCGTAGCACCAGGCGGTCAGCGCGCGCGTGCTCGGCAGCTGCCGCGCGCCCTCGACCTCGGCCCGGCTCACCCCGCACGCCTCCCCGAAGCGGATCAGGAGATCCACGTGCTTGGTGCCGGACTCCTCCTCGATGATGTTCTCGAGCAGGAAGTCGCGGGCGTCGGAATCGGGGCAGGTGCCGTACACGGTGGCGCACCAGCGCGCGAACTGGGAGACGTACTGGTAGTGCTGGCAGACCCACTGGCCGAGCTGGGTCCGGGTCAACTCACCGTTCACCCACTTCTCGGTGAAGGGATTCATCCGGCTGTGCCGCGCGTTGACGGCCTGCTCGAGCCGAGTCCGGAACGGGCTAGGGGTGCTCATGAGATGCCTCCGTGCGGTGGTCCGCGTTCAGGTGCGCGGGTCGGTCTGGCCGAGCAGCGTCTGGGTCTGAGCGTCCCGGTACTTGCGAAGCGCGGCTCGGATGTGTGGGTGCTTATTGGCCAGGATCGCCGCGGCGAGCAGACCCGCGTTGGTGGCTCCCGGGTTGCCGATGGCGAGGGTCCCCACCGGGATGCCGGCGGGCATCTGCACGGTGGAAAGCAAGGAGTCCATGCCGTTGAGCGCCTTGGACTGGATCGGCACCCCCAGGACCGGCAGGAGCGTCCGGGCCGCGCTGACTCCGGCGAGATGAGCCGCCCCACCGGCGCCCGCGATGATGACCTCGAGCCCCCTAGCCTCCGCGCCGCTCACGTATTCCTCCACGAGCGCCGGCGTCCGGTGGGCCGACATGACGTTGACCTCGTAGGGGATCCCGAGCGTGTCCAGCGCCTTGGCCGCGTTGGCCATCGTCTCCCAGTCGGACTTGGAGCCCATGATGATGCCGACGAGGGGAGAGCGCGATTCCGGCGCCATGGCGCACATCCTAGCAGGAGCTACGCAGCGTGAGCAATCCTTGGTCGCAACAACGCGGCGGCGTGATAATGTTCCCAGTCATGACCGGCCCTCTTGATCGAGCATGAGGGCGATCGTCCTTATCGCGGGCTTCGGCGCGTTCGCCTGCTGTCTGACGTTCCACGTCATTCTCTGGCGCGTAGCCCGCCCGCGGTCCGATGTCCGGGCGCTGTTCTGGATCTTCCTCGGTCTACCGACCATGATCGCTCTTGGCATCTTCGGCGCCGCGGCGGTGATCCCCGCGGTCAGATGGCTTGACGGGCTCCACATACTGGCGACGCTCCTGCTGCACTGGGCCCTCTCGTCAGCGTACATTCAGAGCTACCCGGCAGTGCAGGCGCGGTCGCCGTCACTGGAGATCGCCTTCGCGGTCTCAAGAAGTGCGCCCCGTGGGCTCTCGCGAGAAGAACTCCTGGCCACCGTCAACACCGGACTGCTCGTGGATGAGCGCCTCGAGGATCTCGTCGCCAACCGGCTCATTCGCGCGGAGGGAGATCGATACGTCCTCACGCCTTTCTCGACCAGATTGATCCGGCTCTTCCTGGGTTTGCGCTTCGTGCTCGGGTTGCCGAATCGAGGCGGCTGACGAATGAAGCCCGATTTTGGCGTGGGATTCCTCGCAGTCCTGGCAACTTCGCCGATCTGGATCCTCCTGACGCATATCGCAGTGGCTCGTCTCGGCCGGCGTGCGCCCCCGCAGCTCGTCGCCGCCACCGCGTGTGTGGCCGGGATTGTACCCACCGCACTCCTCGCCTGGGTGCTTGGCGTTGCCGATCGACGGTCATTTCTCCAGACGCCCATCGAAGTGACATACGGTTGCGTTGTGTATTCCTGTCTCGCGTATTCCTACTTTCACGTCTTCAACATGAGTGAGACGGCACGACGGATTCGGATTCTGGCCGAGATGTACCTGGCGGGGTCCCTGACCGCGGGCGAGATCTCCCGCCAGTACAGTGGCTCGGTGCTGGTGGAGACCCGAATCGATCGACTCGTCGTGGCGCATCAGCTCGAGATGCGGGGGGGCCGATATATGCCCGCGGGACGGCTCTTGTACATCGCGGCGCGCGTCACTCGCGGGTGGCGATCGGTCCTGGGCTTCGACCGCGACAAGTTCGCCGCGGGCAGGGGACGCCTGACCGACTAGACGAGGGTCATGGGCTGACCTCGCCCGCGACGTGTCGTCGAGGTCAGCGCGCCAGCGGCAGCAAAACGAGCCGGCCGTCCTGCACGCCCATCCAGAAGGGAGCACGGTCCGGCATGAAGTGTATGAGCTCCCGGTTGCGCGCCTCGCCTCGGTCCCGGACGTACAGGACTCGATCGGTCAGCCCAGGTGAGGGATTGCGCGGGAGATAGGCCCAGCTCCACGGCGGGAAGTCGAGCGCACCGAGGCTCCGCACGAAGACGACCGCATGATCGAGCCGGGCGCTCTCGACGAGGGCGTAGGGCGCCCGCGCCACCTGCGCCATCGCGCTCAGCGACCCGACATAGAGCGGGAGATAGAGGAGCAGGGCGCAGAGGGTCGCGGCCAGCGGGAGGCCGAGGACTCGACTCGCGCTCACGTGCAGGCGCCCGCGCACCCACTGGGTGAGCTCCTCGATCCCGCTCGCCGAGACCAGCACCAGGGGGGCGATCAGCTCGGCGTAGTGCACCGGGCCGACCACGTTGATGCTCGGGACGGTGGTCACCGCGAAGAGCAGCACGACGGCGGCCGAGCCGAGGAGCAGCGCGACGCCTTCCCGGGTCCGGCGGAAGAACGGCAGGAAGGCGAGCGAGACCGGCCAGCCGAAGAGCCAGAAGTTCAAGCGGGCGACGGTATAGCCGAGCTCAAAGATGCTCGGGAATGGCGCGGGCGCCACCAGAGCTCCGACGGTGAAGGAGAGCTTGGTGAACCGGGTGAACGTCTGGTAGCCGGTCGTGAACGGATCGCCCGACAGGATCATCTGGTACACCGCGAGCAGCCCGATCGCCCCCATGACGGTGAGGCAGAAGAGCACCGCGCCCGTCCAGGCCCCGCGGCCTGCATCACGGCGCAGCCGGGTGGCCAGCAGGACCAGCCAGGGCAGGGAGAAGGCCACCGCCGACAAGGGCCGCGTGAGCCCCACCCATCCCAGCGCGAGGCCCGCGGCCACCCACCAGTCGCCGCGATCCGGACGCTCGAGCACCCGGAGCGCCGCGTAGACGAAGGCCATGAGCAGCAGCCCGGCCGTGGAGTGGGCGAGCAGGGTCGCCGACGACAGGATGAAGAACGGGGAGAGGATCAGGAGCGGCAGCGCGAGCAGCGCCGCTCGCTGCCCGAACACGCGCCGCCCCACCGCGAAGGCGAGCGGCACCGTCAAGGCCGCGGACATGGCCGGCACCCACCGCATCAGGTGAGCGCGCTCGCCCAGCGCGAGCAGGGCCGGGTGCCCCGGGAAATAGATCCCGTACCACTTGCCGTCGTTGATGAGGAAATGGCCGTCGAAGAACGGACGAACCGGCTCGGGCAGCGAGGGGAGGTACACACGGCCGGTCGCGAACGTGCGGGCCATGAAGGCATACACGTTCTCGTCGTCGGTGATGGCGGTGTCGCCCAGGAGCCAGTAGCGGGCGGTGGTGACGAGGGCGAACACGAGGACCGACACGACGGCGGTTGCGGCCCACGTCGCTCGGGAGGACAGGCTGGCCAGCCGGTCGAAGCCGGCGGTCAGGCGCCGGCCCGCCGCGAGATCGAGGGCGGCGCCGAGCAGGATCACGCCGACGGAGCCGAAGAGCAGGTACTCGAGGAGAAAGGCCATCTCCGGCGGGCCCCATCCGTGCACGCCGTAGTGAATGGCGTAGTGGTTGTACTTGAACCCGCCGGTCATGATGATGGCGAAGCACACCATGGCCGACAGGAGCAGGATCAGGACCCGGATCCGGTTCGATGGGGTCAAGGCCGCAAGCCCGCGAGGCGGGATGTGGTCATTCCCCGGCACCGAGGTACGAGGAGACGAAGGTGCCGGCGGCAGCCGCTTCCCGGAAGCGATCCAGCCGGAAGGGCGCGAGACTCACCGGCGAGGCGGTGCCCGTCATGCGGGCGGCCATCATCGCGCCCACCATCGGCGCGAGCTTGAACCCGTGGCCGGACATGCCGGCGGCGATGAAGAAGCCGCTCAGCGGCGACTCGTCCAGAATGGGCATCCAGTCCGGCGTGATGTCGAAGGCGCCCGCGTAGCTGCGGCTCAGGCGGGCATCAGCCAGGCCGGGCAGGGCCTGCGCGGTGCGCGCGAGGGCGACTCCGGCCTCGTCGAACCCCGCCTCGCTGCCCAGCAGCTCCGGATCCATGGGGTGCTGGGCCTCATCGTCGGTCAGCGAGCCGGTGAGGGTCAGGTTGCCCGTCTCGGGGCGGACGTAGCTGCCGCCGGCCAGGTCCATGTACACCATGTGTGCGGCGCCGAACGCGGACTGACGCTCGACGATGAACACCGGGTGACGCCCGATCACGATCGGCAGCGTGATGTCGGCCAACCGCGCGACCCGAGGCGACCAGAGCCCCGCCGCGTTCACCACGATCGGCGCGGTGATGCGCTCGGTCATCGTGGCCACCCCGCTCACCCGGTCGCCTTCCTGCAGGATCGCGATGACCTCCGAGCCCTGCTCGATGGACACGCCACGCCGGCGCGCCGCCTCCGCATAGCCGGCGGTCACCGCCGAGGGGTCGCCATAGCCCGACTCGGGCTCGTACAGCACGGCCCCGAGCCCGGTCGGGTCGATGCGGGGCTCGATCCGGCTCAGCTCTTCCGGCTCCAGCACCTGCGCCCGGATGCCGAGGGCCCGCTGCTGGTCGACCCGGGCCAGCAAGCCGGCGCGCATCACGGGCGACACGCCGATCAGCGCGCCGCAGCCGACATAGCCCGAGTGGCCGCCCACCGCGTCGTCGAAGCTCCGGAACACGTCGAGCGAAGCGCGCACCATCCGGGTCGTCTCGGGGGTCGGGTAGAGCTGCCGGATGATGCCCACCGACCGCCCCGTTCCGCCGGCCCCCAGGAATTTCCGCTCGAGCACGACGATCCGGCGCACGCCGAGGCCGGCCAGATGGAACGCGATCGAGACGCCGGTCACGCCGCCGCCGATGATGACGGCGTCGGCCGTCTTCATCGGGGCCCGATCAGGGCCAGGGCCTCATCCTCCGTGAGGAGCTGCACGGGATCTCCGCTCGTGAGGGAGCCCTCCCGGAGCACCCGCGCGTAGACGCGGCTGTCGCCCGGATGTCGCTTCTGGGAGACGCGGGAGTAGTCGCGGTCGAGGAAGGAGGCCGTGATGTTCACGCAGGGCGCCGTGTACCGCGTGACCTGGGCGATCACCTCCGGCCCCAGGCGCAGACAGGAGCCGGGTGTCACCGCGTTCCAATCGACCCCCTCGATGGTCAGGTTCTCACCGATGCTGCCGGGGGTGATGGGGTGTCCCTCGGCCTGGAGCGTCCGGATGCGCTCCCCGGAGAACAGGCAGAGCGCCCGGTCCGGGCCTCCGTGATGCTCGTGGTCACGCTGGGCATCGCCCTGCACGCCGAGCGCGGTGACCCGTGCCGAGGGCACGGCACGCTTCGGCACACCGCCGGGGGACACGCTGATCTGCACGATGCGGGCGCTTCCTCTCATAGACTCACCTCGGTGCCGAGTCCGGCTGCCACCGCCCGATCGTAGGCAAGCCGCGCGGTCACGGCGTCTTCTGGCGCGAACCCCACCGACTTGAACAGCGTGATCTCACGGGGCGAGGTCCGGCCCGGTTTCCTGCCCGCCACCAGCTCGGCCAACTCCGCCTTGACGTGACGCCGGCTGATAGCCCCCCCCTTGATCGGGATCAGCAGGTCGCCGGCTTCTTCCCAGGCCCCCTCATAAGTATCCACCACGACCCGGGATTTCCGGATGGTCGTCGTATCCACCTCGCGGGTGGCGGGGCGGAAGGCCCCGACGGCATCCACATGGGTGCCGGGGGCGAGATACCGGCCGGAGAAGACCGGTCGCGACGAGGTGGTGGCGCACGTGACGAGGTCGGCGCCGCTGACCGCGGCCCGGCGGTCGGTCAGCGCCTCCACCGCGATGCCCAGTTCGTGCCGCATGCGCTCGGCGAACGCCTCGGCCCGCCGCGGGTCACGCCCGACCACGCGCACCGCGGCCAGGGGCAGGACGGTGCCCAGGCAGAGGAGCTGGAAGCGGGCCTGCACGCCCGCGCCGAAGCAGGCGACCACCCGGGAATCGGGGCGGGCGAGGTGGCGCGCCGCGACCGCGGAGGCCGCTCCCGTCCGGATGGCGGTGAGGAAGCCGGCCTCCATGAGGGCCAGGGGCGCGCCGGTGGTGGGGTCGGTGAGGAGGTAGGAGGCGTGAATGGTGGGCAGCCCCCGACGCCGGTTGCGGTCGACCACGGTCACCAGCTTGGTGCCGAGGGCGCCGAGACGTGGCAGGGCCGAGACCATGGCCAGGAACACCCCGTGGCGCTCCATCGGGAGCACCGTCCGCGGCACCGCGGTGACTCGGCCGGCCGCGCACTCGCGGAAGGCGCGCTCCACCGCCGCGACGACGTCCCGGGGGGGAAGGAGCGACTCCAGCTCCTCGCGGCCCAGGAGGCGCATCAAGCGGACATGCGCTTGATCATCCGCTTGACCGTCGCCTCGAGCACGAGCTCGCCCCGCTGGTTCGTCACCTCGTGACGATAGGTGACGATGCCGCGATCGGGCTTCTTGGTCTCGCGCTTGTCCGCGATCGTCACGCTCACCCGGACGGTGTCGCCTTCGAGCACCGGCGCGACGATGCGGATCTCGCTGCCGAGATAGGACATGCCGGTGCCGTGAATGAGGCCGGTCTGCATGATGAGGCCCTCGGAGAGACTGAAGGTCATGGCCCCCGGCGCCGCCCGGCCCTTGAACACCGACTCCTTGGCCACGTACTCCATGTCCATGAACAGCGGCTCGTTGAACCCGCACAGGTTGACGAAGGCGCAGATGTCGGCTTCCGAGACCGTGCGGCCGAGGGTCCGGTACACGGCTCCGACCGCGTGCTCCTCGTAGGTGAGCCCTTGGCTTTTCACGCGCTCCTCCTTGATCAAGCCTCACCCAGATAGGCGCGGCGCACTTCGGGGTTGTCGGCCAGTTCGCGGGCGCCGCCCTCGAGCGGCAGGCGCCCGGTCTCCAGCACGTACCCGCGCTCCGCGATGGACAGGGCCATGGCCGCGTTCTGCTCGACGAGCAGGATGGTCACGCCCTGACGGTTGATGGTCTGCACCGTCTCGAAGATCTGCTCGACCAGCACCGGGGCCAGGCCCATCGAGGGCTCGTCGAGAAGGAGCAGCCGGGGTTTCGCCATCAGGGCCCGCCCGATGGCCAGCATCTGCTGCTCGCCGCCGGAGAGCGTGCCCGCCACCTGGCTCCGCCGCTCCTTGAGGCGCGGGAAGGTGCTGAAGACCTGCTCCATGTCCTCGGCGATGGCCGCGTCTCCGCGCGTGTACGCACCCATCTCGAGATTCTCGACGACGGAGAGGCGATTGAAGATGCGGCGGCCCTCCGGCACGTGGGTGATCCCCTTGAGCACGACGTCGTGGGGGGGGATGCCGACGAGCGAGCCGCCCTCGAACCGCACGTCGCCCTGGCGGGGCGACAGGAGGCCGGAGAGCGTGCGCAGCGTGGTGGTCTTGCCCGCCCCGTTGTTGCCGAGCAGCGTGACGATCTCGCCCTGGCCCACCCGGAACGAGATGCCCTTCAGGGCGTGGATCTCGCCGTAGTAGACGTGGAGATCGGTCACCTCAAGCATGAGCCGCGCCCCCCGCCGCTCCCGCCCCCGGGGTCCACCGGCGTCGCCCGAGGTAGGCCTCGATGACGCGCGGGTTCCGCTGCACCTCGGCGGGGCGGCCCTCGGCGATCTTCTCGCCATAGTCGAGGACGGTCACGTGGTCGGAGACTTCCATCACCACCCGCATGTTGTGCTCGATGAGCAGCAGCGTGAGCTTCCGGTCCTCGACCAGTCGCCGCAAGAGGGCCATCAGGCTCCGGGCCTCGCCCTGGGTCATGCCCGCGGTGGGCTCGTCCAGCAACAGGAGCGAGGGATCGGAGGCCAGCGCGCGCGCCAGCTCCAGCCGACGCTGCTCGCCATAGGGCAGATTCCGGGCGAGCTCGTTGGCCTTGTCCCGGAGCCCGGCCACCGAGAGGAGCTCGGCGCCCTGCTCCCAGAGCCGGCGCTCGTGCGCGCGCCAGCTCGCGTTCCGGCTCACCACGTCCCAGAAGGTGAGAGGCACCCGGCTGTGCATCCCGACCAGCACGTTCTCGATGGCGGACATGGTGGGGAAGAGGCGGATGTTCTGGAAGGTGCGGCAGATACCGAGCGCGGTGATCTGGTCCGGCCGGCGCCCCAGCACGGAGACATCCCGGAAGGTGACCACGCCTTCCTCGGGGGTGTAGATGCCGGTGAAGACGTTGAAGAACGTGGTCTTGCCCGCACCGTTCGGGCCGATGATCGAGGCGATGTGGCCTTCCTCGAGAGCGAAGTCCACCGCGTTCAGCGCGGTCAGCCCGCCGAAGCGCTTGCAGACCCCGCGGGCTTCGAGCAGCGGCATCAGCGGTCCTCCCCGAGCTCCCGGTGCCGGCGCTTCGCGGGTAGGATGCCCTGGGGGCGGAAGATCATCATCAGCACGAGGATCAGGCCGAAGACCATCCGCTCGTACTTGGCCGGCTCGAGCTGGGTGGGCAGATTCGCCAGGCTGTAGCCGAAGATCTCGATACCCGCGTTGCGAAGCTCGTTGAGCCAGAGCGAGAGGCCCTTGAGGATCTGCAGATTGAGAATGGTGACGACCGCCGCCCCGAGGATGGCCCCCGGGATAGAGCCCATGCCGCCCAGGATGATCATGGCGAGCACGCCGATGGATTCCATGAAGGTGAAGGATTCGGGATTGACGAAGATCTGCTTGGCCGAGAAGAGCACCCCGACCGTGCCTGCGAAGGAGGCGCCGCAGGCGAAGGCGAGCAGCTTCATCCGCACCAGCGGCACGCCCATGGCCTGGGCGGCGGTCTGGTCCTCGCGAATCGCCTCCCAGGCCCGGCCGATATGCGAATCCTCCAGCCGGCGGTTGGCCAGCACGGTGGCTCCCACGATCACGAGCACGAGCGCGTAGAGGTAGAGCGGGTAGATCACGTTGGGATTGGGATCGATACCGAGCGCCTCGAGCAGAGGAGCGAAGAAGATGGGCGGCCGCCCAATCGGCGTGATGCCCTTGGGCCCATTGGTGAAGTTGATCGGTTTGTCGAGGTTGTTGGCGAGGACCCGGATCACCTCGCCGAAGCCGAGGGTGACCAGCGCCAAGTAGTCCCCGTGGAGTCTCAGCACCGGCAGTCCCAGCAGGATGCCCGCCCCGGCGGCCACCGCCACCCCGACGAACAGGAACACGAAGAACCACCATGGGTTCAGGGGAAAGGACCCGCCGCCGAAGATCTGATTGGCCTGGGGCGATCCGACGATGGCCCAGGAGTAGGCGCCCACCGCGAAGAAGGCTACGTAACCCAGATCGAGCAGGCCGGCCAGCCCCACCACGATGTTGAGGCCGAGGGCCAGCGCCACGAAGATGCCGACCTGGATCGCGATCTCCATGTAGTACGCGTTGATCGTGCCGAGGAGGGGCATGAGGACGCCGAGCGTGACCAGGGTGAGCGCGCCCTTCACCAGGGGCGGCGTGCGGGCGAAGTAGAGGAGCAGGATCGACCCCTGGAAGAGCAGGAAGACCACGATGGAGCGGGGGCTCCAGATCACCCCCAGGGTGGTGGCGGCGAGCAGCGCGGCGACCAGCGCGGTGGCCGGGACGGGACGGTCGAGGATCTGCTTGATCATCGCGCTTCTTGCTGTCTTCTTCGGGACTCGTAGGCAGACTGGTCCGGTGTTCGTGCTACCCCCTCATCTTTTTTGAGCCGCGCCCGCCAAGGCGTGCGCTCTGTGAGGTGGCTTCGCATTTTTCTTAGGCTCGCTCGCGGACGACTTCACCGAGGAGGCCCTTGGGGCGGAAGATGAGGATGAGGATCAGGATGGAGAAGGCGAAGATGTCCTTGTACTCCGCGCCGAAGGCCCCCCCGGTCAGCAACGACAGGTAGGATGCCGCGAAGGCCTCGAGCAGCCCGAGAACGAGCCCTCCCAGCATGGCGCCCGGGATGTTGCCGATCCCGCCGAGGACGGCGGCGGTGAAAGCCTTCAACCCCGGGATGAAGCCGGTGTACGGGTTGATGAGGCTGTACTGCACCCCGAAGAGCACGCCCGCGCCCCCGCCCATGGCGCCGCCGATCAGGAAGGTGAGGGAGATGATCCGGTTCACGTTGATCCCCATGAGGGAGGCGGCGCCCTGGTCCTCGGCCACCGCTCGGATCGCCTTGCCCACCTTGGTGCGGTTGACCAAGGTGTGGAGGCCCCAGAGCATGAGCAGGGCGGCCACGATCACCACGAGCGACTTGACCGAGACGTCGATGGTCTCGGTCAGCTCGAAACGGTGGTTGAGGACCTCCATCGTGGGATAGACGAGATTGAACGAGTTGCGCCAGAGGGACTCGAAGAGACGGATCGCGTCCTGGAGGAAGAAGGAGACCCCGATGGCCGAGATCAGGGGAATGAGCCGCGGCGCGCTCCGCAGAGGCCGGTAGGCGGTGCGCTCGACGATCACCGCCACCGCCCCGCTCACCACCATGCCCGCCACCAGGACGATGAGCAGCACGAGCACCCACGGCATCACGTCGAGCCAGCCGGCCGACTTGAAGGTGAGGAGGATCTCCACCCCCACGAAGGCGCCGATGATGAAGATCTCGGAGTGGGCGAAGTTGATGAACTCGAGCACACCGTACACCATCGTGTAGCCGAGGGCGATGAGGGCGTACATGAAGCCCAGGATGATGCCGTCCAGGAGGACCTGCGGGAAGATGCCGATCAGGATGTCGAGGTCCATCGGCAATCAGGCGGAAAGGCGGGGAAGCGGGAGGGGCGGACGAGGCCCCTCCTCCCGCCGAGACCGCGAAGCGGCGCTACTTCTTGGCCGCGGGGGCCGCGATCGTGAGCTGCTTGATGATCTTGTTGTCTCCCCACTTCTCGGGGTTGTCGCTCACGACCGACAACACGAAGTACTGGGCCTTCTGCCGGTCGCCCTTGCTGTCGAAGGCGATCTCGCCGGTTATCCCGGCCAGCTTGGCCTTTCGGATGGCGGCCGAGACGTCCTCCCGGGTCACCTTTTTGCCCCCCTTCGCGGCGTCTTCGATCGCCTTGATCGCGATGGTGGTCGCGTCATAGGCCTCCGCCGCATACGGCTCGGGGTTCTTGCTGAACTTCTTCTTGTAGTCGTCCACGAAGGCCTTCGCTTTGGGCAGCGCGGAGGCGGGGCCCGCCGCGGAGGTGTAGTTCAGGCCCACCACCGCCTTGCCCGCGATCTTGGTCAGGTCGGAGGAGTCCATGCCGTCCGGGCCCATGAACTTGGACTTGATGCCCTTCTCGCGCGCCTGCTTGAAGAAGGGGGCGCCCTGATCGTAGATCCCGCCGAAGTAGATCACATCGGGGTTCTTGGCCTTGATCGGGGTCAGCAGCGGGTCGAAGTTCGACTTCTCCTCGGTGCCCTCGAAGCCCAGGACCTTGATGCCCTTCTTCTCGGCGTCGGCCTTGAAGAACTCGGCGATGCTCTGCCCGTACTGGGTCTTGTCGTGGACGATGTACGCGCTCTTGACCTTCATCGTGCCGTGGGCGAACTCGGAGCCGACCACGCCCTGCACGTCGTCGCGCCCGCACACCCGGTTCACGTTGACATAGTTGCGGTCGGTGACGACCGGGTTCGTGTTGGCGGGCGAGATCATGGCGAGCGTGACTTCCTTGTAGACCTCCGAGGACGGGATCGCCACGCCCGAGTTCAGGTGCCCGATCACCACCATGATGTCCTTGTCGGCGATGATGTTCTTGGCGTTGGCCACCCCGACGTCGGGCTTGGCCTGGTCGTCGAAGGGGACGAACTCGACCTTGTAGCCCATCTTCTCGAGGTTGCCTTTCTGCTTCTCGATGGCCAGCTGGGCGCCGAGCTTGATGCCTTCCCCGAGCACGGCCTGGCCGCCCGACAGCGGGCTCTGGGAGGCGATCTTGATGGTGCCCTTGGATTGGGCATCGGTGACGGAGGCGCCCGGGAGCACCAGCGCCAGCGCGACGATGACAGCGATCACCAGGCGTAGTCGTGCGATTCTCATCGGCTCCTCCTCCTTAACCGAAGCGAACGGGTGGGTTCAAGCGCGGCCATTATAGCGGTTTTTGGAGAACCGTCAACGGACGCGGAGACGCTCCGCCGCGGCCGGATCGAGACGGCGCAGGACTGACAGGTGCTCGCGTGCCAGCCCGCCCTGGCCGGTGGCATCGTAGGCCGTGATGAGCCAGAATCGGGCGCCCGGCGCCTCCGGAGCCAGCGCCACCGCCCGCCGGAGCGGCGGCACGGCTCGGTCACTTCTGCCCTGCTGGATCAGGGCCTGCCCCAGATACTCGAGATCGTCTAGGCGGTCCCCGAGGAGGCGGAGAGCTCTGGCGAACTCCGGGTCGCCTCCTGGCTCGCCCCGATCGTCCCCGCCCGGTGCCCGGATGGGCGAGGCCGTCGCGGCGCCGAGCTGCCGCGCGCGGAGCAGCAGCGGCACCGCTTCCGCGGGTCGGTCTTGTAGGAGGTAGACGAGCGCGAGCCTCACCGGTCCCTGGGCCTCGCCGGGAGCGAGCTGTATGTAGGTCCGGAGGCTCGCCTCGGCCTCGCTCAGCCGCCCGCGCACGAGCAGGATGGTCCCGAGGATGGAGTGCGAGAAGGGGAGCGTGGGTCGCAAGGCGATGGCTCGGCGAACGTACGCCTCGCTCTCGTCGAGCCGGGCTCGCCCGCCCCCGGCCCCGTACAGGGTCGCCTCGGCCAGTCCGGCGTAGCAGGTGGCGCAGTCCGGGTCCTGCTCCGCCGCCCATCGCCAGAGCGTCTCCGAATCCCGCCAGACTCCGGTCTGTCCCCGGGTGCTGGCGGCCAGGGCCACCAGCACCAGCAAGACGCCGATCGCGCCGACCGCGGACACCCATCCACTGAGGCGGCCCTGTCGCCGTAAACGCGCGGCCCAGGCCACACCGTAGCCGGCGATGAGGGCAAAGCCCAGTCCGGCCAGGTAGCTGTAGCGGTCGGAGACGAGCTGGCTGCCCGAGTGGGCGAGCCCGCTCACCGGGGCGACGACGGCGGCCGAGTGCGCCCACGCGGCGAGACCTCCCGGGAAACGGCGGCGCAGCAAGACGAGCCCGAGCGTCGCGGCGGCCAGCCCGAGCAGCGGAGCCAGGAAGCGCCACTGCAGAAGGCTGGCGCGCAGGGGCACTTCGTAGAGAGGTGAGAGCCCGACCGGCCAGACCATGCTCGAGGGATAGAACCAGAAGCTGTATCCGGCGAGTGCGAGCCGCGCGTCGAGGCCGTAGTCCGAGAGGGCGCTCAGATGGGATCCCCGTGTCCGGGCCAGGAGAACGATCGCGGTGCCGACCAGAGCGACGGCCGCGTAGGGGATCTTCTCGACGATCGCCAGTCGCCACCTCCCACGCCATCGGCGCAGCGGGTAGACGTCGAGGATCAGCAAGGTCACCGGCAGACTGAGGGCCAACCCTTTGGCGAGCAGCGCGGCCGCGAAGGCGGCCAGCGAGACGATGCCCGCCCAGCGCCAGCGGAAGGCGCCCGTCGGCTCGGCGGCGCGGAGGTAGCCGAGCACCGCGGCGAAATAGAGCGCCCCGCACACCAGCGTACCGCGCTCGGTGATCCAGGCGACCGATTCAACTCGCTGGGGATGGACGGCGAAGACGAGCGCGGCCACCAAGGCTCCGGCGCGGATCGTCCAGAGCTCGGTCGGCTGATCGCCGAGGCCGGCCGCGGGTCCGGCCGCAGGCCGATCGACCACCGCAGCAAGAACCCGGCGGGCCACCAGGTAGAAGAGCGCGGCATTCGTCGCGTGCAGCAGTAGCGCGAGGAGGTGATACCCCCACGGATTCATGCCGCCGAGCGAGTAGTTGAGGCCGAGCGTGAGCCAGGTGAACGGGACGTAGTGCCCCGAGAGCGTGGTCGTGAACATCCAGCGTAGCTGGTCGACGCCGAGGCCCCGGTATTGCGGGTTCCTCGTGAAGAGGGTGCTGTCGTCCCAGTTCAGGAACTGTCCCTGCAGCGCCGGCAGGAAGGCCGCCACCGGGACGAGGAAGGCCAGGATCACAGCAAGCCGATCGAGCGAACGGGCGCGCGTCATCGGGCGGCCGGCCACCCGGACTCGAGGGCGCGCGCCTCGGCCAGGAGCGCTTCGGCCTCGGTGCTCCGTCCGAGGGCGTGCAGCCGGCCGGCGTGGTCTCGAAGAGACTGGACCAGCTGGCCGCGAAGGCCCGGGGCGTCCGGCTCGCGGGCCAGCGCCTGCCGGAGGCGCGTGACGGGAATGCGCTCCATGTAGCTCCGCAACGGCGCCTCCGCTTCGGCGAGGCGGCCCTGCACCACCAGGGCGGTCCCGAGGTTGAAGTAGGCGTCGGGCAGATCCGGGCGCAGGGCGATCGCACGGCGGAACAAGCCCTCCGCTTCCACCGCCCGCGACGCTCCTCCGGGGCCTCCCAGCGCGCTCTCGCCCAGCTTCCCGTGGCACACGCTGCAATCCGGGTCCAGCTCCACGGCCCACCGCCACAGCGTCTCCGATCGCGTCCAGACCTGGCTGAAGCTCCACGAGGTGAATCCGAGGCCCGTGATTGCCACCAGGCTCGCGAGGGCCGCCGCCCATCCTTTCGACCGGTCGATGACCCCCTGTCGGACGAGCCGGCCCACGCCGAGTGCGGCACCTCCCGCGAGCACGGCGAAGCCGAGTCCCGAGAGATAGGTGTAGCGGTCCGGCGCCAGATCGGCGCCCATCCGCACCGCCATGCTCGTCGGCACGAGCATCAGAGCTGAGAAGGTCCACGCGGCGAGGCCGCCCGGCCACCGCCGACGCAAGAGGATCAGGAGGACGGTGGTGAGGACGGTGGCGCCGAGGGCGAGGCCGAACCTGGGCTCGAGCGCACGAACCCGAAGCGGCATCTCGTAGAGCGGAGACAGCGAGGCCGGCCAGATGAATCGGAAGACGGAGACGAGGAAGCTGTAGGCCGCCACCGAGATCCGAGCGACCAGGTCGTACTGCGAGCCCTGGGTGAGAACCGCTCCATCGCGCACCGCCCACACGATGACTCCGGCTCCCACGAGCATCACCAGCAGCAGGGGAATCTTCTCTCTCAGGAGCGGCCGCCACCCCAGCCGGGAGAGGCGACGGAGTGGATGGACATCCATCAGGATCAGCGCCACCGGGAGCAGGAGCGCGACACCTTTCGAGAGCAGGGCCGCCCCGAACGCGGCGGCCGAGAGCAGGACCAGCGCCGGGCGGGCCTCGCCCGCCACCTCGACCGCGCGCAGGTAGGCCCAGACCGCCAGGAGCGCGAACGTCGCGCACAGCAGATCGGCCCGGCCGCTGATCCAGGCGACCGGCTCGACCCGGAGCGGATGCACGCCGAACACGAGCGCGGCGACCGCGGCGGCCGCGCAGAGATCCGCCGCGGGCCGCTCGGGCTCCCCGCCGACACTCCCCGCGGCCGCCAGTAGCCGGCGCGCCACGAAGTAGAAGACGCCGGCGTTGAGCACGTGCAGCAGCAGGTTCACCAGGTGATAGCCCCACGGGTCCATGCCCCCGAGGACGTAGTTGAGGCTCCAGCTCAGGCGGGTCAGCGGAATGTAGTGACCGAAGAGGACACTGGTGAACGCCCATCGGATCTGCGGGCCGCCGAGCCCGCGATAGGCCGGATTGTCCAGGAAGTTCACGTTGTCGTCCCAGTTGAGGAATGATCCGGACAGCGTTGGAAGGAAGCACATCGCGGTCAGGCCCGCGACGGCGATCGGGACCATCGAGCGGCGGCTCATCTGACCGAAGGGGGGTGAGGGGAGTCGGCCGCCGCGTCGCTCCGCCTGTGCTCCCGGGTCATCTCCGCGGCCGGCCGGGAGACGTCATGAAAGGGAGGAGGATCCGCCCGCGGGGCTCGAGGCGATCCGCTCGAGAAAGCGACGGGTGGCCGCCTCGGGATCGGGCGCCGCGCAGACCGCGGATATGACGGCGACCCCGTCCGCGCCCGCGGCGAGCACCTCCGGCGCGTTGTCGGCGGTGATGCCGCCGATCCCCACCAGTGGCACGGGGACCACCGTCCTCAGCCGTCGGATCAGATCGGGGCCGACCAGCTGGAACTCGGCCTTGGTCGAGGTGGGGAAGATGCTCCCCACCGCGACGTAGTCGGCGCCGTCGGCCACCGCCCGGCGGGCCTGTCTCTCGTCATGGGTGGACACGCCGAGGATCATGCCCGGCCGGAGCAGACGCCGGGCTTCGAGCGCCGGCAGATCGTCCTGGCCGAGGTGCAGCCCGCCCGCGTCGGCGGCGAGCGCCAGGTCGGCGCGATCGTTCACGACGAAGAGGGCTCCCGCCTCGCGGCAGCGCCGGGCGAGCCTCCGGGCCAGCGGGAAGAGCTCCACGAGCGGCATGGTCTTCTCGCGAAGCTGCACCAGCCGGCCCCCGCCGGCCAGCACCGCCTCGAGCAGGGCGGGCAGGTCGCGGCCGCGAGCCACCGACCGATCGAGGATCGCGTAGAGCGGGCAGGGCAGGCGCACGGCGCCGCCCCTACAAGTTCTGCTCGAGCCGGGCCAGCGTGGACTCGCCCGCCACGAACCCCGGGTCGGCCAGCCGCTTGAGATGGTAGGGGATCGTGGTCTTGACACCCTCGATCGCGGTCTCGGAGAGCGCCCGCTGCATCCGGGCGATCGCCTCGCCCCGGTCGTGGCCGTGCACGATGATCTTGGCGATCAGTGAGTCGTAGTGGGAGGGCACCACATAGCCCGGCATCAGGTGACTGTCGACCCGGACCCCCGGACCACCCGGCGCGATCCAGGTGGTGATCCGTCCCGGCGACGGAACGAAGTGCTCGGGGTCCTCCGCGTTGATCCGGCACTCGATGGCGTGCCCGATGAAACGAACCGCGCTCTGCTTGTAGCCGAGCCCCTCGCCGGCGGCGATCCGGATCTGCTCGCGGACTATGTCGATGCCGGTGATCATCTCGGTGACCGGATGCTCCACCTGGATCCGGGTGTTCATCTCGATGAAGTAGAAGCGGCCTTCGCGGTCCACCAGGAACTCGACGGTGCCCGCCGACACGTAGTTGACCGCGTTCGCGACGGCGAGGGCCGCCTTGTAGAGACCGGCGCGGGTCTCGGGAAGCAGCGCGGGCGCGGGGGACTCCTCGAGCAGCTTCTGGTACCGGCGCTGCACCGAGCAGTCGCGGTCGCCCAGGTGCAGGCGCATGCCGTTCTTGTCTCCGAGCACCTGCACCTCGACGTGACGCGCCTCCTCCACGAACTTCTCGAGGTAGAGCTCGGAGGAGCCGAAGGCGGCGCCCGCCTCCGCCTGACAGGTCGCGTAGGCGCGCGAGAGAGCTTCGCGCTCGCGGACGATGCGCATGCCGCGGCCCCCGCCCCCCGCCGCGGCCTTGACGATCACCGGGTAGCCGATCGAATCGGCGAGGGCCTGCGCCTCGTCCACGCCCGCGAGCGGGCCCTCGCTGCCCGGGACCACCGGAGCGCCCGCGTGCTTCGCCATCTCGCGGGCCTGAGCCTTGTCGCCCATGAGCCGGATGGCCTCCGGCGCCGGGCCGATGAAGGTGATGCCGCACGCGCGACAGATCTCCGCGAAGGCCGGATTCTCCGACAGGAATCCGTAGCCGGGATGGATCGCCTCGCTGTCGGTGATGGCGGCGGCCGAGATGATGCTGGGAATGTTGAGGTAGCTGGCGTGGGCGTCGGGCGGGCCGATGCAGACAGACTCGTCGGCCAGGCGCACGGGCCGGGAGTCGGCGTCGGCGGTGGAGTGGGCGATGACCGTGCGGATTCCCATGTCGCGGCACGCCCGGAGGACCCGGAGCGCGATCTCGCCTCGGTTGGCGATGAGGATCTTGTGGAACATCAGCCGAGGATCAGCGGAGCGGATCCATCAGGAAGAGCGGCTGCCCGAACTCGACGGGCTGACCGTTCTCGACCAGGACCTTGACGATACGCCCGGCGACCCTCGCTTCGATCTCGTTCATCAGCTTCATCGCCTCGACGATGCAGAGCACCTGCCCCTCCTTGACCGCGTCCCCCTCGTTGACGAAGGGCGGGGCCTCCGGCTTGGGGGCCCGGTAGAAGGTGCCCACCATCGGTGCTTCCACGGTCAGGAGGTGAGCGGTGGACTCGGCGCTGTCCGCGGCGGGCTGGGCGAGCGGAGCCGCGAGGGCCGGCGCGACCTCCCCGCGCGGCGCGGGCGCGGCGTGGGCGTGCTCCCGCACGACGCGGATGCGGGTGCCCGCGCTCTCCACCTCGAGCTCGGCCAGGTTGTGGCGTACCGCGAGCTCGACCACCTGGTCGATGGTGAAGCGCGCCGGGCCGCCGGCCGGTCGCCGCGTGGCCACGCTAGCCGGCCGCCGCCACGCGGCCGAGATACTCGCCGCTGCGCGTGTCCACCTTCACCACGTCCCCCGGGTTCAGGAACAGCGGCACCTGGACCACCGCGCCGGTCTCGAGGGTCGCGGGCTTCGAGCCGCCGGAGGCGGTGTCCCCGCGGATGCCGGGGTCCGTCTTGGCGATCTGCAGCTCGATGAAGTTGGGCAGCTCCACGGTGACCGGGCTATCGTTGATGAAGAGGATCTCCACTTCGATGTTCTCCTTGAGGAAGTCGCGCGCGTCGCCGACTTCCGCGGCGGACAGGGAGATCTGTTCGTACGTGTCGAGATCCATGAAGTGGTAGCGGTCGTCGCGGTAGAGGTACTGCATCCGCTTCTCGTCGAAGTCGACGAGCTCCACCTTCTCGCCCGCCCGGAACGTGTTGTCGATCACCCGCCCGAGCTTCATGTGCTTGAGCTTGGTGCGCACGAACGCCCCGCCCTTGCCGGGCTTGACGTGCTGGAAGTCGACGATGCTGTACGGCTCGCCGTCGAATTGGATCTTCAGACCCTTCTTGAATTCCGCCGTGGACACCTGCATGCGGTCACGACCCTTTCCGTCGTTGAGTCTTGATTCGGAGCGCCTCTTCCAGGCCCTGCCGGGCCCGGGCGTTGCCCAGGTCGCGGCCGAGCAGGCGCAGGAAGATCTGCGCCGCCTCGTCCACCAATCCCTGCTCGAGGCACACCGTGCCGAAGGAAACCGTGACGAACGTGTCGTCGGTCAGCTGCTGCTTGAGCGCGGAGCCTTCCGGCACCGTCCCGCCCGCCCCCAGCACCTCCAGCAGCGCCCGCGATTCGCGATCTCCCGGATCCAGCCGGACGGCCTGCTCCAGGTGCCCGACCGCGTCCCCGAGCGCGCCGGCCCGGCGGTACAGGTCCCCGGCCAGCCGGTGGGCCTGGGCCTCTTGAGGGCTGGCCGCGAGGATGGCCCGGACCTCGTCCAGCGCGCCGTCCGGATTGCCGTCGTCCAGGAGCGCCTTGGCGAGGATCAACCGCGCGGTCACGTATTGCGGAAAGCGCTCGAGGCCCTCGCGGCAGAGCCGAATGGCGTCGCGAGTCTTCCCGGCCTTGCGGTACGCGTCGGCGAGGGGAGCGAAGGCCAGGGAGCCGGGGTCCCGGGCGAGGCGCTCCTCGTAGCGACGGATCGCGGCGCCGAGTGCGCCTTCCTCGGCCGCGACGGGGGCGCCGACCTGAGGCTCCGGCGTCATGTGCTCAGTGTAATACGCGGCGCGCATGGTGGAGTCAATTCTGGGCGCCTCCGACGCCGTTCGCGAGCAGGCGCAGGGCCTCGAGGATCTCGGCGGGCGGGACGTCGAACACGAGCTGGAACCGGCCGATCTCCGGGGCGAGCACGAAGGGAATCCGGCCGTCGCGCGCCTTCTTGTCGCGACGGAGCGCCTCGACCACCGCCGCGGGCTCCGCGCCCAGCCCGGCGACGGGCAGGCCGACCGCGCGCAGCAGACGCAGCTGACGCTCGCGGGTCGCCGGGGAAGCGAGGCCGAGCCGCTCGGCGAGCCGGGCCTCCGCGGCGATGCCCAGAGACACCGCCTCCCCGTGCGCCCAGCGGGCGAACGCGGTGGCCGCCTCGAGCGCGTGGCCGATGGTGTGCCCGTAGTTCAGGGACCAGCGCAGCTCGGCGTCCTGCTCGTCGCGCTCCACGACCTGCGCCTTGAGCCGGCAGGAGCCGGCCACCACCCGCTCGAGGGTCGGCAGATCGCGCGCGAGCAACGCCTCGATGCTCGCCTCCAGGTCGCTGAAGTAGCCGGCGTCCAGCACGATCCCGTGCTTGATGACCTCGGCGAGCCCCGAGCGGAATTCGCGGTCGGGCAGCGTGGTGAGCACGACCGGATCCACGATGACGAGCCGGGGCTGGTGGAACGCCCCGATCAGGTTCTTGGCGCGGGGATGGTCGATGGCGGTCTTTCCACCGACGGAGGCATCGACCTGGGCCAGGAGCGTCGTCGGGACCTGGACGAAGTTCATCCCGCGCATGTAGGTCGCGGCGACGAAGCCCGCCAGATCTCCCACCGCGCCGCCGCCCAGGGCCACCACGGTCGCCGTGCGGTCACACCCGGCGTCGAGGAGGCGGTCCCACATCTCCCGGGCCGTCTCGAGCTGCTTGGCCGGCTCACCCTCCGGAATGGAGACGTCGATCACGTCGAAACCGGCCGCCCGGAGGCTGGTGGCCACGGGCTCGCCGTGCAGGCGTGTAACCGCGGGGTCGCTCACCAGCACCGCCTTGCGTCCCACCCGGAGCTTGGCGAGCTCCGCCCCCACGGTGCCAAGCGCCCCCGGGGCGACCTGGATCCGGTACGAGCGCGAGCCGAGATTGACGGGTATGTCGGTCATGTTCCCGCGCCAGCGGGCCGCCACGGACCGGGCCCGCCCAAGACTACCAGCCTTTGAGGTACTCCAGATACCCTTGATAGTTGCGGCGGATCTCGTCCAGGCTGTCACCGCCGAACTTCTCGAGGAAGGCTTGGGCGAGCACGATGGCCATCATGGCCTCGCCGACCACGCCGGCGGCGGGAACCGCGCAGACGTCGCTCCGCTCCACGACGGCCTCCACCGACTCTCGGGTGTCGAGGTCCACCGACCGCAGGGGCTTGCGAAGCGTCGAGATCGGTTTCATGGCGGCCCGGACGACCACCGGTTGGCCGTTGGTGACACCGCCCTCGAGGCCGCCGGCGCTGTTGGAGCTGCGGTGGAAGCCGGCCTCCTGGTCGAACAGGATCTCATCGTGCACTTGGGAGCCGGGGCGGCGGGCCGCCTCGAATCCCAACCCCACCTCCGCCCCTTTGATGGCGTGGATGGAGCAGAAGGCGCGGGCCAGGAGCCCGTCGAGCTTCCGATCCCACTGCACGTACGAGCCCAAGCCGACCGGACAGCCGAGGGCCACGACTTCAAAGACTCCGCCGAGGGTGTCCCCGGCCGCCTTGGCCCGATCGATGGCCTCGATCATGGCGGCTTCGGCCTGCGGATCCGCGCAGCGCACCTCACTGGCCTCGGCGCGCCGCCGGATCTCCTCCCACGGGACCTCCAGCGGCCCGATCTTGACGCCACCGATCTCGCTCACGTGGCTCAGAATCGTGATGCCGAACTCGGCCAGCAGCCGTTTGCCCACGCCGGCCACCGCCACTCGGGCGGTCGTCTCGCGGGCGCTCGAGCGCTCGAGCACGTTCCGGATGTCGTGATGACCGTACTTCATCGCCCCGGCGAGGTCGGCATGACCCGGGCGCGGGCGCGTCACAGTCTTGGCGGCAGCGCCCGGAGGGGGAGTGCCCACCGACATGGTCTCCTGCCAGTTCTCCCAGTCGCGGTTGCGGATCGTCAGGGTGATCGGACTACCGAGGGTGAGTCCCCAGCGGACCCCGCCGGAGACGTGGACCTGATCCTGCTCGATCTTCATCCGGCCGCCTCGCCCGTAGCCACGCTGGCGACGAGCGAGGTCGCCGTTGATGTCGGACTCGGCTAGCGGGAGCCCCGCCGGAACCCCATCGATGACGGCGGTCAGCGCCTCACCGTGGGACTCTCCGGCGGTGAGGAAGCGGAACCGCCCGCCCACCTACCTTCCGGAGGTCACGGGCTGCGCACCGTCCGTCTTCAAGATCGAAGGCGTCAGGAACACCACCAGCTCGCGCCCGGTTTCGAAGTCCTCTCGCTGCTTGAAGAGCCAGCCGAGGATCGGCACGTCGCCCATGAGCGGGACCTTGCGCACGGTCTTCTGCTGGACGTTCTGCGTGACGCCGCCGATGACGAGCCGGTCGCCCTCCTTGACAAGGACCTGGGTCTCCGCCTTTCGCCGGTTGATGATCGGCACGGTCACGCCCGCCGCCGGGCTGATCACGTCGCCCCGCGAGTTGTTCTCGACGATCACGGTCATCTTCACCTTCCGGATCTCCCGGCCGTCGATACTCTCACGGATCACGGTCGGAGTCACCTCGAGCTTGAGGACGGCCTCCTTGAACTGGACCTGGGTGCCCGCGGAGCTGACGGTCGCGTACGGGATCTCCTCACCCAGGGTGAAGGCCGCCTTGTTGTTCTCGACCGTGACGATCTCGGGGTGGGCGAGCGTCCGGGTCTTGCCGAGGGTCGCCAGAGCCTGGAGCGCCAGGTTGATGTTGAACCGGGTGCCGACGATCCCGAACGAGATACCACCCGCGGGAGTGACGGTGGAGGCGTTCGGCAGCAGCCCGAAGGGCAAGTTCACGAGGTTGCCGCCCGTGGACAGCCCGGTGGCGGCGGCGATGGGCAGCAGCGAGCCCAGGGTCAAGTTGGGGTTCGTGGGGCTGAGGTTGATCGGGGCGATTCCCGGTCGACCCGGGTCCGTCGTCTGGAAGCCCTGGCCGACCAGGGTGTTACTGCCGACGTTCTTGGCGGCCGCGCCACCCCACTGGATGCCGATGGCTTCCAGGGAGTTGCGGTCCAGGATCTCCATCCGCGCCTCGATCTTGATCTGGGGCAGCGGGACGTCGAGCTGCTCACGAATGAGCTTCTTGATCCGCGCGAGGTCGGCCTCGTAGTGCCGGATAAAGATGCTGTTCGTCGCCTTGTTGGCCCGGACCGTGATGCCTTTGGCCAGCACCTCCTGGCTCACCGAGATGCCCGGCTGGGTGGGCGGCCCATAGGGCGGCGGATACGGCGTCGCCGGCGGAGGCAGGTTACCGAGCGCGGGGTTCGGAGGACCGCCGCCCGCGGGCACGACACTGGGGGTGGCCGGGACGCTGGGGATGATCGTGGCCGGCACTGCTTGGACGCCCTCGGGCGGGATGCCGAGGATCCCCTGCAGGGTCCGAGCGACGTCTTCGGGATCGGCGTAGGAGAGCCGGATGACCTCCTCGCGAAGGGGACCACGGGCCTGCTGCTCGAGGGCAGCCGCGTCGGCGGCCAGCTTCTTCGTCGCGAGCTCGGTCTCCTTGAGCTGGGCCTCGGCCAGCTTGGTGCGCGTCTCGATCTCGGCGTTCCGCTTGGCGGCCTCGACCCGCGCGATGGCCTCCTTCTCCTTCGTCAGCTGATCGAGGGACACGATACGGATCACACCGTCCCTCTCGACCTTCGCGAGCGCGCGCACCTCGAGGATGGTGTCGAGCGCCTGCTCCCAGGTCACGTTCTTAAGCGAGATGGACACCCGGCCCTTGACGTCGTCACCCGAGACGATGTTCCGGCCACTCTCCGCGGCCAGGATGCGCAGCAGGTTGACCACGTCCGCGTCCTTGAAATCGAGGGAGATCAGCTTCTCGCCCGTCGCCGGCGCCGCCGCCGGAGGAGGGGGCGGAGCGGGGGTCGGGGTGGTTGTGGCCTGGGCCACCATCTGACGCGCCACCGTTGCGGATGGCGCAGAGGGTGCTGGGGCCGGGACGGGCACCGACACCGGGGTGGCCGCCGCGATGGCCGGGGCCTTGATCCTCGGCGCCGACTCCTTCGCGACCGGCTCCTTGCTGACCGGGTCCGCTACTACCGGCGCGGGCTTGTCCGCCGGCTTTGCCGCCGCAGGGACAGCCGGCTTGGGGGCGGCCTTGGCCCCGTCGGCCGAAGCCTCCGGGCCGGTTGCCGCCATCTCGACCCTCTCGGTCGCCTTGCGCTCGGTCGCCTTGACGGGAGCGACGACCGCGGGCTTGGCGTCCGCCTTGGGCGCGTCGAGAGTGCCATTCGACAGCTTGGCCGTCTCGAGCTTGGTCTCTGGGGACCGGCCATTGGAGTTTTCCACCGCGATGACGAGCCCGTTCGGGGTCTCATCGATCCGGTACCCCACGTCGTTACGAGTCATCTCCACGACGACCCGCGCCACGCCCTTGCGCCACTGGCTACCACGAACTTCCTTGACGGGTTCCACGCCGGAGGTCCAGCGAGATTTGCTGGAGCCGTACGTTGCACCGCTCAGATCGATGACGAGTCGGGTGGGAGAGTCGATCAGCTTGGCATCGTACTGGGCCGGTCCGGAGGTCTTGACCGTGACGGAGGCCCCATCGAAGGCCCGCTCGATGCTCACGTCCTTGAGCTCGACTGGGGTGTCGGCGGTCTGGGACGCACCGATCCCGGCGACCGCCAGGGACACCACCACCGCAAGCCCCGCTATCCGCGCGCTTCTCATCAGATCGGTCCCCCCCTTCATGCCTTTACTGGGTCTCAGGCAGCCGCAGCGTCAGGCTGGACGAGCTCTGCTGGCCCCGAGCCGCGACCGCGAACGTAACCGAATTTGGTGTGATGCCGGTGACGCGACCGTCCCCCAGGGCGTCACCCGGCTTGAGGATATAGCCGATACCGTCCGGTGCCTCGACTAGGGCCATGAGCCCACCCCGGCCTCCCACGACGCCGGTGAGCTTGACGGAGCTGACCGAGAGCGCCGCATTGTCCTTTCCCAGGAAGATCGGAGTGAACGGGTCGCGCCGCCCCTTGGGCTCATAGGCAATCGGCGGAAGAGCCTTGGAATCCGGCTCCTTTGGCCGGACCACCGGCGCCGGAGCCGCGGGAGCGGCCGTCGCCACTGCCGTGGGCGGTGGTGGCGGGGCCCCGCCACCGCAGCCCGCCAGGAGCGCAGCCGCCGTGCCAGCCACCACGACCAGATCTGGAATCGTCGCCCGAGCGCTCATCGACCTGCCCCCGCCGGCTGGCCCGGAGCGCCTGGCGTTCCTGGCGGCTTGGGAGGCGGCGCTCCTTCCGGCCGGAAGATATAGGTCATCAAGGTCACCTCGGCCCGGATCGTGCCCGTCGGGCGGTCGATGCCGAGCAGGCGCCAATCGGCGAGGTTCACGATCCGCGGCATCCGCCCCATCCGGGCCAGGAAGTTCCCGAACTGGTGGAAGGTGCCCTCGGCATTCACGGTGATCGGAACGTCGAAGAAGATCTCCTTCTCCTCGGGTGCTCTCGGGGTGAAGACGGCCATGGCCAGGCCCGACTGGAAGGCGAGGTCGGAGATCTGCCGATACAGGGCCGGCATCTCCTTCTGGGTGGGCAGCCGCTCCTGGGCCGCCTCCAGGCGCTTGCGGAGCGCCTCCGCCTGGGCGCGGAACCCGCGCAGGCTGGCCTCGAGAGCCTGCGCCTGCATCAGCTCGGCCCGGACTTGCTCGCTCTGCGCCCGCAGGGCGTCCCGAACGTCCTGTTTCGGCGACAGGACCAGGAAGTAGCCGAGGGCGGCCACGACGACGCAGCCCACGACGCCGAGGGCGATCTTCTGGTTCCGGGGAGCGTTCGTGATGGGATCGAGGAGGGCCATGGCCTAGATCTCGAACCGGCACGTCACCTCGAAGGTGATCGTCCGGGGCGACTTGCTCAGGTCCTGTTTGGCATCGACCAGGTCCACGTCCTTGAATCGGCCCGAGGCCTTGAGATTGGCCATGAAATCCGAGAGGGCGACCGACGAATACGTGGTGCCGGCGATGCGCAGGCTCGGGCCCCGCTCTTCCAGACGGGTCAGCCACAAGTCAGGAGGCAGCGTGTCCGCCATCGCATCGAGGAGGTAGACCGGCCGGGCTTGGTTCCTGGCCACGGTCTCGATCGCGCTCAGGCGTCTCTCAAGCTCGTCGCGCTCCCGCCGGTAGCGCTGGCCGGCCGCGATGATCGGCTTCAGCCGCTCGAGCTCACGGCGGTTGTTCTCGATCTCCGCGGTAAGACGGCGGCTTTCCAGCGACATGGCGAGCCACCAGCCACCGATGATCAACACCAGCACGGCCAGGATTCCGCCGAAGAGCAGCCCGAGATTGAGCTCGGTGCCGCCGGCGGCTGCCCGGCGGGGCCGCTTGGTCGTGGGGGGGGCGAGGTTGACTTTGATCATGCCGGCTTGTCTCCCGGGCGGCGGAGGGCGAGGCCAACCGCCACTGCCAACACGGGACCGATCTGCTCCGGATCCTCGTCGGCGAACTGGGCCGCGTCGTGCTCGATGCCCTGGAAGGGCCGGGCCAGCTCGACGGGGACTCCCCACGACGAGCCGAGGAAATCATCGAGGCCCGTCAGCTTCGCGCACCCGCCGGACAGCACGATCTTGCCGATGCGCTCCGATTCCGCCGTCGAGGCGAAGTAGTCGAAGGTCCGCTGCACCTCGAGGGAGAGCTCCCGGGAGACCGCTTCCAAGGCCGGAACCAGGTCATCCCAGTTGACGCCGACCTCCCGCCCCTGCTTGGCGGCCTCGGCCATCTCGGTCGAGATGTTGAGCCGCTGAGCGATCGCGTCCGTGTAGTTGTTGCCGCCGAAAGGGACGTCACGCGCGAAGATGCACGCTCCGCCGTGGATCACGTTGGTCTTCATGACGCTGGCCCCGATGTCGATCAGAGCGACGGCGTCGGCTCCGTCGCCGGGGCTGCTCAGCTCGAACTGGTTCTGTACCGCGAACGCGTCCAGATCGACCACCACCGCATCCATGCCGGCCGCTTCCACCGCGGCCACGTACTCCAGGACTTTGACCTTCTTGGTGGCGACCAGGACCACCGACATGGCATTGGCGGACTGGCTGACCACCTGATAGTCGAGGAAGACGTCGTCGATGGCGAACGGGATGTGATGCTCCGCCTCGAGCTGGATGGCGTCCCCCAGCTCCTTCGGGGTGACCTTCGGCAGCGGCACCCGCTTGACGATCGCCTCTCGGCCGGAGACGGAGATGACCGCGCTGGTGCCGGTGATCCCCGCTTTCTCGACGCACTCTCGGATCGCGTCGGTGACGACCTGAGGCTCCCGGATCGTGCCCTCCGCTATGACGTCCCGAGGGAGTGGGACGATGGCGAAGGACTTGAGCGCGAGGCCACCCTTGCTCTGGACGAGCTCGACAACCTTGATCGCGCTCGTTCCAATGTCGAGCCCGAACGTCGCAGGCTTCTTACCGAGTCCAAACAGCGCCATATTCGGCTCCCGGCCTTCTCCTGACTCTGACTCCGCTTCTCCAGCGAGAAGCGAATCAACTGTCAGCCCGGTGCGTTGTGGAAGGAAACTCTCTATCGTGGTGACAGTTTATAACGGCGCCTGAATTAAACTGTCAACACTTCTTACCCCACATCGTGCGCTTCCGCGTTTCGCCGACCCCGACCCGTGGGGTCTCTGGCCAGGCCTCAAACCCGTGACTTCGACCCTCGCGCCCAGGCGACGGCTACTGGGCGGCCTCCCGGTAGCTGCCCGGCTTCACCATCCACCGCTGCGGGATGACCCGACCACCCGTTCGACCCGCTTCGCAGTTCCAGACCAGCGCGGCGCCGCCCGAGGGGCGGGCGTCGATGAGACTGGGCAGGGCACTGCGGACGTGTCCGGCCACCGCTGCGCCCACGAGCTTGGCCGCGCCCGTCTGGCTGAGACGATCCGCCGCGTAGACGAGGCCCTCGAGGGCAACGCTGCCCGCCATGGACAGACTCCCGTTGACGACCAGCCAGCCTCGAAAGGAGCCGCCCGGCCCGGTTCCGGCCCCGTCACCGATGCTGACCGCGGCCAGATCGGCCTCAGGAGTTGCTTCCGTGATGGGCTGCCCGCTGATCGTGTCCACGAAGATGAGGCCGTCGGGCACCGGCCGGGCCGCATCGAAGGCCACCGCCCCTTGATAGTAGGTGCCCCGAGCCCGTGCCACCGCCTTCAATGCGCTCAGCTCGGCCGGGGTGAAGGCGCCCTCGTCGAAGGCTCCCGCCGGCTGGAGCTGTCGAGCGTCGGCCGCTTCATTCGGGATCGCCGGATCCCCGCTTCGGCCGAGCACCTGGCTCGCGGAGCCGAGGGTCGTGGCGCCGCTCGACCAGGTTCCCGCCAGGTCCCCGCAGCTGCCATCCGCGCTCGCGTCGACGGTCACTCCGCTGCCGATCGTGAGATCTCCTCGTACGGCAAGACCTGCCGGGAAAGCGGGGAACCGCAGCCGGATGACGGTGGCGCTGATCTCCTGACGGGCTCGACCCAGGGGGCCGTCGTCTCCCGGCACCAGACCGATCGCCACCACCTGTCGCTGGCGATCACTCTCGCCGCTGATCGTGAGACGAAACCCGCCGAGAGATGCGGCGTCTGTCGCCACCTCGATCAGCTGACTGCCGTTGTAGGGCGCCGGAGCCGCCGCGGTCCACGCCACCCCTTCGGGGGCCAGCGGAGAGCTCAATGCCCACAGCGCGCGCTCGAGGCCGGCCTCGGCGAGCGCCTGCGCCTGAACGATCATGACGTGGTTGCCGGCGACGAGCGGCTCTTGCCCGGTGAGCATCGAGAGGCCGATCAGAACGGCCGAGAGCACGAGAAGGCTCAGCATCGCCAGCGGCAGCACCGCGCCGCGCTGGCCCTCTGGCCGGGAAAGGATCCGCACCGAGAGGTTCACCGGGGGCCGATGTAGGTGCTCAGGATCACCGCACCTCGCTGGGCCGGTGACCCTCCCTGAGGAGAGCCGGCCGGGTAGGTCACCGTCACCGTGACCTGCCGGACACCCGGCGTCTGGGCCCCCGAGCATCCGAGTCCGCAGTCCCGGACACGCACCGAGCGACTGAACCCGCCGTGGGGCGGCGCGACCGCCGGCTCATCGGGGAACGAGATGCTGGCTTCGGCCAAGGGGTCGTTCGAGGGCTCGGCTGTGCCCACGGCATGCCGGATCTGTTCGAGGCGCTGCCAGGCAAGAAAGGCCGCTCCGGACCGGTATGCACCTTCGTGGACGCCGAACCCGGCGAGTGGAAGGAGTGAGATCATGGCGACCAGACCGACGCAGAGCACGGTGAGCGCGGCGAGAACCTCCGCGAGCGTCAATCCTTGCTCCCCCGCAAGGAGCGACCGCACGCGTGCAGGCCTATGGAATGGTGATACGGCCCGAGGCCGCGACGGTGACGGTCAAGGTTCGGTTGCTCACCGGGTCAGTCACCGTGTACGTCGCGGCGGTGGTGGCGTTGCCGAGGTTTCCGAAGATCGCGTTGGCGGTGGAGGTGAGGCTGATGCTCTCCGGCAGCGGAATGTTACCGGAGGCATTGACCAGCCCGGCGACGTTGATGAGGGTCCCGCCGCAGGTGGTCTGCCTGAACTGCATCGTGGTCGTCGTGTAACCCACACAGACCGGGGAGTTCGTCTTGATCGCCAGCTGACGTCCCTCATTGAGATACGCGCTGACCATCTGCGCACCGGACCGAACGCGGGCACTCCGGTAGTAGCTCAGGAACGACGGCATTGCCCACGTTGTGAGGACCAAGATCATGCCGACGGTTATGACGAGCTCGACGAAGGAAAAGCCGGACTGCCAGTCGCGTCGCCGCGGCGGTGTAGCGGAACCGACCCTGCCGGAGTGTCGGAACATGACAACCGTTACGAAGCAAGAAAAGGACCAACGCTGACTGGTATGCCCAGCCGGCTCGCTCCTGGTCTACGCTCCTGACATGGCTCAGCCGGCCTGCCGGAAGAATCAATAAAAGTCAATTTAATCAGATGCTTGAGTCCCTCCATCGGACGCGAACCCAACGGGCGATTCTGACTCACCTGCACGCCACGAAAGACTGGCGGTAGTGGGTGACCATCCGCGGCACCCCCTACGACGAGATCCGACGCACCGGAGTCTCCGGCGCTATCGGGGGCTGGCTCGGACATCCTTGACGTCAGCCCGGCGACGCGCTCGCCCAGAATCAGTTCAAGAACTGCCCGAAGTACCAGGTGAGGAGGGCGTCGCCCCAGAAGAGACTGACTACGCCGCCCAGCGCGAGAAAGGGCCCGAACGGCACCGGATCCTTCCGCCCTTTGCGACCGGTGGCTAGAAGGCCGGCCGCCAATGGGCCCCCAATCAGCACCGACACGAGAACGCTCAGCAGCGCGAGCTTCCAGCCGAGAAACGCCCCGAGCATGGCGCCGAGCTTCACGTCTCCCACGCCCATGCCGGGCTGCCCGATCACCAGGGAGCTGGCCACGATGATCACGACGAATACTCCGCCTCCGACCAGGACGCCCAGTGCCGAATCCTTCAATCCGATCGCGCCTGGACCGAGGCTCGCGATGAGGCCGAGAGCGATCCCCGGGAGGCTGAGCACGTCCGGGATGATCTGATGATCCAGGTCGATCCCGGTGATCGCGATGAGTGTCGAGACGAGCAGCAGCGCCGCCGCGAGCCGAAAACTCTGGCCGAGCCGAAGGTAGGCCAAGGCGAAGAGAACCGCGCCCATGATCTCGACCACCGGATATCGCCAGGAGATCGGGTCCCGGCAGCTTCGGCACCGGGCCCCGAGGAGAAGATAGGACAACACGGGCACGTTGTCGTACCAGGCGATGGCGGTTCCGCAATGTGGACAGGTCGAAGCCGGGTGGCTGATGCTCCGCCCCGCCGGCACTCGGGCAATGACGACATTGAGGAAGCTGCCGACGCAGAGGCCCGCGAGGGCACAGAAAGCCACGGCGATCACCGGAGGGATCATCGGTGGGGGCGCCGCCCAATTCCGATGAGACCGCTGCCCGGTTCCTTGTGCATATCGGGGTCAATCATATCCGCACCGTGGTCGATCCCGACATCAGCAGCCGACATCCTTGCGGACAGACGATGGGGGAGGAAGCGGTGCGTGCCTCCTCCCCCGGAATGTCCGAGCGTTCAGAGCGCTCCGCTCTACGGGACGCTGACGCTGGTGCTGTCGCCGGAGTTGGTGATGGTGAAGGTACCGGCGGTGGCGACGGGGGTGTACGCGTACGAGCCCCAGCCGGTCGGGCCGGAGGGGATGGACGCCATGAAGGGACCCGCCACCTGGTTCTGCGCATTGGTAGAGGCGGTGGTGAGCTGGCTGAGCACGGTCGGGATGGTGCCCATGTGGGCCCCGTAGATGCTGACGGCGGAGGCGAGCGCCCGGGCGTCGGCCTGGGCCTTGGCCAGCCGCGCGCGCGCCTGGACGTTGGCGTAGAGCGGGATGGCGATAGCGGCGAGGATACCGATGATGGCCACCACGATCATCAACTCGATGAGCGTGAAGCCGCGCTGGTTGCCCAGCAGTCTGTGCTGCCTGTGCCAGAACTTCGTCATATCCGGGGCCTCCGTTCCTTGCTTTGAGATGTGGATCCCGTAACCGAGCTCGGCTGCGGCCCGCCGCCCAAACGACCGGGATCGGCATCCGAGGCAAACAGGATGGGGGTGCACATGGTGTGCCATCGCCATGGCTCCGCTATCGGGTCGAATGAGCGACCTGGAGACCTGAATCCGCGAAGCGGGGCCGCGCAGTTCTTGGGAGGGTTCCGTTCAACGTCGTCTAGCTGACGCGGTCGGTAGTCGGCCGGCGGTCGGTCAGGGCACCAACGGGGAGGGGGTCACCCCCTCCCCGTTGGTGCTTCTCGATGCCTCGAGACTTACTACGGAACGCTGACGCTGGTGCTGTCGCCGGAGTTGGTGATGGTGAAGGTACCGGCGGTGGCGACGGGGGTGTAAGCGTAGGAGCCCCAGCCGGTGGGCCCGGAGGGGATGGTCGCCATGAAGGGACCCGCGACCTGGTTCTGCGCATTGGTGGCCGCCGTGGTGAGCTGGCTCAGCCCAGTCGGGATGGAGCCCATGTGGGCCGAGTAGATGCTGACCGCGGAGGCGAGCGCCCGGGCGTCGGCCTGGGCCTTGGCCAGCCGCGCGCGCGCCTGGACGTTGGCGTAGAGCGGGATGGCGATGGCGGCGAGGATGCCGATGATGGCCACCACGATCATCAACTCGATGAGCGTGAAGCCGCGCTGGTTGCCCAGCATCTTCCGATTCCAGAACCTGTTCATTCCCGTTCCTCCTTGAAGCTCATGGGGCCTTGCGGCCGAATATGGAAGTTGAATTGCCTCTGGAGGGAGGGGGATGCAGGTTCGATGCCACGCGCCGCGCAAGGGATCCGTCAGGCGCGTGACGGACAGCTGCCGAGGGTTTCGAGGGAGTGCTGCTCTGCAAGTGGCTGAATAGGATGGAAGAACGGCCCCAATAGCGCGGAGTCAGGTTCGCGTCATTGGGGCCGTCATCGAGGACGATGTGTTGACGCCCTCTGTTATTCGGCCGCCGAGGAATGTCATTCGTCGCCCGGCGTGCCGCGCTTGGCCAGGCTGTGCTTCTGAAGCTTGTAACGGAACTGGCGGAAGGTCATGCGCAGCAGCTCGGCCGCCTTGGTCTGCACTCCGCCCGTGCGATCGAGGGCGCGCTGCAGGTAACGGCGCTCCAGGTCGTCGAGCGTCGCCTCGAGGTCGAGCCCGTCCTCTGGAATGTCCACGAGTTCGGGCCCGCGGGTCGGACGCTCGCGCCGGACGGATTCCGGCAGCGCCTCGGCGCCGAGCATATCGGCACCCCCCAGCACGATGGCGCGCTCGAGCACGTTCTCCAGCTCACGGATGTTGCCCGGCCAGTGATAGCGCTCGAGCACCGCCAGGGCGTCCGGGGTGACTCCGCGCACGTCCTTGCCGAGGTCCTTGCTGAACTTCTGGAGGAAGTGGGCGATCAGTAGAGGGATGTCCTCGCGCCGCTCGCGGAGCGGGGGCAGATGGATCGGAAGGACGTTCAGTCGGTAGAAGAGGTCTTCACGCATGACCCCGTCTCTCACTGCCGTCTCCAGGTCCCGGTTGGACGCCGCGATGAGGCGCACGTCGGTCTTGACGTCGCGGGTGTCGCCCACCCGGCGGATCTCCCGCACCTGGATCGCGCGCAGCAGCTTGACCTGTAGCAAGGCCGGGATCTCGGTGATCTCGTCCAGGAACAGGGTGCCGCCCTCGGCCGCCGAGAACAGGCCGATCTTGTTCGCGACCGCTCCCGTGAACGCGCCCTTCACGTGACCGAACAGCTCCGATTCCATCAGACCCTCGGGAATGGCGCCGCAGTTCACGGAGACGAACGGCTTGTCCCGGCGATGACTGTTGAAGTGGATGGCCCGGGCGACGAGCTCCTTGCCGGTGCCGCTCTCCCCGGTGATCATCACGGTGGACGGGCTGTCCGCGATCTTCCGAATCGTGTCGAAGACCTCGACCATCCGCGCGCTCTTTCCGATGATGTTCTCGAACCGGTGCTGGGTCTCCAGCTGCTTGCGCAGATACTGGTTCTCGGCGCGCAGCTGCTTCCGCTCGAGCGCGTTCTTGATGATGAGGTTGACTTCGTCGAGCTTGAACGGTTTGGTGATGTAGTCATATGCGCCGAGCTTCATCGCCTCGACCGCCGTCTCGGTCGAGGCCATCGCGGTCACCATGATCACCGCGGTGTCGGGCGACGCTTCCTTGGCCGATCGAAGCACCTGCAGCCCGTCCACTTTCGGCATGCGCAAGTCGGTGATGATGGCGTCGAACGGTTCGCGGCGGATCGCCTCGACGGCGGCGGCGCCGCCCTCGGCGAGGGTCACGTCGTACCCCGCCTTCTGTAGCGTGATGGCCAGCAGGTCCCGCATGCTCTTCTCGTCGTCCACCACCAGAACCCGGGCTCCGCTCATGTCCGCCTCGTCTCGCGGAGCGGGCGCCCGGTGTTCGTCTCCGGCCGCCCGGCCAACCGCGTCAGGGTGCTCATCTGCTCCGATGTCTTGACGATCCGCCTCATCCCCGCGTCGCCCCATCTGGGGCCGGCAGCGTGAGCGTGAAGGTGGTGCCGTCGCCCACCCGGCTCCGGACCTCGATGGAGCCGCCGTGCTCCTCTACGACACGATAGACGAGAGCCAGGCCAATACCGCTACCTTCCGGCTTGGTAGAGAAGAACGGCTCGAAGATGTGAGGGAGGTCGCTGTCGGCGATCCCCTGGCCGGTGTCGGTGATCGAGATCTGGAGACGACCCGCGCGCTCGCGAAGCGATCGAGCCCCGACCCGCAGTTCGCCGCCGTCGGGCATGGCCTGCACCGCGTTGAGGCAGAGGTTCCAGATGGCCTGTCGCAGCCGTTGCGGATCGGCCCGGGTCGGCAGCGCGTCCCCGTACTCGCGCGCGACCTTCAGATTGGCGGGGAGAGTCCGGTGCTCGATCAGCAGGAGAACTTCGTCGAGGATCTCCGCCATGTTGATTTCAAGAGAAGCCATCGGGGCCGGCCGGGCGTACTCGAGGAAGTCACCGACAATCTGGTTGAGCCGCGCGGACTCGCGCAGGACGATCTCGACGAGCTGGCTCCGCGTATGGTCGGGGGGCAGGTCGCGCGCGAGCGCTTCGACGGCACCCGAGATGGAGGCCAGCGGATTCCGGATTTCGTGAGCCATATTGGCCGAGAGCCGGCCCACCGCGGCCAGACGATCCGCCTGACGCATCCGCTGCTCCATCTGCTTGATGCTGGAGAGATCCTGGCAGACCCCGATGAGGCCGGCGACGTCACCCGCTCCGGAGCGAAGGGACCAGAACGAGATGCCGACCGGCACCTCCTGGCCGTCGCGACGGCGGAGGCGAAACTCGTACCGCGGCGCCGGCTCGCTGCCTTCGGAGACGGCCCGCTGCACATCCTCGAGGTTTACCCCGTGCCCGAAGATCGCCTCCCACGGCTGGTCTATCGCTTCGTCCGCCCGCACACCGGTGATGGACTCGGCCGCCCGATTGAAGGCGGTGACCCGCCCGGCCGGATCGACTCCGACCAGCCCGGAGCCCACCGATTCGAAGATCAAGTCCCGAAAGGCCTGCAGATCCGAGAGATGCTTGCGCTGGTCCTCCATGTGCTGCTGGAGCTCGTGGTAGCGGGCGGCGAGGGCCCCGGTCAGCACCGCCACGACGAGCAGCACGCCCGCGTTCATGAAGACGGTCAGGATCTCGACGGCGGTGTTCTCAGAGGGCGCGCCCACCTCCAGCATCGGCAGGATGGTCCGACCCAGGACGGGCAGGACGTAGAGCAGGCTGCACATCGCGGCGACGATGACCCCTCCCGCCCGTGACAGGACGAAACACGACCCCACCACCAGCAGGACATAGAGTGGGATGAACACCGACCGCGGGCCTCCACTCGCGGTGACGATCGCAGTGATGAGGAGGGCGTCCAGGCCGAACTGGAACCAGGCGATTCGCTCCGGACGGGCGTCCCACCGCTCGGCCATCGGCAGGAGCAGGCAGGCTGCCGCGCCGCCGAGCACGGTCATCGCGAACGGGCCGAAGGTGTAGGGGAACGCCTCCGTGAACCGGAGCAGCGCCCCGACCGCGAGTACGATGACGACCGTGAGGAGCCGCGCCCGGTTCAGCCCCCACAGGGACGACCGGAGCGCCTGCGACTTGGGCAACCAGCGCTCTCGGGCTACTTGACCAGCGTGACCAGCTTGAAGATCGGCAGATACATGGCCACGACGAGGCCACCGACGACGACGCCCAAGAAGACGATCATGATCGGCTCGAGCAACGACGTGAGCGTGCTGACCGCCGTGTCCACTTCGTCATCGTAGAAATCGGCGATCTTGCTCAACATGGCGTCGAGGGCGCCGGTCTGCTCGCCGACCGAGATCATCTGGGTGACCATCGGGGGAAAGACCCCGGAGGTCCGGAGCGGCTCGGCCAGGGTCTTACCTTCCGTGACCGCGGCCCGGCACTGCAGCACCGCCTTCTCCACGACCTTGTTGCCGGCGGTGCGGGCCGTGATGCGAAGCCCGTCGAGGATCGGCACCCCGGACTGGACGAGGGTCCCGAGGGTACGGGTGAAGCGGGCCACCGCGACCTTCCGGATCAGAGTTCCGAAGACGGGTAGCTTGAGCATCAAGGCGTCGATGGTGGCCCGCCCGCCTTCCGTTCGGTAGTAGGAGCGGAGGGCGATCACGCAGCCGATGAGGCCCGCGATGATCAGGAGGATATAGCTGCGCACGAAGTCCGACAGCCACATGACGATCTTCGTGGGTAGCGGCAGATCCGCGCCCAGATCCTTGAACATCTGGGCGAAGGTGGGGATGACGAACGTCAGCATGAAGATGACGACCATGAGCGCGACGCCGATGATGGCGGCGGGGTACACCATTGCCGCCTTGACCTTGCGCTTTAGGGCCGCCGCCTTCTCGATGTAGGCCGCGAGGCGCTGGAGGACGACGTCGAGGATACCGCCGGCCTCGCCGACCTCGACGAGGTTCGTGAAGAGATCATCGAAGGTCCGGGGGTGGCGACGGAGGGCGTCGGCGAGGGTCGAGCCCGCTTCCACGTTGCGCGCGACCTGGCCGGTGACCCCGCGCAGTGTCTTGGACTCACTTTGCTCGGCGAGAATGTTCAGGCACTGGACCAGGGGCAGGCCCGCGTCGATCATGGTGGAGAACTGGCGGGTGAATATCGCCATCTCCTTGTCCTTGACCTTGCCCCCGAACTTGAAGGAGACCTTGGGCGCCGTCTTCTCCGCGATCTTGGTGACCAGAATGGCCCGGCGCCGAAGCTCACCCACCGCCGCCGACCGGTCGGCAGCCTCGATTTCGCCATTCTGCATTCCGCTGGCGGTGCGGCCCTGATAGACGAAGACAGCCATCGCGTATGCCTCCTCGGTGGTCTACCGTCTGCCGAAGGGAGAACCGGCGCCCGCGGTGGCGGCCGGAGCCGTCGCGGCGGGACCGGAGCCGAGCAGTCCGGCCAGCTCCTCGGGCAGGGTGCTGCGGTTCAGCGCCTCCTCCCGGGTGATCCGCCGTTTCTGTACGAGCTCGGCGAGGGACTGGTTCATGGTCTGCATGCCGAATTTCTGTCCCGCCTGCATGGCGGAGTAGATCTGGTGGATCTTCTCCTCGCGGATGAGGTTCCGGATCGCGGGAGTCGCCACCATGATCTCGAGGGACATGGCCCGACCTCGCCCGTCGGCGGTCGGGATCAGCTGCTGTGACAATACACCCTCTAGCACCAGCGACAACTGTGCTCGCACCTGGCCCTGCTGGCTCGTCGGGAACACGTCGATGATACGGTTCATCGTCTGGGCGCAGGAGTTGGTGTGCAAGGTGCCCAGCGTCAGGTGACCGGTCTCCGCGATGGTCAGCGCGGCGGAGACCGTCTCGAGGTCGCGCATCTCACCGACGAGCACGACGTCCGGGTCCTGGCGGAGGATCGACTTCAGCGCATTCTTGAAGGAGTGCGTGTCTGAGAACACCTCGCGCTGATTGACCATGCACTTCTTGTGCTGGTGGACGAACTCGATGGGGTCCTCGATGGTGACGATGTGCTCCGAGCGCTCGGAATTCACCTTGTCGACCATCGCGGCCAGCGTGGTCGACTTGCCCGAGCCGGTGGGGCCGGTCACGAGGATGAGCCCCTTGGGCCGGTCGGCGAGCTGCTCGACGATCGCGGGCAGTCCGAGCTCGTCGAAGCCGCGGATCTTGACCGGGATGACGCGGATGGCGCAGGCGACCGCTCCCCGCTGGCGATAGACGTTGCAGCGAAACCGCGCAAGACCCTGGATGCCGAACGAGAGGTCGAGCTCGTTCTCTTCTTCGAACTTCTGCTTCTGTCCCTCGTTGAGGACGCTGTACGCCAGCCGCTGCGTGTCCTGCGGGGCCAGGAGCTCGAACTGGGAGAGTGGCGTGAGCTTGCCGTGGAGCCGGAGCTGAGGGTGGGTGCCCGTGGTGATGTGGAGGTCCGAGGCCCCGCGCTCGATCATCAGGGTCAGAAGGTCGTGCATCGTCGCCGCCATTGGTTGCCTTGAGCCTCCTTGTTGGGCTTGAGGGACAGTATCCGGCCTGGTGCCTCAAGCCTATGCAACCTGCGTTCCAGAATTACCACGACTTCCCCGAGAAATTGGCCAGGGAAACCCGGGCTGCGCCTGGAAGGCAGGCTCATCAGGAGCGACGACACATTCTAGCCCACGGATGGGCTCGGGGCCGCCTATTGGCCGACCCGCGGTAAAAGGGACCGGCCGGCGCGGAAATGCGGCCGGGAGCGGGGCGGTCGGTGAACCCGGAGACCGCCGGAGAAGCTAGCGGACTCCCCCCAGCCGCTTCAGGGTCTCGCTGAAGGCCTTCTGAGCCTGGTCTTCGTACAGGACGAAGAGAACCCGTTCCAGGCTCGAGTTACCCCGCTTCACGTGCTCGACCACCGCGGAGAGCATGGCGTCGGCGGACTGGGCGGGCGGGACTCCGCCGACCCCGCTCCCGAGCGCCGGGAAGGCGAGGGACGAGAGCTTGTGCTTCTCGGCGATGGCCAAGGTCGCCCGGGTCGCAGCCGTGATCTTCTCGGGGTCGGTCTTGAGATCCTTGCCCATGGTGACCGCATGGATGACGTGGGTGGCCGCCAGGTTCCCCGCGACCGTCAGTACGGCCTCACCCACCTCGATCGGGCCCTGCCGCAGGGCATCTTCCTCGATGACGACCCCACCCTTGCGCTTTAGGGCCCCCGCGACTCCCGCGCCCATCCATAGCTCGGCGTTGGCCGCGTTGACTACCGCATCGACCTCGGCGTCGGTGATATCGCCTCGCTCCACGACGACCGTCGTCTTGCCGATCTTGCACTTCATGGCCGCGATCCGGTCTCGGGAAGCTCCGGGCTCTCCTGCGCCTTGACGGCCTCCCACGCCCGATCCAGGTCTTCCATGGATGCCTCAGCGACTGTCCGGCCCCCGGCGCTCATTTCCACCTCCACCTTCCCGAATCGTCGGGCGAACTTCTCGGCGGCCTGCCGCAGGCACTCTTCGGCGTCCAGGCCTCGCAGTCGGGCCAAGTTGACCATCGAGAACAGCAGATCTCCGACCTCGTCCGCGACGCGACCGTCGTCACCGGCAGCCAGCGCCTCGTGGACCTCCCCCATTTCCTCGCGCACCTTGGTCCACGCATCCTCCCACCCCTTCCAGTCGAACCCCACCCGGGCCGCCTTGGCCTGCAGGCGCTGAGCCCGCAGCAGCGCGGGGAGCGAGGAGGGCACTCCGCCGAGGACCGATCTCGCGCGATCGGCGCCGACGGGTTCGTCGTGCTTGATGCGCTCCCACTGTGCGAGCGCCTCCCGGGCGTCCGCCACCACGCGGTCCCCGAACACGTGCGGATGTCGCCGCGTCATCTTGGCGCACAGGCGATCGATGACGTCCTCCATCGTGAACTCGCCAGTCTCTGCGCCGAGCTGACAATGGAACACCACCTGGAACAGCAGGTCTCCCAGCTCTTCCACGAGGTGGTCGCGCGACCCCTCGTCGATGGCCTGGAGGACTTCGTAGGCTTCTTCGATGAGGTACGGCTTCAGGGAGGCGCGCGTCTGCTCACGATCCCACGGGCAACCGCCTTCGCCCCTGAGACGGGCCATCAGCAGGAGAAGGGAGACGAAGCGTATGCCGGTGGCGTCAACCATGGGACGATCGTGGAGTCGCACCGGCATTATACACAAGCGGTACGACTCCTTGAAGGGCCCCGGCCTGCGTGCTAGGCTCCGCCCGCGGGAGAGCGCCCCGCCGAGCGTGGAAGGAGCGGTACAGTTGTGAGCGAGGAAGAAAGCTTCAGGGTCACTGATCGGAGGGGACGCGGCGATCTGTCCTCCGACACGGATCCCCGCTCCGCCGAGGCCGCCTCCTCCCATGCCACCCCCAGCCGGGATCATGCCGACGGTCCACCGCGGCACGAGATCCCGCCCGGTTCTGCCCCGAGCGACCTCGGCGCCCTGTTCATGATGTTCGCGAGCTCGGCGCTGATCAACCTCGGCGCGGTGCCCGATCCAGAGACGGACGAGCGCCGGGTCGATCTTGGACAGGCCCAAGCCGCCATCGACGTGCTGCTCATGCTCCGCGACAAGACCCGGGGCAATCGGAGCGAGCAGGAAGGCCGGCTGCTGGAGGACATTCTCTACGACCTGCAGATGCGCTTCGTCCGCGCGGCGCGGGGGCCCTCTCCGCCTAGCGCGCCCTGATCGTCAGCTTGCCATCTCCGACCTCCAGTCGCTCCACGATCGCCGGCACCTGCCAGCGGAGGAGGGAGGCCCCGCGCGAGCCCGCCATCATGGTCAGGAGCCAGCCGGGTGTCGACAAGCGACCGACCTGGCTGTCGATGAGCATCGCCTCGACGTAGCGCGGTCGGCGCGGGCTCGAAGCGGCTTCGAGGCCGATCGTTCCCGCGAGCGTGATCCAGACCGGGGCGTCGAGACTGCGGCGCGGGATCACCGACGAGAGCCACGCGACCGGTGCGCCTTGCAGCAGCGCGCCAAGAGGGATCTGGCCCTGGAGGGTGATCTCCGTCGTCCGCAACCGGGCATGGACCGATGAGAGTCGCAGCCCGGAGTCGTCCAGATAGCGGGCAAGGAACGTGGCGACCTCGGCCTCGCTGAATACCAGCGGCTCTCCGCGGGTTGACCCGCCCGCGCGAGACCCCAGCTCAGCCAGCCGGCGCTCGACGGCCGCCGGGTCGGCCTTCGAAGGGTGGGCCGGGAGGAGGGGTGGGGTGGCTTGAACGTTGTCCCAGACCAAGAGCGCTCCAACGCCCAGAGCCAGGACCAAGAGGGCCACAAGGAGCACGCTCAGGCAGCCAAGGCAGCCGAGCCTCATCGGCAAGACCCTATCATCCTGCCAGATGGACTCCAAAGATTCTGATTTGATTGGGATATTGTCGTTTTCACGACTCAGCTTGACATCTTATGGCTCAGACTATATAAGTCACATAGGCTTAGATCTGGGCCACGGATGGCCCGAGAACAGGAGGAAAGCATCATGGCGCTGATTCGATTCCGACCGTTTTCGCAGCTTCTGGACCCGTCTCGTGACCTGACGGACATCCAGACGCAGATGAACCGTCTCTTCGACAACTTCCTGGGACAGCCGGCCCCGTCCGGACCGATGGAGCGGGCGTGGGCCCCTGCCGTGGACATGTACGAGACCCGGAACGAGGTGGTCATCTCCGCGGAGCTGCCCGGCATCAACGAGAAGGACATCCATCTCTCCATCACGGGTGACCTGCTCACGATCCAGGGGGTGCGTCACGGGAGCGACGAGGTCAAGGACGGGAGTCACTACCGTCGGGAGCGGTGGTTCGGCAAGTTCGAGCGCACGCTCGCGCTGCCGATGCCCGTCGAGACCGGCCAGGTGAAGGCGACCTATCGGGATGGCGTGCTGACGGTGAAGCTCCCGAAGGTCGAGGAAATCAAGCCCAAGGAGATCAAGATCGACGTGGCCTAACGCCGCCCGAGGGGCGGGCCGGCGGGAACCGAGCGTGATCGCTTCGGGGCCCGCCGGCCCCGTCCCCATGGTGGTTCAGACACCCAGACAGGAGAGAACACGACATGGCGAAGGTGATCGGCATTGACCTCGGAACGACGAACTCGGTGGTTGCGGTGGTGGAAGGTGGCGACCCCACCGTCATCGCCAACCAGGAAGGGAGCCGCCTGACCCCCTCGGTGGTGGCGTTCACGAAGGAGGGCGACACCCTCGTGGGCCAGGTGGCGAAGCGTCAGGCCATCACCAATCCGGAGAACACGATCTTCTCGATCAAGCGCTTCATGGGGCGGCGCTACGACGAGGTGCTCGGGGAGATCAAGCTGGTGCCCTACAAGGTGCTGAAGGCGCAGAACGGGGACGCGCGCGTGGAGAGCCGGGGCAAGGTGTATTCGCCGCCCGAGATCTCGGCCCTGATCTTGCGCAAGCTCAAGGAGGCGGCCGAGGCCTACCTGGGCGAGAAGGTGACCCAGGCGGTCATCACGGTTCCCGCCTACTTCAACGACAGCCAGCGTCAGGCCACGAAGGACGCCGGGGCGATCGCGGGCCTCGAGGTCCTGCGTATCGTCAACGAGCCGACGGCGGCGGCTCTGGCTTACGGCCTGGACAAGAAGAAGGACGAGACGGTAGCGGTGTACGACCTCGGTGGCGGCACCTTCGACATCTCGGTCCTCGAGATCGGCGAGGGCGTGGTGGAAGTCAAGGCGACCAACGGTGACACGCACCTGGGTGGCGACGACTTCGACCAGCGGGTCATGGACTGGATCGCCGACGAGTTCAAGCGGGAGAACGGCATCGATCTTCGAAAGGACCGCATGGCCCTGCAACGGCTCAAGGAAGCCGCCGAGAAGGCCAAGTGCGAGCTGTCCACGACCGTCCAGACCGAGATCAACCTGCCGTTCATCACGGCGGACGCGAGCGGGCCGAAGCACTTGGTCCTGACCCTCACGCGCGCCAAGCTCGAGTCGCTGGTCGCCGATCTGATCGAGCGCAGCATGACTCCGTGCCGCGAGGCGATGCGCCAGGCCGGCGTGAATCCTGGCGACATCGACGAGGTCATCCTGGTGGGCGGCCAGACCCGGATGCCCAAGGTCCAGGAAGAGGTCAAGAAGCTCTTCGAGAAGGAGCCGAACCGGACCGTCAACCCCGACGAGGTCGTCGCGGTCGGAGCGGCCGTTCAGGCGGCGGTGCTGACCGGCGAGGTGAAGGATCTCCTCCTGCTGGACGTGACGCCACTCTCGCTCGGTATCGAGACGCTGGGAGGGGTCATGACCCGCTTGATCGAGGCCAACACCACGATCCCGACCAAGAAGGCCGAGACGTTCACCACCGCGGCGGACAGCCAGCCCTCGGTGGAGGTGCACGTGCTCCAGGGTGAGCGGCCGATGGCGCGGGACAACCGGACCCTCGGCCGGTTCCACCTGGACGGCATCCCGCCGGCGCCTCGCAACGTGCCGCAGATCGAGGTGACGTTCGACATCGATGCCAACGGCATCCTGAACGTCTCGGCGCGCGACAAGGCAACCGGCAAGCAGCAGAACATCACGATCACCGCCTCGTCCGGTCTCAGCAAGGACGAGATCGACCGGATGAAGAAGGAAGCCGAGGCCAACGCGGCGGAGGACGCCCGGCAGCGCGAGGGCATCGAGATCAAGAATCTCGGCGACGCGACCGTGTACAACACCGAGAAGATGCTGCGGGACCATGGCGACAAAGTGCCCGCCGCGGACAAGCAGGCGACCGAGGCCGCTCTCGGCGAGCTGCGGGAAGCGCTCAAGACGGACGATCTGGACCGGATCAAGAAGACTCAGGACGCGGTCACCCAGGCTTCGCACAAGCTGGCGGAGGCGATGTATCGCGACGCCCAAGCTCAGGCCCAGCCGGGGCCGAGCGGGGCGCCGCAGTCGGGGGCTCCGGGCGGCGGCGCGGCGCCGAAGGGTGACGTCGTGGATGCCGAGTTCGAGGATCTCGGGGAGAAGAAATAGCGCCGCGGCTCCGCTGCGGCGCCTTGAGGGGCGCGGGGCCTCGCGGGACCGCGCGAGGCCCCGCGCGTGACCATGCGTGACTACTACGCGGTGCTCGGGATACCGGCGGGGGCGACGGCGGTGCAGATCCGCCGTGCCTATCAGCGGCTGGCGCGCCGCTATTCGCCCGACGTCAACTTCTGGGAGCGCGACGCCCACGCGCTCTTCGAGGAGATATCCCAGGCGTACCGCATCCTGAGCGATCCGACCGCGCGGACGGTCTACGATCGCCAGGAGGCTCGCCCGGCCGGGCGGTCGCGGTCGGCTTCGCCCCCGGCCCCTCGCGGCGGCCGCCGGGGCGACGATCTGCACGTCCCGGTCGAGCTCTCGTTCCACCAGGCGGTCTCCGGTGTCGAGGTGGACGTGCCCGTCGATCGGCTCTCCCCCTGCGAGGCGTGCCGCGCCACTGGCGCCGCGCCCGGGGCTCGGGCCAGCGTCTGCTCACACTGCGCAGGACTGGGAACGGTGTGGCGTGCGGCCGCGCGTGACGGCGAGACCTGTCCCGCGTGCGACGGCGAGGGTGCCCGCGTGGCCGAGCCCTGCTCCGCCTGTCGTGGGCGCGGGGTGTCGCCGAGTCGGGTTCTCATCCACGTGCTGCTGCCTCCGGGTATGGATACCGGGGGCCAGCTGCGGATCTCCGGGGAAGGCCACTCGGGTCCCTTCGGCGGCCCGCGAGGGGATCTGATCGTCGTCGCGCGAGTGCACGAGGACCCGAGGTACACGCGGAAGGGCGACAATCTCTACTGCGAGGTGTCGCTCTCCTTGGGTGAGGCGGTGCTGGGAAGCCGGATCCGGGTGCGGGGAGTGGATGGCCTGGTGGACCTGGTAGTCCCCCCCGGGACGCAGAGCGGCCAGACCTTCCGGCTGCGCGGTAAGGGGGTGAGGCGTCTGGCCGGCGACGGCCGGGGCGACCTGTACGTCACCGCCCGGGTGGAGATCCCGCGCGGGCTCGATCCGCGGACGCAAGAGATGTTCCGGGAGCTCGCCCGGCTGCTCCCGGCGCGGCCCGATACCGTCATGCCCGGGAGCGCTCGCGAATGACGGAGCGGAGCCGGCCCCTCTACATGATCGGCGTCGTCGCCGAGATGGTGCAGATCCACCCGCAGACCCTCCGGATGTACGAGAAAAAGGGGCTGATCCGCCCGAGCCGCACGGAGGGCAAGACGCGGATGTACTCGGCGGAGGACGTCGAGGAGATCGCGCGGGTGACCCGACTCGCCCGCGATCTCGGAGTGAATCTCGCGGGCATCGAGATCATCTTAAAGATGAGGCGCCGGATGCTCGACATGCAGGCGCGGATCGAGGAGTTGACGAATCACGTGCGGAGCGACATCGCGGAGTCGAGGGACGAGGCGCGGCGCGGCAAGGGCGAAGCGCTCGTCCGGGCGGCATCCAGCCAGCTCTCGCCCGTTGATCTGTTCTGACCGGAAAGGAAGGCCACCATCATGGCAGACGACAAGGTGTTCGCGGGAGGCGTGAACCCGCCGAGCGCGGGCGGTCCCGTTCCCGAGCAGGTACCCATCCTGCCGTTGCGGGACACCGTGCTGTTTCCGCAATCCGCCCTGCCGCTCGGAGCGGGGCGCGAGTCGTCGGTGCGGCTGCTCGAGGACGTGATCCGGGGAGGCCGGCTGATCGGCGTCTTCACCCAGCGGGACCCCGCGACCGAGGATCCGCAGGAGGCGGACCTCCACCGCACCGGCACCCTCGCCACCGTGCACAAGGTGCTGAAGCAGCCGGACGGGACCGTTCGTCTGGTCGTCCAGGGGCTGCACCGGATTCGCATCGTGGAGATGACGCAGGTGCGCCCGTATCTCGTGGCGCGGGTCGCGGAGGTGCCCGAGGTCTCTCCCCCGCGTGGTGACCTCGAGAGCGAGGCGCTGGCGCGCAACGCGGTGACATTGTTCCGGCAAGTCGTGGAGCTGTCCCCGATGCTGCCCGACGAGCTGGCGACCGTGGTGCAGAACGTCACCCAGCCCGACCGGCTCGGGGACCTCATCGCGGCCACGCTCCCCGCGCTCACCACCCAGGTGAAGCAGGAGCTGCTGGAGACGCCCGACGTCAAGGCGCGTCTGGTGCGGCTCGTCGCGGTGCTCACCAAGGAAGCCGAGGTGCTCGCGCTGGGATCGAAGATTCAGTCCCAGGTCGAGTCGGAGGTCGGCCGCAGCCAGCGGGAGTACTACCTGCGAGAGCAGATGAAGGCGATCCAGAAGGAGCTGGGGCAAACCGACGAGCGCACGCAGGAGCTCGACGACCTGCGCGACAAGATCGAGGCCGCCGGGATGACCGAGGAGGCGAAGAAGGAGGCGCTCCGGGAGCTCGACCGTCTCGGCAAGATGCCCCCCGCGGCGCCCGAGTACACGGTGGCCCGGACTTACCTCGACTGGCTGCTGGCCTTGCCGTGGAGCAAGCAGACGACCGACAACCTGGATATCACGGAAGCCCGGCGCGTGTTGGACGAGGATCACTCGGGGCTCGAGAAGGTGAAGGAGCGGATCCTCGAGTACCTGGCCGTGAAGAGCATGCGCCCGACCGGGAAGGACCCGATCCTGTGCTTCGTGGGCCCACCCGGAGTAGGCAAGACCTCTCTTGGTCGGTCGATCGCGCGCGCGCTCGGCCGAAAGTTCCACCGCATCTCCCTCGGCGGCATGCGGGACGAGGCCGAGATCCGCGGCCACCGGCGGACATATATCGGGGCCCTGCCCGGTCAGATCATCCAGGGCCTAAGGCGCGCCGAGTCCAAGAACGCGGTGCTCATGCTGGACGAGGTGGACAAGCTCGGCATGGACTTCCGTGGCGATCCGGCAGCCGCGCTGCTGGAAGTGCTCGATCCCGAGCAGAACGTCGCGTTCCGCGATCACTACGTCGACGTGGCGTTCGACCTGTCCAAGACCCTCTTCATCACCACCGCGAACATGCTCGACACGGTGCCGCCGCCGCTCCGCGACCGGATGGAGATCATCGAGATCGCGGGCTACACGGAGGAGGAGAAGGTCCAGATCGCGCGCGCCCATCTGGTGCCCAAGCAGGTCGCCGATCACGGCCTGATCGAAGGTGAGCACATCCGGTGGACCGATACGGCGCTGCGGCTGCTCGTGCGCGGCTACACCCGGGAAGCCGGCCTGCGGAACCTCGAGCGTGAGATCGCGGCCATCACCCGGAAGGTCGCCAAGCGACGGGTCGAGGGTCGCCCGGAGTCGGTGGAGGTGACCGAGGCCCTCGTCGGCGAGCTGCTCGGCGCCCCACGGTACATGCACGAGGAGCTGGAAGAGCGGACCCGGATTCCTGGTGTGGCGGTCGGCCTCTCATGGACGCCTACCGGCGGCGAGATCCTGTTCATCGAGGCCACCCGGATGAAGGGCAGCAAGACGCTCACGCTGACCGGTCAGCTGGGCGATGTCATGAAGGAGTCCGCCCAGGCCGCGCTGTCCTGGGCCCGGTCGCACGTGTCCCAGCTGGGCGTTCGATCCGACTACTGGGACACCTCGGACATCCATGTCCATGTGCCCGCCGGCGCGATTCCGAAGGACGGCCCTTCCGCCGGTGTCACGATGGTGACGGCGTTGGTTTCCCTCATGACTCAGCGGCCCGTGAGATCGGACTTGGCGATGACCGGCGAGGTGACGTTATCTGGCCGCGTCCTGCCCGTCGGCGGCATCAAGGAGAAGGTGCTCGGGGCTCGTCGGGCCGGGGTCAGGGTCGTTATCTTGCCGAGAAGGAACGAGAAAAACCTCATCGAGGACGTGCCGCTCCAGGCGCGGGAGGGTATGACCTTCCACCTGGTCGATACCCTCGACCAGGTACTGAATCTGGCCCTCGAGGGGCCGATTCCGAAGGACAATCGCATCCCGCAGTCGCTCCTCCAGGCCAGGAATTAGGCCACAAACGGCTGAAACATATAACCAAGGGGCCGTCCAGGAAGGACGGCCCTTTGGTCTCTCGACCGCCGCCTGGCATGCCTCTTGGAGTTCTTCTCCACCGTGCTTACCAGACGGGCGCTTGCCGCGATGGTTGCGGTGGCCGGTCTCGGATGGGCCCCAGCGGTCGGAGCCGAAACGTTTCGCCTCGTCGACGGCGACGGTAGCGTTCGCCTGACCAACGCGCCGACGGATCCGCGGTACCGCGGTGTGCCGAGCGTGTCCGGGACGTCCACGGGCTGGCTCCGCATGTCCGAGACCTCGCGGAGTCAGTACGCCACCGAGATCAGAGAAATCGCCTCACGTCACGGCGTGGATCCGACCTTGGTCGAATCCGTGATCCGCGCCGAGTCGGCGTTCAATCCCACCGCGGTGTCCCGCACCGGCGCCCGCGGCCTCATGCAGCTCATGCCGAAGACCGCGATGGCCCTGGGGGTGCGCGACTCGTTCAATCCCCGAGAGAACATCGATGGTGGCGTGCGGCACCTCCGCTATCTGCTGGATCGGTACCCCGGCAACCTGCCGCTCGCTGTCGCCGCCTACAATGCGGGGGAAGGCGCGGTGGACGCGTATCGCGGCATCCCGCCCTATGCGGAGACGCAGCAATACGTGCAGCGCGTGCTTCAGGGAGGCGGGGCGTGGACCGGCCGCAGCGCGTTGCCCCGTTCCGTGTACCGCTACGCCGGTCCCAACGGGTCGGTCACCTACAGCAATCTGCCGCCCGGAAGCCGCCTCACCGTCTCCCGCTAGTCGCCCTCGCCAGCGGCCACCTCCAGCCCCCTCACGTCGCGCACGAGCAGCCGGCGCCCGCGCACCGTCACCAGTCCCCGGCGTGCCAGCGCGGTCAGCGCGCGTGACGCAGGCTCACGGACGGTCCCGATGCGTGCGGCGATCTCATCCCGGGTCCCGGGTAGCGTGAGCTCCACCCCTCGAGGGGTCTCGCGGCCCACCCGGCGGACCTCCTCGAGCAGGAGCCGCCCGAGTCGGGCCTGCACCGGGCGGAGGGCCAGATCCCCGGCCAGGCCCGCGAAGGCTCGCACGCGCCGGGCCATGGTCACGATGATGGCCAAGGCGACGTCGGGATGCTGCCGGCACAGGTGCTCCAGCTCCCGGCGCGGCACCCAGATCAGGCGCGCCGGGGTCAGCGCCATCGCGGAGGCCACGGAGCCACTCCGGTCGAACCGCGGCACCTCGCCGAGCGTCGCCCCCGGGCCTTCGACGTGGAGCACGTGCTCGCGCCCGCGGGAGGAGGTGCGGAAGACCTTGAGCCGGCCCTCCGCCACGATCCACAGGCCGTCGCACGGCTCTCCTTCCACGAATACGCTCTGGCGCCGCGCGAAGGCGACGGGGCGAAATCGACGGGCGAGCGCGCCCCGCTTTCGCGCCGAGAGCACACGGAAGTAGGGAATGCGGCCGAGCAGCTCGGGGACGCTCCCGGAGTAACTCACATCGGGGACGCGGCGGTGGGTCCCGCCCGGCTATCCGGCGCGGTGCCAGACCAGATCGAGGAAGCGATCGAGCAGCCCGTCCTTCACGAACAGCTCCACCGCGTCCCGCGTGCCACGCTGGTCCAGCCCCCAGAGCGCCGCGCGCTTGCCATGGTCCTGGTTCATCTGGATGAAGACCTGCTGGTCGCGGATGAAGGCAAGGGGCAGGTCCTCGTAGATCTGCGCGGAGAACGCATTGACCGTGGGCCCGCCGATGGCGATGGCCGGGAACATCTCGGCCATCTCCTGATTGAGCATCCACATGTCGGTCACGACCACCGCACTGCGGTCGTCGGCCCCTTCGCGGCGCGAGTTGATCGCGCGCTTCAGCTCGTAGGCGATGGGACGATCTTCCTCTTCGGGGAGGATCCCGTAGCCGACCACGAGGAGCACCGTGGTCCGGACGTCGAAGTAGCGGGGCATCAGCGAATCAGCCGCGCGAGCTCCCGGAAGTCGTCGGTGTCGGCCTGGCGCAAGAGCTGGAAGAGAACGGTCTCGGTGGTGGTGACCACCGCTCCCGCCTGGCGGAGCTGGGCCATCGCCAGGCGCCAGTTGGCCTGGGTGCGGGAGGTGACCGCGTCGGCCACGACGTGGACGCCGTAGCCTTCGGCCAGCAGGTCGAGCGCCGATATCAACACGCACACGTGGGCTTCGATGCCGCTCAGGAGGAGCTGCCGGGCCCCCGTCGCGGCGAGTCCGGCGCGGACGCTCTCCACGCCCCAGCAGGAGAAGGCGACCTTCGGGTGGGGCTCGACCCCGGCGGGCAGGGCCTCTCGGAGCTCTGGCAAGGTATGGCCGAGGCCCTTCGGGTACTGCTCGGTCAGCAGGGTGGGCAGCTGGAGCCGCCGCGCCGCCGCGGCCAGCACCTTGATGTTCCGCACCACCTCCTCGCGGTGGTCCGAGTCCATGGCGGGAAACAACCGCTCCTGGACGTCGATCACCACGAAGGCGGTCTTTTCACGGGCGAGCACCATGGGATGAGGCGCCGCTGCCGAGGTGGGCCGGACGCTACCGGGTTGGCTCATGGGGACCTCCGGAGGTGAGGTTCGGAAACCGCCGTCATCGTCTCACATCTGCCGGCGTTGGCAAGCCATCGACGGCGCGGGAACCGCACCGTCAGTGCGCGCGGTCGAGCGTGCGGTACTGGATGGCCTCGGCGACATGCTCGGCGTTGATGGCGTCGGCGCCAGCGAGGTCGGCGATGGTGCGGGCGACGCGGAGGAGGCGGTCGTGGGCGCGGGCGGAGAGGCCGAGGCGGGTGACGGCAAGCCCGAGGAGGCGCGCGGCATCGGGAGGCAGCGGGCAGAAGCGCCGGGTCTGGCGGCCGGACATCCGAGCATTGACGTGAGTGGCGGTGCCGGCGAAGCGGGCAGCTTGGCGGGCCCGGGCGGCGAGGACCCGGGCCCGGATGACGCTGGAGGACTCGCCGGCGGGGCCGGCGACGAGCTCGGCATGGGGCAGGGTCGGGATCTCGAGGTGGAGATCGATGCGGTCGAGCAGGGGGCGGGAGAGGCGGCCGAGGTAGCGGGCCCGCTCCGGCGGGGAGCAGGCGCAGGTGACCAGCGACGGGCAGCCGCGGCGGCAGGGGTTGGCGGCGGCGACGAGTTGGAAGCGGGCCGGGAAGCTGGCGGTGCCGGCCGAGCGCGAGACGACGACCCGGGCGTCTTCCAGCGGCTGACGCAGGGCTTCCAGGACGCGCTGGGAGAACTCAGGCAGCTCGTCGAGGAAGAGCACGCCGTGGTGAGCGAGGCTGATCTCGCCGGGGTGCGGGAAACCGCCTCCGCCGATGAGACCGGCCTCGGAGGCGGTGTGATGCGGGCTGCGGAACGGGCGCGCGGTGAGCAGCCCGTGCTCGGCCGGCAGCAGGCCCGCGACGCTCCAGACGGTGGAGGCCTCGATGGCTTCCTCCAGGGACAGCGGCGGCAGGATAGAGGCCACGCGGCGGGCGAGCATAGTCTTGCCGGTGCCCGGCGGGCCGATCATCAGCACGTTGTGGGCGCCGGCGGCGGCGATCTCCACGCCACGCTTGGCGTGGGCGTGTCCTCGCACGTCGGCGAAGTCGAGGCCGTCGCGGTCGGCGAACGATGCGCTGGCCGCGCGATCCACGGTCACGCGCGGGATCTCGCGCTCCCCGTTGAGGTACTCGACGGCGTCGTGGAGGGTGGCGATGGGAATGGCCTCCACGCCGCCGACCACGCCTGCCTCCGCAGCATTCCCCGCGGGCACGAGCAGAGGGGCGAAACCCTCCCGCCGGACGTGCAGGGCCACCGGCAGCACTCCGCGCACCGCACGCACGCTCGCGTCGAGCGACAGCTCGCCCATCACCAGCGCGCGCTCCAGGCGACCGGGCTTCACGATTCCGGTGGCGGAGAGGATGCCCACCGCCATCGGCAGATCGAAGGCCGCCCCCTCCTTGCGGAGATCCGCGGGGGCGAGATTGACGGTGATCCGGTCGATCGGGAACTCGAAGCCGGCATTGCGGATGGCGGCCCGCACGCGGTCGCGGCTCTCGCGGACGGTCGAATCGGGGAGCCCGACCGTCGTGAAGGACGGCAGGCCGGCCGCCACGTCCACCTCGACGAAGATGGTGGCGGCCTCGATTCCGGAGAGCGTGGCGGAGCGCACGCGCGCGAGCACGGACCCAGTGTGGGAACGCCACCGCGGCCCGTCAACGTGTCGGGTTGCATACAGGCAGGGACCGCTGGCACGGGACCCTGTCAACGCGCGGGCGGGCCGGCGTCCGCGAAGCGAGTCGGCGGTTCAGCGCGCTACGGGCGAAGCGGCAGGTGAGCCGACAGGGATTGGGCTCGGGAGTTCGAGGACGGCGGAGAGGAGACCGGGCCCACCAAGTCGCTCCGTCTTCTCAATCCGGGTTGGCGGCCTGCCACGCGGAGACGAACTGCTCCACCTTGGCGCGGATTGCATCGCGGACGACGGACACGCGCGCACGCTCCACCGTGCCCACCTCCGGGGGTTCGCTCCACGTGATCGCGAACGACTCGATCGTCCGGTTCCGGGTGAGCCGGATCTGCTGCCGCAGCGCCAGATCGACGCTGTAGACGTAGAGCGGGGGTGCCTCGTGGGAGCGCACCAGCTTCAGCCGAAGCTCGAGGGTTGGCCGGCTCGCGGATTTGAGGGCCTCGCTCGCGCCGAGGGCGTGGAGCCCGGCCTTACCGAGCCGTTGCTCCAGCTCCGCCTGGAGGCTCGACGGCCCGAGCCCGGCCCGTCCCCCCTCGCCGCCGATGTCGTAGACGACCACGTGGACCCCGGTCAGCCCCACCAGCGTGATCCGTTCGTTGGGGGTGTCCAGCGCCAGTGCCGGTGCCGCCAGCGCCACCGAAAAGGCAACGATCCGGGCCCTCGGCAGTCTCACGCCCCAGCCGACGCCACGATCTCGCCGCGCTCGATGGTGTAGATCCGCTGGACGAAGCTGAGACGCTTGTCGTCCGATTCGGCGATGAGGATAGCCAGCCCCTCCCGCTGGAGCGCCAGGATGCTCCCGGCGAACTTTTCGCCGGTGGCGGGGGAGAGCCCCTCGAAGGCCTCATCCAGGAGCAGGACCTTCGTGCCGGTCATCACCGCCCGGGCCAGCGCCGCCATCTTCTGCTGGCCGCCGGAGAGCGTTGACGCCCGCCGTCTGGCCAGCGGCGGCACGTCCGGCATGATCTCGTAGATGTATCGGAGCCGCTGGCGCTCGTCCGTGCGCGCGGTGGCCCACGCCGGCATCAGGATGTTGTCCTCGACGGTCAAGGAGCCGATGAGCCGTCGATCCTCGGGCATGTAGCCGATCCCCAGCGGGGCGCGCTTGTGCGCCGCCAGCGGCACGAGGTCCCGGCCATCAAGCGCGATGCGCCCGTCAGTCACCGGCACGAGGCCCAGGATGCCCTTCAGCGTGGTCGTCTTCCCGGCGCCGTTTCGGCCTACCAGACCGATCAGGCCCCCCTCCGGGATGTCCAGGCTCACCCCCCGGAGAATGGGGAACCCCTTGATGCTGACGCAGAGCTTCTCGACGTTGAGCATCGTCACACTCGACCGAGAACCGCTTTCCGGACGTCCGGATCGGCCAGCACCGCCTCCGGTCTTCCGTCGGCGATCACGCGGCCGTCGTTGAAGGCGAGCACTCGCCGTCCATAGCGCTGCACCACGTCCATGTCGTGCTCGACGAAGATCGTCGTGAGGCGGCTCTCCTGCACGACCTTGATGAGAGTGTCCATGATCTGGAACTTGTCCCTGATGCTGACGCCGCTCGTTGGCTCGTCCATCAGGAGGAGGTTCGGCTTGAGCGCGAAGGACAGCGCGATGTCGAGCAGCTTTCGGCCACCCTCCGGCAGCTCGTTGACCGGCCGGTGGGCGTAGGCCTCCAGGCCGAATCGCCCGAGGGTTTCCATCCCCTCGTCAATCCACGGATGCCGGTAGAGCGGTCGCCAAAAGCCGGCCCCCTTGTCGGCCTGGGCCGCCAGAGAGAGCAGGAGGCTCTCGAGCACGCTCAGGTTGGTGTAGAGCTGAGGGATCTGGAACGAGCGGGCGACTCCGAGCCGGGTGATCACGCGGGGCGGCAGCCCGGTGCGGTCTTGCCCCATCAGAAAGATGCGGCCCGCTTCGGGCGTCAGATAGCCGGTGATCAGGTTCAGGAACGTGGTCTTCCCCGATCCGTTGGCTCCCACGATTCCCACCAGCTCGCCCGCGCCGATCTCCACGCTGATCCGATCGGCCGCCATGACCATCCCGAAGGATTTGGTCAGGTCGACGGTTCTCAGGATCGCCGCGTCAGGCACGCTGCCTCTCGCTCGTCCGCCTTCCCACGCGGGCGGCCAGCGCTTCGTAGATGGCCCAGAGTCCGCCGGGGCGGAAGAGGATGATCGCGAGCATGATGATGCCGAGGGCCATCTGCCATTCGTTGGGGAAATACTTGGACGCGTAGGTGCGGATGAACTCGAAGGCGATGGAGCCGATGAGGGGACCGACCACGCTCCCATACCCTCCGAGGAGGGCGACGAAGACGAAGTCGCCGGACTGGATCCAGAAAGAATACTCCGGCACGATGTGTCCGACCGTGAAGGCGACCAGGACCCCGGCCAGCCCGCCTAACGCGCCCGAAACGACGTAGGTGTGGTAGAGAACGCGTCGCGCGGATTCGCCCGAGTATTCGATGCGGATCTCGTTATCGGCGAGGGCCCGCAGGTAGAATCCGAGCGGGGACGCCAGGAAGCGATGGACCACGTAGATGACGATCCCCGCCACACCGAGCGTCGTGTAGTAGAGGAAGTCTCTCAGGTATTCCCTCGGCGGCGCGTACCCCAGGAACGTGGGCACCCCCACGCCCAGCCCGTCGGTCCCACCCGTGAGCCAGTAGAGCTTGAGGAGGACCCCGTAGAGCATCATGGAGAACGCCAGGTTGAGCATGGCGAAGAACACCTCGCGGTACCGGGCGATCACCAGGCCGACGAGGGCCGCGACGCCAGCCCCCAGCAGAGCCCCGACCGGAAGCAAGACGACCACGTCACCGAATCCAAACCACTTCACGCTGAAGCCGACCGCGTAGGCACCCACGGCATAGAACATGGCGTGGCCGAAGGTCACCAGGTTGGCCCTGAGGAAGAGCGCCACCGCCAGGACGGCCACGAATTTGGCCATGGCCAGGGTGACGATGAACTTCATCCAGTCCGGCAGGACGAGCGGCACGACGAGGAGGAGCCCCGCGCCGACCGCGGGCGCCAGCGGTAGTCGCTTGGTCTCCATCGATCAGATCCTGCGCAGCTCCACTTGCCCGAAGAGCCCCTGCGGCCGGAAGACCAGCACCGCGATCATCGCCACGTAAATCACCACGAGGTCTGCCTCCGGCAGGAGGTGCACGGCCATGGCCCGGAGCAGCCCGACGATCAGCGCCCCCAGGGCCGCGCCCTCCAGGTTTCCCATGCCCCCGATGGCGATCACCGCGAAGGCCAGCACGGTGGCGTCCACCGCGAAGCCCGGCGCCACCGCGATGGTCGGAGCGATGAGGGCGCCCCCGAGGGCGGCGCAGAACGCCCCGAGGGTGAAGGAACCCACGTAGACGCGGTTCACGTTGATGCCGATGGCCTGGCTGATCTCCCGGTCGTTGATCACCGAGACGGCGATCTTGCCGATCCGGGTGCCGCGCACCGCCCACACCAGCACGCCGCCGAAGACGATGGCCACGGCGATCAGCACCACCTGGTACCAGGAGTAGCGAATCCCCGAGAGGGAGAACTCCCCGAGGAGCGTGTAGGGCGCGCTCACGAACAGCGGCTTGGTCCCCCAGATGAGCTTGATCAGGTCGTCCAGGATCAGGAAGATCGAGAACGTGAGCAGGAGCTGGATCGCCTCGGCGCGGCCGTACACCCGCTGCAGGAAGACGCGCTCGATGAGGGGACCGGCGATGACGCCGACGAGCACAGCCGCCACCAGGAGCATCAGATAGGTGAGGTAAGGATTCGCCCCGAGGTCCAGGAGCCACACGGCCAGCGTGGTCGCCGTGAATGCCCCGAAGGCGTAGAGGCCCCCGTGGGCCACGTTCAGGATGCGGAGCACGCCGAAGACGAGGGTCAGGCCGACCGAGATGAGAAAGAGGATGGCGGCGAACACGGTTCCGTCCATCGCGATCGTGGTGAGAAGGCGCATTCCGACGGCTCCGGCTAGAGCGGGGTGAGGAGAGGGAGGAGGCTTACCCACGCCTCCCTCCCCCGGGCCTTGGATCGCGTAGGCAGACTACTTCTGGAGCTGGCCGATCCAGTCAGGACTCTTCACCCCGACGGGGGGCATGATCTCCTCCGCCCGGAACGTGGCAACGCGATCGATCGTGGGGAAACCGTACTGAGGATTGAATTTGGTCAACCCGACCAACCCTCCGTGGACGGCCTGATGATCGGCGCGCATGGTGATGGCCCCGTACGGGGTTTGCCAGGTCAACCCTTCAAAGGCCTTGGCGACGTCCTCGCTCTTCGGCCACTTGCCGCCGCCCTGGTCAATGGCCTTCTCGTAGGCGACCTTAAGTCCTGCGAACGCCTGGTACGTGCGGTGATAGGCGTACTCGGGATAGCGTCCGTAGCGCGCCTTGATCCCCTCGACAAATTCCTTCTGGAGGGGGTGCTTCGCCGGGTCCGGATGGAGGAAGTACCCCGGCGTCGCTCGAGGAGCCACGATCACACCGTCGGGCATCTCTTTCTTGAGATCCTGGAGCGACTGTTCGGCCACGCTCAAGGCCACCAGGCTATCCTTGAACAGCCCCCGCGGAGCGCCCTGCTTTACGAACGTGATCAGCCCGGCCGCCCAGAAGGTGCTGTGGACCACGTCGGGCTTTGCCACCAGGAGCTTCGAGATCTCCGCCGAATACTCCCCGGCCTGGATCTTCGTCCAGAGCTCCGCCACGACCTTGACATCCGGCTTGAGCCGGAGCATCGACCCTTTGAAGTCGTCCCAGGAGTCCCGGCCCCAGGCGTAGTCCTCGTTGGCGCCGGCAATGGTCTTCACGTCTGGTTTTACCGAGAGGACGTACCGGGCCAGCATCACGCTATCCGCCGCTTGATGGTTTGACGTTCTGAAGACGTACTTCAGCGGTCGCTCCTCGGTCAAGCGGCGGGTTCCGCAGATATGGACGACGGTGAGAACCTTCAGCTCCTCGGCCACCGGGGCCACCGCGAGGCAGGTAGCGCTCGAGGTGAAGCCCACCGCCGCATCCACCTTCTCGTCGAGGGCCAGACGGCGAAACTCGGTGACCTGCTTGTCAGGACCGCCCGCCTCGTCCACGATCACGAGCTTCACCTTCACGCCCCGGATGCCGCCCTCCTTGTTCCACTTGTCGACGAGCCACTCCGCGGTGTTCTTTCCGGAGGCGCCAAAGAGGACCGCCGGGCCGGAGAGGAAATCGACGAACCCCACCTTCAGTTCGGCGGGGGCCCCCGCGGGTCGAGCCTGGGAAGCGACCTGGGTAGGGGCAGTCAGAATGAAGGCCAGAGCTCCGACGGCAAGCAAGCAGCACAAGAGACCAAGGGGTAGGGTGAACCGACGCATGTCGGGCCTCCTTTAGGAAAAGCTCCGATCTATCCGCTGACGCGACCTGGGCCTCGCGCGACGTGGACCGTGCCCACGGAACCGGCTCCGCCGTGGCGCACTATACTCGCGGGTGCTGACCATTGCAATCGAGTTGTTTTCGGTGGCCGACAGGTCCGCCCGAGGCCAGATGGGCCTCCCGGGAGAGGCGGGCGGCCGGCAAGGCGTCCCGGATCGCCTCGCGCTCGGCGTCGCTTACCGCGTGAGCGGAGGCCCGACGCAGGCGGCCGGCAGGGCGTAGATGCCGCATCGCCGGAACAGCACGTTGTACTCGAGCTGCTCGATGAGCAACCGCTCACTCCGGACGGTGTAGAGCACCTGCAGCAGCAGGGCGCGCAGCAGTTCCCCGCATGCCACTTCGCGTGAAGGACGGCAGGCCGGCCGCCACGTCTACCTCGACGAAGATGGTGGCGGCCTCGATTCCGGAGAGCGTGGCCGAGCGCACGCGCGCCCGCACGGACCCAGGTGTGGGAACGCCACCGCGGCCCATCAACGTGTCGGAAGCGATACGCTCCCCCGGGGGCAATCTGCTAGACTCGGGTCATGCGACAGCTGCGGGTCCTCGTCGCGGACGATCAGGAGCACATGCGCGAGCTGCTGGTCGAGGCTCTCGCCGCGGACGGTCACACCGTCGATCCTGCCGAGGACGGCGTGGTCGCGCTCAGGCTACTCGAGGAGCAGACCTACGACCTGGTGGTGAGCGACCTGCAGATGCCCGAGGTGGATGGGCCGAAGCTCTATGAGGAGGTGCGACGGCGCCGGCCGGACGCGGCCCCGCACTTCATCTTCATCACCGGCGAGGACGAGGTGCCGGGGTACGGGCGCTTTCTCGTCGACAAGAAGGTGCCGGTAGTCACCAAGCCGTTCAAGCTCAAGGAGTTCCGCCAGCTCCTGGCCACGCTGTTCCCGTCCGCTTAGGCGGGGCGATCGAGACCGGTCGGGCCAGCAGCCGCTCGGCGGTCGCCCAGTAGCCGCTGGCGAGCCGCGCCGACTCCTCCCGCTCCATGGTGGCTCGCCGGCGCTCCACGTCGTCTCCCGCGACGCCGAGCCGCTCGGCCGCCGCGCGCTCGCGCTGCCATGCGTCCGCGGCGGCCACCAGGGCTTCCACCGCTCGCAGAGTCGGATCGGCCGCGGCGCGGGCTGGCTCGCGCTCGAGCGCCGCGGTGTGATGCCGTCTGAGCGTCTCGAGGGCCGCCCTCAGCACCTGCGCGCCCGTGCTCGCGGCGGCCCGGGTCTGTCTCCACTGCGCTGAGAGCGCCCGGCTCTGATCCTGGAGCCGGACCAGATCTTGGTACAGCTCCGCCATGCCGTGCTCGCGGACCCGGCGCAGCGATTCGCCGTACGCGGCCGGGTCGACCAGCGCGACCTCGAGCGAGGCGCGCAGCGCTTCGCGCTCCGCCGCGAAGCGCTCCAGGCAATCGATCCCGATCTGCTGGCTCTGGAACAGCTCGGCGCCCGAGCGCGCGCTCACCGCGGCCCGAGCTTCGAGGGTCTCGGCCTTCCGCGCCAGCTCCCGCCAGCGCTGGGCCTGGGCCGTGTCGCCATTGCCCGCGGCCTGCTTGGCGCGGTCCTGTAGAGCCCGCAGATCGCCGGCCAGCGACGCTGTCCACACCGGCTGTGTCGCCCCGGCCACGCAATGGTGCTCCTGCGCGGCGTTGTCGGCCAGCCGCGCGCGCAGGTGGGCGATCTCGACCGCCACGTCGGGTGAGCCATCGCCTCGTGCGGGAGCGGCGGGCCAGAGGCACAGACCGGAGAGCGCCAGTGCGAGCGCGCGCAGGCGTAGGGCGTCGGCGAGGAAGCGCATGGCGGGCCGGCTAGCGCTGCAGGCAGAGCACGGTGAGGGTGGCGGACTGGCCACGCGGGCAGTGGGACCAGCCGTCCTTCTCCTCGGCCACGGTCTGGGGCGCGTCGTGAAGGACGGAAGCACAGCCCGAG
>Ga0187892_10000632_pt1 | contig 89750 bp, 109 predicted proteins | sample MA1701073metaG_FD_139345 | JGI IMG/M metagenome (GOLD analysis project Ga0187892, IMG submission 139345) | Bio-ooze microbial communities from a basaltic lava cave in the Kipuka Kanohina Cave System on the Island of Hawaii, USA - MA170107-3 metaG ... | reverse complement strand
TTAATCCTTTTGCGTACAAGTTGGCAGTCTTGTTGTATTAATTTTTAAGAAGTTAGTATATCAAAATTTAAATACAAAATTCACATTTGCTATTCCATGTTCGGATTTGGAAAGAAGAATGTGTTCAGGGATGGAGATTACATTTTCACTGCGCTTAACGAAGGCAAATACAGTCGCATAGTGGTTGGCTTGGTAGAATTTGGGGGGCCTGGCAAGATCAAGGTAGCTGGACTTTACATAAAACCAACTGGGTTGATCGAAAAAGCGCAGTCTGGCAGATTGAATCCACGATCTGAGGAAGTTCTAAGGTCTCCACGTCCTGACAGTTTGATTCATGTGTTGATTGATAAAGTAGAATCGGGAGACTTTCATGATTACGTAGATACTGACAATAATGAAGCCGTCAAGATCGGAGCGAAAAGATATACAGAAATTGATAACTGGATACGTGAGGGTTTTCCAGAACTGTTTTCCATAATTCTCTCTCCAACTGATTCTAGGAAAGATGAGGCAAAACAGATCTTCATGCAAAGAATGAATGCTATATACGATCCAGAGTTGAAGCAAACCGTTTATGCGGTTGCGAGGCAGCTGAAGATTTTCTAGATAGAAGTTAACAGAACCAAATATCGAATAAGTTTTATATTACCCACATTACAAGCATGTGTGAAATAGTATGGAATACGTGTATGCTGCTTTACTCTTGCACAAGCTAAAGAAGGAGATAAACGAGGCAAATGTAAAGAGCGTTGTAAAGGGAGCTGGAATTGAGCCAGAAGAAGCCAAGGTAAAGGCCCTAGTTGCAGCACTTAGCGAAGTTAACATTGAAGAAGCATTGAAGAGCGCACCAGTTGCGGTCGCCGCAGCGGCACCAGCACCGGCATCAGCTCCAGCAGGAGGCGCCAAACCCGAGAAGAAGAAAGAGGACGAGAAGAAGGGTGAAGAAGAAGCACTAGCAGGATTGTCGTCTCTATTCGGTTAAGAGTAACCAGATTTTTTCGCTTTTTCATACACTGCGAGTGCTTTCGACTCTGCACTGTAAAGGATCTCTTTCGCAGTTTCACTTGTAGCGTATCCAGAGTTTATTGATAATGCTCTAGCGTTTCCAAACGCCTTCCTTAGCATGTGCTCTATCGACTCTTTTGTTGCATAGGATGCATTTACTGCCAGAGCGATGGCCGCATTGAACGAAGCCATTATGTCCTGCTTGATTTCATCAACATCAATTCTAAGGTCCTGATGCTTGTAAAGTACTCCTTCCTGGAGAGCGGCGTTGATCGTCATCCCAGCCTTTATCGGTTTTATTCCAAGCTTGCCAAGTAGAGATGCAAGCTTATGAGAAATAGCATCACCGGGATTTGCAACAACGGTATCTTCTGAAATCCATACGCTCCCAGAATCTATCTTGGTAGGAACTTTCGCCTCCTTGAATTCCGTAAGAACAGGTCCAGGTGGTATGCCGGTATTTCCAGCAGAAACCATGATCTCGTCTGATGCGACATCGCCTCCTTTCGCAGGTAGAAAGATCTTGCTCTTGTCCAATGCAAGATAAAGTTTGAACGGATCCATGTTGGTAAACATCATAGCGTATTGCCCCTCCAGACCGTCAATGAGTTTATCCAGACCCTTCACCTTTACATTTGCAAGAGATTTCTTTGCAACGTTGTTCTTGATCATCATGATTTTCATTTCGTTTCTGAACTTCTTCCTTACCTGCATAAGCTGCGTTGCGCGAACCTTCTCCATCCTTACCATCGCAATTACCTTGTACTTCTGCGCTAGTTCAGCAAGCGCACTGTACATCTTTGTTTTTTTAGGAGGATAGGTTCTTGCTGTCTGCAACTATGCCACCTTTGCCTCAGCTAGTTTCACGATCTTACCCATGCTAAGTTTCACTATAACGCCTTTTATGTTCTTGTCACCGCTGGGCAGTTTCTTTTCAATGGCTGCCATAACTGCCAGAGCGTTGTTTGCTAGCTCCTGGTCGCTCATGCCTTCGTCACCTATCTTGCAAGATGCTGTCAGCTGCGCTTTCGACCTTACCCTAACGGAGGTTCTGAATCTGTTAAGAATAGTTTCAATCGGGGCGTTGAACTGTAGAGGTGCTGCCATCTTTCCCCTGGGACCTAGGTACTGTCCTAGGGCTTTACCTACTGCAGGCATTAACGACGTATCTGCCACAAAGAAATCGTACTCCTTAACAAGCTTCTTGGCTTCCTTCTTATTAGTTCCCATCCTATCAAGCTCTTCAGCCTCGATTACTCTGTCAGCACCGGCCTTCCTTGCCCTCAAGGTAAGGTCGCCTCCCCCTACAACGCAAACACTTGCGTTCTTGCTTGCAGGATGTGGAAGGTTAACAACTTCGTTGAGGGCAAAACCCTTCTTGACATCAATATCCTTTAGCGTGACAATGAGCTCTACGGACTGATTGAACTTCTTCTTTTCAGCACGTTCTCTGGCCTTCTTTATCATGTCAATAAGCTCGTTAGCATTAACCATTGCAGTAGGTTCCCAGATATGTCATTTAAAATCGTTTCACTCAGGCATTTGCCTCCTCTAGGTTTGATGGGATTCTTAATCCCACTACTATTTGCAGCAGTTGATACTATCCTAGCGGAGTTGCCTATCCTACGCTGGGATATTTCGTCTCAAATAGAAAGAATGTCGGCCAAAACCTTATGGCGGAGGTTTGAAACTATACATAGATTTTACTGCATCCACCATTGTACCAAAGTCAAACGAATCATTTCTGAAAACGGTATTCTCAAGGTCTGTCCTCTTTCTAGAATTCTTCAGCATCACATCAAGCTGATGGCAGCATTCCTCTATGTAGACGTAAGGTTTCGACTTATGCCTTTCAGCCAGTGTATCGAAGAGCTTTTTCGTAAGCTTCCAGTCCATTTTATTATTCTTGACTATTCTCTGCGCATCATATGCGTCGAAATGGTTGCGTTGCCTTCCACTCGATCCTATTATGAAAAGTTTTGTGGCAAACTGCTCTTCAAGACCAACATGATAGATCACAGGAGGCTTCAGTCCCAGTATCTTAAGATCAATTATAGTGTTCATCTGGTTCTTTACCGGTTCTGTAAATATACGGCAAGTTTTGCATATCTCTATCTTGGACCTTTCTATTATCCTGTAACCATTATCTCTCAATGCGTCCCAGTAACCGATCTCGATAAAATACAGTCTTGCATCGTTCTTTGTTACTTCAGTAGTTGTTTCACATCTTCTCACGCTTCCATACTTCATGATGTCGCTGCTGATCTCCGAAACGTCGCCGTAAGTGAATCCCTTCTGAGTGTTGGGGTTATAGTCTGCATCGAAAGAGAATCGGTGATCTATGAGAGGTATATGGTTACGCACGGAAAGGCCTCCCTTCAGAACAAGTCTGTCGCTGTAGTATCCGTTATTCATCTGCGCCACGCTGTAAATCATATCCAGTGCGCATATTTCAGACAGAATGAAGGGAGCCTGATCCTTTCTGCCAAAGTAGTTCCTGTATTCGTCCTTTACCATTGCTGTAGGGTCATCAAAATTTATCAGCTTGTCGTCTATGTAGAAGAAGATTCCCATATTCATACCCCCACTGTAGCTTTTGCTTTCTTGCTGTACGGTAATCTGTCAATCCACACAATTTCGTCAGTCGCTTTTGCAACCTTGACGTCAATCATCTTAGGATAATCTTTGAAATATCGTACTTGCCTGATTACAGATTCCCAGAATCCAAGAAACGGCTTGTAGGTCATGATGATCATGTCTGCTGGGCCAGCGGGCCTGCCCGGTTCATAATTGAGCATGTAGTATGCCTGTGGTCCGCTGATATATGCTGGTACGGTATTAAATAAAGCAGAAATGTTACTGGTTGTGTCCACCTCTGTCTTACATAACTCGATATATCTAAGAAGCCATCTGTGTATACGCTCATCTATGTTTACGGATATTTTCGAATTTTCTTTCGCTACAAGCTCGGCTTTTTTCAGCTTTGCAACGGCTTTGTATACACCCATTCTGTTGAAATTCAGGTCTTTAGAAAGTTCCCCCATTTTTCTGGGGGAATCAAACGCTGCTGCCAGAAAGACACTATAGGGAATATTATGTCCTAGCGTCTTGATCTGCTTCTTTTTTGCATGGAGCGGTAGCTCCACGAGCCAGAGATTCTTCAAACTGTCTACAAATTTTCCCTGTTTATCGAGGATCCCTTCTTCCTGTAGTTTCTTTTTTATCCTGTAGAACTGTTTGCTGTACTTTGGATACCCCACTCTGGAGCCTATGTCCGGATGATCTTTTTGAGTCAGAAGATGCCTTAATCTATACAGCTTCCTGACCAGTTCAGCATACCTTATCTGATCGTAGAGCATATGTATACTACTTGTACCGAATATATATATATATTCGGTACAAATAGTATACAAAAATGCAATGTCATACCTGTGGCCCGTAAACCTCCGGTGCTTATCGGGCGTGTGTGGGCTCAATTAAGTTGACAAATTTCAGACACCTAAAATCGTTTAGAACAAATCTCTCCTATCGAACACTGGGATTCGTCCTGTATCAGCCCAATCATGCCTTCTTTATATAGGAACCCCCCTCTAGTACTTTTTGCATCCGTGCGTTTTTTGGCGCATTAGGGACAATACTCTATGTCCAGATATGAGATTACAGTATGTATCTATGATTGATAGAGTTTGAACTAACTACATTACGCTATACGCACATTTCGCACAACATGTTCTGATTATACGGCCCTCTTTATCCTTGAAATTCAGTCTTGATACAGCAACTTCGCATACTTGCATGACAAAAAATACCATAAAATAATAACCGACACGTTTGAATTACAGCGGATCTACGCAATACGTACATTAAATTGCTCTACGCTAACGATATTATCAAAAAATTACATTTATTAGGTATGACAACAGTTTACTTGTGAGCATAAAATTGAACAAGTTTGATGAACTTGATACAAAGATCTTATCAGAACTAACGAAAGACGCCAGTATATCCGTACCTCGATTGAGCAAGAAACTTCACATCAATGCTTCCGTTCTCTACAGCCGGATAAAGAGAATGTCAAGGAAGGGATTGATAAGAAAGTTCACGATCGTCGTGAATGAAGAGTTGCTCGGCATCACAGTGAAGGCTATCATAGGCATCAACAGGGACCCTAAACTGAAGGAGAACATTCACACCGAACTCCTGAAGATCCCAGAAATAATGACCCTCTCCGAAGTGACAGGAAGGTTCGATATGCTAGTTACTGCAAATGCAAGAACGCTTGAAGATCTGCACAAGATAGTCATAGAAAAGATTGGCAGGATAGAGGGTGTGATGACAACTGAAACTTTCGTAGAGATGCAGAGGACAGAGAAAGAGCCACATTATTTGACAAATCCATTGCTCACAAGGTAGTCTAGCTACACATTTGATGCAAGTAAAACACGTGTCTAATTATGATTTATACAACATTGATACTGATCTTAGTTGGAGACGACAAAGGCATAGGATTGTCAAGACTGTCCCACACGAAAATATCTACGCTGTAGCTCCCTGAAGTCTCTGGTATCCAGAATATGGTGGGCTTCAAGCTCATGCCAGAACCTACGGAACCTTTTATCCATGAAACCATAAGAGTTAGTCCTTCTGAATCGGTTACCTTGACTATGTATGTTAGCGTTATAGCCCTATTTTCACTGTTGACAAGCGTGGACTGTATTCCAATAGGCGTCCCCAAGGCGCCCTCACCTACCGGGTCACTGTTCTGATCTACGGTCTCGGGCGATTCTACATTGATTCTCATGAACTTAGTCGGTATAGCGCCAACATCAAACGTGCTTCTAGTCTGCTGAGCTAAATATGTAGTAGTAAGGGTCCATTTGCCAGGAATTGCTCGCGTGCCTCCAAGTTTGAACTGATACTTGAACGTTCCATCTTCAGTGGGAAAAGCCTGCCCGCTGTTGTAAACGTTGCCGTTCGGATTTCTTACTTCAAAGAGAACAGGTCTTTCGGCAACGGCTGGTCTTACATCACCGGTTACTTCAACTAAATCACCTACACCGTATTCATCCTGATCCAGCATAGACTGAATTGTTACTGCTACGTCAAGCTTAGCTGTGGCAACAACGGATGCAAATATGTTCTCCTTCAAGTATTCTTCTTTGTCTGCGATGACAGTGATCGAGTGTATTTTTTCGGTAAGAGAAGGTGTTATGAAGAAATAGCTTCCGACATCGATCTTTGTCGGAGATATTCGTATTGAGTTGAAGAAGATTTCAAGCGTATCGGGATCAATAAATTCACCAGCAGGGTTCTTGAACGTGACTTCGACCTTGGCAACTTCGCCTACGCTGTAAATCTGTTTGTCCGGACTTACGTTTATTGTGAATCTAAGCGGTCTAAGTTCGACCACATATCCACGGCTCGTTGACGCCGCATGATCTGAATCTCCATCATACTTCCCCAGAATCTGTAGCGTTATGCCGTCTTTAGAGCCAATGCCTTCCTGCAATTTGTAGACACCTAACTGCTCGTATGGTTTTGCTACCACAACCCATTCAAACATAAAGTATCCCTGATCATCTGTAGTAGCTTTAGAAAGCAATACGGGGCTCGAGACACTATTGAAAACGTCGATTAGTTTCACTTCTGCGTTGGCAAGCCCGCTTATGGCCTTTCCTTCAATCTGGAAAAGCCTGCCATATACATTAACAGTTTCTCCAACTCGTACGATCGCTGGAAGTGCAAACTGCGGGTCCCCAGATGTTGTAGAAGAACTAGGATTGTCGCTCTTCTTTATTCCCAGCTCAATCTGAGTTTTGGTATTGCTCTGCGCTTCAGCTGGAAAGGTTAAAGCAATAACTGACATCATCAAGAATATAGATAATGTTATGGCAAGTGGTTTTGCAAATTGCATGTTTGAATTACGCCTGAGTATATATAAAAACTGCATTGCCAACTTATAAAGTTAAGGAACAAAACTTTTCTCGGTTTGTCTCATAGTTATTGACATGAGAGATATTTTGCGAGTTTCGCACGCGATTATATCCGTATAATGAGACTCACTTTAACTTCGCGTCCCACTTGCCCTCATCAATCTCTTTGAGTACTTCTTTGGCAGTCTTTCCACCAACCTTGATCCCCATGCTTACACAAGAGCCAAGCACCTCTCTTACGGATCCTCTCACATCGTATGCATAGGAATTATCGATCTTGAGTTTCGCTACTTTGATGATCTTGTCCATATCCATGTCTGCAGCAAATTCCTCACCGGCTTTGCCAGATCCCTTCTGCGCTCCTGCTTCCTTGATCACAAGCGCTGCTGTAGGGGGCACACCTACTTCAACTGTAAACTGCTTTGTTTCGGTGTCTACCTCCACCTTGACTGGAACCTTCATACCCGCATAATCCTTTGTCTTATCGTTTATCGTATTCACGATTGAAAGCACGTTGACTCCCAGAGGTCCTAACGTCGGTCCTAATGGTGGACCTGCATTTGCTTCTCCGCCCGTAACCAGAGCGGAGACGGTTTTTTTCTCGCCCATGCCATGCACTGGCTAGCAGGTGAATTATAATCCTTGCCATGGAAAACCTATGTAATGTACTGTCGAAAATACAAGTTACAGTAACATCAGGTTGCCTGTGTTGACGCTTTCTGCACTAATTTTAGGTAGTTGGCATCGATCGTAACGGGTAGCTGATAAGGTGCGTCTAGCAAGATCACAGTTGCTTCCTGCCTTTCATAATCAACACGGGTTATCTTTGCCCGTATGCCCTTGAACGGTCCTCCAACTATTTCGACAGTATCATCTACAGATAATTCGGTAACTGTAGGTTTCTTTATCAGGAATCCTTCTATTTCCTTGAACTGCAGCTCTCCTCTGATCTGTCCTCTTACATGCCTTACGCCAGCAAGAGCCTCATATGCTATATTGGCATCCGGAGCTTCTACAACAATGTATCCTTTCAGGTTTTCAAGAACCAGTATGGACTGAACTCCCAGTTTCTTTACCGCGATTCGATTTTCAATAAGCCTTGCAACAACGTGTTCCTGACCACCAGTTGTGCGAATAGCGAAGAACTTCGATTTTCGCTCGGAACTCACCTACTGTCCCCCACTGCCACCACTACTGATAGCTATGACCGAAGATACGAACTGAATGATAAACCCTATGGCACCGATAGCACCCATGCCGAGAAGAACCAGTCTGAGGTGTATCTTGAAATCCTCCCTGCTGGACTTTTTAGCCAGCTTCAGGGTTGCATACATATCTCTTACTCTCTTCTCTACGTCAAAGTCAAGGTTCATACAGCATGGCTATAAATTGCCTGAGTTTTATATTTCTTTATCATGCCTCCTTTACTCGTAGCATCAAAAATTGATCCTGCAGGGTATGGCATGGCGAATTGTCTTATAGAAACACATTCACTTCGCAGGACAAACCATGAATTTGAGGTCTATACAAACAGAACCATAGATCTGTTGATTGCAGATCAGGAGGCTCTTACGCTTGACTGGCTTGATGACAAGTTTTCGCCTGAATATTACGTGTTCCTATCGAGACACAGATCTGAAAGCGGTATTCCTACATTGACATGCCACACTACGGGTAACTTTTCTGATGCAAACGAGATGGGCGGTAGGCCTAAGGAACTTGCCTACACATACCCGAGTTTGCAGAAGCATTACATGCAAACACTTTGGAACCAGAGGGCAAGTATACCTGACTACCAGCTAGTCATCGAAGCTACACATCATGGTCCTACAGCGCTCAAAAAACCAGCATTGTTTGTTGAAATCGGCTCTACTGAAAAGCAGTGGGCTGATAAGGACGCAGTATCCGTGGTCTGCGACGCCATAATCAAGACGATCAGCGGCCTGAAAAAATACACCAGTATAGGCATTGGACTTGGCGGCACACATTACCCTTCAAAATTTAATGAACTGCTAGTGAATTCTGACTTTGCAGTAGCATCGGTGGCCTCGAAGCATTCCCTTCCATACGTTGACAGATCGATGCTTGATCAAATGATCAGCAAAAGCATTGAAAACGTAAAACATGTTTTCATGGACTGGAAGGGACTTGGGAAAGAAAAGAATAGATTGGAGGATCTTGTAGACGGTTTGGGGCTTGAAGTGATTAAACTGTGAATCTAGATAACACAGTATACAAACTGGTTTCAATGGTGCCCGAAGGCAGGGTCACAACATATGGCGAACTTGCAAGAGCTGCTGGAAAGCCAAAGGCGAGCAGGTTGATAGGACAGATTCTTAACAGGAACCCAAATCCTGTCGTCGTTCCCTGTCACAGAGTTGTGAAGTCAGATGGTGATGTAGGAGGCTATGCTTACGGTTCAGGTGCAAAAGGCAAGCTGCTGGTAAAAGAAGGTATTAGAATTTCAAAGGGAAAGATAGTTGGTTTCGAAAATGTAAGATACAAGTTCAGGTCTTGAATCTAGTGAATTCTAACATTTTCACTTGAATTTCGCTTGAAATCAGCTTGAATTCCTTGCGTTCCGCTTTGGACAAACTTGTCTGACAATGGGTTCCGCTTGTGTTTCTTTATTAAGCCTCCCCCCCTCTATAGCTTTTGCATCCGTGCGTGTTTTCGCGTATTCGGAAAAAATCATCATGTCCAGATATGAGATTATGGTATGTATCTATGATTGAGGGAAGATCTGTTCTGAACCTTACTGAATGACTTGCCCAGCAAGAATCAACAACATTTTACAACCTTGGACAGATCAACAAACCTAGGCTTACTTCTTAGAACCTGCTTCCTTGACAAGTTCTCTTAGATGCGCCAGTGATCTAACCTGTCCTCCATTAATCTTGGTGTAGAGTGACCAAAACGCCGCTTTACTAATGTCGCCCCTGTTCTTCATGACCTTTATGCGATGGCGCATAGCTCTTACCTTCTTGACCCAGATCTGTTTCTTGCCCATCCTTGCGCCCTTCGCGCCCTTCTTTGACCCGTGACCTTTGCCATGCTTCTTCTGATTCAAGTGTCTGGCCCTCTTCCTTCCCCTTGATGTACCGGTTACACCTCTGATAATTATGGTGCGAGCTGTTACTAAGCTCCTTATATTGTCCCTGGTAATGGCATCTGCAATGTCCTCAAGATACTGAGGATCAAACTTTATTCTGTTAGCGCCAACGCCCAGCAACCTAGCAGCAAGTTCACGTTTATCTCTCAGGTTTATTGGCACACACTATCACCTATGGATTCAGCACCTTTATCTTCAATGTCTTCGCCTTGTCAACGATTTCCTTTCTCTTCTTCTTTCCTACACTAGACCCTATCCTTGCAGCATCTTTCTTGTGATCCAGCTTGCTCAGCTCAGCAACGTTATGAACAAGAATATCGTAATAGCCAGAAGGATGCAGATATCTAGCAGCCTTGGGGCCTCTGTAGCCTATCTTGACAAGCTTTGGCCAGCCCTTCTTTCGCTTTCGCATGTGGCTGTCGATTCCTCGAGGCTTTCTCCAGCTCACCCTTACTCTCTTGTACCTCCAGCTTTCTTCTCTAACGAAGCTTGGCTTGCGAGCTTTTATCTGCTTTCGAAGAGCCAATAATTCCTTGACACTTTCCATTGCATGGACAGCTATAAGTTTTAAATAAATATCTTTCTAGCAGATCGTCGAAGTTAATGCGTAAAATTTCAAAGATATCGTACTGTTATTGTTGTGCGTGACTGACACAAGCATTATCAATTGATCATTATGTCACACAATAAATTAAATACGTGTTAGTACGACCGTTATGCTCCATGAAGGAGAAGCATGAGGCAAAGGAATCCAGCAAATTCATGATGGAGCTGGAGGAGATCGGTATACGGACAGACAAGGTGCAACGTAACCTCCCAGTCCAGTCATTGATGGAAATTTCTGTCAGCAGGAAGGAAGGCATTGTTTCATCAACGGGTGCGCTTTCTGTTGTAACCGGGAAGTTTACCGGTAGATCTCCTGATGATCGATACATTGTGGATGATGATCTTACACACGATACAGTGCACTGGGGAATTGTGAATCATCCATACTCGGAAGAAAATTTCCAAAAACTATTCAGCAAAATGAAGAAGCATTTGGAAGGCAAGGAGATATTCATATTTGACGGCTTTGTCGGTGCAGATCCAAAATTCAGAATGTCCTTGCGAGTTATTAACGATCATGCGTGGCAGAATCTGTTTGCACGCCAGCTGTTTATCAGACCTAGCGCTTCTGAACTAGAATCATTCAAACCCGAATTTACCGTGATTGCCGCCAACGATTTCAGGGCAGACCCGAAGACAGACGGCACAAGAACCGAGGCATTTATCATAATAAACCTGAAGCGCAGGATTGTACTTATAGGGGCGACTTCCTATGCAGGCGAGATAAAAAAGGCCGTGTTCTCTTCAATGAATTACTACCTGCCTGCACGTGGTATATTCCCCATGCACTGCTCGGCAAACAAGGGAAGGGAAGGCGATGTAACCCTGTTCTTCGGCCTCTCTGGAACAGGAAAGACCACTCTCTCTGCTGATCCTGAAAGAATGCTGATCGGTGACGACGAACATGGATGGTCTGAAGAAGGTGTTTTTAATTTTGAAGGCGGATGTTATGCAAAATGCATTAACTTGAGCAAAGAACATGAGCCGCAGATTTGGGGAGCAATAAGATTTGGCGCAGTGATGGAAAATGTTGTGCTGGACGAAAAAACCCTAGTTCCTGACTTTACGGATGACAGCATCACAGAAAATACCAGAGTCGCTTATCCTCTTGATTACATCCCTGGTGCGCTCATACCGAGCGTTGGTCCTCATCCTAAAGTGATAATATTCTTGACTGCTGATGCGTTTGGTGTAATGCCTCCAATCGCCAGACTGACGAAGGAGGGAGCAATGTATCACTTCATGTCAGGTTATACCAGCAAACTGGCTGGTACAGAACGAGGTATAACCAAGCCCAAGGAAACGTTCTCAAAATGCTTTGCTGCGCCTTTCATGCCCCGAGTGGCAGCTGTTTATGCAGATATGCTTGGAAAGAAGATAGAAAAACATGGTACTAGAGTATATCTCATAAACACTGGATGGTCTGGCGGACCGTATGGTGTTGGGGAAAGAATCAAGCTCCCGTATACCAGAGCGATGGTGAGAGCTGCAATTAATGGTACAATCGAGAAGTCTCAGTTCGCGCATGATAGCATCTTCAACCTTGAGATCCCAACTTCGTGTCCTGACGTGCCCAGTGATATACTTAATCCTAGGAATACATGGCAGGAAAAGGAGGCATATGTAATTGCAGCTAAGCGACTTGCTACACTCTTCATGGAAAACTTTAGCAAGTTCGAAAATATTCCCAAGGAAATACAAGAAGCTGGTCCGAAAGGAATAGGCCCATAATTTATTCTACGGTTTGTTCTTTCGAACCATTCTTCCTTGCCCAAACAAAAGCTATGGCAATCCCGATACCAAGAAAGCCAGCTACCATGAATGTTTCTTTCAACGGTATGTCGTACATACCAAGATAATCAGTAAACATACCATCTGGGGTTGTGTGGTTTATATAAAGGACAGAAAATCCTTTCATATCACCATTATCGGTAGTAATATCCGCTTCGATCCAATGTTCCCCAACGGCCCTTGCAGGAATGCTCGAGAGATTATTCGATGGAGTCAAGGTTACTATCTGTTCACTATCGCTACTTGGGTTCTTTATCGCTATCTTAGCAAACTTCCATTGATCTTTGGTATCTATGGATAGCCAGATCCTACCTTCCTCGTTGGTCGCGCTTATGCCAGCTTCATCAACATATACTATAACTGGAATAGAAATTTCATCGTGCGAAGATTTATCATATGAAGAAATAACAAATACCCTGCCTTCGAATTTTCCTGTCGTTCCATTCAATGATTTTGAACTTATGATCAGGTGAGCGTTTGTGTTATTGACCTTCTCGATGCGCGCGCTTAGTCCGACCTGTTCATGTTTCCATTCAAGATGATGGACGCCCAAGTCAAATGAATAGGAAACTTCACCAAACTCGCCTTCTATGGGCAGTAGCTCTATTGTCTTGGAATCCTCTTTATCAGAAGCTGACAAATGCAAGACTGCATAATGCGGTAGTGCGATTGTATTACTTTCCAATGCCGAGGCTATGTTCAGTCTTCCACTACCTGCAGTCTCGAACTCGTATGGAATATCATAGGCATTTCTGACGGGCTCTGCTGTCGTTGCGAGTATAGATGCGATCTCTGCCGGTTTAAGTTCTGGGTTCTTCTGCAGTAGCAAAGCAACTGCCCCCGTAACATGGGGCGCAGCAAAGCTGGTTCCACTCGTGAGATTGTAGGAATTTCCTATCATGGTTGAAGTAACAAATGCCCCCGGAGCAACAAGATCGGGTTTCAGGTAAAATGGCGAGACCGGTCCTCTAGAACTGAATGATGCAACAATATCTGGCTCATAAAAAACCCTGAGCTCAGCCTTGATAGTTCCACGTTCTATAATTTCCTTGATCTTTAGCCCCTCCTCTCTTGATATGGAAACTACCGGTATACTAGGCCTGTAGTCAGGATTAGCTAGTTCATGGATCAACTTGCCAAAAAACATACCAGGCATATTGTTGTAAACTATTAGTGCAGCTGCGCCCTTCCTTGCTACATTGTACTCCTTGTCCGAAAAATACACGATCTCGGTCTGCTCCTTACCATCTATCTCCATCAATGGACCACCTCTCTCTGCAAGTACTATAGCACCGTTGAGATCTAGATTTTCAACATCTTGCTGTCTGGCAAAATTAGCATAGACCAGCCTCCCACCAATAGCATTGTCGCCTGTTATTTCAGAATCCATCATAGGCACAACTTCGTACCTTGTTGGATCCTTGTTGATACTCAGTGTGGCAGCAAGGCTCGACGTTACGTTGTTCAGCGATGCCCCAACGGTGATTGCATTCTGGGCAGATGCTGGGCTTCCAATGCCCTTCCCTAACTCACCATTATTTCCAGCAGCTGCTACGACAACAATACCCTTTGCAACAAGATTTTCTACAGCTCTATCGATCTCTTCCGTCACATAATCCAGTCCAAGGCTTATGTTCACAACATCGATCTGATCATCGACAGCTCTGTCAAGCGCCCTGACCATATCGTGTGTAGAAACATAACTGCCCTCGGAAGCAACTCTATAGGCATATAGTTGCGCTTTTGGTGCCACACCCTTCGCTTCTCCATCAGCGGCAATGATACCTGCAACCAGCGTGCCATGACCATCAGTATCCATTGGTTCATCATCGCGTTCCAAGAAATCGTAACCACCAAAGATCTTGCCGCCTTTGCCAAGGCCTTGAAGGTCCTTATGTGTATAATCTACTCCGGTATCTACAACTGCTACCTTCACTCCCTCGCCTGTAAGCGGTCTATCAAGCGAATCTCGCATTGAAACTATCTCATCTGCACCGATTAGCTTCAGGCTCTTGTCCAGATTTGCCTTCATGAATTTTTCCGTATGAACATTGCTTACGAAATCCTCGTTCTTCAATCTTTCAACCTGTTCAGATAAAATACTGATAACGGCTCCCTGCATAACATTATGTAATTTCCCTATAATTTCGAAATCATATCCTATACTGCGCATTTTTGTCAGTTTGGAATCTATGTATTCCTCTACACTATCAACAACCGGCTCGAACTCTGCTATCACTTCAACACGATCGCCATTACCTCGCGAGGATGAAAAATTAATTAGTAATGAAAGAAGGAGAAGTATAACCAAGCTACTTCGTAACGCATTGCGAAACATCAGTTTCATTTGGCAAGCTACTTGCTATAAAGCTACTCTTGATGCATTAGGTTCATTCAGGATAAAAGTTAATTAAACGCAGGGACAACTAACCGTATGGTCAAGAAGTACACGTTACCGAATTTGCCTTATGGCTATGACGCACTGGAGCCGCATATTTCAAAAGATATAATGACACTGCATCACGACAAACACCATCTGGCATATGTTAACGGTGCAAATGCCGCACTTGACAAACTGGATGCTGCTCGAAAGGCAAACTTTCAGGGAGTGGATGTTAGGGGCATAGAAAGGGATCTGTCGTTCCATGTCTCCGGCCATGTTCTACACTCGATCTTCTGGCCGAACATGAAGCAAAACGGTGGTGGCAAGCCAGGAGGTAAGCTAGCAGACATGATCAATGCAGACTTTGGAAGCTTCGACGCCTTCAAGACACAGTTCAGTGAAACGGCCAAGTCTGTAGAAGGTATAGGATGGGCAGTTCTGGGATATGATCCTGAATCTGATCAGCTGATGACCTTCAACATCGAAAAACACAACATGCAGGCCGGTCAGGGCACTGTTCCGGTACTGGTTCTTGACGTCTGGGAGCACGCGTATTACCTGCAGTACAAGAACGACCGAGGCAGTTATGTAACTGCATGGTGGAACGTTGTAAACTGGGACGATGCTGATAAAAAACTGGCCAAGGCAAAGACCTAACCTCTTCTTTTTTGCCAAAAATTTTTATAATATTAGAAGGCATACAAATTTGTGAGTAGCTCCACTTCTGAGTGGATAGAGGCAATAATTCAGGAATCTTTCAAACCATGCAATCTCGACGAGAAAGCAAGGGATGCTGTAAAATCATTACTGGCAAAATACAATGAACGATTGGTTAGGAATTCGTTGGACAAGGCAGTAAGACAGGCAAAGGGACATGCCAGACAGGAAGATAGGGAAGTGTGCGAATTGCTTAAAGACGCACTTGAAAAGGATTGGTTAACGGAAATCTGCGAAAGCTACTCAAACGCGATGATCGATTAAAGCCTAAATTTTACCTAGTATTAATTCATGTGTGAAGTATGCGCTGAAGTGCACGTTATGCAACAGCAAGTTCCCAAGTTTTGAAAAGTACGAAAACCATATTGTAGAAAAACATAGCAACAGGCTTGATCTGCGAATGAAGCCAGAGATAATCAGGGTCGATTAGCCCACACGTTTCCCAGCTTAACTCCTTTGGGCCCAATTGCCATGGCAACGCACTCCCACACTTGCTGGGTCTTATTTGCAAACTCGTGTACCACAGTTGGCGGTATGTACACCAAGGTATCTGGCCAAACCTCGACTTGTTTTTCACCAATAGTAGCATCGGCTTTGCCTCGCAAGCCATACACTATTACTGTCTCATGCTTGTGATAGTGGGGCTGATGCACATCTCCAGGTTCGAGTCTTGCACCTATAACGAGAATATTGCATGTATCAAGATCTTCGTCCAACAATTTCTTAACCTTAAGCATGTCATCTGGGTTGCTCTGTTCATAGGCCCTTAACCACTGCTTCAGATCGTGAAGGCTTATGCTCTTCCCGTCGTCCATAAACACACTGTCAGATCAACGCTTAAGAATCTTTTTCGAGTTTAGTTGGTAACCGGCAAATTCTGGCAGCAGAATTCAGTATGCATTTATAAGCAAGCAAACGACTGCATTTTTTGTTGAGCGAAGAAGAAAAGCTTCAGGCTTTAGTCGGGCAGATGAACATGATCGAAGCTTACCTTAATGATATTGGTTCGAAGGAGGCTGCAGTTGGCAGATTAATGGAGGAGGGCAGGTCAGCCATAGATGCAATAAGGAATGTCTCCGGCGCTGATCAATCTCAAACACTCATGCCCATAGGCATAGGCGTCTACATGCGGGCAGCTGTCGCTTCTGGTGATAAACTGCTCATAAGTATAGGATCTGGAGTTGCAGTAGAGAAGAGCAGGGAAGATGCTATAAGCTACGTGGAATCGAGGGTGAAGGAACTTGAAGTAGCTTTACGTTCTATGTTCGCGCAGAAACAGGAGCTCGAAGCTAGGATGGAGCAGACCAGAGCAGAAGTAAATGCCCTGGCCCAGAAACTCAGAAGCAAATCCGGTTGATACTTCATGTTTGATAAACTGAAGCGGACGCTTTCTGATGCCGTCAAGAGTATCGGTGAAAGAGAACTAAGCGAAAAGGACATTGAGAAGGTATTCGTTGACCTGCATATCGCGCTCCTTGAAAGCGATGTTGCCCAGGAAGTTATCGACGATCTTGCAGAAACCATGAAGAAAGAATTGGTCGGTTATAAATTGGAGAAGGGTCAGAATGCTCAGACGGCTGTTAGGGACGGACTGAAGCAGTACTTGACGCAGATGTTCGAAAAGGCAGGGACGATAGATTTGAACAGCAACATAAATGCTAAGAAGGGAAAGAATGAGCCATACGCAATAGTTTTCTTAGGCATAAACGGAACCGGTAAGACCACAACGATAGCGAAAGTAGCTAACATGCTGAAGAAGCAGGGATTCTCGGTTGTCATAGCAGCCGGAGATACCCATAGAGCTGGGGCAATCGAGCAGGTTTCGGAACATGCCGAAAGGTTGGGCATAAAAGTGGTAGCTCAAAGATATGGTGCGGATCCGGCAGCTGTAGGCAGAGATGCAATCCTGTATTCAAAATCACATAGAGTTGATGCTGTGCTGATCGATACGGCTGGCAGGATGCAGACGAGCAAGAACCTGATGGACGAGATGAACAAGATAATTAGAGTGGTAAATCCAGACATGAAGATATTCATAGGTGATTCTTTAGCGGGAAACGATACGATCAACCAAGCAAGGGAGTTCTATGAGTACACAAAATTTGATGGCGCTATACTGACCAAAACCGACGCAGATGTAAAGGGTGGAGCAGCGATTTCTATAGCACATATAACAGGCAAGCCAATTCTTTACTTGGGCATGGGTCAATCATATGATGATCTTACACCTTTCAATGTACAGTCATTCGTGGATTCCATACTAGGTGACAATGTTGCTTAAGACTAAACACCTGCTAACGCTGATGGAACTTAACAGGAAGGAGGTTGCAAATGTGCTAAACCTTGCTTCAAAGTTGAAGAAGAAGAACCAGCAGTTACTCAAGAACAAGATTCTCACTATGATCTTCCAGAAACCATCAACACGAACTAGGGTTAGTTTTGAGGCTGCTATGTTCGAACTGGGAGGTCACGCGATCAACCTGACCATGAACGAGATCCAGCTCTCTAGGGGAGAGACTGTCGAAGACACTGCTAGGACATTGTCTGTTTATGCTGATGCGATTGCTGCAAGGGTTTATTCGCACAGCGACGTAGAGAGACTTGCAAAAGCTGCAAGTGTTCCTGTGATAAATATGCTGTCAGACCTTTACCATCCATGTCAGGTACTCGGAGATCTTTTGACAATAAAGGAGCGGAAGCGCAGGTTGAATGGCCTGAACCTTGCATGGGTTGGGGATGGTGACAATGTCTGCAACTCACTGATAGTTGGGTGCGCATTAACAGGAATCAATGTAACTGTAGCATGTCCAAAGGGATACGAGCCATATCAAGCCGTTCTCGAATTTGCAAAGTCTGTCAAGAATGGTTCAACAGTTCGGATAACAACCGATGCGAAGCAAGCAGTAAGGAACACAGATATTGTTTACACGGATTCATTTGTCTCAATGGGCAAAGAATCCGAAAAAAACGCTAGACTGAATGCTTTCCTGCCAAACTATCAGGTCAATAAAGAATTGATTTCGCTTGCAAAACGCGATGCGATATTCATGCACTGCCTTCCCGCAAAGAGGGGAGAGGAAGTTACCGATGATGTAATAGACAGCAAACAGTCCGTTGTATGGCAGCAAGCTGAAAACAGGTTGCATGCACAGAAAGCATTGCTGGTCATGTTGCTCAAAAATCTAAAAGGTTTATAAGTGCTTTAGGCACGCTTGCTCTAAATGTCGGAGGGAAAATAATTGAGCTTCACACCCTTGCTTAGAAGGATTAGGGAAGACAAGACAAATTATAGGAAGAGAAAGGCTTTACTTATTGGCAGGCATGTTTTTGCTGCTGTAAGAATTAGCAACCAAAACGTTCTGGTTCAGATGGTGAAGCCTGGTAAGGTTGGAGATCAAGTCTTGGTTTCTGTTCATAGTAAGGAGCTCATAAAACATGGCTGGCAGGGTTCCAGAAAGAACGTACCAGCATGTTATCTCATAGGTTTGCTTGCAGGTAAAAAGGCTGTTGCAAAGGGCGTGAAGGATTGCGTTCTTTATACCGGAAACAGAAAGTATGCACCGAGAATCGCAGCTTCTGTCAAAGGAGTAACTGATGCTGGAGTAAATATTCCAGTTGATGAAAAAACCTTGCCAGCTGATGACAGAATAACAGGCAAACATATTGCTGATTATGCCAATTCTTTGAAGGACGATAAAGAGGTTTACAAAACTAGATTTTCGGGTCTGATAAAAGAAGGTTTAGCTCCGGAAAGTTACCCAGAACATTTCGATGAAGTGAAAGCATCTATTCTGGGCAAAGCAGTTGCCAAGAAGGTAGTGAAGAAGACGGAGACCAAAAAGGAAGCTCCAAAAGAGGTTCCAAAAGCAGTTGCCAAGGAAGTACCAGAAGCAAAACCAGAAAAAAAACCCGAGGCAATAAAGGAGAAAGAAACAAAAGAAGCAAAGAAAGAGAAAAAGCCAGTGAAGAAAGAAGCAAAGAAGGTAGAAAAGAGGGCAGAGAAGAAGGAAGCAAAGGCAGGTAAAAAGACTTGAGAAGAGGTATAGAGGAGAAACCGGAATGGAAGCCTAGAACAAAGCTAGGCTTGCTTGTAGCAGCAAATAAGATCACCTCAATGGGCGAGGTCTTTGAAAACGGCTACAGGATACAGGAAGCAGAAATAATCAACAAGCTTTTGCAGGATATTAGAAGCGAAGTAGTTCATGTTGGAATAGTTCAAAAACAGACTGATGCCGGCGAATTAACACGTTTCAGCGCTATCGTTGCATGTGGAAACGGAAATGGATGGTTTGGTATTGGTAAGGGCAAGGCATCCCAGATGAGAATCGCGATAGACAAGGCAACAAGCGCAGCTATGCTTAGCGTTATACCGATCAAGCTTGGGTGCGGCAGCTGGGAGTGCAGATGCAATCAGCTTCATTCTGTACCGTTCAGAGTTACTGGCAAGGGTGGAAGCGTGAAGATTGAAATTTTGCCAGGACCAAGAGGGTTAGGTATCGTTGCTGGGGAGAACATAGGCAACCTGCTGAAACTTGCTGGAATAAAGGACGCATGGACAAGAAGCTACGGATCGACAAATACAATGTCTTCAACAACAAAAGCTATCTACAGCGCATTAAGGAGCACATACAGTGTTGGTTGAAGTATATGGCATACATAGTAGTTAGAATCAGGGGCACAGTGAACGTGCCTTCTTGGGCCGATACCACGCTTCAATTACTCAATCTTAACAAGAAGTTCAGGGCTACCATAATACCTGAAGATCCTTCATTCATTGGAATGCTGAAGCGTGTGAAGAACTATGTTGCATGGTGCAAGGCGGACAAGGAAACTGTCAAGGAGCTTATTGAAAAGCGAGCAAGAAAGCAAGGATACAAGCAGGTAGAGAGCAAGGATCTAAAAACATTGGGATACAAAGACTCTGCTGATCTTGCAGCTGCGATCGCCGATGGTAAGGTAGCATTATCAAAACTAGAGTTGATCAAACCATGGTTCGCACTTGCCCCTCCGAGGAAGGGTTTCAAGAAGCAGACCAAACGCATGTACCAAAATGGGGGAATTGCTGGAGAAAATCAGGACCTTCCTTCCCTTGTCAGGAACATGATCTAACAAAACTAACAAAAATCCTAAAGATTTTGCATCAAATTTACCAATAGATGCTCCTTAATTAACCAGCAAGACTTTAATTAAGGCTATTTTAAATCAATTCGAATTCATATTAATGGTGTCTTAGATGGCAACTAGATTGAGAAAGGTTAGAAGGTTGAGAGGTTCTCGAACCCATGGCTGGGGTCAGATTGGGCAGCATAGACTTGCAGGCCATAAAGGAGGCCATGGAAAGGCTGGGTTGCACAAGCATCATTGGACACGAACGGTTTTGTTTGACGAAAGGCATTTTGGTGTGCCAGGTTTCAATCCGCCACAACGAAACATAACCAGAAAATGGGCCAACGTCAGCGACCTTGACAACCTTTTTGTAAAGTATGGCAAGGTTGAAAATGGAAAGAATGTTTTGGATCTGACTTCCATGGGTTATGACAAACTTCTAGGAGCTGGAAAGGTGTCGAACAAGTATAGCGTAGTAATAAAGGCATTTGCAAAGAATGCCAAGACCAAGATAGAAGGGGCTGGCGGAGAAGTGTTCGTACGTTGATCCCTCAGATGTCAGACAAGATCAATTTTAGAGAGATAATCAAGAAGATACAAGTATATGTACCGCAGGTTCCAAAACCAAAGAAGAAACTTACACTTACAGAGAGATTCATCTGGAGCGGTATAGCGTTATTGCTTTATCTTGTAATGGGTCAGATCCCGCTTTACGGTGCTCCAACTAGTGTATTCGATCCTTTTGCGTTCGCAAGGGTAATATTCGCATCGCAGCAGGGAACACTGATCGAGCTCGGTATAGGGCCTATTGTAACAGCCGGACTGTTGATGCAGTTGTTGAAGGGATCGGAGATAATCAAGTTTGACTTCAAGAACCCTGACGAAAGAGCACTCTTCACGTCTGCTACCAAGATTGTAACAATAATTGTAATTGTAGTTGAGGGTGTGCTTTATGGTTCAGCTGTCTACCAAGTGCCCACGAATATTGGTATAATTATTATTGGTCAGTTGATAGCCGCAAGCTACGTAGTAATGATCCTTGATGAGCTTGTACAGAAAGGATGGGGTCTCGGCAGCGGTATAAGTCTCTTCATACTTGCAGGTGTTGCGCAGCAGATACTGTGGAGTATATTTAGTCCTCTACCAGCAGGTGATGGTTTCTCTATAGGTGTATTACCGTTCATGATAGAATCTGCCTCTAGCGGAGTTGCCGATTTCATGGACGTCATGTTTAGACCCGGACAGCTTCCCAATCTCTTCCTGCTGTTCCTCACAGCCGGTATCATACTACTGCTAGTGTATACTCAGGGTATCAGGGTGGAGATACCTATCGTATCGAGTAGATTCCGAGGATTCACAGCTGTTTATCCGATAAAACTGATGTATGTATCGAACATACCCGTCATTCTTGCCTCTGCACTTACGGCAAACGCGATATTTCTTGGTCAGATGTTCTGGGCTAATTACAATCCCAACAATGATAAGATATTTTTCAATTGGATAGCGCAGTTCAATCCAGCAGATCCAAGAACTCCAATAGGAGGAGTGCTGTATTACCTAATACCGCCTAGAGGACTGGAGCTTGCAGCACTTGATCCTATGAAGGCAGTCATCTATATCATCATACTAACAGCAATCGTTGTAGTGTTTGGAAGGCTCTGGGTTGAGCTTGGTGGCCTTTCTGCCAAAGCAGCTGCAAGAAACTTGTTGGATTCAAATGTACAGGTACCAGGGTTCAGGAGGGCAGAATCTTCGGTTGAGTTGCTACTGCGGAGATACATTCCTTCCGTAACGTTTCTAGGTGCGCTCTTCTTGGGCCTGCTTGCTGGTGCATCTGATGTACTGGGTGTATTTGGAACAGGTATAGGCATCCTGCTTGCAGTTGATATCATGATCAACTACTACAACCTGTTGATAAGAGAACAAGTAGAAACCTTCATGCCAAAGCTGGGTGCCTTGCTTGGACGCAAGTAAGAGAGCCATAGTAGTTGGCATCCCTGGCGTAGGGAAGACCACGGTAATAAACAAAGCAGCAGAAGTATTGAACAAGAACGGCGTGAGCGCAAAGGTAGTTGTTTTTGGTACACTGATGTTTGAAGAAGCTGTAAAGAAGGGCGTGAAGCATAGGGATGAATTACGTAAGATGCCTGTCGAAGAGCAGAAGAAACTGCAGGACCTGACAGCTATGAGAATTGCTAGCATGACGGATCAGGTGGTTATGGTCGACACCCATCTCTTCATAAGCACAAGGGAAGGCTACTATCCAGGTCTCCCAATACATCTCCTGGACATAATGAAACCTACAAATTTCATCATGATCGCTGCTGCTCCTAAGGAGATCCTGAACAGAAGGCTTGATGATAAGACACGGGACAGGGACATAGCCAATGAGGATGATATACAGCACGATCTGGAGATAGCGCAGGTTATGGTGGCTTCATGCTCAATACTAACTGGTGCACCTTTCACTATCGTTATGAATAACAACGGAAAACTAGATGAGGCTGCTAATCAGATAGCAAACGTGCTGGGTGATAAGAAGTGGCTGATCCAATAGTAATGTTACTGTACTCAATTGCGATGCAGTTGGCACCGCCAACGGGTGCAGTCCATCCATATGTTACAAGTATGATAAGCGCCGCATTTCTTGTTACAGGCATTGCAATTGCTTTGCAGTTCTTATACGCCGTGATGAGGCGAAAGCTGACAGATCTGGGCAAGATGAAGCGCATAATGAAGGAGACTACAGAATGGAGGAAGGAGTACATGGACGCCCTCAAGAAACAGGATAAGGAAAAGATCGAGAAGATGAAGAAGAAACAACAGTATGTGAACAAGCTGCAGATGGAGATGATGCAGATGAATTTTAGGCCTATGATAGCGTTCATGATTCCTATGCTGATAATATGGTGGGCGATTTTGCCGCAGGTATTTGGAAACACGGTGGCTGTATCTCCCATGTCGTTAAACCTTCTGGGCGATCTTATACCGATTACTTGTACGAAGGAGATGATTCAGCAAGATGTTACCAACATAACTACCGAGCTCGAGACAAAAGTTAACGAGCTAAAATCCACTGGTCCTATCGTGTCGGGAGATCAGGTGCTAGCGTTAGCTAACGAGGCCAAAACACTCGCACAAGAAGGTATGTATTTTGATGCTAGGGAAAAGCTGCTGGAAGCATATAGGACACTTAACACTGATCTAGAGCCTGACCTACCTGAAAGGATTCCGCGATGCAACGCAGAGAACGAGATATTCCTCTGGGCTTGGTATGCCATTGCGTCGATGGCTTTTAGTGGGATCATAATGAAGGTAACGAAGACAGAGATGAGTATGGGCGTTTAAGTTCAAAACACTCTCATCAATCCAATCCTTTTCTGATCAGTTTTATAGACGAGTTTGTTAGAGTTCAGTCAGTTTGAAGGCCATAATAATATCAGGTCTGCCAGCAGTCGGCAAGACAACGGTAGCGAAATCCATTGCCAACAAGTTCAATCTGAAGCAGTACTCTGGAGGCGATGTTCTAAAAGAGATGGCTATTGCTAAAGGTTATACAATGTCTGGTAATGACTGGTGGGACACGGACCAGGGAATAAAGTTTCTTTCTGAAAGAAAGTCAAATCCTGATTTTGATAAAAAGGTTGATGAGCGATTGCAGGAGTTAGCAGCAAAGGGTGATGTTGTTATAACAAGTTACACGTTGCCATGGTTGGCAAAGGAAGCTATAAAGTTTTGGTTAAAAGGTTCGAGGGAGAGTAGGGCCAGAAGGATGGCAAATAGAGACAATATGCAATATGAAAAAGCGTTGCAGATAATTTCTATGCGCGACGAGGAGAACAAGAAGCTGTACATGAAACTTTACGACATAAGGTTTGGCGATGATCTGTCTGTATTTGATTATGTACTTAATACTGACCCGTTAAGTGTTGATAGTGTAGTGGATATAGCAAATACTATAGTGAAGCACCTATAGCTAGTAAAACTGGATTATCAGAAGTTGTGTTATGCTGTATGGCATTAATATAATAAGAGGTTAGTGCAGAAATGGAATATGGAGCCTCCTCAGTTCCAGAAGATAGTAAAGTTAGGCGATGATGTTACTGACGAGAAGTACGGCTATCCCCCAGATAAGAGACCCATAAAGGAATTGCTTGATTATGGTTTGATCGAACTGGACAAACCGCCCGGACCCACAAGCCATGAGGTTGTTGCATGGGTGAGGCGAACCCTTAACATAGAGAAGGCAGGACATAGCGGTACACTTGATCCTCTAGCAACGGGTTTGCTACCAATTGGCTTGGGTGAAGCCACAAAAGCGCTGGGTGTACTGCTTTTCGGACCGAAGGAATACTACGCGCTTGCAAGGCTGCACGCAAATGTCAGCAGCCAGTCTCTAAAATCAGTCGTAGAAGAGCTTACCGGAGAGATATACCAGAGACCTCCACAAAGATCTGCTGTAAAGAGAGAGGTCAGGATCAGGACTGTTTATGAGTTAGAAGTCTTGGAGGAGCAGAGCAGACTAGTCCTATTGAGGATACTATGCCAAGCAGGTACGTACATTAGAAAGATAATTTACGACATTGGAGAGATCTTGGGACCTGGAGCAACCATGGCTGAGCTTCGCAGATCGCGTGTAAGCAACATTGACGAGGATCATGGTTTGGTAAAGTTGCATGACCTTACAGATGCATTTACGATATGGAAGGAAACCGGCAATGAAGAAAAGCTGAGGGGGATAGTAAAGCCCATTGAAGTTGTACTGCAAACAGTGAAGGCAGTTACAATCAGGGACACTGCGGTTGACGCATTATGCCATGGAGCGCAGCTTGCTGTGCCGGGTGTGCTGAAGGTGCCCAAGGATCTTAAGAAAGGAGATTTTGTTGGCGTTTATACCTTGAAGGGCGAGATTGTTGCTCTTGCAGAAGCATTGATGTCATCGCAGGATATAACGGAGTCGAGCAAGGGTATAGCTTTTAACATGAAACGGATAATCATGAAACCCAATACATATCCGAAAGGATGGCGTGCGAAGGAAACATCTGCGAATAGTTAGTTATAGATCTTAAAACTAGGTTTATTTGCCCTACTATTCTGTTACACGCTGAGCCGGGGTGCTCTAGCCTGGGAGGAGGCAGATCATGAATAATGAGCCTAGGCCTGGAATTAAACAAAGAGCCTGTGACCAGCAATGGTCGCGAGGGTTCAAATCCCTCTCCCGGCGCTACTTTCCAAAGAACACACCTGCTGGTAAGATTTAATATGTTTTCAAAAATAATGAACATGTTTGCTTCCGGATAGATGTTCCATCAAAGAGAAGGGAAGGGACTGTCCAAATCCTCCGTCGTATGTAGTGTCAATAGTACATGATTCTGGGGAATATATGGTAGGTGTCGTCTGTGGGGAGCATAGAAGTCATATGGAAATACGTTTGAATGATTTGCAACATAAAGGCGACCTACCGAATGGAACGATGAAGTTTGTTGAGCTAAAAAATGTGGGAACTGATTGTGTTACAAACTATCCCCCTGATCTAGACTAGATTAACAGCGTACAACGGTTTCTCACCTTTGAGTACATTGAGCAGATTTGTCGCGGCAACTTCAGCCATCTTATCTCTGGTTTCCCTGCTTGCGCTCCCTATGTGCGGTACTAGGACAACATTGTCGAACTTTAACAGCGGACTATTCCTAGGTATAGGTTCCTTCTCGAAGACATCTAATGCAGCCCCTGCGATCCACTTGTTCCTCAGGGCCTTTCCAAGTGCTCCTTCGTCAACAACTTGACCTCTCGCCGTGTTTATCAAGAACGAACTGTTTTTCATTAGTTTGAGTTTCTTCTCGTCAATCAAATGATACGTATCCTTGTCAAGTGCAAGGTTAACGCTCACAAAATCACTCTCTCTCAACAGTTCATTAAGATCTCTGTATTCAACGTTCAACTCTTTTTCCTTATCGACAGTAAGTCTGTTTCGCTTGTAATACAGTACTTTCATCTTGAAACCATTTGCGCGTCTAGCAAGAGCAGATCCTATTCTACCCAAACCAATTATGCCAAGCGTCTTATGATGCACATCATGACCTAGCATGAATTCGTATGACCAGGCGCCTTTCCATTTTCCTCTTCTTACCAATCTATCACCTTCAACTATCCTTCTCGCAACAGACAGCATAAGCGCAAATGCCAGATCTGCAGTTGTCTCAGTCAAAACCTCTGGTGTGTATGCCACGTAAATGCCATGCTCTGTCGCGGCCCGTATATCGATATGGTCATAACCAACACTGTAGGAACTTATGACTTTGAGATTTTTTGCAGCCGCAATAACTTCAACATCTATCTTGTCTGAGAGATTGCAAAGCAGACCATCCTTATCTCTGATCCGGCTGATTATCTCCCTCTTGCTAGGGGCAATTGTATCATCATGAGCGGTAAGCTCACAAGAATCCCGTAAGATTTCTATTGCCTTTGGAATCTTTCTTGTCAGATATACCTTGGGTTTCTTCACGGCATGAGTTATGATTTGAAGCTTTTTAGCTTTTAGCTACTTTGAATTGGCAGGGTAGCATAGATAGTAACCTGTTCATCACAGTCCGTGGGGCACAACAAGTTAGAAGAACTAAAGCCGCTGGAAAGTCAGAGCGAGATTTTCAAAGTAATCATCGGACATGAAGACGTGAAGCGGATCTTCAAGATGTCTTTGTCATCGGAGAATCCGGTACATATCTTGCTGGTGGGCCCTCCTGCCAGTGCAAAAACACTGTTCATGCTGGAACTTATGAAACTGCAGCGCTCGTATTTCACGCTTGGGAGTCATAGCACCAAGTCAGGTTTGGTAGACTATCTCTTCGCAAAGCGCCCAAGATTTCTCATAATAGATGAGATAGAACACATGAATGCCAAGGATACTACTGTGTTATTGAGCCTGATGCAGACCGGGATATTATCTGAGACAAAGCATGAAAAGACAAGAAGCACGCAGCTAAAGACTTGGGTTTTTGGATCCTGCAATTCAACCGACAAACTTCCAAGACCGTTGCTTTCAAGGTTCTTGGTACTAAGGTTCAAGAGGTATACATATGATGATTTCAAGAAAATTTCAAACAACGTCTTGATCATGGATGGAATAGATCAAGAAGTTGCGGATTATGTATCAGATGTTGTTTGGGGCAAGATGAACAGCAAGGATGTTAGGGATAGTATAAAAATTGCCAGACTAGCTAAAACCAAGAAAGATGTGGACTGGCTGGTGCAGGTATTAAAGAACTACAAGAGATAAAGTATTAATAGAATGCTGCATACTAATCGATGATGAGCAGTACCGATGAGATTGCTCTCTGTGATCTTTGCGGAAATCCAGTAGAGTCATGCGTTTGCGTTTGTCCTTACTGCGGAGAGAGGGACGGATGCGAATGTTGTCTATTTGATGCAACTACCGGCGGCGGTTAAATTATTTATTTTGCTTTTGCAAACCATTAATAGTATGTTATAGCATAAGTTACATATGGAAATTATAAATAATAAACTGTCTTGGCTCATAGGAGGTCCTCAGGGTAGCGGGGTTGATACAGCTGCAAACATATTTGCAAAGGCATGTGTTTTGGGTGGGCTTGACATTTTCGGCAAGAGAGAATATTACTCAAACATAAAGGGAGAGCATAGTTACTTTACAGTTAGGATTAGCGAAAGACAGATCAGATCACATGTTGATGATGTTGACGTTTTGGTGGCGTTCGATGCTGAAACGATCTTCAGGCATGCATTGAGCGTTGCAAATGGCGGCGCAGTGGTTTACGACACATCGCTTCTGGAGACTGGTATTGATGAAACCGCGTTTCTAGAAAATCGTTTAAAGGAAGATCTCAAGGCAAAATTAAGCAAGAAGAATCTGGGAAGCACTGTCAAGGACGTACTTCAACTAGCAAGTGACAATGGCACAGTCCTGTACGGTATAGCTTTCCAAGACCTCTTGAAAGAGATAGCTGAGAAGCGGAACGAACCATCTCTCAGCAAGCTAGTGAGGATGGTCAACGTGATGTCAGTAGCAGCATCGTTTGCGTTACTGGATTACGATTCAGAGATGGTCGCCAACGCTATCAGATACATCTTCAAGGCAAAGCCTAAGATTGCTGAAATGAACGTTGATGCCGCAAACTATGCGTACAACCATACAAAGGCAAAGTACGGAGACGATTTTCGGTACAAGCTTGTTACCAAGAAGATTAGTGATGAGCTAATACTTGTTCAGGGCTACGAGGCCACGGGATTGGGCAAGATCGTTGGTGGCTGCAGGTTTCAGACCTACTACCCGATCACACCTGCTTCTGACGAGAGCGAGTTCTTAGAGTCCAACCAAGTTGTGGAACTCAACGGGAAGGGTTCTCTGACAGTTGTACAAACAGAAGATGAGATTGCAGCTATAACGATGGCTATAGGCGCTTCAGTAGCTGGTGCTAGATCTGCCACATGCACTTCTGGACCAGGATTTTCGCTGATGGCCGAAGCCCTTGGATGGGCTGGCATGAACGAAGTTCCAGTTGTTGTTACACTTTACCAGAGGACTGGACCTAGTACAGGTTTGCCAACAAGACATGAGCAAGGCGACCTCATGTTCGCCATACATGCCGGACATGGCGAATTTCCTAGAATCGTCTTTGCATCAGGAGATATCGACGAATCGTTCTACGATGCAGCCAGAGCCTTCAACTATGCAGAGAGATACCAGATGCCTGTAATTCATTTGGTTGACAAGGCATTAGCGAACAGCGTAGTAACGTGCAAGATCTTCGATCCCTCAAGGATTAAGATCGATAGAGGTTTATTGGTTGACAAGGTGGCGGAAGGCTATCTCAGGTTCAAGCTCACGGAAAATGGAATATCGCCCAGAGTAAGGCTTGGTACCGAAAACGGTATCTTCTGGAACACTGGAGACGAGCATCAGGAGAACGGGCATATTACCGAAGATCCGGAAATTAGGAACATTATGATGGAGAAGCGCATGGGTAAGCTTGAGTTGGCTCTAAAGGAGATACCAGATGAGGAAAAAGCGGTAAGGTACGGCGAGGATTCCGATATGACCATAATAAGCTGGGGCTCGACCAAGGGAGCGATACTAGACGCGATGGAACTTCTTGCAGTAGAAGGTGTTAAGATAAATTTCGTTCAGGTAAGACTACTGAATCCATTTCCCGAGAAATATGTTGCATCGATGCTTGAAAAAACAAGACTGCTCATAGACATTGAGATGAACTATTCTGCACAGCTGTCCAAGCTCATTCGAGAGAATGTGAAGCGCGATCCAGACTATTACATCGTAAAATATAACGGAAGACCCATGTCTTCGACCGAGGTTTACAAGGCGTTACGCAAGATAATTAACGGAAAGGCAAAACGTAGGGAGGTCTTGACACATGGAGCTTAGGAAACTCAACATTTCTGATTACAAGACAGATGTGCATAACGACTGGTGCGCTGGCTGCGGAGACTTCGGCATCCTGAATGCTATACAGATGGCCCTTGTTGATATGCAGATACCCAGACACAGGGCAGCGATATTCTCCGGTATAGGTTGTTCTGGCAAGACGCCTCACTTTATCAATACATATGGAATACATACGTTGCACGGAAGAGTACTGCCGTTTGCTATAGGCGCAAAGCTCGCAAACCCTGAAATCCAGATAATCGCAGTCGGAGGCGATGGCGACGGACTTGGTATTGGGGCAGCACACTTTGTAAATTCTGGAAGAAGAAATGTTGACATGGCATACATAATATTCGATAACGCTGTGTATGGTCTAACAAAGGGTCAGGCATCGCCGACATTGAAGTTGGGTCTTAAGACCAAGTCCTTACCAAATCCAAACATAAACCAAGGAGTCAATCCGATCGCCTTGGCTCTAGTGTCTGGATTCACTTTCATAGCACGAGGATATTCATACGATGTTAAGCATCTGAAGGATCTCATACGCAAGGCGGTAGAGCACAAGGGATTTGCTTTCGTTGATGTATTACAACCATGCCCTACATACAACGATCTATACACGAAGGAGTGGTTCTCTGGTGCAGATAATATAGATCCTGCAACAAGCAAACCGATGCCCAGACCCTACAAACTGGAAGATAGCGGCTACGATCCCGTAGTTCATAATGGAAACGATGTCGATGAACTAAATTCGAAGATGTCGCAGGTAGTTGCAAAGGCAAACGAGTGGGGGAGCAGGATCCCTGTTGGCGTTTTCTACCAGAATGAACATATACCAACATATGAAGAGCGAATAGGCGGCCTGAGTGAACAGTATAACACTACCCCTCCTGCAAAGCAGGTTATCAGTAAAGATGGAAGACCTTCTGCAAGTATAGGCAAGCTGCTGAACGAACGAAAGGTATCAAGAACCTAGACGCTGTCAATCAAACTTCTGATCTTTTTCGTGGCTTCGTAGGCATTGGTTGATTTTGTTATATGTGAACCTACAATAACAATTCTTGCACCTGCTCTAATTACCTCGCGGACATTGGAATTATTTATCCCTCCCGCAACAGCAACTGGCGTCGAGCAGTTTTTCATTACACCTTTCACAAGCTTTAATGTTCGCTCCAACGACTGCTTATCTGATTCTTGCACATCTATGCCTGTATGCATGCACAGGTAGTCTATCCCTAAATCAGATAGTTCCAATCCTCTATCAACGGGATCTGGCACCTGCATAAGATCAGCCATGATTCTAATGCCAAAATTTCTTCCGCACATCACAGAGTCTATAACGGTCTTGTTATGTGCAAGTGCGGAAATACTAACTATATCTGCGCCATTTCTTGCGGCTATCTCGGTCTCAAGCCATCCTGCATCGAGCGTCTTGAGATCCGCCAAGATCAGTACGCCTTCACAAAAATCCTTGACACTCTTTATCACGTTTGCACCAGCACACTTTATCAGCGGCGTTCCTACTTCGATTATATCAGCGCCGCCATCTCTAGCCAGTTTCGCAAGCGACATCGCTTCCCTTACGTCGGTAAGATCTAGCGCAACTTGAAGAAGCGGTCTATCACCCAAACAGAATAAATTACTTCACATCTAATATAAATATTCAGCCTTGTTCGTATAATTAATACGAAAATAATCGTTCTTACACGGTCTTTCGTATATAGTTCACTACAAATTCACGGGAAATGTGTAATATTTTTTTGCCATACGACTAGCTAGCATGCAAAGCGTTAAGTTCATGTTAATACAATTCATCTCAATGCTTGACAAGATAAGAGAATACGCAACAAGCAACCAGGATGATATTATTACTGATTTAAGAAAACTGGTAAAACATCCGAGTATTTCAGCCCAGAGCGTTGGCATAGAAGAGTGCGCAGCTGCTGTTAACGAAATAATGCGCGACTCTGGAGTTACAAGTCATATTATCAAGTTAAAGAACGGCAATCCAGTAGTCTATGGAGAGGTAAAGTCAAGCGGCAAAAAGACTCTACTCCTATACAGTCATTATGACGTGCAGCCCGTCGAACCAATGGACGAGTGGCGATATAATCCGTTTTCTGGCGTGGTCACTGACAACAAGGTTCATGGCCGCGGCGCGGCGGATTCCAAGGGAAATGTAATTGCGCTGATAAAGGCAGCAAAGGCATTCCTTGACACCTACGGCGAACCTCCCGTAAATTTGAAGTTCTTGATTGAGGGTGAAGAAGAGATTTCTTCGATAAACTTGCCTGAATTTGTAAAGGTAAATAAACAGATGCTCAAGGCCGATGCTAGCCTTTGCTTCGATAGCTCGCTTAATCCAACAGGTTCCGCATCTATCTATGCGGGTTTGAAAGGTCTCCTTTACCTCGAGATGAGGTGCAAGACCGCGTCAACTGATATGCATTCTGCGCTTGCACCTATAGTTCAAAACCCAGCATGGCGCTTGCTCCGGGCGTTAAGCACTATAAAAGATAACGGGAAGATAACTGTAGATGGATGGTACGACGATGTGAAGGTTCCGAGCAAAGAAGATCTTTCTTTGCTTCAGAAGCTTGAGTATGATGAAAAGATGCTCATGAAGGAATATGGATTCAAGGAAATTCTTGGAGGTGTAAAGGGCAAGGAAGCATTGAAGAAACTGATCTTCGAACCTACATGCAATATAGCAGGTATTCAATCTGGTTACACGTCAGCAGGAACTAAGACTGTATTGCCGAACGATGCGTTTGTGAAACTTGATTGTAGATTGGTTTATGATCAAAAAACAGACGATCTGATCAAGAAGCTGAAGAAGCACATGGTCAAGAGCGGTTTTGATGATATAGAGATGTTCAGACTTGGTACAGTTGAACCGTCGAAGACAGATGCTAGTGCAAAGATTGTAAAAGCGGCTTCAAAAGCAGCTAACGAAGTATATAGCAAGAAACCGGCTCTGTTTCCTAGCATGTGGGGTTCTGGTCCAGATTATGTGTTTACGAAATTGCTGAAACTGGAATCCGTATGGACTGGATGCTCGCCGCCATATGCAAACATACATGCACCCAATGAATTTACTGCAATAAAGAATGTGCTGGAAGGCGTGTGTTATGCTAGCATGATAATGCAGGAATTCGCAAAGATCTAGCTCATCTTTTCCTTCTTTTATCTCTAAATCGCTTTGCCTTTGCTATCTTCTTGCTGTATGAGCGACCTATGTTTCGATTGAATTTGCGACCGCTGAATTTCTTTGCCATCATTTTTCGTTATGAAGTATCGTGTTATATACATATCAGATTACTTCTCATGGTTTCTGTGCTTATCGATAACCACTTTAAAGGTTATAAAATAGTGTGATGAGATAGTTGTGTTTTGAGTTTAAACGAGATAAATGCGATCTTTAGGAAGGCTATCATTAAAGCATATTTTGAGCCTGAACTCATCAAGCTTGGTTATCGGAAATCAGGTGTGAAACATCCGAGTATAGCTGAAGATGGTTTAACTTCTGACGATCATCTTCACATGTATTTCGATCTTGATACTGGCAGCGATTATCCCGATGGGGACGAATGGTTCATGGTCGAATTTCTTTTTCCCTACAACATTAAACTTCCAGACAAGGTAAAGGGTCCTGATTACTTTACAACACTTTCTATGGACGAAGGCAAGAATTTTTGGAGGCATAGGGAGCTTATACGTTACAAGTATGGAAAGTCGAAAAAGCTAAACGAGGCCTTAACCTTCATCGATAAAAAGTACAAAGAACTTCACGATGCCTTGGAGCAGTCTTCTGCTACAAGCAAGGTGTCATAGCCTCAAATCATTATAAGACGTCCATTCACCGTTGTCGTAGCTGTACTGTGTTCCATTACCCAGAGCCAGTTTAGGATGCCATTTTGTTCCACCTGCATCGAATTCATAACGCACTTCGCTGACATCTCTAGGCAGTCTTTTGGAATCTGTTTGTAGTGAAACAAGTTCGTTAAGTATTTCCAGTTTCTCTAATGCGAATTCAAAAAGGTTTTCATCATGCATTGCAATAGTAAATGACAATGCTGGCGTGCCGGTGAAGTGTATTACAAAACGCACTCCTTTCCTACCTGTTCGCCTTCGCATTTCCTTCATGAGAAAAGTTATCAGATTCCATCTCTTGCGTCCTATGGTTTCAAAGAAGTTTTCGTTGAATTCTAAGGGAAAGTTGATCTCTATCATGCAGGCATAATCATCTTCTTCTGGCCGTTCAGCTTCGCTTTCCTTGACAGAGAAAACCCCGTTGAGAATGCTGTACAGAGCCTCGACCTCGAATGGTGCTACTCCGTAATGTTCGAAGGAGGCAAGCCGTCTTGCACTCATTAGAATGAATTCGCTTTTGATCTAATTAAGTATTTTTTGCATCATATGTTGATTCAACTATCTTTGCAAGTTCAGCAAACCCAAAGTTTCCACCAATTAAATGATGCAATTTATCATCCCACCAGTGTATTTCAGAATATCCTGGCAATAATGGTATATCTGTTAAACCAACTCCCTTGGCATTTCGCATCGTAATTTCCTTGCCACCGAATTCAACAAGTTTTTGAATCTCTGCATCTACGTCGGTCACTTCTGGGGCGGGCGAATTGATAATTATGAATCCATCAGTCTTGAACAAGTCTTTTTCAGACATTAAATCATTGACATTTTCTGGAGAATAGATCACGAATGACCATTTTGTATTCTCATCTACCTTGACCATCCTTAGCTCATTGCCCACAGGCAAATACCGTGGAAGTTTTATGTCGTAAGCAACTAGCTGTTCTGCCTCTTCAAGTGAAAGTGGTTTTCCATACATTCCCAGCTGAAAAGTAGGCTTAGCTGTGGGAACCTCTGCGGGTTCTTCTGTAGGCTGCAACTGCTGGGCCGAGAATACAGAAAACGCGACAAGCAATACGGTAGCAACTATGATCATTACTAGTAGTGTATAACCTAGTCGCACATGTAAATAATGAATATTTTCACATTTAGTCGTTGCCACTAACATTTTAAGTCAAGCATTATTTTACAACGGCATGGCATACATGTACGAGCAAGAACTTACGAGCTCTGACGACTCTTGGTTCTATGTAGGAATACCGAAGGACTGGAAGGGTGCAGAAGAGAAGAAAGTGAAAATAATAGTTAACGAATTATGCGTTATAGTGCCGGAAGGCATCGCGGACGCAACTGGAGAACTACTGGTGCTGAGATTTCTTGAGGCAATGATCAAGGGAAAGATTATTGATTATGGAGATGTGCAGAAGGCCGTGGAGCATCTTCTCTAAGCATAGAACCATGCGTAATTTATCAGACTTTTTTGAACAGTCTTACGAATTTTACGCCCGCATTGATGCAGACGAAGAACACGGCCCATGCTATCAACGAACCAATCACTGATGCCTGATAAGCTTCTGCACCACTCTGTAACAACTGATAGTGAGCAGAGGTTCTTGTTACTGCAAAAATTATTTCCGAAATAGAAAATGTCGCAAACAGTTTCTTTACATCATTTCTCAACCTAGCTGAATCTCTCTTTCCCGTCAAAGGATCCATGTATTTATGCCGATTATCACGATAGAAAAGAAATGCAAAGAAAGGAATGTAGACTCCATATTCTGCAGCGATCGCAACGATAGAATTGGCAAGCGCATTTGCATCGTAGCGAGCATAAAGCTGAGCAACCAATGCGCTTGTAAGGATTGCACTGGCGCCAGATATAATCAGGTTCTTGTTGAAGAGAACATAGTCTCTATACTTGCTAAAAAAGCCAGTCTTAGTTGCACCCATCAATAATACAATATGTCACACATTTTAAATTCTTAGCTATTTTTGAATTACCCACTCATCGTTCGAGAAACGATATTCTGCATTGTTACTAACTGCTTTACTAGGATACCATCTGAAATTTTCCTTGTCAAATCCATAACTTACCTCGCTAACCTCGCTAGGCAATCTCTTGGGATCTGTCTGGAAAAGTATCACGTCCATAAGGTACTCTATTGTATCTAGGGCCTTACCAAATGTTTTGTCCTCATCAGTATCAAATGAAAACGCAACTATTGGTTTACCGTTGAATCGCAGCGACAATTGAAGCTCTTTCTTCCCTCTTCGCCATTTTATGTTCTTGAGAACCTCCTTGATGCTCTCCCAGCGATCCATCCCAAAAGTTTTGAAGAAATCCCTAGTGTATGCTATCGGTAGATCTATGCTTATCATGCTCACGTAGCCTTCATCGACATCCACAGCTTCTTCGCTAACGTCGAACGGATTGCTGAGCATGTTAAACAGTATCTCGATTTCTCCCAAAGATAATCTTGAATGCTTTAACCTAATGACATTATCAGACACAAAATTACTCGTGAGAATAGAGTTATGAGCTTTTTCTAGGCGATGCCCAGATACCTGAGAAGGTGCCAGAAGCCATAAGAACAAATAGCCACGGTAGTTGGTATCCACGGTAGAAGACCTGCTCTGCCTTTGAGGTTTATCTGGTGGTTATCGACAATGTGTGAGACGTATTCGTTCAGTTTCTCGTTCCATATCTTATAATCAATACCGTTCTTCTTCAGCATGTCTGCAAGTTCATGCACAACAGGCGATCTCTGGCTGAACATATGCTGGATGTATCGCCTTGAAATTTCGACCTCCCCTTGGATTGCAATCCAACCTTCCTTCATATCGATAAGCCTAACGTGCATCTCCCATCCCTTGCTGAGCATCTTCGTAAACCCGCTGCCTATCTGCGTTGGTTTCTTGAATTCGCAAAAGTGTAGCTTATGAAAACCTTCTGAACGCAGTATACGAATAATGTCCTCAGCGTTATTTCTTACCACTAGGTACAGAGATTCCTTCTCTATCTCATCTCTCTTGATGAAGTGCATAAGCCCTTGCATCAGCCCAACGGTCTTGGGATACAGTAAGGAATAATCGCTCACGACAAGCATACTTTCGCAGCTGTATTAAAACTCTGTGTTAAAAAGTTAAGGTAAAATGATAAATAACCTAACGTACGCTATGTATCTCTCAGACCCCTTACATAGATGCATTGTTCATGTGGAATTGCAAGATTTTTCCAGCTGAAAGCTTTGTCACTGATTGTAACATCTAGGTTTCTAACCAGTACAATGGGTATAGCCTCATTGCTCTCGCCCATGATCATGTTAGCAGCAGTTGCTATGCTATCAGCCGTAGCCTTTAGTGTGACCCGCAATGTGTTGCCAAACAGATCCTTGGTTCCCCGCAGATCCTCCACTGGTTCAAAGCCCGCTACCGCGACCGCAATTCCTATGGTTCCTATCCTAGTTGGCATCAACCTGCTGTCAGTTATAACGATGCCAACTTTTTTTCCAGCTTGATTAAAAAACTTACGCCTTAAGGTTTCAGCTACTTTGAATGGTTCTCTTGGGTGCAGAATAGCATATCCATGCTGCACGTTGGATCGGTCTATGCCTGCATTGGGAGCAATTACACCATCTTTTACCGCAAGAATAAAACCCGGAACGCCGCTAAACATGAAATCCGATTCTCGTATTACCAGTTCAGCAAGTCTAGCATCCATGCTAAGCTTTTCTGCAATTTCCGTTGCTTCTTTGCTTGGTTTGATCTTATCAAGTTCAACCAAAGATCCCTGACTCATTGCGACGAACTTGCTTGACACTACAACGATGTCGCCATCAGATACGTGCTGTTTGTTCTCTTCGATATTCTGGAGGATCGTCTTGAATAGATCGAACTTATCCTTCATCGGGTTGACCTTGACGGGTATTAATTCAACATTCACGAGACTGGAAGTTCCCATTCCATACTTTAATGTTGTTTTGTAAAAAAAGAAAGTAGGGTATGATTATTGTCCGAACGGTTCCGAGAGTTGGACTCCACCGATGGGCATGTGTGGGTTTGGATCAGTGTCGTTTGCAGGCTCTTCAGTTATAACGATCAGATCGTAAATCCATGGATTAACGATCCTTTGCATGAAGACGAGGTTATTCCCTAGGCTAAGCTGCCCTGTGCTCAATTTGTATCCACTCTGCATGTCAACTAACCAACCTTCCAACACATTACCTTCAGATGGGTTGGTCTGTACCCTAGCTATGATCCTTATCGAGTTTCCATCTTTTGTTCCAAGCATGTACGTCCCTATATCATTCCCACCAAACGGATTGTCACCTTGAGGGGAAGTCAAATCACCTTTTAGGAATACACGTTCTTTCATCATCTTATCTTCCATCATTTTGTCTCCCATCATTTTATCCATCATTTTGTCTTCATTTACTACTACGAATGGGCAATTGACTACTACACCTGCAATTTCTGAAGTAAGTTTTCCAGAAGATGTGGCAGATATAATCTCAGATTGTTTGGTCAGAAACTCAGCTTGTGATGTGTCTTTCCATGTTACGACGAGTATCCTCCACAATGGGCTATAGAATGCGCTACCTACGTCTGTCGATGCAATACTTGCCTGAAATCCCATCGGACCAGTGCCTTTTATTCCATTTGTAAATACAAATAGATCAGACGCCGAGGCAGTGGTCAAAGTTGCCTTTGTTTTTTCTACGAATAAAACTCCCAAATCATCAGCTACTTCTTTGACAGAGGCATCAGTTGCTATGTAGTAAATCGTTTTACCATCAGGCGCGAATCCTCGATGTGCAACGAATATAACTTCCATTTTTTCCGTATCGGTGCTCAGCACTTGTCCAGCACCATATGGTGTTTCATCAGTAAGCGTCTTGTCGCTCCTTATCTGAAGCTCACCACCGTTCCATTTTATGAATGGGCAATTGACGATTAGTTTTGTAGGCGTTACAGTCAATTCATTATTGTCTTGGGCACCAAGTATGTCAGCTTCTGATCTCAGTTCCCTCGGAGTAACTCCTTGACTCCATTCTACCATGTTGACTTTCCACAACGGACTGTACTTCGCATCTCCCGGTTGGGAATCAGCTACGTTTGGTTGGAATCCTAGTGGACCAGTACCTTCGATACCGTTTGCAAATGCGTAGATATTTGCAAGTGATCCTTCTGGTGTTCTCTGTAGAGCTGGCGTGAAGGCAACTCTTGAGCCCGTAACCTTTGTCAAGTGATCTGCTAGTTCTTCATCAGACGCTTCTGTTGAGATGTAGAACACTTCGAATCCATCTACAAAGCCTCTGGTTAAAGGTAAGGTAACGGGAATGTTTGTCTCTGTGAGTTTTTGTATCATCATGCCATCTTCCATGCCTGCGTTTACTTGATCTGTTAATGGCACCATCGCCAGGCCAAGAACTGTTATTGCTATTGCAAGCCCGGCTGTCCTTATTTTCTTCATTATCTATGGAGCAACGTTCGATAAGTTAAATCCATTTTTCCAACTATCATCCAAATCTCGTCCAGATCTTAAGTACTAATGCTCGTTAGTATAGATTAAACAAAAAGTGTTTGCTATGCAACTTTCAAATCTGCATAGCCAAACAGTACAGAGAATTGCTTGCACCATATCAGCACATGGCTGTATTCTTCTAGGTTAACGTCATCCGGTATGTTGTAGTTCTGGTTTCCTATGTTGCCCTTCAACGTTGCCAGTTCTATATAGCCGTCGTCTATGCTTCTTGAATCCTTTGATAGGTACACGTAAAGGTCCGGACCATTAGTCGATTTGAAGTTCTCCAACCGCAATATTCGATGTTCCATGTTACCATCACTGACAGCTAGTATCTTCGCCACGCCTTCAGCGTTATGTATTCCATCACCTGCCCCTACGAAGGTTCCTGTCCATGTTGTACTAGGTTCTGCCTTTTCCACCATTTCATGTTCTTTTTCCACCATTTCATGTTCTTTTTCCACCATTTCATGTTCTTCCATCATGGTCTCCTTGTCTTTCTCCATCATGGTTTCTTCCTGCGTCATCATCTTGTCTTCTTTCTCCATCATGACAGTATCCTTTTTCATGATTTCAGCGGCTGTGGGAATTGGTTCATCAACTGTTGCATTTATGAAGAGTGGAGAGGCGTAGTAAACAGACACGACTGCTATGGCAGCAATTATTGGCAGCACAATTATTTTCTTCATGAAAGGCATATTCGGATTTTTGCATTTAATGATTTTTCAAGTTTATGTCCAAATTAGATCCAAATCCCTTTAAATTATGGCATAATGGAGGTAATGCGATGCCAGATCCAAGCGCAAAGAGACTTTTTTGGTACCTTTTTGCTGGTGCGCGTGGCGGAGAGAATAGGATAAAGATAATCCTACTCTTGAAGGAAAAGCCTTACAACACGAATCAACTGGCAGAAGCCATGGGGCTTGACTACAAAGCCATACAGCATCACATAGATGTGTTGACGAAGAACAATCTCATCGTAAAACAGGGTGAAAAGTATGGCGTGTTATTTTTCATTTCTCCGTATTTAGAGGTGAATATGGACGCATTCGAGGAGATATGTAACAAAATTGGAAAAAAGTAAATATGCTAATTCGAAGGAGGTTTCATGAATGTCCATAATCATGGACGCAAGTGCCGTCGTATGTGCTGCCAACGTTGCCGTATTGATCGGTTTGCTAGTTTTGTATGGAAGAACCTACAGTAGTTCCAAAGCGCAATTCACTTTAGGGTTGATCTTCTTTGCTTCGCTCTTGCTTATTCAGAATGCTATTGGGGTATATTCATACGTAACAATGGCACCATTCTTTGCAGAAGCAATACTACCATATCTTTTTGCCATAGACATTGTGGAGCTGGCAGGGCTGAGCGTTCTGCTCAAGGTCACCTTGTAATGTAAGAAAACAATTCACTTGTAGCGTAATTAGTAGGTGATGCTCAAATGACGAAACGCTCAATAGAAAGAATTGCACCTTTATACTACAGTTGAAGTTTAGCGAAATAATTAACATTAGTAATAGTAGTAACAGCTTTTACTCTTCTTCACCAGATATAGTATTTGCAAGGAGCACAAGATCTCTGTATGTAATATGGACCAAGAGCACGGGCATTTTCGGCACTTGGGAGCAGATTATGAAACATAAGGAGAATAAAAGTGAAAGTATTGTTTATAGAATAAGCAAAGACATGGGCAAGACATTTGGAGCCGTCACCACTTTTTACAATTTCAAGGAGCCAACAGGCATTGGTGGACCGTATGTCGCATCTTCTGCACCCAAGCATGGAGGTAATAGTGTCTTTTTAACCTGGGTTGATAAGACCAACCCCAAAAAATTTGATGTATATTTCTCAAGAAATTCAGATGATGGAAGCAGGTTTGAGGAACCACTTATAGTCAGTGATGATGAGACAGGAATTTGCAGCAGTAGCAAGAGTAGTGACCTGCAGAGATTTGTTGAGGGTAAAGAAAAAACATATGATACAATACGTCCATCCATTGCAAGCGCCAGCGATGACGACATCTGCGTGATGTGGGCTGAAATGACTACGAGGAGAGTTGCTGGCGTTGTGAAGGCGAATGATGTTCCGCGCTACGAAATTTCATCCAGAATATTCTTCAAGGTAAGTGCAGATGGAGGCAGAACATTCGGAAGGAAAATTAACATTCTGAATATGGAGACTAGTAGCTCGAGTCCACAACCATTTCTGGCTACAAGTCTTATCGCGTCTGGCGATAATGTCTACATTATCATTTATCCGCTGGGTGCAGAATCTGAGAACTCCAGCGTGCGACTCTTCAGAAGCGCGGATAAAGGCCTTACTTTCGAAGAGAAAAAATTTCTAAATGGCAAAATACTCCAGAGCCCTAGAGTGAGATCTGCTGCTGCTCACGTGGCTCCTGCACAGGCGGATTCCCTTTATCTTATGCTCGCGCTGGGTGCTAAGGGAATGCGTATTCCTACAAATTTGAAATATTTCATAGTTAAAAGTACAGATGCAGGAAACTCATTTTCCGACCCCGTGCAAGTTGCCGATAAGATTCCAGGGTTGCTGCATTCTTCGTTTTCAGTTTCTAATAATGGTAATAATGTGTATGTTGCCTATGCTGATCCTGGCGCTTCAATTGATTCTATGTTCGAGGAAATTGAAGGAGATATTACCGATCCACAAGAGCTAATAGAAGAACTCGAAGATGAAGATACGGCTGGCTTTATCCTCGTGAGATCAAGCACTGATGGAGGCAACAACTTCAATGAACCGATAAGATTGAAGGACAGCAATGATATAGGCCCTGTACTATCAATGATGACAAACATTGTACTGCTTCCTTTTGGAGACAACGGTGTCTGTGTTCTAAAAACGAGATACAACAGCACAGACAATAAAGCTGATTCCGAGGTGTTGCTTTGGAAAAGTGCTAATGCCGGGCAATCATTTGAAGGTCCAATTAAGATCAACGGAGAAATAACAAATTCTAATGATCCAAACGGAGTTGTTCTCGAAAACCATGAAGATGACTACAAACAGCAAAATGGCACTATCAGCGGTGATAGCGATTCTGACCTTACCGCATTATGCCTTGTATGGGGGGCCCGAAATGTTGATAATGGCAATGAAGATGTTTATTTCAGAAGATTAAGGATATGATCATATTCAAGAACGGGCGGAACTACGTAACGTAAGAAAACATTTTAATTGGTTAATCACCACGCTGAATACTGATGTATTTTGGCAATGACCATAACTGAAAAGATACTTGCTAGAGCATCTGGCAGGGATAGAGTATCTCCAGATGATGTAGTGTTTGCCAAAGTTGACAAGGTTATGCTTCACGATGTTTCTGGTCCTGGAGTGATGACAGTTTTCAAGGAGCTTGAGAAGAAGGGCAGAAAGGTAGAGAAGATCTGGGATCCTAGCAGGGTCTGGGTTGCAGAGGATCACTTCGTGCCTGCGGTCGACAAGCTTGCTGCAGAAAATATAGTAATGGTTCAAAATTTTGTGAAGAAGTTCAATATCAGCAAGCACTTCAAGTACGGTCTTGGCCAGTATGGTATTTGCCATACGTTATCGCATGAAGAGGCGCTTGTGCTTCCAGGCGAAGTTTATGTCGGCGGCGATTCACATACAAACACAACGGGTGCGCTTGGCTGTTTTGCAACAGGAATGGGCCATACTGATGTTGCGTATGTTCTGCTTAATGGCAAGATCTGGTTCAAGGTACCAGAAACTATTTTATTCAATTTGGAAGGCGAATTACCATCTTACGTAATGGCAAAGGACGTGATACTAAAAATAATTGCAGACCACGGTACTGATGTCGGTAATTACAAGGCAATACAGTTTGCTGGCTCTGCAATTAGCAAAATGCCTATGGAGGAACGTTTCACGTTAACCAACATGACAACAGAAGCTGGCGCCAAGAACGGCATCATAGAGCCTGATCAAAAGACAATAGATTATGTGAAGGAAAGAACCGATGCTCCTTTCACGGCGGTAGTCGGTGATAAGGATGCGAAGTATGTTGATATTCATACCTATGAGGTTGACAAACTTGAACCAATAGTCGCAAAACCATTCTCGCCTGCAAATATTTCTACTGCAAGAGAGTTGAGTAACGTTCCAATCGATAAGGCTTACATTGGCTCATGCACAGGAGCAAAGTATAATGATCTGTTGGAAGCTGCACGTGTAATAAAGGGCAAGAAGACAAAAGTTAGAATGGAAGTCCTGCCAGCGGCTCAAAACATCTACATGCGTGCATTAAAAGAAGGTCTGATAAACATATTCATGGAAGCTGGAGCGGTGATCGGTCCTCCAACCTGTGGTGCATGTTGTGGTGCGCATATGGGAGTTCTTGCCAAAGACGAGGTTTGCGTCAGCACAACAAACAGGAACTTTCCCGGCAGGATGGGTCACGTAGAATCAAAAACATATCTTGCATCTCCGAAGGTAGTTGCAGCATCAGCAGTAACGGGCAAGATAACGGATCCTAGAGACATAAGGTGATTGCATGAAAGGCACAGTGCACAAGTACGCTCAGAACAATATTGATACCGATGTAATAATCCCAGGACCGTATCTCAAGATAATGGATCCAGACGAACTTGCCAAGCACGCAATGGAGGGTCTTGATAAAGAATTTGTAAAGAAACTAAAACAGGGAGATTTCATGGTTTCTGGAGAGAACTTTGGCTGCGGCTCAAGCAGGGAACATGCACCGATAGCGCTCAGACACGCAGGCATTACTGCAGTTCTTGCATTATCATTTGCTAGAATATTTTATAGAAATTCCGTTGATGGAGCACACTTACTGCCAATAGAGATAGAGAAGGACGCTTATGATAACATAAGCGACAAGGATCAATTAGAGATCGATATACAGAAGGGAGAGGTAAAGAATATCACAAAAAACAAAACATACAAGATGAAACCTTTTCCTGAACTGATAAGAAAAATAATTGATGCTGGCGGTATCCTTAACTATACTCCCTAGACTTCCAAGTTTGTAAGAATATCCTCCAGATCTTGCTCTTCCTTGACTTCTTCAATTAGTATTTCTGTTACTATTTCATACGTAACGTAATCAGTATGCTGCGTCTTTTTCGCGATTTCGTTGTAATGTTCGGTTACCTTTCCAGCAATCTCCATCGCCTTTTGTACTGCGTTTTTCATAGTCAGATATTTTTCTGGATCAACATCACCGACGTTGCTGTTCTTTACCCATTCTGCTGGATTGCTAAACGCGGCAGCGCCTAACTGATTCAATCTATCTGCTAGCAATTCCGCATGTTTGAGTTCACCCATACCATTAGTCCTGAAGGTCGTTGCCAAAGTTGCAAATCCCAGCCCCTGCATGTATATTGATGTGTACCAGTAAAAGTGGAAGGCCATCATTTCGTCAGCATAGGCACGTTTCAGCATGTTGACAATTTCATTGACCGCAGAACCTACGATCTCCTTTCCTTTCTTTCCCATGCCCTGAGAACTTAATACAACCTATTTAACAGTTAATTCATGGTAAGAAAAGGGAAGCTGCAGGAGATACTAAGCAAGGCGTTACACGCAGACGATCCAAAACTATACACGGTAGCCTACAGGGATTTTGATCAAACCAGGCAACTTTCTCTTCAGGATTTCCTGAAGCTTTCCGAGGATTTTCAGACCATACCAGCAAGTAGAATTGTTTACATAAAACGGTCGAACGAAATAATTTATAAACGAGCCAAATAGTTTTGCAAAGGCATCGTTCCAAAATTATTATTGATTTCTTGACTGGTTGATTTGTCCTTTATTAAGACCCCCCTCTATAGCTTACACAGGCGGGCGTTTTTTGGCGCATTAGGGAAAATCTGTTCTAGACCTTACTGAATGCGTATTCAATTAAGGTTCAGTAAGGAATCAATGTACTAAGCTGTCTAGACAATTACCTGTACGACTTCTGCTTTCTTCTTCTGGCTCCAGGCCCGCCAAACTTCTTGGGCTCTGTCTGCCTAGGATCTCCTGAAAGTAAGTGCTTGTCATGCGCAACCAACTTTTCTTTGATCTCTTCTCTTACAGATTTTGGCAAGGGATGATCCTTCGGGTCCTTACCATCTTTAGTATGACCCGTTAACGCCTTGGATATTGCGACAGCGCTTGCAAAAGCCCTGCCGACCTGACCTCCGCCGTCAACTCTAACAGTAATGTCTACCTTATTTCGAGCTTCACCAGCAAGCTCAATTGGCGTAAGAATAATTTCTCTTGCTAGTTCAGGCGTAATTATCTCTGCTGGTATGTTGTTTATCCTAATCCTTCCAGAACCCTTGATTATGCTCGCAGCTGCCCTTGCAGTCTTTCTTGAAGCAGGATAAAGCTCAACCTTCACCATTACTCATGCCACCCTATCAGTTTAGCAAGATCATGTATGCTTGTATAATATGATACAGGTTTCCTTATCTTTGCATCCTCGAACTCCTTGCCCTTCACGCCCTCGTAATTCTTTGGCACACCTATGTACACTCGCAATCGCTTCATAGCACTAATTCCCTTTGGTCTTCTCTTTGGAACCATACCTCTTACCATCCTTGTTATTATCGTATCAGGTCTTCTGGCATGGAACGGTCCATGTATTGGATTCACTATACTTCCTATCTCAAGATATTCATGCCACTGTCTTATAGTACTGTATCTTTCTCCGCTAAGCATTGCTTTCTCAGCATTCAATACTACAACATTATCTCCTTTCAGAAGCATCTTCGCAACGTACGAGCATAATCTGCCTGCTATATGATTTGTAGCGTCAACGACAACTTGCTCAGCCAATTATGGTCACCTTGCTCCCCTCTGGGAATTTTTCAACAAACTCCTTCATGCCGATGATCTTGCCACCAGCATCGATTATCTTCTTCGCGGCGCTCTGCGACAGTGTAAACGCACATAATGTTATTTTGTGATTTATTTCGCCAGATCCTAAAACCTTTCCCGGCACAACAACCACGCTTCCGTTTTGAGTATGACTTGCAATCCTGCTCAAATTCACTTCAACTCTCCTTGATCCGCGTTTTTCAAGCATCTCTCCTACGGCTAGCCATATTGGAGCCTTGTTCTTCTTGGAGGCCTTCTTCACAGTTAGAATGGCATCACTTAGCACTGGATTTAACATGTATCTTTAGCTCCTTGATCTTCTCTCCAAATATCTTTACCCTTTCGTCCAGTATTGCAAGCGACTTGAACAACACTTCTGAAGGCTTTAACGAACCTACCGACTCTAGCTGCAAGATGTATTCTTCCTTGTCGTTATCAACCTCCTTCAGCACGGCAACAGAGACAGGCTGCCACTTGGCATGCATCTTACCCGTTCCAAGTCTTGCATATGCTTCCACCTTCAATTTCTGGCTCGGCGCAAGGACGATTATAGGAATATCATCATTAACCGGTTTAACATAATCATCGTCAGACTTTAATTCTCCTGATAAAACAGGTCTGCTCCTATCCTGGGCATCCGCATCAAGATAAAGCAAGACTCTGCACTTTGAGCACCCCAGCGTACTCTTGCAGTCGCATTCATGAGCCATCACAAATCTATCCGATTCTGTCTTTAGTGGTATCAAACCCAATCTATGGGCAATGGCTTCATCATGCATTACGGAAGAATTTTCAAGCATTACAACATCGTCTATGGCCATCGTTGGAACCTCGCTCAAGGCTATCCTTCTCAAAGCATTTACGTACTGTCTGGGGACGCCCTTGAACTTGACTGCTAGCTTCTCATCAGACTGTTCGATAATATCTATCGATGCCAAGCGCTTTTCAGTCAAATTCTCTTCGAGCCACTTAAAAATCTACCGAAACATTTCATGATTAGATACATTATTTGTGAATAACCAAAATCGCCGCATCTGTCCGAACTTAAAACTTCTGGGATATAACTACTGTCTGTATACTGATCTTGCCGTCGCATTGAGGACAATTCTTTTCTAGGTTTTTAATGAAAGTTGCGAGCCAAAAACATCTGGGGCATAACGCAAACGAAATTTCTTTCCACTTTTCCTGCATCTGCTGCATCTGTGTCATAGGTATCGAATCTGAATGTATTATAACAGATATTTGGAGTGCGTTTATAGTGTAATTATCTGTTTACGATCATATTCACGCGTTAACCGTCACGGCAAAATTCGGGCTATACATTATATAGATGAAATAGCGACTGGCTATTATGGCCGCAAAGTTAACCGTTGTTAGGCTTAGCATCGAAGGCGAAAAGTTTGAACTTCTGGTCAAGCCAGACCCAGCCCTTGACTTCAAGATGGGCAAACGTACTGATATTTCAAACGTTCTGGCATCAGATGAAATTTATGCAGACGCAAACAAAGGAACCAGGGTACCGAACGAGAAACTCATGAAGCACTTCAAGACAACTGACCCCGGTGCTATTGCACGCACGATCCTTGAAAGAGGCGAGCTTAACATGACGGCGGAGCAGAGGAAGAAACTCGTTGAGGACAAGAGGAAGCAGATAGTGCAGATAATAGCAAAGAGCTATGTTGATCCTAGAACACATCTACCACATCCTCCATTGAGGATCGAGCAGGCAATCGAAGAAGCTAGAGCAATAATTGATCCTTTCAAGAATGCCGAGGAGCAAGCTAAAACTATAATAGATGATCTTAGGGCAATTCTTCCGCTAAAAGCAGAACGACTAAAGTTCTCGGTAACAATACCGCCACAATTTGCAGCACAGTCATACAGCGTGTTGAAGAGCATTGGCGAACTACAGAAGGAAGAATGGCAGGCAGACGGTTCGCTCAAAGCAATAATTGAAATACCGGCTGCTATGCAGTCTAACCTCATGGACAGATTAGGTTCGGTTACGAAGGGTTCAGCTCAAGCTGTGGTGGTTAATTAATGCAGGAGATCAAGCGCAGGTACGTTGTCCCAGGAGATTTGATTGGCGACGGAAATGTTAGACCAGTGTCAAACGTGGTAAGGATCGGAGACAAGATCTTCGCGACACGTGTCGGTATAGCAGAGGTTTCAAGAGAAGGTGCAAGAGTGATTCCACTTTCTGGCGTATACATACCCAAAGTTGGTGATCTTGTTATTGGAAAGATAATCGACCATTCAGCAATGGCATGGGAAGTCAACATCAACTCGTGTTTTCCGGGTCATCTTCCAGCTCAGGACGTTTTTGGCAGAGAGTTCTCCTCTGCAAGAGACGATATGACTGCAAAGTTCAGAGTTGGTGATATGATTGCCTGCAAAATTGCAGCTTTTGATCGGTCCAGAGATCCACTGCTTACCGTGGCAGACAAGGATCTCGGCAAGATACCTAAAGGCGAAATAGTCAGAATATCTCCAACTAGGGTACCTAGGCTGATAGGCAAGCGGGGTTCTATGATTCAGACCATAGAGCAGAGCACAAAGTGCGGGATAATCATCGGGCAGAACGGAATAACTGTGGTTTCGGGACCTACCCCGGACGGCATATTATTGGCAGTTAAGGCTATAAAGATGGTAGAGGAAGAGGCTCATACTGCTAACCTGACTCAGAGAGTCAAGGATATGTTACAAAGTGTAACAGGTGAAAAGATTGAGTAAATTGATCAATGAACAGGGCATAAGAACAGATGGGCGTAAAGTAAATGAATTAAGACCCATCAAGATCGAAGTTGGGGTATTGAAAAATGCGGACGGTTCAGCATACATTGAATTTGGGAAGAACAAGATCATAGTTGCTGTTTATGGACCCAAGGAAGTTCACCCCAAACATATGGCATTGCCCGACAGGAGCGTGTTAAGGTGCAGATATCACATGTCGCCCTTTTCTGTGCAGGAACGAAAGAACCCTGCGCCATCAAGGAGGGAGATCGAGATCTCAAAGGTTACTAGGGACGCTCTTGAACCTGCGCTGATGCTTGATGATTATCCCAGAACTGCGATCGATGTTTACATCGAGGTGCTGCAGGCAGACGGTGGTTCAAGGTGTACTGGGATAGCTGGTGCTTCGGTTGCATTGGCAGATGCTGGTATAAACATGCGCGATATGGTTGCAGCATGTGCAGCAGGCAAGGTCGATGATACTATAGTTCTTGATATTAACGATGAAGAAGACAAGGAGGGTCAGGCAGACATGCCAATTGCATATTTACCAAATCTTAACCAGGTTTCATTGATGCAGGTAGACGGCAAACTTTCCAAGGAAGAGTACAGGAAGTGTTTGGACACAGCGATTGAAGGATGCAAGAAGGTATACCAGCTGCAGAAGGAAGCGCTCATGAAGAAATACTTTGGCGACGAGATCGATGTAGGAGGATCTGAATGAGCAAAAAGTCGAACGTTATAGTTGAGCATCTGCGAAGAGCCCAGATGAACGATCTGCTGGCTGCTGGCAAGAGGCTTGACGGCAGGGGTGTAACGGAAAGTAGACCCATGAAGATAGAGACAGATGTGATAAAGAAGGCAAACGGTTCAGCGCTTGTCACGTTGGGAAACACACAGGTTATTGCAGGGGTTAAGGTTCAGGTTGATAAGCCATTTCCAGAATTGCCTGATAAGGGTCTGCTGATATGCAGCGCAGAAGTCCTACCATTAGCATCCGCATATGCAGAACCTGGCCCGCCAGACGAGGATGCTATTGAGCTTGCAAGAGTTGTCGATAGAGGTATCAGGGAATCAGAGATGATAGACCTCAAGAAACTAGTATTGATTCCGGGAGAGAAGGTTTTAGCTGTCTTTGCGGATGTAAGTGTGCTTAACGTTGGTGGCAACCTTTTTGATGCAACATCATATGCTGTCGTGAGTGCATTGCTTACGTCAAAGATTCCCAAGATGGAAGTAAAAGACGGCAAGATAGTTGATACTGGAAAACTCATGGAGACACCGATAGACGCAGTACCTATATCAGTTACCATGGCCAGAATCGGCGATACAATACTTGTAGATCCAACATCAGAAGAGGAAGCCTGCATGGATGCAAGGGTTACCATGACTACAGATGCTGAAGGAAGAGTATGTGCAGTCCAGAAGGGAGGCACTGGAACATTTTCTGTTGAACAAATAAACCATGTAGTGGCAACAGCGATAAGCAAAGGAGAAGAGATAAGAGCTAAGATAAAGAGTGTGACGGGAAGTGGCTAGGACAAAGTCTATAGAATCGTTACCTGGGCTGCATCAAAAGTACGGCGCAACATTGAGGCGCAGGTACACCAAAGTGTATCTTACACTCAAGCAGAAGCGAAGATGTCCTAAATGTGGCTCCAAGAGGTTCAGAAGAAAAGCTCTGGGAATATGGAAGTGTCCCAAGTGTAATTATACGGTAGCTGGGGGGGCATACGACCTTGTCACAAAGAAAGTTTAATGCTACCATAGAGATAGACGCAGGAAGTTCTGCAGATGCGATATATTCTGCATTGAAGCCAGATGTAAAGTCTTCTCCTCAAAGACAGCTAAGTGCAAGCATAAAATTAGATGATGGCACAATATCTATCGAAGTATCTTCAGACGATCTCTCGCACCTAAGAGCAAGTCTAAATTCATATCTAAGGCTTGCAAGAGCTGCTTCTGATTGTATAGATGCTGCAGCGCTATGAATTTATTGCAGTCAGTCATAGGCTCAGCGTGAGAAGTATATGAGTGAACCAGAACTACCTCCATGGTTCAAGGAACAGCTTGGAAGGCTTGGTCAGCTCCAGCAGAGCCTGCAGGCCATACAGATGCAGAAGCAGCAGGTGGAGGTTGAGATTGTGGAGATAGACAAGGCTCTTGAAGAGCTCAAGAAGATAACCGGCGAGGATGCTGTTTACAAGTCGGCTGGACCTGTTTTGATAAAGGCAAATCGTGACGAAGTTGTAAAGGAACTGGAGGAGAAGAAAGAACTCTCGAACACAAGGGTCATGGTTCTTGCAAAACAAGAGACGAGGGTAAAAGAAAACCTGAAGGAGATTCAGACCAAAATAGATGAAATGGTACGAGGAGCTGGTATGGGTGCTGGCACTAAACCCAGAGCAGAATAATCTTTGCATAATTGAAAGCATATTGACATTTATAGTTGCAGAAACAGAGTAGCATTCATTGCGATCTTTACTCTCTAAACAAAAATACAAGCTAGTTTATGTGATTACGCACAGACTTGCTGATGTAGATGCTTATTGTTCCGCATATGCAACGGCCAACCTCTTAAGATCAACCACAAGATCGAATGTCAGGGTTGTGCTGCCAGAAGGACTGAACACAATTGCGGAACAGGTAAGCAAGAAATTTCCTTTGAATATTGACAAAAGCCCAGATTTTGCCAAGGCTGATCTAATAGCTATTGTTGATACAAACAACCCGCTGCTCTTGTCGCAGATGAAGGATGAGATAATCACTAGTAGTGCAAGGAAGGTGTTGATAGATCACCATCCGATGGCGAAGAACGGAGAAAAGTTGGCAAACGCAAAATTTGTGGACACCAAGGCATCTTCTGCTAGCGAACTTGTTTACCGTCTTTACAGGGAAAACAGGGTCAAGATGAGCAAGCAGATAGCACAAGTACTTCTGGTAGGGATAATGGCAGATTCACAACATCTGTTTCTTGCCAGCAGTCAGACCATCGAGGCTGTAAACGAGCTGTGTAAACGCGGAGCATCTTTGGAATTAGCACGAAACGTTTTGACTCATGAAAGAGATCCTTCTGAACGAATCGCTAGACTAAAGGCAGCACAGCGAGTATCGGTGTATGGTGTAAACAGCTTTATTGCGGCTTTTTCACGTGTGGGTTCATTTCAGGCATCTGCAGCAAGAGCATTACTGGATCTTGGAGCTGATGTTGCGGTAGTAGTTGGCGGAGATGAAAAAGCATCAAAGGCAAGTTTGAGGGCAACTCAGAGGTTTTATAATGAATCGAAGCTTCATCTCGGTATCGATATTGCAGGCAAGCTTACTGATTTAGGTGGCGGTCATCCTACAGCCGCATCACTTTCTGCAAAGGTTGGCGAAGATGAGCTTGCAAGAATGTTAATGAATGCTATCGAGGCAAAGTTGGGCAAATTAAATATGATAAAGTGAGCTGTGAAAGTACATGGCCAGAGAGACGGTCAGAATAGTTGCTGATGAGCGCGAAAGACAGAGCGGCATACCCGACGAACTAGCAAATTTGAAGGCTGTAGTGGATTATGCACAGCTAAAGGTCGGAGATTACATAGTAGCATCTGACAGCGCTGTTGAACGCAAATCTGTCCGCGATCTTGTACAATCAATCTATGATGGAAGGTTGTTTACACAGTGTTCTGAACTTGTTACTCATTACGCAAGGCCAGTTTTGATAGTTGAAGGTAGTAATGAAATGTTTGAAAGAGTAATTGACAACCCCATGGTGATCTATGGCGCACTGGCATCTGTAGCACTTGACTTTCGAATAGCAATTATACATACACCATCAGCATCACACACCGCAAAGGCCCTGATTGCGATGGCTAATCGAGCATTGAAGGAGAAGCCCGGACCGTTACTGCGAAAGGTAAAGAAAAGCAATCCAGCACAAATGCAGCAGTTATCCATACTCGCTTCCTTGCCTGGCGTTGGAGATAAGCTTGCAGCTAGATTGTTAACAAAGTTCAAAACACCGATGAAGGTGCTGAACGCATCAACAGCAGAGCTTGCAAGAGTGGAAGGGATGGGTCTTGCGAGGGCAGCGAAGTTGAGAAAAATTCTTGATCACGCCCAGGTTGACAGCAAGAACGAGCAAACGGCGTTGGATGGCTATGAAATCTAATATTTGGTCCCGTTGAATCTGGTACATTTCTTATTCAGCGAAGCTGTTTTTAGTGACGTTTGTGTTGCCATACTGAACCATACGCAAGCCGCTATGATCGAATGCTAAAGATAATTGAAATCAGGCTTTTTCACTTGAATATCGCTTGAAAACAGCTTGAATTCCATCAGTTCCGCTTTGACAGATCTTAATTCAGAATGGTTTCCGCTTTGGCTTCTTTATAAAGACCCCCCCTATAGCATTTTGCATCCGTGCGTTTTTTTGCGTATTCGGGAAAAATCATCATGTCTAGATATGAGATTATGGTATGTATCTGTGATTGACTAGAAGATCTGTTCTATAGATTACTGAATGGCTCTTGCCCCGGCAATAACAAGATCTAACATTTTATCGACCCCTTGAGTTTCGTCCTGAGCCTATTTCCGCATACTTTACAAATCTTTTCTTCGCTACCATATGACTTCCCACACGCGCTACAATATCTTACCCATCTTCCCACTTTCCTTATACCCTTAGTCATGACATATGAGACCTTTATTCCAGCAAGTTCAGCGGTATTGGCAAGGGCATAATCATCAGTAACCACTATCGGATCAGTTCTTGATCGCTTAAAGTGGAGAGCAAGCGCAAGCACAGCGAGATCAGCCTTCGACATCTTCGCGATGTCTCCGCTCTTTCTAGCCAATTCGTTAGCATCTTTTAGATAACTCGATTCAGGTTCTAATATCTGTAAATTACCTGCATCGATTAAAGCTTCCAACGCCTCTTGAGATTTCTTGATATGTTTCACTTCATCAAACACTTCATTGGTTGTATAACATTTAGAGCCTAGAAACGGTATTCCAGCATAGAACGCACTAGCATCCAAAACTACGATGCTAGAATCCGAGTTTTGCAAGTTGTCTCAGACCCTTAGTTTCAAAGCGCAAGAACACTGCATCATGTTTGTATCTTGATATTTTAATATCCTGCTCATTTCTTATTTCAAAAGTTGATTGCCCATCAACAACTATGCTGGAATCTGAGTTGCTCCTAACTTCGATCGGCTCAATAGGGACAACCAAGGGAGGCATTCTGTTCAAAGGGCTCAACGGCGTTATCACCAATACGTTCAGATTTTCATGCAATACTGGACCTCCAGATGAAAACGAATAACCAGTAGATCCCGTTGGCGTTGCTATCATCACACCGTCCATTCTTTGCGTCAATTCATCCTGTGCAAATTTTATTGTGTAAGTTGGAGTGCGCGTAACATTGATCTTGTTGATGAAGATTTCGTTCAGTGCAGGAGGGTATTCTACGCCATCAACTGCTGCATGGATCCTCATTCGTTTCTCCAAGCAGAAAGAATTTGAAAATATTCTGTCAAGCGCTGACTCAAGTTCGTCTGGCGTTGTCTCGGCCAAGATTCCTCTGCTACCAGCAAGTCTGATGCCAAAAACTGGGACGGAGTTACTTAACCATCGAACCGCTCTAAGCATCGTGCCATCTCCGCCAACTGCAATTGCAAGGTCAAGAGGCGTATCCCTTAGCTCTTCTTCTGATTCAAGCATCTTCGCATTCACTAATGATAACGGAGATACAGTGTAGACATTCGCCCCTCTCTTATGCAAGAGTTGTGCAACCTTATTTGCAGTATTTTCAGCCTCCAGACTGCCGTAACGAGTTACTAGAACTATGTTCTTCATTGTCATAACCAACATTATCTTGTATTCTTGAAATAAAAACCATTTGTGAAACGAACGTGAGACAGAATAACGATTTAAATATCACGTAGCGTACGAGAGATCTGCATGAGTTACGCACATCCTGAAGTATTAGTTGAGACAAACTGGGTTGCAGACCATATCAGCGACCCTAAGGTACGAATAATCGAAGTGGACTACGATCCTGAAAATGCGTACAATCAAGGACACATAAAGAATGCCGGTCTCGCTTGGTGGAAGAAGGATATCAACGATCCTATTGCAAGAGACATAATCAACAGGAATGCCTTCGAGGAGCTGATGAGAAGACTGGGTGCTAATTCTGATACAACACTGGTACTGTACGGGGACTTTAACAATTGGTTTGCCGCATTTGCGTTCTGGGTCTTCAAGTATTATGGACACCAGGACATAAGGATAATGAATGGGGGAAGAAAGAAGTGGGAGGCAGAGAAAAGACAATATGTTAAAGATGAACCGACATTCCAGAGGACGAATTATGCTGCAAAGTCTCCAGACGATGATCTAAGAGCCTACCTTCAAGAAGTATCCCATGTAGTCAAGGGAAAAGATCCAAGCTTTGCACTGGTCGATGTTAGATCGCCAAAAGAATTCACTGGCGAAATAACTGCACCTCCTGAATACCCGATGGAACATGCCCAAAGGGGAGGACATATTCCCAGTGCGAAGAACATACCATGGGCCCAAGCTGTTAAGGACGATGGCACATTCAAGTCGCCTGAAGAACTAAAACAGCTGTACGAATCTAAAGGCGTTACTAGGGACAAGAACGTTATTGCATACTGCAGAATCGGCGAGAGATCATCGCACACATGGTTTGTGCTGAAATATCTGCTTGGTTATCCAAGGGTAAAGAACTACGACGGTTCGTGGACTGAATGGGGCAACATGGTACGCAACCCGATCGAAAAGTGAACGTGATGGAAGATAAGCTGCTCAAAAAAGGCGAATTTTTCTTTATTTATGATTCGGATTCTGTATTATTGCTAGAAGACAAAACCAAACGCGGTCTTACTCCCATAGAAAAATCGCTTGACGAAAAGTTTGGTACAGAGGCGGAAAAAGGCATGATCTATGACATGGACGGTATAGGGCATAAGGTAGGTATCAGATGGTACTTTCCCAAGGCAAGGTTTTCCTTCGATGATGTGTTAAAGAAGGCGATGGAGATGGAAGAACGTTACAGAAAGATCAGGGAAGAAACCTGTCCCGATTAAGCATAAACATTTTTAGACCCCATTCTTGAATATACGCATATGTCGTTACTGCTCGAGGACAAGGTTTACGTCGTTCTCTCTGAAACTGCTAAACGTGGAGTATACCCATTACACGGTTACAGGTACGGTTTGTATAGAGTTCCTGCTGAACTGACGGATAAGAAGGAGATACAGAGCGTTACGGCTGCCCTCAAGCAGGCCTTCAAGATCGATGAATTTGCCGATAGGATCTATGTGACGTACAAGTGGAAGGAGACCGACGTAACAGCTTCGAAGGCTCAGGACTGGAAGGAGGCCGAACTTGAAATTACTGTCGAAATTGTTACTGGAGAAGTTGTAGATATTATTTACCAGATAAAACCGATAGAAAACTTCCCTGAAGCTTACTGGGTAAAGAACTACAGATCCAAAGCGGATCAGAACGCCAAGATAGTTCTTGACTCCATAGTTAGAAATACTGTCATTGGAGAAAAGTGGAAGCAGGATTGGATCAAGAAACAGAAGATAACCGAGCAGGAAGCCCAGAAGAAACTTGAAGGCTTGACACCTTTGGCCAAGCCATTGGCAGTTGCCAAACCAGCTCCAGCACCAGCAGCAAAACCAGCTGCAGTGCAGCCGGCAGCTGCACCCTCACAGCAGCAAGCACAGCAAGCGCCCAAACCACAAGCAGCTCCGCAACCACAAGCACAGCCCCAGCCAGCTCCAGCACAAGCAGCTGCACCAACTGTAACGGCTTCAACGGGAAAGGGTATTGATGTTAATTTCAGGAGCAGCAGGCAGGTGGCTGAGGATCATTTAGGTCATCATGTTTGGGGACCGGTAAATAATCCATCACTGTTGGGGATACATGGTACAGCTGTAGCGGTTGATTTCGATATCTGCGTTGCAGATGGTGCATGTGTTGAAGCATGTCCAGTCAATGTGTTTGAATGGCTAGACACCCCAGGACATCCTGCTTCAGAAAAGAAGGCAGATCCAACAAGGGAGGCTGAATGCATATTCTGCATGGCATGTGAAACGGTCTGTCCTCCCGTCGCAATAAAGATAACCCAGGGCGTTCATCCATTCGTGAAGTAAACCGAAATCTGCTCTCATATATGCGGTTTCATCATATTCCTAGCAAGATAGTATATATATTTACAAGAGAGATCATAGCCGAATGCTGGGGTATATAACGTTCGTCGTTTTCATAACGATCTCTTGGGTGATGTCACTGTACAGCTTTAACTTTTACTACCTTGTTTATCGTTCTTTGAAAAACAGGCTACATGTTAGACCAGTTGCGAACGGCTTTCCAACAGTTACGGTTCAGTTACCAATCTTTAACGAAAGATATGTTGCCGCTAGACTGATACAATCCGTATGTACGATAGACTATCCAAAGGATAGGTTGCAGATCCAAGTTCTTGATGACTCTACAGATGATACCAGAGAGATCTGCAGAAGCATGGTTCAGCACTACAAATCTCAGGGCTATGACATTGAACACGTAACTAGGAAGGATAGAAGAGGCTACAAAGCCGGAGCGTTAAAAGAAGGTCTTAAGAGTGCAAAGGGCGAATTTGTGTCGATCTTTGACGCTGATTTTGTTCCTCCCAATTGGTTCCTCAAAAAAGCCATGACCTACTTTTCGTCTGAAAAAATAGGAATGTTGCAGTGTAGGTGGGGTCATCTCAACGAGGACTATTCTGCACTTACACAGGCTCAGGCATTGAGCCTAGACTTTCACTTCCTGATCGAGCAGAAAGCAAAGAGCCTAACACACCTTTTCATGAACTTCAACGGTACAGCCGGCATATGGCGTAGAACGTGTATCGATGACGCTGGCGGCTGGCACATGAACACGCTTGTTGAAGATCTTGATCTTAGTTACAGAGCTCAGATGAAGGGCTGGCGTTGTGTGTTTCTTGAAAATGTCGTTTGCGACGCCGAATTACCCGTGCAGATTAACGCTGCAAAGAGGCAGCAGTACCGATGGGCAAAAGGTTCGATTCAGTGTGCAATAAAACTTGCTGGCGATATTATTATGCATAGAAAGCTGCAGGCAGACACCAAGATACAGGCTTTCATACAATTAACAAGACATATCGTGCACCCATTGATGTTGCTGCAGTTTTTGCTGCTTCCCCTGCTGCTTGCAATGGACTTCAAGCTTTACCCTGCCAGTATATATCCTATAACAGCTTTAGTTGCTTACATACTGTTTGGGCCAGCGTTTTACATCTACGTAATAAAACGGCTCTGGCAGCAGTCATGGATGACCAAGGCGAAAGCATATGTGTATTTGATTCTATTTGCAACTGGAATATCTGTTAACAATACAATAGCCGTTTTCGATGCAATGAATGGTGGTAGACCTGAGTTTCTACGAACACCAAAGTTCGGCATAACCAAGAAAGGCGAGGATTGGAGAGACAAGGCATATGCTTTGCCATTCACCAAGACAACATTGCTGGAGATGTTCTTCGGTGCCTATGGCATACTCGGTATTTTCATAGCCATATTCAGCGGCAACCCTGTTTACGTTCCGATACTGGCAATACAGACACTAGGCTTCATCTACATTTCTTACCTCAGCATAGTGCATTCAATGTTTAAAAATAAGGACGTTCCAAACGTAAAAGTAGGAGAGGGGATCAAAGAATGGTCGCAAAGCACTATAAGGCAGTAATGGTTGGTATACTTGGATTTCTGATATTCGGTGTTACTATGGCCTACATTGGTTACAGCACAACAGTATATCCACTAGACAAGGCCAGAGGTTACATTAATGCTGCAAAGGCATCTTCTGTACCGGAAGAGATGCTCGACTATATGGCTAGTGTGAAACCGTTAGTTCCTAAGGAAGGCAATCCCGTATGGGCGTTTCCTACAGCAGAGACGGACTTTGGCGTGATGCAGAAAAATATCGATGGAATAATGGACAGGCTCAGAACATTATCGACTCTGCCTAGAGATAGCGAGCAGTTCAGCACGGGACTTTTAGACGTTAGGGAAGGGCTGACTTGGCTGGAGGAAGCGATACTTGAAGCACAACCGTATGTCTATGTCAGCTTCCAGAACGTGATATTGAGCACCATATGGATAGGCGTGTTGCTCATGATATTCACTGTGATGAAGAGGGGAAAGGAGAGACTACAGGAATTCGAAAAGTTCGAAAGCGAAGAGAAGATCTAACCTTTCGGTCTTACATATTCAACTTTAACTTCGTCTGTTTTTGCAATACTGTCATCACTTGTCACCAAAACAGCGTTAAGGTTCTTTGCCAACGCAATCATGTACGCAGCTACCATTGAAAGCTTCCCCTTGTTCGTGGATTTGATCTGCCCTGCAATCTTCATCAAATCGTAATCAACACGCGTTACTTTAATCCTTGAATTCTTTACAGCCTCCAGTCTTTTACTCGCTACAGCGTAACCAAATCTTTCTTCCAATTTCGTAAAAAGTTCTGACACACACAATTCAAGCATATAGCCATCTCCTATACCATCATTGATCTTGTTTACAAGTTCTTCAACCCTTTTGTCCCCCGCAAAGTAAAGCAGCAGTATTGAAGAATCTAGCACAAACGTTCTTGGCGTTACCATCTACTTCCTCTCGTTGAGGATTTCCCGTATCATGCCATGAATGACATTCTCTTTTTCACTATCTGTCCCAAACAGGTTTTTTATAGATGTCAATGGTACCAACTGGATTACATCATCAGTTTCTACAAACATTACCTTGGAACCCTTCGCTATACCGTACTTTCTTCTTATAGGGATCGGGATTGTGACGGTACCTAGTCTTGTTACCGTATGAATGTACTCCTTACTCTTTTTTGCCATCTCGCAAAATATTATCGTGTTGTATATATTAAATTTTTAAACCATATAATTTAGCAGCAATATAATATTCAATGAGAGAGATCAAAGTTCATAGCCATAGCAGAGCAAGCTAGCGTAATGCCTCATGAGAAGTCCTTCACAGCGATGGTGATGTCCATTATAACAGGTTCAAGTACTATGGCACGGAGGACGCGTGTTAGTACTGTCTATAAGGAGCATAATTTTCGTACGTACGAATTTCGTTGACGCAGTGCTTGGTAGTGTAGCTGGTCTGATCGCTCTGGTAAAGTCTAGGTACGAAGTGAAGCCGCAACCACACGACATTTAATTCTCATAATGCAATAATTATTAACGATTAGTCCACGAGAGATGACACCTTTGCATAAATAATTTATAATGCGAGTTAGGGGCATGTCAGATGACAAACTGCTAAAGTGCGTAGAATCTGCAGGCGTGGAGGGTATAAAAAAGACCAAGTTAAGAAGAGAATTTGGGGCTAAATCAGGCAAAGCGATAGACGAGCTTCTCTCTAGAGGCCTAATATTTGCAGAGACGAAGCGCGGGATAGTAACCTTATGGTCGAAGGATAACTATATGCAAAAACTGGTCAGTAGCGATCCCAAGTTCAAGTTGATTTATGACATGTACGCTAATACTAACAGCAAGATTTCAAACAAGATTTCAAGGATCAGCGGTGATATTGATGATAAGGTTTCTAACATAGCATCACAGATAGACAAGAAGGTTTCTAACGTAACTAGCAATCTGAACAGCAAGATCTCTAACATAACAGTAGATTTGAACGAAAAGGTATCATCAGAATTGAACCGCAAGGTAGCCAATATTGTCAAGGAAGCCAAGGTTCCTACGCCGCAAAAGAATGATGGTAATAACGGAACTAATTTAACACTTGATCAGTTCAAGATGGAGTTTGATAGAACACTAGTAGAAATACCAACATCGATAGGTTGGGTCGAGCTTGCTATGATAAGGCAGAGGATCTGCGATAAATACAACATCTCCAGACATAACTTTTACTCATACGCTTCACAGATATTCGATCAATTCAGCAACAGTTACGAGCTCTCATCTGGAGGAAACGAGGGAGTAATAGTTCGAGGCATGGTTCACGGATTTGTGAGGTGTATTTAATGTACCCATATAATTTACCACAGAACCCGTTTCCGAGCAGTCCTACACCAACGCTCATAGATGCCAAGGTATTGGGAGGCACTAGGCACAAGGATGCCAAAAGGGCCATACTTAACTGCATAAGCGAACTTACGAACAAGGTTTTGAACTCAAGAGGCGCCAGTGAAAAAGATTTTAGGCTCGTAACAGTCATTCAGGATGTCGGTGCAGGTAAGACACACCTTTCACTACACATAAAATCAACACAAACAGATACCGTGTGCTCTTACGCAGATCTTAGCACCATATCGCCAAAGAACTTACAAAGTCTTTATGCCGCCCTACTTACAGGTTTCAGTGATCAATACCTTAAGGAGTTCAAAACAGCAATCATAGAATACATAACGCGACGGGCAGCGGACAGCGATAAGGCAGCAAAGAAGTTCTTTAGACCTTCGTTATTTGGAGGGAAGAATGTTGCAGATCTGGCAGCTGAAGTTGTTAGCGGAAAAAGGGATCCAGATGTACGAGCATTAAACGAGCTATTGATCGGAGATTTTAGCGTTGATGAGCGCAGAGTGATAAAGAAGGTAGTGTATAATGATTTTACCAACATATCGGATATCAATGGGCTAGAAGTTATGCTAGCAACTCTGTCTGCAATAGCAAGACTGAACTTTAGATTTCTGGGCAAGGTAACAATGCTGGAAATTGACGAATTTGATTCCAACCCAGATTCCATAGATTTCGTAAAAGCTGTAATAAACGCACACCTACCATCTACTATACTGCTATTAATAACAACGCCATCATTATACGACGATGTCAGAAACGCCAATACGTCAGCATTCGACAGGCTGGAAAAGGCTAACTACAAGATCGATCTTGCGGGTTCCAGCAGATTTGACGAAGTTTCCGACATAGTATTGGAATACATAAGACACAATGCAAAGGACATAAGGTTTGCAACATACGAAAACGACATAATCAGCAAGATCAGGGTTATCTACGACGAATTCCAAGAGTTCAGAAATATACGTTCTATGCTGAACATCATGTACCATGCTATGGAAATAGCGAGCAGGGAAAACTCTGGCACTATTACAGAGGATTCACTTGATGAGACCATAAAGCAGGCATATCCTGGCTTGAGAGTCAGAGGTAGCATAATGAACGTGCCTATATCTGAGTTCATAAAGATAAGGAGAGAGTGCACTGAAGGTGACGTCTTGGAGAATAATGTCAAGGATGCTGTGAAGAGTTTGGTTATGTTTGCGCATGAGCAAGGAAGGGTCTCCAAACCTGAACAACCTAACGGTAAGAACGTAGACGCAGTCTACAATGATTCCAATGGAGGCAAGGTAGCTGTTTCCGTTGTAATAAACAAGGATCACGGCAAGAGCATAGAGAAGATATCGCAGACAAATGGCCTTGATGTTGACAAGTTCGTTGTGCTCACAAATGCTAACACTGAAGGTGGCAGCGGCACAACAGTAGTGAACATGGATCGATGCAAGATGATCGACCTGATATACTTCAACAAGAAGTACAAGAACGAAGATATAGTGGAAAGTGATTCCGATAGGGCATTGATGCTCGCAAAAGCAGTGCTCATCTGTTAAGGGTTATATCATTCGATCTTGACGGTACGCTCATAAGGAAAGGATTCGATGACATCTTTTGGAACGAGCGTGTTCCTGAACTTTATGCAGAAAACAATAAGATCAGTTTCGAAAAAGCACAGAAATTCGTAGTTGATGCATACGACAGCATCGGCGCATCAGATCCTAGGTGGTATATTCCAGAATATTGGTTTGAAAGGTTTGGTCTTACTACCAATATTAGAGATGTGCTGAAGAAGGTAAATTATGCCGCCGCAGTCTACGACGACCTTCACGTGTTAGGCGATTTAAGTAGGAATCATGTAATCATAATTTCTACTAATAACCCTAGAACAATACTTGAACACAAACTTGATGTATTGAACCACGTCAAACATTTCCTTACAGACATCTTCTCTTCTGTATCTGATTTCGATAAGAAAGTGAAAAGCAAGGAGTTCTATTTGGGTATATGCAACAAAATGGGTATAAAACCTAGCCAGATGCTGCATGTAGGCGATGATCTGACAAATGATGTAGAGATCCCCATGTCGGTAGGTGTAAACGCGTTGCTGATAGATAGAGAACGAAAGAATGATGTAAAGAATAGCATATGCTCGCTGGCAGAGTTAAGACACGTAATTGGTTCTTCATGAAGGTTGCATGAAACTCTGCAGTTTCGTTTCAAGTTATATACTCAAAATACGGAACATAATTGATGCGTGTTTTATCAAGAATGCCTGGCTTTGTGACGCTCCTAATCTTAGGTTCGGCAATCATAGGCTATGGCATGACATTGCAAGATCTAGATCCCAACTGGGTGATAGGAATTGGGATAATTCCTATTGTCATAGCTATTCTGGCTATCACTGTTGTGAGATAAGTTATAACATTCAATTCTGTAGCAGGTATCCTTCAATCATGGCTACGTAAGTCAGAACTCGTTCCTTTTCCGCAGTCGGTACAAAGCGATAAATCGTGCGTATTATTTTCTCTCGCGGATTTTCATTAGCTACAAAACCTTCTGCAAGCAATACGAGAAAGAAGTTATCAGACACCATCAACTGACCATTCTTGTGCGTGAGAACACCTAATGTAAGTAGTTCATTGATTACATCCTTCTCTTCGCTCTGCAATAGCTTTCAATTACAATCCTGATAAAGAGGTCATAAGATTATGTCAGTAACACGTGGTACTATCACTGGCTCTCATCGCGGGAATCACACATAGAAAATCGAAGCCCAAATTCTATAATTAATCACGAGATATTCCATATCTCTTATTATATATCTGGTATTACAGAAGAACCGTGGGTTTCGGGGATAGACGCGGCAAAGAGATGGTTTGTAAGTTCTGCGGCGAAAAGAGAGACTTTCTCTTCACGGTTTACGATACCGAAACTGATTCTCATTTTCTTGTCTGTGCTATGCACTGGAATAAATTCTATTTCGAGGAGCTAACAGATCAATTAGTGCAGAATGAAGAATTGAAAGGATTGTAGGTTCGGTTTCAGTAATCTGGATATATCCTAGTACAAATCTACGAATAGAAATGCTTACATAATTTTTGGCTGCATGATTCTTAGTGATAAAATTCAAGCACGTTCATGTTTATTCGGAACCATCTTCATCTACACTGAATATTGATGAGGTCGTGGTTTACATTAAGGATGCTTTGCAGTGCGACATAGATGTTAGGGATGAATTTTTTACACATTTTTTATCCGAAGACAAGGTCGATGATGTTGCAAACAAGATAGTCAAGGCCAAAGTTCTCGATCCCCGAAAACCATTTGCAGCGCATGACCCTGTACCTATTGAGATAGAGTTTGAGAAGAAGGTTCTCGCAAATCCATCTAAACGATATCTTGGCATATTTTATGACGGCTTTGAATTACAGCAAATATTCAATGAACTTATTCCTAGCGAAGAAAATAATCTTGAACATGTACACATAGCGCTCACGAACAGGTTAGTATGCACTTACAGCGAAGATGATTCAAGGTATCATTACAGAGCGATAATATGTGGTTATCCAACAATAATTTGCACAAGCGGTATAGTTGAAGCGCCTGCCAAACCCAGGGATTTCTATTTTTTGCAGCAATACTATGCATCAATCGGAAATACGAATCTCGATGGTATAAAGAAACAATTCGAGGGCAGGTTCATTGATTACGATGATGCAAGACTTGCGGAGATCGTAAAGGGATATGTAATGCAGGGACTTTTTTACTACATTACTGGAGATCCGTTTTGCGCTAACAAAGGCTGCAGGTTACTCAATGCGCACTGGCAGGAGGAGCTGATTGAATCGCAGATAAATAACGGTAATTTATGTCCTGATCATTTAATGACACTAAACAAATTCAAAACGTTAATTTAAATATCGTTCTATAACAGTCTAGCGATATGATGACTTCTGATGTTAAAGCTGATGAAAAATCTGAGCCTGAGAAGAGAAAGAAGTATGATGTGATTATACTGGGGTCAGGTCCAGCAGGTTTAACAGCTGCAATCTATACTGCCAGAGCCAAGTTGCAGACACTCGTACTATCTGGTAACTTGCCAGGAGGGCAGTTGATGACTACAAGTGATGTCGAAAACTTTCCAGGTTTTCCAAACGGCATATTTGGACCTGAGTTGATGATGAACATGCGGCAGCAGGCCGAGAGGTTCGAAGCAGTCGTTATGGATGATATAGCAACGCAGGTTGATTTCAAACGTGAACCATTTAGAATAATGACAACAGATAAGGAGTTTGAGGCTGATGCTGTAATCGCGGCAACTGGCGCATCTCCTAGAAAATTAGGTTTGAAGGGAGAAGAAACTTTTGGAGGAAGAGGTGTATCTTACTGCGCTACCTGTGACGGTCCTTTCTTCAAGGGAGATGATTTGCTCGTAGTTGGAGGTGGTGATAGCGCCGTAGAAGAAGCTACCTTCCTTACCAAGTTTGCCAAGAGCGTGCAGCTCGTGCATAGAAGAGACAAGTTGAGAGCAAGCAGGATACTTCAGGAGAGGGCTTTTACGAATCCTAAACTAAAGTTTCTCTGGAATACTGCTGTTGCCGATATATATGGAGATAAGAAGGTCCATTCTGTTATGCTTCATGATCTTGGCACTAATGCAAAGAAGAAGGTAGATGTTGGAGGTATATTCATAGCTATAGGGCATGACCCAAACACACAAGTATTCAAAGGGCAACTTGCGATGGACGAACAAGGCTACCTGATTATAAAAGATCATACGCATACTAACTTAGAGGGCGTTTTTGCGGCTGGAGACGTTCATGACCATAGATATAGACAGGCAGTAACAGCAGCAGGTTTTGGATGCATGGCAGCACTAGATGTTGAAAAGTATCTGCAGAAAAAACATCATAAATAATCTGCAGGTCTGATTATGCTTTATAAGGGCTCTAGTTTCTTTTTCCATGGATAGAGACTAGAATCCTTCCCTAAAATTTTAGCCTCACTTAACTTCCTCAAGCTCTGTCTTTAGTGTGGCTGTTCTTCAGATAGAACCGAAAGGTAGTTCTGTCAACATACGTGCTTCTCTTAATGCCTTATCAAACTCGCTATCACTGAATACACCTTGATTCGTATAGAGACTTCGGAACTTCCTTCCATCGTCAGCAAATATAACCACAATCACACCTTCATTCAACTTGCTCTGTACTTTCTTTGCGGCTGCCATAACACATCCAGAGGACGGCCCTACCAATATCTTTTCTTTCTCAAAGAGCTCCTTTGAGACCTTGAAAGATTCTTCGTTTGTTATAGTGTACCATTCGTCCACGGTTTCCTTCCTCTTCTTGAACAGTGGCGGCATATCTGACTCTTCAAAGTTCCTCAAACCTTGGATAAGATGCTGCTTTTGTGGCTGAACCACTATAGTCTTCACTTTAGGGTTCTTCTCCTTAAGAAACGTCGATATACCTGTTACAGTTCCGCCAGTGCCGCCACCTGTCATGAAGTGTGTAACCTTGCCATCAGTTTGCTTCCATATTTCTGGCCCAGTGTCTTCGTAATGCGCTATAAAGTTAGCTTCATTTTCATACTGGTTTGGCATGTAATATACATCAGGATTTCCGCGCGCCATAGCACTTGCAAGCGATATGCTCTGGTCCGTACCTGGTCCAACCTTCGGACATAGATCATCGCTAGTTTCATGGAGCTTTGCACCGAGGTTTGCAAGGATCATCTTGGTTTCGCTGCTGACCTTTTCGGGAATCACAATCTCTACGCTGTAGCCCATGAGCTTGGCAATACCTGCTAACGCAATTCCCGTATTGCCAGAAGTAGGTTCTATGAGTATGCTCTTACCCTTCTTCAAAATGCCTTTCTTTTCAGCATCCCTGATCATCCAGTAGGCAGCACGATCTTTCACAGATCCAAAGGGATTGCACCACTCCAGTTTGGCAAATATCTTGACCTTGTTAGAGTATGATTTCAATTCCATTAATGGAGTATTGCCTATTTTCTCCAATAACTTAGTAGAAAGTGTCTTCGTTGCCATCTCTTCTTATTTCACCTTCTTGATCAGGAATACTAGATCCTTGCCTTCTTTGGCAATGTTAACCAGTTCATGCCCGTTGCGCTTGACCCATCTTGAAATATCTTCTTCAGACTCTGGATCATCAGCTATAATCTTCAATACGTTACCAATCCCCAGTCTTTCTATCTCGATCTTTGTCCTGAAGACTGGTTCAGGGCAGAACAGACCTCTTACATCAATAGTCTTGTTAGGTGCTGCAGCTTCACTCAAACAATATCCCTCGACTGAATTATGAAGTGTATATTATATTAAAATGTTATCGGAAAAGATCATACTTCCGTTTCCTTAACAAATCTTTAGCAGAGCCTTGTTTATTATCGTATTTGAAATCAGTAATGATCACTACAGGTACAGCATCTGTCTTTCCCATTACAAGTTCCGCTGCACTAGCCATTTCATCAGCAACTGCAATCTCGGTAACTTTGAGCCGTTTTCCAAACATATCCTTGGTGCCGCGATAATCCTTTAATGGATTCAAACCAGCAATACCAATAGCAACATTAACCTGTCCTTTCCTGAAAGGTCTTCCAAAGGTATCGCTTACTATAACTGCGACATTCTTTCGTGTTTTCCTCTTGACGGCTCGTTTGATCTTGATAGCGGATCTGTCTGGCTTAGTTGGTAAAAGAACAGCGCGATCACCAGATATGTTAGATTTATCAACACCTCCATTTGCACAAACAAAACCATGTTTGGTTTCAGTTATGATTATCCCTCTCTCCATCTTAACTATCCTCCTAGATTCACTCAGGATCAATTCAACAATTCTAGGATCTTTGTGGTATTTTTTTGCAATGTTGATTGCACGCTTTGATGGGTGTATAGATACAAGATCGATTACCCTTCCTTCAGCTTTCGAGACTATCTTATGAGCTACAACCAGTACGTCGTTATTTTTCAAACGATATTTCGCTCTCCTGATTGAAGAGAGAATTAGATTGACAAGGTCACTGTTGGCATGGACATCTCCCTTTAGAGAAATCGGAATTATCCTCATGGTGCTCTATATGGCAAGTAAGACGTTAAAATACCATGAGATTAGATTTCCATCGCTCTTCAAGATCGGGGCAATTTGCGAAAACCTGAATATTAAGAGAGTTCAGTAAAGCAATTCAGTTGGGCGATTTAGCAGAAATTGTGCCATAATGCTTTTCAATCACACCCATGAGCAGTCGAAGGTCCTTTTCGTCTATTACAACATCCGCCTTCTCCTTTACTAGATCTTGGGCATTGAAAGCAACCTTCAACCCAGCTATGTTGAATAATTTAAGATCGTTCGCGCCGTCTACGACTACAACTATGTCCTCCTTCTTTTCGTTCCATTGTTTAATTGTCTTTGCGACTGCATTTGCCTTGTCAGAATTTACCATGATATCTACACCATTTAACTTCCCATTCTTGAAGATCAATTCGTTCGACGCTATGTAATCCAGTCCCAGTTCATCCTTCAGCCTGTCGGTAATTATCGTAAAACCTCCAGAGACAGCAAGCAATCTCCATCCAGATTTCTTGAGCTGCCTACATGTCTCCTTTGCACCGTTCATTATGGGCATCTTCAACGCTGTATCAAGCGCCTTTTCATAATCTATGCCACGTAAGGCATCCACTCTCTTGAGAAGACCTTCTTCCCAAGGGATCTCTCCCTTTATTCCCTTTACAGTAATATCCATTATCTCGTCTTCCTTACCAACCAATTTCGCAAGAAGTGGAAGGTATTCCGCATCAAGCAGAACGCCTTCGACATCGAATATAACCAGCATCTTACAGCGATGAGAAAATCTATACATTATATTAAGTTTAATGTACCTTCAGTTAGATTTTTTATCCTTTACAATCATTGATCACCGTTGCTATTTCGCAAGAAAGAACGCGAGCGATGTGCTATCTGCAGCAAGGAGATGGATCACAAGCACAGAGCGAAAGAGGAATGGGGTATCGATGGTTTCCTTTGCGGTGACTGTCACCTAGACAAGATGCGTGAATATTATGCAGAGGGAAAGATTCCAAAGAAGAAAACTGAAAATTGTGATCTCTGCGGCAGAACAGTAGATCCTGACGATCTTTACGAACCGCATAAGGGTTTAAATCTAAAGGGGAAGGTTTGCAAGGAGTGTCTTGAAGGAAAGCAAAGAGAAGTAGAGAAAAAATTTGAATATTGTACAATATGCGGAAAGAAGCTCGGATTCTTTCGATACAATCCAAAGAACGTATGGAATATCAATGGTCAATTGTGTAGGAATTGCTGGAACGCTCAGAACATGACATAACCTGTTCTAATGTAAACCATAAATCCATGATATATTAAGCACCTCTAGTTAGTGATGCTGGGGTCATTTGGTCGATAATTTTTCCATGATGATACTCTGGATCTTAGAACTGACTGGTGCAAGCTACCTTCTTTCATATGGCGCTGAACATCTTGCCAAGTTATTCGGTACAAGGTTTGTTGGCAGAACCTTGCTAAGTGTTGCAACTACGCTACCAGAGATAGCTATAGTTGTTTATGCAGCTGCTGGAGGCTTCTACGGTACAGCAATAGGTTCCGCTCTTGGCAGTAATTTGCTAATGATGACACTAGGTCTTTCGATCATGCTGCTGATAGCAACTACCAGGCTTTCCAGACATCCTGCAAAAGAGATAGATGTCAGGCAGTTCAAACTCGACAAGTACCTGCTGATAATATCAGCGATTGTAAGTCTGGTATTGTTCATAGATGGCTTCAGTTTCATAGATGGTATAATATTCAGCGGGATGTTCGCTGCCTACCTTTATTTCGCATATAGAGAGATGCAACATGAACGTGCAGAGATACGTGCAAACATGAAGGTCGAGCAGAATAATATCTCAGCTGAAAATCAGGTCCATCACGAAACAAGAAAGGAGCTTAAAAAGTCTATCATAGTCTTTGCTATAGGTACAGCAGGTATATTTCTTGGGGCCGAACCATTCATTCACGCACTTGAAGGATATGCTGTCGATGCCGGTATTTCAGTAATAATTTTAGCTGTCATAATAAGTCCGATTGCTGGGGAGATGCCAGAGAAGATCTCCTTGATGATACTTGCGCGGAAGGGAGCTGCTGGAGTTTCAATCGCTGTAGCAAATGTTCTAGGTTCAAAAATACTGAATAATACACTTTTGCTAGGCGTTGCAGTATTTGGAGCAATGGCTTATCACGGTTTCTTTGTTGATATACAGGCAACACCACTCTTGTGGTATCAGATGGTTCTAGTTACAACAATCACGATAATAGCGATGGTACCAATGCTTAGAAACAAACTCGATCTAAGAAGTGCTATTCTTCTACTTGCGCTTTATATAATCGGCATAACGTTGCAGTTCTTTATGCCGCAGTGATAATCTAGTTTTTCTGCAATTAAAGCAAATTTAATTTTCTTTGCAAAGTTGTTTACTACTTTAGCCTTCAACCTTATATCCTACATTTTTGATATCTACGACATGAGTGAGGGCGAGACACAGCACAAGTACCTCGTAGACATAAAGGCTGGAGAGAAGAGCATCAAGCTTACAGATCAGGCAAAAGAAGAGCTCAAGTCCATTGGCATGATGGATGAAAAGGGCAAGTTGAAACTCAAAGGCGTTAGTCCGAAGATGCTCAAACGAATGAAGACCGAATATGTAGACTGTCCAGTTTTAAAGCAAGAGATAGGTTTTGTGCAATGCTATGTGTGCAAGAATTTCATAAGTAGAGTGAAGGGACAGGTTTATTGCAAGGGCGATCCCCTCTAGTTGACGTGAGGCCGCTTGAACAAGGAAATTGGAATCACTGTAAAGAAAGGTGAAGACTTTAGCGAATGGTACACGCAGGTTGTGCTAAAAGCTGGCTTGATTGATTACGCTCCTGTCAAAGGATTCATTGTTTTGCGGCCCTATGGATATTCCATCTGGGAGTCTATTAGAGACATTGCTGACAAGGCATTCAAGGAAACTGGACACCAGAACGCATTCTTGCCCGTATTGATCCCAGAGAGTCTGTTAGGTAAGGAGGCGGACCACTTTGAAGGTTTCAAGCCTGAAGTATTCTGGGTTACACATTCTGGCAATGATGAGCTTGCGGAAAAACTAGCATTAAGACCAACTTCGGAAACATTAGCGTATGAAATATTTTCAAAATGGATAAGAAGCTATAGGGATCTGCCGCTGAAAGTGAACTTCTGGAACAGCGCTCTAAGGGCGGAGATCAAGGCAACAAAACCATTGATAAGAACATCAGAATTTCTCTGGCAGGAAGGTCACACTGTTCACGCCAGTGAAGAAGAAGCAAAGAAGGAGGTTTTAACCATACTTGAGATATACAGAGAACTGATGGAAAAACATCTAGCGATTCCTGTTCTGACTGGTTACAAGAGCGATAAGGAGAAGTTTCTCGGGGCACTCTATACAACTACATTAGAGGCACTGATGGCAGATGGGAAGGCATTACAGATGGGCACATCCCACAATTTGGGGCAGAATTTTTCCAAACCTTTCGAGATAAAGTATCTGGGTACGGACGATAAGGAACATTACGCTTGGCAGACGTCATGGGGTATTTCTTGGCGCTTGATAGGTGCTCTGATAATGGTGCACGGAGACGACAAGGGTCTGGTTCTGCCCCCAAAAGTAGCACCAATACAGGTTGTAATAATACCAATACTTTATGCGGACAAGGATAGCGCTGCAATCATTGCAAAAGCCAAACAGATCAAGGAATTACTTGTCGCTGAATCTATCAGTGTACATGTCGATGATAGAGCAGAGTATACCCCTGGATACAAGTTCAACGACTGGGAGATGAAGGGAGTGCCATTAAGAATCGAGATCGGCCCGAAGGATATTGAAAAGAAGAAGGTCATGATTGCAAGACGCGATACTGGAGAAAAATCTAGTATTGATGAATCTGAAGTATCAAACAAGACGAAGGAAGTATTGCAGAATATTCAGAATAATCTTTACACCAAGGCAAAGCAAGCGCTTGACAAAAATACGTACAATGTTAACAATTACGATGATCTTAAGAAAATAATCAGTAACAAGGGTGGGTTCGTAAAGACATCTTGGTGTGGAGAACTAGAATGTGAGCTTAAGATAAAGGAAGAGACAGGAGCGGACATCAGAGTTATACCTTTTAGCGAAGATCGGATAGCGGATTGTGTTTATTGTAGAAAGCAGGGAAAGCATACTGTTTACTTTGCCAGCAGCTACTAGTAGACGATGATAGTAGTACTGAAATTTTTGCTGAAATAAAGACCAAGTAATTATATACGAGGGTAAGAGAGGTAAACTGACTTGGTAGATATAATTGATCTATTTCCCTTTGATGAAAGTCTGGGTTACCTCGGTCTTCTCGCTGTCAGCTTCTTTGGAAGTATGATTATCTTTCTACCAGTACCCTTCATCATCCTTCTTGCTACCATGAGTCTGGATCCTGCATTCAGCCCACATCTACTTGCCCTCATTAGCGCTGCGGGAGCAACTGGTGGGAAGATGGTAGTGTTCTATGGAAGCTATTACGGCAGAAGGATTCTCAAAGACGAAACTAAACGTAGAATGAGACCGTTGCAAAAACTAGTTTCTAGGTATGGTTGGCCTGCGACATTCATAGCGGCATCTACTCCTATCCCTGATGATCTGGTCTATATCCCACTTGGTCTATCAAAGTACAACCCATTGTTGTTCTTGTCTGCAACATTTGCTGGCAAGATCGTATTATCAGAAATCGTTGTGTGGGGAGCTCAAGCAGGATCACCACTCGTTCGACCTCTTTTAGAGAATCAGGATGCCACTGTGGTATACATATCTGCAATTGTATTGACTGTAGTATTAGCTGGCGTAATATACTATACATTGAAGATCGATTGGACAAAATCTATTGGAAGATGGTTCCCTTGGACTATGGAAGGGGATAACGAAGACGGTAAAGAGGATATGACCGGAAAACCTAACGATTCAACATCTTAACTTTCCTTGATACAAACTCGTTTTCTGCTACAAGGAATCGCCATGGTTTATCGAGTGCCACTCTTATGCCTATTCTTGACGTTGCAACTATCTCTGATTCTTTTATGCGCTTCCCATTTACAATATACAGCTCTTCTTTCTTTGTAATGTCACTTCCGTTTTGCCTTTTCGTTACTCTTAGTGCTTGTGTGAGCTTACCAGGACCGCTTGTCAAGTTGTAAAGGTCCGTCGTTTTTCTATATCGTCGCATAAAAGAAACACCTTCCATAGGTTCAATTGCCCTGATCAGTACAGCACCAGCAAGTGTAGTTTCACCCTTTGCTACAATGTTCAAACAGTAATGATTACCATATGTGAAGTAAACGTACGCACGGCCAACTTCCCCGAACATTACACTGTTTCTTTCAGTCTTACCTCTATACGAATGGCTTGCAGGATCGTCTGCAGAGCTGTATGCTTCACTTTCTACTATCGTGCCAGAAAGAACATTACCATTAATAACTCTGACCAGTATTTTGCCCAACAAATCCTTCGCAACATCGACCGTGTTTCTCTTGTAAAATTCATTTTCGATTACATGTGCACTTGGCATTGTTCTGTATCAATTATTCAGCATTATATAAGTAAACAAGATTACTTGGAAGTTTCTGTTATCCTTGCTATCTGAAGTTTTCTGGACTAGTCAAGTGTTTCATTCCTAACTTTTTCTCTTCTATGTACATATAACTCACAGTAAGAATCAATGCTACAAAAATCCAATCCAGCGTTATTTCATCGGGATGGGCAAACCGCCAGCTAAGAAATGCCATAAGCCAAGAGAATAACGCACTACCGAAAAGCAGTTTAGTCCTGAAGTTCACTTCTCACTATCCAACTTGTTCTTGATTTCTTCCTTTACTGCTTTTTGTTTTGCTACTTTTACTTCTACAGAAGTTCTTATGGGCTCCGTAAACGGCGATGGATCTTCAAGGTTCTTCCAGATGAATATTGTAACATTATACTTACCAGAATCTTCGGGAATCCAAGGAATGGCCAGATCAGCTGGTTCGTTTGGTGATAAGCTCCCATCCACCCATTCTAGCATCACTGTTATACCATCTTCATCTTTGATTTGAACAATGTAAGCGAATGGTTGATCAGACGTGAGATTGCCAGCCGCTGTTGATTGCAACTGAATTTCCTGCCCGACATTTATCGATCGTATTTTTGTGTTATTTGCGTCCAGAACACGAAACTTTGACAATTTTACAGTTTCTTTTGAGGAGTTCGAAGATGTATCATTTGATGAATTTGACGCCGTACCATTTGTTGGTTTCGGAACTTTCGGACCATCATGTTTTGGAACCTTCACCTTACCAGTATTACACTGCCCAGCGGGATCAGCAACATAGTATCTGCTATCTACCACAAGACAATACTTATCAGCTTGCCCATCATATTCGAAACTAAATTTCACTACAGCACCTGTGGCACTCTGTGTGTTATACTGTGCAGACTTGACATCCAAAACCTTGTTCTTCTCGCTCATAAATGCTACAGCAACGGTAAATGTATCTGTCGCCTTTGAGCCGTCATTTTTTATTTGTCCAGTTACTGCCGTCGTTGAATCATCATTGGAGAATTTAATATCCTCTATGGTTAACTTGACCTGCTTGGGACTCATAAGTTGTGCAGGAAATTTTTGATCGAACGTAATCTTGAAGTTAGCAGTTTGTTTGCTTCTGGTTGCGTCTGTTACAGTAACTTTGAATGGTGCTACAGATCCGGGATTCAGGAACGGAACAGAGGGATCTCTTGTAAACTTGTAAATAGTTTCATCCTGTTTATTTAGTAAGAGCATCTTCATCGTAGGAACAGTGCCAGCTTGTTCACTTGTGTTCTTAATGAATCCTACAACATTCAAGTAACCATTAGCGTCAACGAATGTATCGTAATCAATTATCTTGAATTTGGGACGATCTTCTTGACCATAAGCAGGGTCAAGTATAATAGCAGTCATGCCTAGGTTTGCTGCTAAAACTATCGTAGCTATTAAACCTAGAAGTGTCTTTTGCATCGATCCCATTTTTTCGTTATAGGATAAAAAACCTGTGTATCTTGAATTACTGTTTAATAACCTTAGTTAGATTCGCATCAAGCTAAGGCTCTGATAGCTTAACAAAATTCGTTTTCGAATCTCACTATGTGCTTGAGGCTTGAGAAGCATGATCAAACAAGTTATTAATTGTAACATAATGCATCACATAGATGTGCGATTTGCGCCATTTTGCCATGTTTTGTCAGGACGGCGGTATGTAATTCAGTTCATCTAGATCCATTGTTGAACAACGTTTGTACGATAATCGTTTCGAGCTGGGATTTAATGAGGAAATTACAGGTATTAAATATAGAACCGACGCATATTTTCCCTTATCTTTTAACGGTGTATCATACGTTATAGAGAAATTTTCTAAATCTACCATGTTTCATTTAAGGTTCATTCCAGTTGTAATATATGGAAAATTTTCGTCCAAAATATGGGTTTTGAATTGCACAAGGTATAATTTAGATCCAATGGTTTTTACGCACGGTATGAGCGAACTTACTGAGGAAATCCTGGGCTTAATCAGCGAGGAAGGCGAAATTCGTATCAAGGAGATCAAGGAGAAACTTAACATAACAACCGCAACTTTGGCGACAGAAATATTTTTTCTCACAGAACTGGGATTCGTGCAGCTAGATAAGAGTAAAGAGTACATTAGACTGACCAAGCGATCTAAGAAATTCTTTGAAGAGCATCCAGAACGAGACATAGGATCTGTGTTCTTACTCTGTTGAGTTTGTCGATCAATCGAACAGGCTCGACGGTATGAACATACCTTTTTTCTATCTTTGCAAAAAAGGTATAACGATAACGATCGCTCAAGAATATTATAGATAGTCCTCCATCGTCGAGCCCCTGTTCGCTTCCAAACTCTTCAGTTCATTTACCAATTTAATGAGATCGTTTCGGAAGACCGTCTTCAGTTCTGGGTTGTATATAATGGCAGCTGGATGAACTGTTAGAAAATAAAACCTGTTGTCATGTTTTACCAGCCTGCCTCTATTCGATGTTATCGAACCGCCCTCCAACAATGACTCATAAGCAGTTCTGCCTAGAATGCATATTATCTTTGGATTGATTAATGCGATCTGCCTCTCCAGATAGGGTCTGCAGGTGTTCCTTTCTTCTTCTTTTGGTACTCTATTGTTCGGGGGTCTGCACTTCACTATGTTCGTGATGAATACATCTTGCCTTGACAGGCCAGCCGCCTGCAAAGCTTCGGTTAGTAACTTTCCGGCCGCGCCGACAAACGGTCTTCCTTGCTGATCCTCGCTTCTACCAGGGGCTTCACCTATGAACATTATCTTCGCAAAACTGCTACCCTCCCCTGGCACGGCATTGGTTCTACCTTCTGATAACCTACAAAGAGTGCATTTTCTGACCTCCTCTGCAATAATCTCTAGCGTGTTTTTTGGCAACTGTTCATTATGATAGACAACTGGTTCTTATTCTATACTGCAATACTTCCATCTGCAAGAGAATTAAGTAAACCTCTACTGTTCTACACTCTTGACTGTAGCTGTGCCTCTAACATATGGACCGCCATTGCCCATACGCATAGTCTGCATGGGATCGCCTTTTCCGCAGTTCAAAACAGGTCTTATTTCAAAATCCTTGCTGCAAGCATCTATTGAAGCGAAAAACTCCGGAGCGATACCCATTACAATAATATCGCGCAATAGATCCTTGACCTCCCCATTCTTGATCATGTAAGCATACTGGCATGATATGCTCCAGTTGTAACGCAACATGTCTATTGACGGCACCTTCATGTTACAGATCAAAAAGCCGTCATCAACTTCCTTTATCATTTCCTCATGGTTCCAATTGCCAGAGTTGATGTAGGTGCATGCCATCCTTATCAATGGCATGAACTCGTAACCTGTTGCTCGCATGCCTGCATTAGCTTCTACATTGAACTTTGATGCCGTCTCCCTGCTGTGCATATGATCCACTAATAGTCCATTTTTTATCAGAACCTTCTCCTTTGCACGGACACCTTCGTCGTCATATTTGTAGTGACCCAAGCTGTACGCTATAGTTGGATTGTCTGACACAGTCATTGCATCAGAGCCAACTTTCTGTCCAAGCTTGCCTGCCCACCACGCACCCCCCGCCCAAGCCATCTCATATCCCAGCACCCTGTCAGCTTCTGACGGATGTCCTAAAATCTCGTGTGCGAGCAAAGCTACAAAGTCTGGATTCATCACAACTCTTGCTTTCTGTTCTTTTGCAGGTTTTGCGTCGATTAGCTGCACAGCTTTTTCGGCTATTTCTTGGGCTTTAGCTCTAGCGTCGGAATATTCTGTAACCATCTCTATGCCTCCCCTACCACCTTCCGTGGTAGACACGTTCTGCGTCAAGCCAGATTCGTGCGCAGTAGCTGACATATTTGCAATAGTATCAATGTACCTATGCAGAATCTTTGCACCATCGCTGTTCATGAACATCTTTTCAGTATGCGCATAGCCTATGGATACTGACGATCTGTGGATCCTCTTGCCGGCACTTTTTATTATTTTGTCGCAGTCCTTTGCTATCTGCACTAGTTCATTCATGCCATCCCTTGGGTCCTTCTTGAATCCGTAGTCAACGGTATCCGTGTATGCCTGGGCCTCAGCCAAGACTACTTTCTGCTTGACGCTTACGCTTGAACTCTTTGCTAACTTGAAAGCCTGCTCGGCAGCGATCCTTGCATCTCCCAAGCTTGTTGGATTTGCAAAAGCATAAAATCCCCAGGCACCATCAACCACCACTCTAATACCTATACCGGATTCCTGCTGGGAAGCGAAATGCTCGATGCTTCCATTTTCTATTAGCAGACCCTTGTCTGTCCTAACCTCAAACCTGGTATCTGCATAACTTGCACCCAAGCTTAACGCGTGATCTATTGACTTCGAAGCAAGATCCTCGCTGCTCACAGCACTACTACAGAAGCAAGTAGTTAAAAATCATAACACTTATCCATTATAGTATGGTGTATACACCATACCATGCCAAGGACTGTTATAGAATGTCCGCACTGCGGCACCATCATGAAATCTACGTATGTTCATAGAGGTCATGCTGGAGAACGATGGGACAAGGTCGGAACTGTATGCATCAACTGCGGCTACTTTTTGTTTGGTTACAAAAACAAATGATCAAAGTGAACAACAGATCGGTTGGATGCTGGTTTATAAGACGGTGCAGGTTAATAGTAAAAGACGGGGGCTGGGTATGCGTATACTTCAAACATCAGACAACCACTTGGGCGAGACAGCGTACTCGAAAGTAGATAATACAACGAGTTTGAACATGCGGGGGATCGATTATTTAAATGCCTTTAGGAGCATAGGCAAGATCGCTCTCAATGAGAGGGTAGATGTATTCCTCATCGTTGGCGATCTCTTCACCAGAACAAATCCCCATCATTACTATCTTCTCGAGGTTACACGCATCCTAAAGCGACTCTCCAAGGCAGGCATAATGACACTTATCGTGAGCGGGAACAACGAGACGCCAAGGACCGGCGCGGGGCTGAACCCGCTTACATTCCTAAGCGAGATTGACAACGTCTTCGTAGCTTCAGAACCAAGCACATTTGTTCTCGGCTCGTATGATTTTGTCTGCGTTCCTGCACCTTCAAAATTCGAAGATGTCAGCCATAACTTTTCTGCAGTACTTGATATTGCGCTTGAAAAGTCTACGTCGGACAAGAAGATCCTTGCTGCCCATGTACCTGTAGAGCAAGCCGTTCTAGGCTCTGAGCAGTTCGTCGAGCCGTTTGCCGGTGATTATGTAAGCCAAACGCAGATCCCCGACAAGTTTTCATATGTTGCTTTGGGCCACATGCACAAGTTCCAGCAGATCAAACATGCATTGCCGATGTTTTATTCGGGTTCCTCGGAACGCTTTGATTTTGGCGAGGGGAATGAAGAAAAGTACGCATTGTTGGTAGAGTTGGAAGAAAGTGTAAGGATAAAACCCGTAAGGCTTCCGATAAGAAAGATGATAACCGTAATCGATTTTGACTGTTCGGGTTCGCCCGCATCAAAGATAACGAAGTTCGTCTTGGACTCCATAGAAGTAAAAGCAAAGGAGATGAAGAACGCGCTTGTAAGAATAAAGCTGGAAAATATTGATGTGCGTGAAAACAGATCGATCAACTGGACTCCCATACTGGAGAAACTTGAGGAATGTAACGTTTTTGATTACAAGATTCAGGCAAGAACATCAGTATCTCTTCCGGAGGCAGGAGTGTTGGGAGAAAGATACGTGCTTCCACCAGCAAAGGAACTTGAGCTTTATGTCAAGAGCAAAAGACAGCTTGCAAAGAACGCTCCAAAACTGCTGAAACTTGGTAACCAAGTGATACAGAAGGGAGACAAGTAATGAAGATCAAGAAACTCGTTGTCAAGGGTTTTATGCGGTTCAAGGATCAGGAGATCTTGAACTTTCCAGAAAATCAAGTGACACTGATATTTGGAGAAAATGGGGCTGGTAAGACATCACTGCTAGATGCAATATGTGTATGTCTTTATGGCAGAACTTTCAGAACGTCGTTTGATAGTGAAGCTGGATTTCTGCGACCTGCAGATCTCGTAAATCATGATGTTACCAAAGCTACGATACACTTTGAGTTTGAGAATCATGGTCATAACTTCGTAGTGAGAAGAGAGATAACTAAAGACAAGTCTGATGGTGAACTTTTGGAAGATGGTGAACTGAAGGCAGAAAAGGATGATGTTTACGAGTATGTGAGCAACAAGGCCATAGGCCTTGACTGGGAAGGGTTCAGCAAATCGACAGTAATACTTCAAGGAGAGATGAGCGCCCTTACCGATGTGTTACCAGCTACACGAAAGGAAGCTTTCATGAAGTTGTTCGGTCTCTCCAAGTATGGCGAATACGAAAAATCCGTCAGAAACGAGATCGGGGAAAGGAAAGTATCTGTAGAGAAGATGGAGGCTGCCAACGAGGTTCTGAGAAATGAAATAGCCAAGATTCCCCAGGTAGAAAGTTCGATCAAGCGGTTGAAGAAGACGATAGCAGCTCTGGAGCAGCAAGTGACAAGTTCAGGCAGAAAGGTCAAGCACATAACCAATTTGCGAAAGAACTTGGAGAAGGATTATAGAACATACATAGCTCTGAACGGAAAGATTGACGGCATAAACAAGCAGAAGACCAATGCAGAAAGGACACTGGAGCTCAGGAAGAACGAGTTTAAGGAACTCAACAGTTTGAAGAATGAGTTTCCATCACTTGAAAGATCTTACAAAGAGTTCGCTGCCCTGACCAAATCACTGAAGAGCTTGAAGGTGAAGAAATCAAGTTATGACAAGATTGACAGCAAACTCTTCTCGCTGAAAAATTCGTTAAGAGAAAAGAAGGAGAAATTTGCTGAGCTGCTCAAGGACATTGAAATCTCCAGATCTGTTCTTAACAGGCTGAAGAAAGAAGTTCCGTCGTCAAAGCAAGTTTCTGGCATAAGGGAGGAGATAGCTAGGCTTGAGCGCAAAAAAGTACAACTTGAAGAAGGCAGGTACAGATTGGAAGCGCTGCTGAACGCTGCAAACAATTCGATAAACGAAATGAAGGCAGCTATGAACGGGATCAAGCGAAGAAATGTTTGTCCCACATGTTCTCAAAAAATACCAAGTACAAAGAACGTGCTAAGACATTACATGAATGAAATAAACGGTCTCGCTGCAGACAGAACGAAGAAGCAGAGGGAGCTTAACTCGATACTCATTCAGTTAAAGAAAGTTAACAGAACACTGGACAGTCTAGAAAGTGCTCGGAGCAGAATCGAAGGTGTGTACAGCAAGCAGAGCGAACTGCTTAACGAGGTCAAGAGGCTTGACGCCCTCACTACTAGAAGAGATAAGGTAAAGCATGAAATTGAGGTTGTGAGCAAGGAGATCGAAAAATTCAGCAAACAACTAAGATCTTTGCACTTTGACGTAAAGGAGTATGGTGCAATGGAAAAGAGATTGGGCATGCTAAGGCAGGAGAAGATCGCCGAAAGGTATTCGAGCGCGAACGTGCAGCTGAAACGGCTTCCGAGGATGAAGAGCGAGATAGACAAAACTAACAGACTGTTGTCGTCGCTTGAAAGGCAAAGGAAGCAGTTGCTGGCACAGATAAAGAAGCTAAAGGATATTGAACACAGGTTTGCGGTCGTCAAGGAAGAGTTGCGATCAGCGCTGACCATGCACAATCAAAACATTGTCACGCTAACGAAGGAGAAGACAAACTACAAGACACTCACAAAGCAGTACACGGAACTGAAGAACAAGGAGAAAAAACTACAGCAGAACGACGACGAAATAGAGAAACTGCAGGAAGATGCCTCTCTACTTGAAGACCTAGTCAGCATCTTCAAGAACATTCCGGAAAACATACTACATAGATTGATACCTTACATAGAAAAGGAAGGCACTGCGATAATAAACGATCTTTCAGAGGGCATGATCACAGCACTAAACATCGAACGCGATACACTTAACATAGGTGCTACCATGGCAGGCGGGGTAAGACCCATACAGTACTTCTCTGGAGGGCAGCAGACCAGGATCAACATGGCTTTGCGTGTTGCCATATCTCGAATACTGAGCAAGCTTCCGCAGACAGACGATGCGTTTGCCACGATGCAGACATTGATAATAGATGAGGGCGACTTTGGAAACCTTGATGATGCTGGAATACGCGATGTTATGAACGTGCTGCAGAACATGACAAAGGAGTTCAGCAGAATAGTTTTGATCAACCATCTCGAAAGTGTAAGAGAAAGCTTCCGAGGATATACCGTTGAAGTTATCAAGACAGGATCTTCGCAAAGCAAGATCAGCGCTCCTATAGAAGAAACTGTCAGCGTGCAGCGCGAGGCTGTGTAGATATTTATTCTAGCACAGGATAGTTAGGAGCGAAGAAGGGTTGGTTTGTTGGAAAAATTAGTGCTTGACACCAGCATAATAATCGATGGCAAGATATCGAAGATGATAGAGTCCGGAGAGGTAAAAGACTGTCAGATAATAATCCCCTTGGCAGCTCTTGATGAACTGCAGGCACAGGCGTCGATGAACAGGGAACACGGCTTCATAGGTCTTGCGGAGATAAAGAAGATACGCGAACTTTGCGATGGCAAGGGAGTTACGATCAAGTTTGTGGGAGAGAGGCCCACCATGGAAGAGATCAGGCTAGCGAGGCATGGAAGGATAGATGCCCTGATAAAGGACGTTGCGAAACATGAAGATGGTACACTTCTAACTGCAGATTATGTGCAAGCATTAGTGGCAGAAGCTGAAGGGGTAAAGGCCAAACACATAAGCTCTCCAACAAAAACAGTAGATCTTTCTTTCGAGAAATTTTTGGATAATGAAACGATGAGCGTACACCTGAAGGAGGATGTACAACCGATGGCCAAACGTGGTAAACCTGGAGCGTTTCAACTTGTAAAATTAAGAGATGAAAAATGTTCGTATAGCGAACTAATGCAGATCGTCAAAGAAGTTTCGGATGCAGCAAGGGTTAACGGTGCAGGTTCGATGGAGATAAGCAGAAATGGTGCGATGGTGATTCAGTTGGGTAGGTATAGAATTGCCATAACGAGACCGCCGTTCTCTGAAAGTCTTGAGATCACGATAGTAAGACCAATTGTAAGACTAGTCATTGATGATTACCATGTTTCCAAAAGGCTAATGGAAAGATTAAGGGACAAAGCAGAAGGGATAATGATCGCCGGTCCTCCAGGCTCTGGCAAGAGCACGCTTGCAAGCAGCGTTGCTGATTTTTACACGTCGCAGAACAAGATCGTAAAAACATTTGAATCTCCAAGAGATCTGCAAGTAAGCGACGAAGTTACACAATATGGTCCGTTAGAAGGAAGTTTCGAGAAGGCAGCAGAGATACTGTTGCTTGTTAGGCCGGATTACACAATATTCGATGAAGTTAGGAAAGGAGATGATTTCGCGGTTTTTGCAGACATGCGACTTGCTGGGGTTGGAATGGTTGGCGTAGTTCATGCTAGCAGCCCGTTGGACGCTGTACAGCGATTCATCGGGAGAGTAGAACTTGGCATGATCCCGCACATACTTGATACAATAATTTTTGTCAAGGGGGGTGAGATAAAGAAGGTCTATGAACTTGATCTAACTGTTAGGGTTCCTACTGGAATGACAGAACAAGACCTTGCAAGGCCTGTTATAGATGTAAAGGATTTTGAGACAGGCAAGCTCGAATATGAAATCTATACGTTTGGCGAAGAGAACGTCGTTGTTCCGATATCGAAGGAATCTGAACGCGATGGCGTGAAGCGACTTGCAGAGGGAAGGATACTTGAACTCGTTAGAAGGTTTGACAGGGGCGCGGAGGTAGAGATAGTTTCTAACGGCAAGGCTGTAGTCAAGGTTGACAAGAACGCGATTCCATTATTGATAGGAAGGGGTGGTGCAACTGTAAACGAGCTTGAAAGAATGTTGGGTATACGCATAGATGTAGAACCCAAACTGAAATCTCTGGGCAAGGATGTAGAGTTTGATGTTGGGGAGGCGGGCAATTCTGTCAATATAATGCTGAGTGATAAAACAATAGGCAAATCTGTTGATGTTTATGTTGACGATGAGTATCTTTTCTCTGCCGTTGTGGGCAAGAAAGCAAGGATAAAAGTGTCCAAGAGCTCTGACGCCGGCAAGAAACTTATTGGTGCGATGATTGCTGGAAGACAGATAAAGGTCTTGGCAGCATAGTGCCAGTCGTTAGAAATTCTGTTATTATTTTTGTTCGAATAACATTATTGAAAGCAACGATCTAAAAGTATTTATGATTAGTTTGCAGAATATGGTCAATGGTCGTCAGGCTGGACAGGTCATGTGCACTAGTGATAGTCGATGTGCAGAATGATTTTATGCCAACTGGAACATTGCCTGTGCCAGAAGCAGACAAGATAGTTCCTGTTTTGAACAAATATCTGGACATGTTTGCTTCCAACAAGTTGTACATATTTGCCACTAGGGATTGGCACCCGCCAAACCATATATCGTTTAAACAGCGGGGCGGAGTATGGCCTATGCATTGCGTTAAAGACACTATGGGAGCAGAATTCCACAATGATCTTAAGATACCTAGGAGTGCTACGATAATTTCAAAGGGAACCGAAGCTGACAAGGAGTGCCCTTCTGGTTTTGACGGAACCGAACTTGCTAGGAAGCTTGAGCAGAGTGGCATCAAGCGCGTTTTGATTGCAGGTGTTGCAACTGATTACAGTATAAAAAGCACTGCACTTGACGCAGTCAACTTTGGTCTGGATGTCGTTATACTGGAAGACGCTGTAAGGGGAATCAAGAACAACAACGGAGCAATAAAAGAGATGCAGAGCCACGGCATCAAGATGGCCAGCATCAGTGAACTGAAAGATTAGCTACTTTTGTTCTTGATCTTCTTCATCATCTCAGGGTTGTTCTTTATGATCTTTACAAACCTTTCAAGCCTTTCAAGTGTTCTTGGCTCCAGATAATGTTCGATACCCTCAGCATCTCTATGGGCCGCTGCTTCGTCGACTCCTAGCATGATCAAGAATTCGGTAAGGATTCCATGCCTCTGCCTTATGCCCCTAGCTACGTCCATTCCTTTCTCCGTTAGGCTAAGGCCCTTGTATCTCTCATAAATGAGATAATCAGTATCGCGCAGTCTCTGCACCATCTTCGTTACACTTGGCGCACTCACATTAAGGTATGTGGAGATGTCGCCGGTTGTTGCGTAGCCTTTTTGCTGGATCAGCTCGTAAATAACTTCAAGATAATCTTCCATCCTTGGCGTTCTTGCCTTGGGCTTAAAATGATGCGCTGTCTTTATAGATTCGAGTCTGTCGCTTGTCTTGTCTGCCAAGTTTGGCATTTCTATGATAAACTTACTTATATCTTAGACGGTGTTAGAAATGAATAATAATTATGCTGTCGTGATTTCTTGTATGCTGATCAGCGCTAATGAACTAAAACAGAAACTTGGCGATGACAATTTGCTCATAATAGATGCCAGATCATGGCATGAATATTCTGACAGTCATTTATCGCATGCAGTGAACCTTGATCTTTTTGCTTTTCATTGGGCAGATACTTCAAAAGAAGGCATGCAGGCTTTCAACAAACAAGCTGCAAAATTATTATCCAATGCTGGCGTTTCTTATGACAAGATTGTTGTATTTTACGATAATGAATCAGGGATCTTTGCCGCTAGAGGTGTTTGGCTTTTAGAATATTTTTCACACAAAAACGTAGCAATGCTTGACGGAGGAATACGAAGGTGGAAGAGAGCCAAGTATCGTATCGAGAAAAAACCAAACCGTTACAAGCCTGCAAAGTTCGTGCCAAAGATAAATCCAGACGTACTTGCCACGTCTAGATATGTGCTTGAAAGCCTTCACAATCCCAGAATTAAGATCGTAGATGCAAGAACGAAAGGTGAATACACAGGCAAATGGGTCAGGGCTGCAAAGGCAGGACATATACCTGATGCAATCCATGTTGACTGGAAGGCTAATTTGGGAAAGGACGGCAGGTTCAAGTCTCCTGAGGCGCTGAAGAAAATCTATGGAAAGATAGACAAGAACGACGAAGTGATCTGTTACTGCCAAGGCGGTTACAGAGCAGCAAATGATTACCTTGCACTGAAGGAACTTGGCTACAAGAAGTTGCGTGTCTATCTGGGGTCATGGTACGAATGGGGCAATATGCTTGATATGCCAGTTGAAAAGAAGGCAAGCTGACTCCGAAGCTTCAGGGTTTGAGAGAAACCATTCAGTAAGGCATAGAGCAGATTTTCCCTTCAATCACAGATACATACCATAATCTCATATCTGGACATGATGATTTTTTCCGAATACGCGAAAACACGCACGGATGCAAAAGCTATAGAGGGGGGAGGCTTAATAAAGAAACACAAGCGGAACCCATTGTCAGACAAGTTTGTCCAAAGCGGAACGCAAGGAATTCAAGCTGATTTCAGTTGAAATTCAAGTGAATTTTGGCTTTTTCACTTGAGTTGCAAATATTATAGAATTCGATCATAGACGCTTGTGTATGGCTCAGTATGATAACACACCTAGCTAGAATTAGGTTTGCTGAATACGATGTTTAATCATAGCCACATTGTTTTTGCCCAGTTATGCAACCGATTCTAATAGATATAATGAATCCTTTACAGTTGTAAATAGACTTGAAAAGAATCTTAATATTTGCCAAGTCAGAGCAAAGATCCATGCCCTTCACACTTGACAAAACAGATAGCGCTATAATCCAGTCATTAATGAAAGACGGCAGAAAATCTTTGCGGCAGATAGCTAGGGAGATTGGTGTAAGCACGCCTACCGTTGAATCTAGGTTCAAGAGAATGGTCAACACTGGTTTCATAAAGAAGATAGTGCCAGTCTTTGATACTGATAAGGTAGAGGTTGGCATAAGTGCGCTTTTATTTTTGCGGGTTCTCGCATCCAAGATACCTGATGTTGCAAAACATCTTTCGGAAGTTGAGGAGGTGAGGAATGTCTTTACAGCATCTGGCGATAACAATATGATATTAAGAGTGACGGTAGATGACGCAGAATCTTTAGAGACATTAATCAGAAAAAAGTTTTCTGTTATTGATGGAGTAAAGTCTGTGTCAAGTCAGCTAATAACGAGAGAAGTGAAGGACGAGCAGAACGTTGTTGTGAAACCCGGGTTGGCGGTGAATCTTACATGCAATTACTGCAGGAGCGAGATTCCAAAACAACCTAAAACGTTGAGGTTTGGCGAGTATGAGCGCTACTTTTGCTGCAGTTCATGTCTAACACTTTACAAGGAGAAGTATAAGGGCAGAATAAAGGCATTATCAGGATAGAACGTTTACGATAACTAGTCGTACTGTATTAGTATCTGATCCCCATCTTTCATAACATAGTCTCTAAACTCTGAGTTGGGTTTTCCGTTCACAAAAACCTTTACAGTTTTTGTACCGTCATTACACTTGTCCATTATGCAAGTGTCAGTAAACTTTGCTCCCCATACATTGAAAAGGTCACCTAGTGTATAATCCCTTACCGCTGTAGATTCAAGGTGAATTAGGCCTGATGTGTCATGCGTATGCGTAGGCGCCATTACGGGCATTGAAGGCATGTTTGGCATCTTCATACCATAAGTATCATAACTATGATCTTTATAAAATCTGGCAGCTATACCGATGTCCGCAGGGACAGTTACACTCTTTCCATCTATTCTTATCGAAAGTGTAGCATGCTCATGCATCACTATTTTCTCCGGTTCATGGACAGGTGCAGCTGGTGGTGTAGCTGATGAAAATGCTCCACTCACGACTCCATAACCTACGCTAATAGCTATTGCAGCAGCTATGCCCACAAGTATTATCCCATTTTTGCTACGTTTTTTCTTGAAGTATGCCATTGTGAACGAACCGGTAGAGTTGCAAAAGTGTGATTAATTAAGTTAAGTGTATGAATTATGTTTATAGAAATTCAGCAGATGATAGTGAATAATTGACAGATAAGTGAATTGATCTCCTATCTGAAGGCATTTCATGAGTAGATTCAGACTCATGGGTAAACAGGTTATGGAACTCCAGCATTTTTTGACAAATACGAAGGATAAGCTTGAACATACAAGGGCACTGGCTATACTGAACAGGCATAAGGGCATGACTGCAGAGCAAGCAGCAGATAGCCTGCATGTAACTATAGCAGCTGTCTTCAAATGGTGCAGGAGATACAGGCAGAATGGCATAGATGGTATAAGAAGGAAGAAACCTTCCGGAAGGCCTCCGGTAGTAAAGAACATGGCAAAGAAGATAATTCCTAAACTGCTGAAGGAAGACCCTCAAGCATTTGGATATCTGAAGGGCAGATGGGTTGTTAGGGATATAGCTAGAGCATTGAACGAAGAAGGGATAGAGATAGGCTTCAGGTATGTATGTAACATACTGAAGGAACTTGGATTGACATACAAGAGACCCAAGCTCACCATCAGGAGTGATGACTCACAGTATAGCAGGAAGGAAAGAGAGGTTAAGAATTACAGAAAGGTATCTGCCATGCTTTATCAAAAAAGGTGCTAGTAGCATTTCAGGATGAAGCATGGACTGAACTGTATCCAAGGATAGAAGCAAAATGGATGGAGAAGGGTAAACAGGAGAAGGTAGATACTCCTGGATACAATAGAAGAAGGAATGTATTTGTAACGTTGTTCTGGCCAAAGAAGGAATTTGCGTATAACACATTTGAGAAGAGGAGGAGTAAAGAGTTCAAGAGGCATCTATCGAATGTTATTGCATATGCAAGAAGAAGAAGGCATGGCATGAAGAAGGTCATAATCTTCATAGACCATGCTACTTACCATAAGACCAAGAATGTTAAGAAGTACATTAAAGAGCATCCAATCCTGAAGGTGAAGTTCCTACCAAAGAGGGCACCAAATCTAAACCCTGTGGAGAAGCTGGTTAATGCACCAATGAAATCAGTTGTATGCTCCAATAGATGCTACCATAGCACGAATGAACTCGTGGAAAGCACACATGAATTCCTCAGAAGACATAAACACAATTTATGCACTTAACTTAATGTATTATAGAAATAATAAAAAGAAAAAGGGTTTTGTTGTTATTATTCGTCCATTCCGCCCATACCGCCCATTCCACCCATGCCACCCATACCTCCCATTCCGCCCATTCCGCCGCCATGTCCTCCATGGCCACCTGGGGGCATGCTTGACTTTGACGCGGCTATTACATCATCTATGCGGAGTATCATGTTCGCTGCTTCGGTAGCAGACTTCATTATCTGCTCCTTTACCGCTACAGGCTCAATAACATCGATCTTGTACATGTCAGCGACCTTTGTGTTTCTAACATCAACTCCAGTCCACTTGCTTCCCTTGTTCTGCTTCGCCCTCAACTCTGTCATTGTGTCTATGGGATCCATGCCAGCGTTCTCTGCAAGCGTCAATGGAATTGTTTCAAGCGCTTCAGCAAATTGCTTTACTGCTAGTTGATCTCTTCCTGAAAGCTTGTTCGACCAAGCCTTTAGCTCGCTTGCTATGTAACACTCTACCGCCCCTCCGCCTGCAACTATCGCTGGTTTCTCCATCACGTCTTTTACTACCATGAGTGCATCGTGCAACGATCTTTCAGCTTCGTCAACAACTCTCTGCGAACCGCCTCTAACTAGAATTGTTATGGCTTTCGGGTCCTTGCATCCTTCTATGAAGACCCACTTGTCCTGCTCTATTTTTCTCTCTTCCACTAGATCGGCTGCTCCCAGATCTTTGTCTGTTAGATCTTCGATGTTTGTTACTACTCTTCCCTTTGTTGCCTTGGTCAGTTTAGCCATGTCGCTTTCCTTGACTCGTCTTATTGCCAAGATGCCTGCCTTTGTTAGATAATGTTGAGCAATGTCATCCATGCCCTTTTGGCATATCATAACATTT